>Ga0207684_10001392_pt1 | contig 26297 bp, 35 predicted proteins | sample KBSK5501metaG_FD_184342 | JGI IMG/M metagenome (GOLD analysis project Ga0207684, IMG submission 184342) | Corn, switchgrass and miscanthus rhizosphere microbial communities from Kellogg Biological Station, Michigan, USA - KBS K5-50-1 metaG... | ecosystem: Host-associated > Plants > Roots >...
CCAAAGCCTCGTCCTTCGACGCGTCCCACCATGGCACGCCCTGATCGCCCCAGTCGAGGTTCTTGGTATCACCCTTCGCGTACGTTTCAAACTGTTGCAGAGCCGAGGCGAGAACCTCCTGCATTCCCTTAAGATCGATGAGCCGATGGGTCGCCTGCACCAGCGGTCCGGTTCGGACATCCTCAGCCACAATATCGAGGGTCAGATTCCTCCGGAGTGCCCCACGGACCACCACCGGGCCGATCTCGAAATCAAACCGCACCCCTCCGTCGGCACTGTCGGACTCGAACGGCGCGAGTTGTACCCGGAATCGGGCTAGTGCCGTAGCGAGTTCGCGTCGATACGTCTCGTAGGCGGCGTCCATAGTGCGGGCAAGTTACCTGATGAGCCAGGATCGTCGGTTTAAAAGTTGCCCCCCGCGAGGTTCGCGAACGTCTTTAGGAGTTCATGCGAGTCCGTTCTGTATTCGGCTGGTACGACCAGCTGTCCGCCAGGATGCGCTCCATAGCGCAGACGTTCATCGCGTTGGCCGCACTAATGGCAGCGCTTGCAGGCAGGGCGTCATGGTCCGGACGAAAGCCGCTTGTCTTCGTCGGCCAGCCATTGGTCGAGGTCCGGATGCTCTGTTTTGAAATCTCGCAGTACCGCTACCGACTCATCCGAGTTGATCAGGCCGAGCTTCGCGGCGAAATCGAGCATGGCGCCCGCTCGGTTTATGAACTCCATTACGAGTTCGTACTGAGCGTGGTAGCGCAGCGTCGGAGGTCGCGCTTCGTTGAGGGCGGCCAAGTCGCCGTCGCGCATCCGATCGGCGATGTCGTAGTCGGCTCGAACCAACTCCAGCGCCTTTCGCTGCAGATGCTCGTCTCGCTGTTTACCCGTCATTCAGTCTTGCGGCCGAGATCCTTCGATTCCTTCGCTGCATCTTGGATCTCTGTTCCAATGGCTAGCTGGTGTCGAAATGCGAGCCTCGCTGTCGGCCATTCACACCAGAATGCAATCGGACCTGGCGGAGGAAGGGGCTCGACGTACCACCGGAGCGTAGACACCACGCCGCCGCCGGAACCGTCCAATAGCGTTAGGTATGTCTCAGGTCCACCTTCGAGTACGAACTCGCCCGCGCTCGTTACCGATGAGCCATCGCTGAAGGTTAGACCGAGTTGAAACTGCTCGCCAGGCTGTGGGGAATCGTCCCCGCGCATCTGGGCAAGCTTCACGAGGTGCATGGAACGCAGCGGGGTCAGGTTGTTTTGAGGGTCGGCGAATACCACGCTGAGCGTGAATGCGAAGCCGGTGCGGTACGCAATAAAGGCAGTCACACCTACAACAGCGACCTCGTTACGGCCCAAAACAAAGCTGATTGGGATCGGGTGACCCAAGTCGGTCGGATCGGGGCCTTGCCTTGGTCGCCCATGAAATGCAGCCGGACCTAGGGACTTCACTTCGTTGTGGTGGAGCCGACCCGCCTTGATCGATCGCCGGCATTCGCCGCTGCGTACAGCATCAGACCCGAAATCAAGACCTCCCCCCTCTACGCTCTGCATCTCGCTGGGCAGCTACGAACACCGCCTTGGCAGGGGCATCAAACAGTCCGACCGGATGGCGTCTCCGACCTTCGGTCGCCATCATCCAGCACTTGCGGCGCCGGATAAGGACTGCAGTCGCTCCTCCGCGCCGTGCCGGATTTGAGCTATCCCACATAAGATCCAGCGTTCTACGGTTCTCTGCTCGACTCGCCATCGAGGACGCCACGGCGATTTGAACGTGATCGCCCTGCGAATTCGCCATTCATGTCCGCTGGCGTCTCGGACCGAGAACGTCGGAGTGGTGCGATATCTCACAATCGTGCCGCCGTCCAGTATCACCTTGTCGCGCTCACCGCGAGTCGAGGAGGATGAAGATCGACAAAGTCGTACGAGGTTCCGCCCAAGTCCGTTGAATTCGAAACCAGGCCTTTGCCTGGCCCATCTTGCTACTGATGTCCACCAAAGTCCGCCGCCTCGGCAGCCAACAGGTATACGGCTCTCATCTCCCCGTACGTCACGGTCCTCTAGGCCGTAACTGGCATGAACACGGACAAAGAATCCAACGTCAGGTGCAGTTCTCCTGCTTCGGATGCCAAACCAGGATGGAAGACGACCTCGCCTCTATAGCCATCGACGAGTTTGTGCGTTTCGGCGTGGGTTGCGAGGTAGAACGTGCCGCGTTTGTCGGTCATTCTTGCCGCGCGCCACAGGTTGCTCACCCGGAAATAGCCCTCCAGGAAGGGCCCATGCGAGGACTTGTCTAAAAGTCCGCGCTGTTCGTCCGTTAGTGGGACCCATGAAACGTCAGGTACCGGACGAAGAAGCCATTCAATAATCACCCGATCCGAGTAGCTCAGAACCGAAATGATCTTGACCTCACCATCGTGAAAGGCCAGCGCCGCTTCCGGACCGGGGTCGCCACCTCTGAACCCTCCGACTCCGTCGGAGCTTCGAGGTAGGTTCAGCAGACTGATCGGGTACTTCGCGTCAGCAATGTTCAGCACCAAGCTTCGCGTGCGGCTCGGAGGCGTGTTCCCTACGGCATACAGCTCACCGACAAGCCCGGACTCCTCGCTCGCGGTCCATCGCCGCTGGTGGAGCTGGAACTGGGCGCCGCCGGCGTCGCGCAGCGCGCTCATGCTCCATAGAGCCGTCAACTGCCGACTCATGACTCCGATCGCGACAAACCCGGGGCGCTCACCATGCTCATCATTGGCAAGTCCACGTGCCTCGGCTTCATCGCTCGGGAGCCAGGAGAGATCCGGCATTGGTTTCATCCGCCAGGCGAGGCGGACTCCGTCGCCATAGAGGATCACTGACTCGACGCTGAACTGGGCGCCGTGAAACTCTAGGTCCCCTGGGCCTCGAGCCGCTGCAATGAAGTCTGTGAATTCTGGACTCACTGGCGCCTTCGCCTTACTCATTGGAGGATCCTCGCACTGCAGACTGGCCTTGTCTTCAGGTTGGTGATCGGGCGGCGCTTATGTACGCGATCACGTGGAAAGTGTCGGGCAAGGTGGGCGGTGGTGAAATGGGGAGACGCTTTTGGCAGACAGCCTACGGCTGATCCTCTGAGAGGTGCTGCTCGTTTAGGCCGGAACCCAAACCACGAAGCTGAGGCTTGTCTCTTTGTATTGGCCCGTAATGTGCCAGCAGCCCGACGTAGGGATGTGGATCAGCACGAGCATTGAGGAACCGATATCAGTGCCGAAGGCGTTGGTTGCAGCCGACGCTTCCAAGGGCTTTGCCGGCCCGCCGATTCGGACCCCCCTGACCGACAGTTGTGGGGAGGGTTCGCTACGCCAGTCATAACCGTCGCGCCACCAGAAGACTTTCTGGACGTATGAACCACTCTCGTAAGGAAGCCCCGGCCAGGTACCACTATGAGCAATCGCCGTCCACAACGCAGGCGAGCCGTACCAGAAGTCGCCGCCCGGCGCTTGTATCGAGTAGGGCGCCGGGGGGATGAACGGCGGCTGCGGAGCGCGGGTGATTGAGCACGCGGCCTGCGAGCCCTGAAGGGCAGGCGTCGATGGCCTACTAGCGTCTTGCGACGACGCTAATCGACCGCACGAGGCCAGCGCAATGACAGCCACGATCATGATGGGACTCGCAAGTCCCAGAGACTTCGCCGTCGACGCAACCACGGTCATCACAGCACTTACACCGCAGGCCACTAGTCCGTTCCATGCCGAACATGCATTGCGTCAGACGCCAACCATTCACACTGACTGCGGAACCGCAGTTCGAGTCCAGCGGAGGCCCCAGCAGCGGGCCTTGAGCGTCCAATAGCCTTAGTGTCGCCATCGCACCCGATCTCGTTGTCACTGTCCGCAGCCCAGCCCTCGACCTCGACCTGACCAAGCGCCTCGAATTTCAGGCCAGGGAGGTAGGCGCGGCAGCGATTAGTGAAACTCGAACCGCGGTCGGCACCGTGTACATCGACGGCCACAATCAGCTGTCTGACGACGCCGACTGAAACACCTCGCTCTGGTCGTTTACGGAAGAGGGCAGGGCCAGGCTCGTCAAGGCGGTCGACCTGATCTGCAGTCATCTGCGCGGTGAATTCAGCATCGAGGCTGCCTGGGTCGGAGATACGACGCAGGAGACGCAACGTATTTCGCGAGGTGGGCTGCGACAGCTTATCCTCGGTAACCGGCTCGGGAATCGAATCCAATATGTTGTCGAGGGCGAACCCCTGAGCCAGACAGATCGGGTACGACCATGACTGCCCCCGGACACATGAAGCGATCTGGGGTTTAACGCGAAGTCACAAGGAGCCCTTGGCAACCGTTTAGGGCTTTGGCGACCAGGCTGATCGCACGCCCGGTCACAGTCTCTGGTTCGCGTTACGTCGCGGATTGCCTCTTCCGCACCCGGCGCGGCCTTGTTCGCGGCGCCTCGACGCTCTTCGCCGAGTCACGGACTTCCTCGAGAGTGCGTCAATTAGGATAGCCACGATGCTCGCTTCCATTCCCGGCGTGGTGATCGTCGTAGCTGTCGTGGTCGTCATCTATGCCGCCACCTCAATTAGGGTCGTGAAAGAGTGGGAAGAAGTCGTTGTGCTGACCTTCGGCAAGTACACCGCCAAACGCAGGCCCGGATTGCGATTTGTGTGGTCGGCCATTCAGCGCGGGATAACGATCGACAAACGGGTTCGGACGACCCAATTCCAGACGTCCGGAACACTGTCCAAGGACAATGTCCCCGTTGCACTTCTTGCAGTGCTGTTCTGGCAGGTCGTTGATGTCGAGAAGGCCGCGCTGAGGGTCAGCGATTACATGTCAGCAATAGATATGGCCGCACAGGCCACATTACGGACCATCGTGAGCCAGACAGAGTTAAAAGCGCTTCTGGTAGATGCCGCTACGGTCGACGCCCTGATTGCCGAGAAGATCCGCGAAAAGGCATCCGCTTGGGGAATCGAGGTTGGGAACGTTGAGATTCGCGATCTCACGATTCCGCCGTCCCTTCAGGACCTCCTCAGTCGAGAGGCACAGGCTCGCGCTGAGAAGGAGGCTCGCCGTATTGATGGCGAGGCTGAAGTCGTCGCAGCTGAGCATTTTGTGGCAGCGGCCAAGCTCTACGGCCGGCCAGACCTTGCGTTCAATCTGCGTGCACTCAACATCATGATCGAAGCCGTTAAGTCGGATTCGAACACCATGATGTTTTTTCCGACGGAACTAGTCAACGCACTCACCTCACTCAAGGCGGCCACGCCGATTCCCTCAGAAAGCAAGAAGGAATCCGGAGGCTAATCCGAGGCTGGCCGAGTAACGTGGGCGCTAGTTGGTCGTTCGGAGCTATTGACGGGTTGGCCAGGGGGCCTAGTAGGCCGGTATCGGGGCGCCAGTCAGCAGGAACACAACGACTTCAACCAAGAGAGCGAGAGCGCACACGCCGCAGACGATCGAGCCCATAACGATCCCGGCGATGGCTCGACCTGAGTCGGCCATGGTGCCGCCGCTGCTCCGCACGCAGCGAAGCGCGGAGATGCGTGTAAACAGCGCCGCAGGACCAAGAAGTACGCCGAACGGAAAGACCAAAATAACGCCAACTATCCCGAACCACATTGCGTCCGTCGCGCGGCGAGTGTTGGCCATCGCCAGCTCCGCCGACGGGTTTCGGATCCTCAGGACCACAGGATCGATGTGTGAGCCAGTATGGTCGAAAGCATCCTCTCCTTCGGATACGAGCCGCCAGCCCGACAGCTGGTGGTGTTACCTGCTACCGGACATGCAAGTCGGTTAAGGCGTGGCGCCTCCCAGCGTTCGTTTAGCTGAATCCATACATCTGGCCACGACGTTTGTACGCCGCCTCGCCACCTTCAAGCACCTTGCACGCTCGACTCCTAGTGGGCGGATTGTCTACAGAGCCACGGTCCACCACTAGACCCACGCCCCTCCATGAAATAAGGGGAACGATCAACTCGGCATCGCCCAATATCGCAATGTTGCCGTTGTGCGTCGCAACGATTATCTGGCGCCGCTCCTTAACCTGGCGCAGGGTCTTCACGACAGTTTCGTAAATGAATTGGCTATCGAGATGGTCTTCCGGCTGATCTATGACTAGGGGATGAGTCGCCTCTGAAAACAGAGACAAGCTGAGAAGGATCGAGGACTTCTGCCCAAAAGACAAACTTGAGAAATTTACTGATCTCTTCTGCCCATCTTGTTCAACTGTCATCGATATCGTTGGTGCGTCATCTACTCGGATTCGTTCGAGCTGCATCAGATCCTGTGTTTGAAGGTGCGCTACGAACTGGCTTGCTTGGGACTCGTCATCCACGTAGCTCGACCCGCTTGAGTCAGTTAGTTGCATCAAGGCCTTCAGATCGGCGCGCTGGACCGCTTTCGCCAAATCCATCGGGTGAATAGTCCTGCAGAAGCCCGCCAATCGATCACCACGGATAAACTGGCGGCCGAGCGCGGCTCGCAGCCAAGCCTCGTACTCTTCAACTAGCGCGCCCTCTGCGAAGTCGACGCCCACGTGGAACGGTGACACCCCGCTCAAGTCGCGGCTGAGGGCTTTGGCTCGGGCGACCCGGATGTTGAACCTGTTGCTCTGAAGTTGTCGGTACCGATCCAAGAGCGTTTGCCTCGCGTGGCGCAAACCTGTGAGCTGGACGCTCTCGGACTCCAGCTTCTTTAGCTTCAGTTTGAGCGTCTCCTCTTCCTTAGCCAGCTGGTTGAGGTTTCTCACATCCAGCACTATTCCCTTATCGCTGAGCTCCTTGGATATAGCCGCGATTCTGGAGTTGATTTCTTGGTCGAGCTGCTCCCAGTCATTTAGAAAGTTCTGCATCGCATGGGCGGCGTCGTCGACGCGGCCAATTCCAGCCTTCTGCCACCCAACGAGATCTAGGTCCAAGCGGGCGAGCAGTGCCTTTAGACCCGGCTCAGGCGGACCGAAGAACACCTTGCTGGCGAAACTGGTCGTCAAGTCGTCCACTCCAGCGGCTTTTGCTAGCGAGTCAAGATCGAGAGCAAGATCGAGCTCGCCAATTGCGACGCGATCCGCGGCTAGTCGACTCTTGATTCCGTTACGGAGAGCCCTCTCCGCCACCAGAACTCTCCGCCACCGCAGTGCCTCTCGCGCGTTCGTCTTATCCACCGCGGCAATCTTTGCGGCGAGCATTGTCATTGCAGTCTTAGCCGTCTTGAGGTCGCGAGGCACGCCACGAAGAGGTTGGTGTGCTTTAGCGTTCTCGTTGAGCGCCGCCTCGACCTCGTCTAACTCATCGGACACCGCTCTTAGATCGACGAACTGATCGATGAAATCCATCAGTCGCCTTGGCTCCTTATCGTATCCACGCACTACAGTTGCGATTTCGTCCTGCTCGTAGCCCTCGAGATCGAAGTCCCAGGGCACATGTTGGCCACCAATCACCTCATAAGGACCTTCATCTGATCCGGCCTCACGCGTCACCCAGTGCCTAACTCCAAAGTCATCCTCGATGCAAAGCTGAACCCGAGAAGGCCAATTTTCTTTACCCTCCATAGCGCTGGAAGCGCGGCGACTACACGCCCACCTCATGGCGTCGAGTGCAGTCGACTTTCCGGTTCCTCTTCCGCCGATTAGGCAAGTCAGGCTCGAGCTAAACGTGATTTGCTGAGAATCGAGAAAGCCTCCGATGAATTTGACGCCGAGAATCCGTGGATATGATGGCGGGAGGTCGGACTCCAAGCGCACTCGGGCACCCGCGTCCTGCAGCGCCGTGCGGAGGCCCTGAAAGGACGGTGTGTCCATTTTGATTCGGGTCACCTTTTCGGTCCCTTGCCGAGACATACCAATCACACTCAATTGATGGGCGTCGGAGAACATCACCACTGGTAGATGTGCTCTGACTGGCCCCATCTTGTCCGCTCTGCCTGCGATCATGGCCCGCCGTTCGTCACTCCCGGCACCAGAATCGTGTGCCGTGAACCATGTCGCGTGAACAGGATCATCAATCTCAAGGGCGCCTATGGACGGGCTTTGTACCACCGCTTCGCGTTCGTGGAAGACCGCTTTTGGCCAAAGACCAGTGCCCTCGCGATCAATGTGGGCCGGGATGCACAGGCCTCCAGCGGAGGTGATAAGGTCCGCAACCTTGTCTATGGCGATTCGTGTGTAACGATCTCCAGAGTTGTCGGTCTGGAAATCCATAAGATGCTCCAATCTGGCCAGTTCTTCGAGTTTGTCGGGAGGGTATAGGGCTAGGACATGACCACTCGCCGTCGTTATCTCCATTCCAGGAATCACTCCCACGTCGGCTCGTCCAGCTGCTGCGTCTAATGCCTCACGCACTGCTTGGATCGAGTTGTGGTCTGTAATGGCAATTAGGCTAATGCCGCGCTCCGAGGCAACCCGGATGATGTTCGTCGGGAGCATCGCACTATCCGCGACGTCTTTAGAGGTTCCATAGGTGTGTATGTGGAGATCGACCCTCCGAAAGCTCGCTCCAGCCGAAACAGCTCTGAGATCGAATAACTGCTCCTGGCCGGAGTTATCAGCTTGGCTCATAGCCGCCAAATGTAGCGACGCCGTTGAGTGTTGGCCAGCATGTTTGGCTTGGGCGCCTCCAAGGCGAGCGAATCGATGTGCCGGCGAAGTCTTATCGCGCCTCTCAACGTGTAGTGGCTGATGGGTCAGAGACTCCGCTGACGGACACTCTGCGACTAATGGTCTAACCGTCTGGCCCGGCCGGCGTTCCCGTATGGCATCTCAGTTGCATGTCTGACGCGTCGAACTGGCGACCACTTCTCGCGGGGCCCTATCCTTGCGACACCCATGGCGAGAAGACGCGTTCTGCCAACACCGGAGCAAGCGCTGGAGGGGATTCCTCTTGCCGTCGCAAATGCTGGTCGCCACCTCGATGCAGCTCGCCTTCTTGGCGATGGGCATGAGTACGCTCTGGCTGTCGCCCACCTTGTGTATTCGATCGAAGAGGCTGAGAAGGCTCGCTCCCTCGGTCAAGTGTGGCTGAACTCGTGGCAACGATTCCGACCCGAACGCCCGAGTGACGAGGAACTGCGCGCGCGCATCTTCGACCACCCGGCGAGACACCGAGCAGCCGCAAACAAGAGTTGGGCATCAGGACCGTTCTGGACGATGATGGCCGACGCGACGCGAGAGCACGTGCGACTCGCGCCGCAGAAAACGCCAGAGCAGCGCGTGGCGATCGCGCAAGCAGCTCATCCCGAGGCTCTTCCGGCCGACTGGGACAGCGCGCCGCACTGATCCGCGAAGGTGCGCTGTATGTCGACCTGCGTGACGACGGCTGGCACTCGCCTCAAGAGTTCACCATCCAGAGCTACGCCGCGCTGCAAGCACAAGCCGTGCACTACCTGCGCCTCGTCACCGCCGCATTCGAGCAACACAAGTTGGAGTATGCCGAGCACTCCAAGATTCAGTCAGATCGCGAACGCGCAATCAGAGGACTGTCCGTCTAGCCGCTGCACGGAGTGGTCGCAGCGTACGCAGCAGGCTGATGCGAAGCTCCTGCGCGGCTGCGCTCCATTGGTCGATGTCGACACTCATGTGACGAAGCGGCCTGCGGCCAACGCCAGCGGCATACTCGTCCGCATGCTCGAACTGATCCCGCAAGTGCTTGAGGTCGTCGACATTGACAACGGACTGGAACTCAGCGATCGCCGCCTCGAGCGTCGGCTCTCCGAGACACTTAGCAACCTCGGCGACCCGCCAGAGCATGCGCATCGAGATCGCCCACAACTCGGCCTCGACGTAGCTGTCCCACAACTCAGCGGGCTTTCCGAGCGTCGCCTCCTTGAAGCGCCGATGCGTCAACTCGACCGCCCGACCCCACAGATGCACGTGCAGCCATACCCAATGCGCATCGGGCGATTGCCGTCTCGCTCGCGGCGGGTCAGTCAGGCGTCACGTATCTGGTTTCGCGACCAGACCCTCGACAAGGACTTTGGCACGCCGGGAATCACCAGGTAGACGGATGTCCAGTTGCTCGGGATTCGATCGCGTCGAGCGTCGAGTGCTGCCGCGAACTCGCTAGGGAACGGCATCAGCGCGCGGTCGATGGCGAGGACGCGGGCGTCTTCATAGCCTGCCAATTGCTCGGGCTTGCTCGAGCCGACAAGCAAGTCGGCCATGCCCGCCGCCGTTGCGCCCATCCACATTGACTGCTCCTCGTGCAGCGAGATGAAGCCGAACGCAGGCGTTGGGGATTGCCAGCACTGAAGCTCGAGGCGAATTACAAAGTCGGGACGCTCGTCGATTTCGACAACCTCTCCCACCTCAAGGCCAGGCATGTGAGCCAGGACTTCAGACAGAACGAGCTGGAGGCCGTCGGACAGGGCTTTCCCCGATGGCAGCCAGCTGACATGCCACGTAGCGGCCGCACTGTGCCCTGGCTTCAGCTCGCGCAGTCGCGGTCCAATCCAGCTCTCCAGCTGCCTCGCGATGTTACTCATCTCCGCGTTCTGTCGAGCATGGCGCTCGCTCTCGTGTAGCTCCATGATTTCGACCGCGACAAGTCGGCCATCCTCCTTGAAGGTTAGGTCGACCGTCTTTCCTGGCTCCTGCGAACGCCGGCCCCTCCGCTCGATGTCTGGCAGGTGTATGTCTTCGACCACATGTCTCTGTTCGCGAAGCCAGGCCAGAAGGGCCGCAGCCGCGTGAGTCTCGAGGAAGAGCTTGAAGTCCTCGGTCGACATCGGTTGCCATGCCGCCCCATCCATCCGACCAGCCTACCCGTGTCACGAGCGATCCAGTGACAGTCCCCTGCGTCGATTGGGCAAACCCGCACGCCCAGGTCGGAATGACCCGTTACAGAGCTTGGTGGCGGTGAAACGGAGTGGACCGTGGGCAGTGATTGAATCTCTACCCGATTACAGAGTCCGTCGGTCTTGTTTAGGCTGTCCCAGCAATATGAGGTCGCTGCGTGACTGATACCCGTAAGCATTGGTTCGCCCGGCAGACGGTCGCGAGGTCGGGACGTTTACATCAACCATGAAGACTGCTCCTTTGCGTTGGTCTCCGGGAGCTGCGGATGCACTGCTCGCTATTCGTCGACGGCGCTCCAGCGCACCAGAGCACTTGGCGACGATGCACAACGTTGTTTGGCTTCGCGACGTCCTCCTCGCTCTTGCCGAAGACACGATGCCGGGTATCTGCATCACTGGCCGATTCTTGCGAGATCCAGATATCTGGTCGGGTTCAGCGCAAGTCATCTCCGCAGCTCAAGAGCGCAATTCGAGCTGGCTCGGCAATGGACGGTCCCTTTTCAACCTGGAGGTGGACGCCGAGAAAGCTGCGTTGACGGAAGCATCTTGGCTGGTAGAGGAACGACACCTCCTTGCGGCGTTGGCGGGGTCGGACTATGCGCAGCTGTCAGTTAACGAGAAAGCCTTACGGAACGCCGTGACCGCTGCAGAGAAAGGACCCGATCTGCCGGCTTCGATCTTCTCGGGATGGCATGGGCTCATAGACAGCAACATCGTCTTGCAGTACCAAGACATCGATCAGATCCAGTGGCTGGAGGAAACGAGCGCAACGCGTGTGACTCTGTGGATTGGTCTGTCGCTGCTCCACGAACTGGAGCGCCTCCGCTATGCGGGCGACACTCGCCGGATCAGGGATCGGGCCGCCCGGTTCAATAAGTCGGTCGGTAGACGACAAGATGAGTACCTTAGTCCGGAAGGTGCTGCCCTTCGAGAAGGGGTTGTCGGGCATGTGTGGGGTCCGCCAGGCCAAGAATCTGGATACGACTCGGATCATCTCGAAACAGCTCGAGGTCTGCGGCCACGAGGGATTGACGTTCGAATTGTGACCGCTGACACCGGTCTGCAACTTCGAGCCCGAATTGAGGGGTTTCATTGGACCGAGCCTGCCGAGAACTGGAAGCTGCCACCAGAGCCGACTGAGGCCGAACGGCAAGCGCTGGCCAAGCAACAAAGCAGCCGATAGTTTCGGCCTCCACGCTGCAGTCTCGGGAACGGTCCTCACTGCCCGCCTCAGCAGCAGATCCACCAAGTGGGCCGGGGCTAGCTGACTGAGTCATGAGTCGTTTCCGACAGTCGCTGTTTACGCTAGTCGAAGCCCTGGTGGCTGCGCTGAGACTGACAGCCTCGAAAGAAACGTGACAGCGCGATCGTCGATGTCTAGGTCAACCTTGTCCTCAGCAGCCATGTCGTACCCATCGGCGTCCTGGACGCCAATGAAGCGGTCATAGAGCTCCTTGCCGGGCTGACCGATGACCGTAACCATAACCCCGGTCCGCCGATCGCCCAATGCATGCCCGTAGAACTCGTAGCGATCGTCCTCCGGGAAATGCTTCATTGATGGGAAGACTGTGACCCTCATCAAACGGACCTCCGATGGTTGGTGTGCTCAACGCTTACACGGTTCCTCCCAACCCGACATTGGGACGGTTTGCGCGCGTGGCGCGCGCGCTTATCTTGCTCCCTCTAAAAGAGGGCACTTTGACTCCATCCGGGGTCTTCCTGGCTCCGCCCAATTCTCGCTGTGTGGCCCTCACAAAGCACGCCTAGAGCAACAGCGGAGCCGCAATCGGACCAAACACAGCACGCTTACCTAGGCTGATCGAATGCCCGACTTGGTGAGAGTTCCCATGCTCGGTGGGAAGCCCGTCACTAGCCGATAGAGCTGCATTGGTCGCCGTCATCCACGGCTAGCGACGAGGAGTCAGGGCTCCCGGAGCTCCCGGCTGAGTTCAGTAGTCGGTGAATAGTCGCTCAGTAGTCGCAAATGAGTCGCTAGTTCATGTCCGTTTTGCTCGCGCGGACAGCAGATTAATGACTAGATGGGACAGATCATTGGGTTGGATCGCCGGTCTAGGGCTTTGGCTTCCGCTGGCCCTTACCGTGGGGATTCCGTGGGAGGCGGCGGTGTGGGCGCAGGGCTCGCGCGTCATCGATGATCGCGTTAAGGGTGGGGCGGACGTCGGGATCTTCTAGCAGGCGACGGACGGCCATCCCGACTACATCGTTGATGCTCTCGTCGGTTGCGAAAGCGAGCGCTCTGAGGAGGCGGTATTCGCTCTCGGGGAGCCTCAGCGTCAACGCTTGCAGAGGCTCTTTTTGCGCGTTTTGCACCAGTGCACCATGACAGAAAAGAATTCCTCGGTGGGCATTTAGGTAAGTAGAGGGCTTTGTGCCCTGGCGACGGCGGCGCCTGGACCGCCGAACCGCAGGAGGGGCTATGACTGCTGGTTCGACCCTCGGGGGTGACAGGGTGGTTCGTCTTCAGGTTCGGCTTCCGGTCCAACTTCACCGAACGCTTGAAGCGTGCGCCGAGCGCTCCGGCTTGTCCACGGTAGGCCTTGTCCGAGTGCTTCTCGAAGAGGCGCTCGCTGCCTCGCCAGAGACGGTATCCGAAGCCCTCAAGTCTCGCCGGGGCCCCGCAGATCTCGTGTCGCTATCAGCTCTGGTGGCCAGCGAACATGCCATCAAGTTGTACGAGCTGGTCATGCCAGGAGGCAGCCGGCAATCACACGAAGCGCGGGGTCTTGCGTTCGGGGCGGCGGAGCAGCGACTCGAAGACGTCCGTGCACAACTTGAAGAGAGCCGTTGATGGCGCCCAGGGCGATCCTATCGGTGAAGTACCTGGCGATGCCGAGTGCCGGAGCTGCCCGCACCGCGGTGAATGGGTTCGTTCGGTACATCCAGTACCGCGATCACCATGAAGACGTCGCTGCTGATACCTCGCGCATGATTCGGTACGTCGGTTATCGCGACCCGACTTCACAGCGTGGCCAGCTGTTCGACAGGTCAGGCAAAGCAGGAGACCTCGAGCGCAAGGCGGTCGTTGCTCACGTCAGGAGATCGCTACGCGACCTGTCCCCGGGCGCTCGTCCTCAGCGCGCCGTTTATCGCTTTGTCCTATCGCCGGCGGATGCGCAGGGTGTAGATCTGCGCGAGCTCGCACGCGCAACCATGCGTGGGTTGGAGAGCGATGTAGGCTCGCTTCCGCCCTGGGTAGCGGCCGTCCATCGCAACACGCACCACCCGCATGTTCATATCGTCATGGCGGCCCGGCGTGAGGTTTCACCGGATCGCTTCAAGACCTTGATCATTACCCGGCCCGGGCTGGCTCGCATGAAGGAGTCGCTCGCAGCGGAAATGTCAAGGCAAATCGATCGCACGCCCGGGCGTCGGGACGACCGCACAAGCAGTCTCCACGAGCTCGTGCTGGTCGATCGCGCGACGGACGGCGACCTGCGTCTGGCCGGCGTGCGCAGGGCGCGGCATCGCGCCGGCTTTCGTGATCGGGTACAAGCACTGGATGACATCGCGACGGGATTGCGCCGGGCAGCACGGCGCTACCAGCGCCACATCGAACAAGAGCTGATTGAGGAGGAACGCCGGCGGAACATTGAAAGAGGATGGGAAAGGTGAATCGAAACCCTATGCATCGCAATGGCCTTTTCTCCGGCGAGGCGGAGGGTCCGGGAACCAGCCTCGCTCTGGTTCCCGCGTCGCGCCCGGCCGTCGACGCTCCAGCGCCATGCGAGCCGCTGCTGCTCAGACCGGTCGAGACGGCTCGACTGCTAGGCATCGGCAGGTCGAAGCTCTTCGAGATGCTGGCTCGAAATGAGCTTCCAGTCATTCGACTGGGTCGCTGCGTTCGGATTCCTCGACGCGAGCTGGCGCTGTGGGTGGATCAGAACCTGGAGGTTGAAACGGCCGTCCATGATGCATTCGTCGCAGCGGGCTTTCGAGGAAGCTCCGGCAATGCGTCGACCCGATAAACAGCTGGTGGCGATTGGGTCAAGTCATCCAGGCGATTCAGACTTCGTGGGGCATCGAGTCCGCAATGGCTCACTCCGGTCAGGATCGCCCAAGCTAGCGACCGCCACTGGTGGCCGTTCGTTGACCATCTCCGATGATGGCTGAGCGCAACCGGCAAGGCGATCTCGATGCCGAATTGACTCTGGTAAGAGTGGCGGTCGAGCACCCAGAGGCGGTAGTTCCGATCCTAGCTATGGTGCGTCCGGATCAATTACTGATCAGGTTTCCGGAAAGATCTGGCAGGTCGTCCAGAGACTGATTCGCTCTGGGCGGCACGTCGACTTCGACGAGGTCGTCAAAGAGATAAAGCCAGATGACGTTCTGGGTCCAGATGGATGCGAACGTGAAGAGACGGTAGCCGATTGCGTCAGGGAAACTATCTCCGAGGGAGATGGCACCCCCGATGAAGCCAGGTGGTGCGCTTTACGAGTCGTGGCTGAAGCTCAACGGCAAGCACTGCTGGATGTTCTTGAGACTTGTGAAGGGACCCCGAAAACGGATCCACCCTCTATGAGGGTTCCGGGATTCTAGTACCCGTGGCTAAGGCAGTCACCACGGGGGCCGGATCCGACCCGGCGGAAGAATTGTACGTCTCATCACGCGTGATAGTCGGACGCCTTACCCCCTTGTTTTTTGGCGGCACCGAATAGCGGCTGTTTCCTGGCTACGCGTCGGATGACGTAGCCACACAGGGACAGGGCGGCGCAAGCCGGGCCGAGGGCAAGCAACGAATTGGAGCTTGCGGACTGCGGGCCGAGTGGAATCGCCACCACGATCACTGCGGTTAACCCAAGTACGCCGACGAGCTGGAGGGCGAGGCCCAGACCATCAAGCCAGTTCCGGGGTCGCAGTCGCTCAAGCAGGGGATGTGCCACTCCGCCATCGTAGTCGGCGCCCGGCGCAATGTCTGGCGCCAGCTGGCGGGTGCTATTAGTCGCGGCGAGTCGGTTCCAGGCGTTCTGGGGCTTCTCAGCGCGTCGGTTTTTCCGGACACCCTCGCCGAGACCGGTTTGTGGCGATCATCGCGGCTGCAACGCTGGCAATGACGGCTGATCGAGGAGCAGCGCGGCGTACATCGCCGGCGCCAGGTATCCGATTGAGCTGTGCGGGCGGAAGTTGTTGTAGACGTCGCACCAGTCGAAGTAGAGGACCTTGGCCTCGAAGACCGAGTGGAAGATCTCGCGGTTGAAGAGCTCGTCGCGGAGCCTGGCGTTGAAGCTCTCGACGAACGGGTTCTCCCAGGGGCTGCCCGGTTCGATGTAGATGGTGCCGGTCCCGGAGAGCCGACACCAGTCGCGAATCGCGCTGGCGATCAGTTCCGGCCCGTTGTCCATCCGGATGCACTCGGGAGCGCCGCGCTCGGCCTTGGCACGGTCCAGCACCTCGACCACATCGTTGGCGGTGATGGAGCGGCGCAGCCGGCGGCCGATGCTTTCGCGGGTGTGCTCGTCGCACATCGCAAGCGCCTTGATCGGTCGACCGTCCGAGGTCGAATCGAATATGAAATCGAGTGCCCAGACCTGGTTCCGGCGCTCTGCCCGAAGCCGCTTGACGGGTACCGTGCTCGTCCCCACCCGATGTCGCTTCATCGCGTACGGCCTCACCCTCAGACCTTCCTCGCGCCACAGCCGTTGCACCCGCTTGCGATTCACCACCCAGCCCTCACGTCGGAGCAGGGTGTGGGCGAACCGATATCCGAACCGCGGCCAGTCCCTCGAGATCTCGCGCAGCCGGAAACGTAGCTGCTGCTCCGGCGCCAGCACTGGCCGCGGTGGCCGGCGCTGGGTGGTTCGGCTCTGCCCGATCGCCCGGCACGCCTTGCGCTCCGAGACTCCGAATCGCTCCCGCACATGGCGAACGGCGTCTCGTCGGCGGGTCGGGCTTAGAAGTTTCCCCGGGCCACCTCCTTCAGCATCTCGATGTCGAGCGCCTGGTCCGCGACCATCCGCTTGAGCCTTCCGTTCTCGTCCTTTAGCCGGCGCAGCTCTTTGGCATCGTCCGCCTTCATGCCGCCGTACTGGTTGCGCCAGCGACCGAAGGTGTGCTCGCTGATGCCGAGCTCCTTGGCCACCTCGGCCACGTTCTTGCCCTCGCCGAGCAGCCGGTCCGCCTCCCGAAGCTTTCGCACGATCTGCTCCGGCGTGTGCTTCCTGCCCTTCATTCGAGTTCCTCCGTGCCCTCGCGGGCTGTGGTGGAACCCTCATATCACGTGGACCAGTTCTCGGGGGTCACATCACTTGCACACAATTGGTTGTCGGACACCAGAGCAAGGAAGCAAAGGCGCAGCTAACTGAAGCCTTGAGGATAGCCGACGACTATCACACGGCGCATGTCGAAGCCATGAACGAACGGGAGCGGCTGCAACATCGATCGACCGACTAAATGTCCGACCGCCGTTGAACGCGCATTACGCGTGTTGCTCATTACGACCAAAGGCGAAGCTACACGATTCGTTCCAATTCGTTGGTAAGGCGAAGGCCGGCGGTTCGAGTACGCCCGTGGGCTCCATTCCTCATTCTTGCGAGACAACCGATGCGCCAGCGGCATGCTGCCGTGATCACGGTTCGAGACCGTGCTCCCGGCCAGGAGTGCACGCTGAAGTGGCCTTTCGTGACTTCAGCGCAGCCGGCGCGGCCGAGATCAATCCACGCGACGAATGCGACGATGCGATATCGGCGCCGATTGACCAGCAGTCGCCTCCGTATTAGATTCAGTAGGCGATGGGAGTTCTGATCGCGGGGGTCTGGATGATGGCTCTCTTTTCCGGTGGGGTGCTCACGCTCGGACTTATCGCCCTAGCGACCGGTCGCGCGCCGTTCAACATGTTGGGCCAGGCCTGGACACGGGGTGAAGCTCGAAGGCTGGGCGCAGTTTGGACTGTTGTGGGCGCGACATGCGCGATGTACGGCCTCTTGGGCGGTGTGGTTCTCGGTGTCGAGTATGAGAACCGGGCGACCAACCCTTTGATAGGGCACTGGTGGGGGCTCCTCGTGCCCTTGATCCCGGGGTTGGTGCTTATCGGCGGACTGCTAATCCAGCTCCAGATCTACTACAGGCATTGGCGGCGAGTGCGCGAAGGAGGTTAGGGGCCGAGCGGATCCTTTACGTCTCGGATACCGCAGCGACAGTTGTGACGCGAGCGCCACCGAGGAACGATCCGAAGCGCACCGCCGCGTTGGTCCGCATATATTCCGAACAAGCCGGTGAATCAGCACTGACGGCTGTCTTGGACGCGCGAGGTCGGAATGGCCGGAAACGCTGTGGCCACTGTCGATTACTGGGTCGAGCTGAGGCCCTACCTGATCTGGGCGTGGATTCTGGTGAGACCCACTAGCCTTGGGGCCCTGGCAGCCGGATTCATCGCTGCGCGCCTCCCCTGTGGTATCTCTGGCCGTTTCCAGCGGCAGCGGCCTTCATTGGCGGCGTCACCGTGTTCGTGCCGGCGCTTCAGGCCAAATCGTTAGTAGCGTTCCTACGAAGAGAGTTGGAGCCTACGAGTTAAGAGACTTGCGCGCGATTCGCGTTTGTGAGGTGAATTCGACTCGAGTTCGGTGGCCCTCAGGTTCGGCTTGGGACTAGTGCTGTGGACTGGCGTGCGAACCAAGGTACGAAACCCGCGAGTAGCGATCCGAGTTCAGCTTGCTGTCTGTCTAAGTTGCAGTAGCCAGCAACGAACAAGCCTGGACGAGGCGTGACTGCGTAACAACTGTCGCGGCTCGGGGACGAAGTGGCGACGAGGGCCGTGCTGGTGTGGGGCATGTTCTGACTAGGTGCAACCGGCGGCGAACGAGTACACACGAACAGAGTTGGGCACCTGGACCAAGCTGAGACCCGTCGAATCCAACGACGCGTACAGTTCCCCGTCCGTGGTTGTGATCATGAGTCCAGACTTCCCGTCTGAGGCGTCCTCGGGCCAGAACAGGTTGGGCGTCATCTCGTCACCGCTACTCACGTAGACGGGCGTCGGGGCGTCTTTCGAGCGGATGACGTAAATGGCCGATCGCGAATTGGTCTTCAGCTGAGGAACGATTGGGTATCCGTCTGAAGACAGGCCCAGAATCGGACCGTACCCCGTGTCATTGAATGAATCCGGCAACATCGCATACCAATCGCTCACCGAGTTCGTTGCCAGGTCCAGCCTGACTACCTCCCGATGCTGGTCCGGATCCTGGTAGGGGAGAGCGACGCCCCACACATATTGGCCGCGGGCGAAGCTCCACATCGTTGTCTCATTTCCAACCGGGTCTATCCACTCCGCGTGACGGCCATCGGCAGCGATCTTCAACAAGCGCGCTGGGAAATCAACCGTCGTAATCATCAAGCTGCCGTCCGATGACCATCCAAGAATCCGCATCACATTGATGCGCATGTAAAGGAGCGTTCCAGTCGATGTCTCCAGGCGAAGGGTTTGGTTATGGCCCTTTGCATTGTCGAGCAGGGCCACGATCTTCCCATCCGGCGACACTCCTTGAGGGTCAGTCGGCAGCCATTTGTGGGTGGCTGGGTTGTATGCCGTCGCCGATGCAGCCGGAAGTCCAGCCGGACGAAACAGACCGGACGGAAGCTCCACGAAGCCGGGGCCCTGGTCCGTGCGGACGGGGATGGAACAGACCGAACCTCCGATACGAGGCTGTGTTGCGGGGCGTGAATTGGCCGCATGTCGCAATGTGGAGGCGACAACGAGGACCGCGATGACCGCTGCTGTGATCAAAACCGCCGCAGCGCTGGCAAAGTTGGGATTAGTGTGGCGGCTCCTCTCGGCACGAACCGCCGACATTGAAGCGGCTACCAGATGACCAGGTGGCCGGCGAATATCATCAATCGCCTCCACAATCTCATCCCTGATCAGAGTCTCGTTCATGCGGTCACCGCAGCCGGATCTTTGGGTCGAACCTTGGCCAGTCCTCGATAGAACCGCGCACGTGCGCCAGCTTCAGTAAGTCCGGCAATTGCTGCAACATCGGCCCACGGAAGATCGACGTAAAAGCGAAGAACGATCACCAAGCGTTCTTGCCTACTAAGAAGTTCCAGAAGACGTCTAACTTCCATCCGGCGGATTGCCGAATCGTCGGCGCTTTCTGTTGGCTCGACAACCTCGCGTTTCATCACGTGTCGGCTCCAGTGGCCACGCTGCATGTCACGGCATTGGTTGACAACGATGCCGAGGAACCATGGCTGGATCGGGACTCCGTCCTTAAGGTTCTTGAGCTTTCGCCACCCCTTCACCGCCGCCTCCTGCACTGCGTCTTCAGCAAGGTGTGTGTCATGGAGTAAGCCGCACGCGAGTCTGTGAGCTGGCTCGACCAGCGATGCCAGCAACTGCTCGTACGCCAAATCGTTGCCCTGCTTGGCCTTCGCGATCAGGAGCTGTTCACCCGCCGAGCCCATGCGCCTTCACCCCTGTATACGGGTCGACCTCCCGAAACTGTTGCAAGCATTCCGTATCGGGAGATCTTTCGTCCCGAACACGTGAGGGTGTCAAGGGTCCGTTTTAGTTTGGGACCAGGAGACCGGGAGTTCAAATCTCCCCCGCCCGACCATCACGTTTCTGAGCGCTGCAAACGGCCGATTTTGATCTCATTTCGACCGTTTTGGAAGGCGATTGGAGCGGGGTTGGAACGGCGGTGGAAAACTCCTGGAACCTGCCGAGTTAAGAGACCTGAACAGTGGTCTACCCGTTACAAGGGAGGCCAAGATGGGCGCCGTGAAAGATCCGGTTCGGGTCGTCGACGGTGGTGGCTTTGCTGTTCGGGTTCGCCGGCAGCCGCCTCTGGTCGTCGGGTACGATCACTTCCGGCTGGACCGGCAGGGCCAGCTGCTCTCGCCGAAGACGCTGATCTACTACGACGACACGGTCCTCCCGTTTCTGCGCTGGCTGGAGGCTGAGCGTGCGACGCTTCGACGGGGTCGACGTCGGGCGGATGCGCACGTTTCGAGCAAACCTCGCCGCAAGGGTCGGAAAGTACGGCCGGCCGCTGGCGCCCAAGACGATCCTGGAGTACCACCGTGCCATCCTCTGCTTCCTTCGCTGGGCTCGCCGAGAGGGCTACGCGGTCGATGGACGGATCCTCGAGCTCACCGCGCCCCGCGTGCCGGACAAGGAACTAACGGTCTAACACATCCAGCTAAGGAAGATCCTTGCCGCTTGCAACCCCGCCGTACACACGTAGGACCTGGTGGTCCGGATCCTCGTCGGCTTAGGTCTCCGCCGGGAGGAGCTCTGCGGCCTGACGGTCGTGGGTCCGGACGGCCTGTCGGACGTCATGACCGACTCGCTGAGCAGCGGACGTGTGGAGCTCCGCGTTCGCTGGAACGCCGGCGCCAAGGACCGCAAGTCACGTCGGGTACCGATCACTCCGAAGCTGGCCGCCGCCATCAAGCGCTACGAAGCCCGCCATCGCGGCGATACAGATCTGCCGCAGCTCCTGATCAACGAGTATTCGAGCCGTACCAGGGGCCGGGGATCAAGTCGATGATGGACCGCATCACTCGGCGCGTTGGATTTCGCGTGCACGCCCACGCGTTCCGCCACACCTTTGCAACCGTCGCAGCGAAAGATGGGGTGGAACTTCGAGCATCTGCGAGCGGCGATGGGCCACTCGGACTATGGAATGCTGCAGCGTTACGTGCGGCTGGCCACCGAACGCGACCTTGGTTCACGCGCGGACTGGGTCGATCTCATCGCTAGCAACCGCTACGGAGTGGTCCTAAGAAGGTTCAGGTGGCCACATCCACTGCGCCCACGCCACAGTCCGCCCCCTCGCAGATCACGTCGATCAGTTCGTCGTAGAAGTGCATCTGTATGTGCCGACGCCGCGCAAGATGACCTGAAGCAAACGATTCCAGCCAGGTGCTCCGGCCCGGGTCAAACATCGCCGCTGGACGGTGGTCGACATAGCGCGAACCCAGTTGATCGGCACCAATTACCTCTTCAGGAGTGATCTGAACGACCCGGGGCGCTTGGAAGATCACATGCCGCACAGCCATATCGGCACTGGTCCAGTCCGGATTCACGTACTCAATAGCGCGTATGGAAGTCCCGCCACTGTTCCAAAGAACGCGTCGGAGCTCGGGTCCCCGACCGTCGTGCCAGAACTCTGCAACATGAATGGGTGTTGCTACGTCTCGACCTTGATCGCGACTACGGAGTGTTGCATCGCTACGTGCGGCTGAGCAGTGAGCGCGATCTGGGCCCGCTAGCAGACTGGTCGAACTTCGTAGTTATGGACAGCGCCGCTCGGCTGGCCGTCGGATCTGCCGAAGTGCATGGAGACGCTCCTGAGGGGGTCTAGAAAGAGATCACCGGATTCGACTGTCGTATATCAGGTCGAGCCTTGTCTCCTGACCCCTAATGATTGTTGCCTGTGGCCAGTGGCCGTAAGTGTTCGGATCTCTTCCGTAGTACAGCTGCAATGGCGCATAGCCGACCAGTCGGCCTTCGTAAGTGCCGGGGCTTAGATCGATCGAGTAACGGCCATTGGATCCGCTCGTGGCCGACTGGGTACTACCGGCCCCGGTTGGCACGAATTGCACTGTCTTGTTGGCCGCAGGAGCCACGGCGTTGCCCATGGGCGAAGTCGGCGCGTAGCCAACGAGTCCGGAGACTCGACCCTCTCCTAGGGCGATCGGACCCGCACACGCAGAGATTGCGAGCGATGCTAGGAGCGGCAGCACAAGGTGGCGCATACCTCTGCAAACGCGAACCTACGCTGAATCTGGCTCCAGCGCCAATGTCAGGTAGAGTAGCCCTCGCCAAAGGCGGAGCCCCCATTGGTTCACGCGCGGACTGGGTTCGACTTGATCGCCAGCAATCCAGCCTCGGAGTGGAAGTAGATTTCGCATTGGCGCACGTAGGCCCGACACGGACCGTGTCAGGTGACCGAAGGCACGTTAGCGGGTCTCCAATGCAACCCACCATCATCTGTAAGACCCAGCCCGAATCCGCCGACCACGCTCAGTTCGGCCCACGCGTGCTTCGCGTCGAGGACATGCGGCACGAGCTGCCAACTAGGGATCGCATTGGTTATCTGCTTCCAGGTCTGTCCCGCGTCTGCTGACTTGAAGAGCGCGGTGTCCTTGATGGCCCACCAGTGAGAAGCATCCTGATATGCAACATTGCCGGGTGGGGCCGCCAGGTAGCGCCAGCTGGTCCCTTGATCAGAGGATGTGAAAAGCACTGCGTCACTTACGTTTGGGGACGTTGTGCTATTGCCGGTGGTGGCGACCACCCCATTCTCGGGTAGAAGTTGGACGGTCGTTCCGTGGCCGTCTGAGTTCCAGCTCTGACTCGGAGGGGGAGGCAAGTCATGCCGCTGCCAGCTCTGGCCCGCGTCGGCGGAGGCGTACGCGTGGGGACTCCCAGCTCCAAGGCTGCCCATCCACAATTCGCCAGGCGCACGAACCGCCAGGTAATAGGCGTCGCGGGGTGGATTCGGAAGGCGTTGCCAGGTAGCGCCGCCGTCGCTGGTCGCGAAAAGATCGAAAAGCTGACCGCTCGTGGGTTCGGTCGGGTCTTCCACCAGAGCCCATCCGTGGCGTGCATCGACAAAAGTGACCACCACGCAGGGCGGTGATGGGAGTTGGACTTGAGTCCACGTATCGCCACTATCGCTTGTCCGGTACAACTGCTCTCCGATCGAGGGGAGGCCCACAGCCATGAAGCCGTTGGAACGGTCGAACAGGTGAACGGTGAGCTGGGCGAATCCAGGAGTGCTGCCGTGACCGGTGAACTGAAGTCTCCAGTGCTGCGCGCCGTCAATGGTGTTGAAGACTTCAAACGGCGCCGGCGGGGACGGAGGGTTGGTGACATTGAGCACAGCCCATCCGACAGTTGGAGTGACGAAGGAGTAGGTCACCGGGTTGGGGCCGACCGGCGGAGTTGGCGCGACGGATGCCCCGGTCCGGAAAGTGGTGCCCGATCGCAGGTACACGATGCCAGCCGCGCCGATCGCGACAATGGCGACCGCCGCGATCGCAATCGCGCGGCGTCGACGCTTTGTAGACTCGTCTGGATCTGCCTCGCCGTGTGGTGCGACACCCATCGTCCCCAGTAGAACATCGTCGACAAGTTCCTGGACGGATGGGAGGCATTTCTGGACGAGGGACGTTTGGGACGTTTCGAAACGTCCCAAAACGTCGTTGAAACGTCCCAAGCGCGGTGGTTTGGTTGTCGACGATGAGACAAGGAATCGGAACTCTGGCCCGGGCGATGGTCGGGACGCCTGGGACGTCTGGGACGTCCGAAGACGTCCCAAGTCGTCCCAAGATGTGGTTTAGGAGTCCCTTCGATTGCTGGTGTCATCTGAGAGGAATGGGACACGGGTTGGCGGAAACTGGGATCGGAGACGGCGCGCTGGCAGCGTCACCGACGGGCGGGGAGGCCGCCACGCGGCCGTCGGTCGAGAGCTGCGTCGCAGGCCGTCCGCCGCCCGACTTTCGGCACGCTACTAGCGATTGGTCACGTCCTGGGCCTCTCGCTCGAGGAGGTAATTTCGTTTCGATCTGAAGTTAATCGTTCCCTATCGGGTTAGGCGAGCGTTGTTATGGTAGCGATGCCAGCAGGGGCAGGACTCTTGAGAGAAACGTTGTCGATGACCAGAATTGGTTTGATGTTGTTAGCCGTGACGCTGGGCCTGGTTGCTTGCGGCTCAGTGGACGCCACACCCCGAACCTCGTCCGATGCCCAGAAGGTCTGCTCGCAAGAGGCGTCAGCTTTTGGACCCGCCTTCAGCGTTGTGGGCGCGTTTGAGACAACTGTTGGATCAATCCGATCAATCGACGCACGGGGCCCTAATCCAACTCTGTGGCCAAACGAACCTGCCGAGTACAAAGCGGTTCTCTGCTATCTGGACGGTCCCGTCGCAAAGTCACCGCCGGGCGGCGCGCCGTTTGATCGCGCGGTCGTTGGCGTCGCCGCTGGCGATGCGGAATTCATCATGGCCGGCTATCGCAAGAGCCTCTCTGTCAAAGCTCCCTAGCGTTTCAGCCGCCGCGTCGGCTACTACCCGCCGAGTTAAGAGACTTGCGTCGATTTGGGCATCGCGCATTAAGATCGACCTGCATACGGTAGGCCGACCAGTCCGGTTTGGGACCGGGAGACTGCGAGTTCGCCATCACCGATCGAGGCCGCCTATCAGCATTCTCGGCTCGACAAGCAGGGGAGCCTTGGAACGGCGGGGCTGCGAGATGTCGCGTCGAGACACGTTGCACACTGAGTCGATTCGACTGCGAAGATGGCCGGATGGCAGCTGTAGCTGATGCGATACGGCCAATGGTGGGACGCCGACTTGACCGAGTTCTCGTCCAGTGGCACCGTTTCGCAGGTCATGACAGCGCGATCATCAAGTTGTGGCTGGTGTTTTCTGGAGACGAACTCGGGCTCAAATGTGACTCTTCGGCTGAGGGTCTTGAGCTTGCCTCTGAAGGTCCCGAGCCGAACTTCGGCATGGACCAATACGGTGAAGTCGTGACGAGGGACTCATCCTCTGAGCATCCATTCTCCCCGGTGGTAAACAGCGAACTCATCAGCGTGAGGAATCTCCTGATCCCCCGGCAGGCCAAGCCGCTCGGAGTGGTTTTGCGGTTCCGGCCGGTCGGGAACCTCGTGATCGTGAATTGGGGCAATGACCTCCTTGTCGAGGCGGAGGTCCCAGCCTTCATTCTTGCCGAGTCGCCCGACGAAATTGACTAACTGAAGACCCTGGGTCATTGTCTGGCTGTCCGGTCCGAGTTCCATACCAAAGCGACTTGGCCTGGGTATGGAGGTGCGGGCGCTCAAGTCACTGCCTTCGAGACCCGTCCCCGAGGAGAGCGTCCATATGCTCAGCGGCCTCCTTGTGTAGCGTCGGAGTCACGTGCGAGTACGTATCGAGGGTCAGCGTCACGGTCGAATGGCCAAGCATGTCTTGAACCACCTTCGGATGCACGCCACGGGTCAGGAGCAGAGTGGCAGCGGTGTGTCGGAGATCGTGGATTCGAACGCGCGGCAGGCCGGCCTTGGCAAGCTCGCGCTTGAATACGACGTTGAGCCAGCTTGAGCTCATCGGCGATCCAGATCGTGAGCAGAACACCAGATCCCCGAAGTCCGTCCCCCACTTGGCGCCGGCCAGCAGTCGCATCTCTCGCTGTCGTGCCCGGTGTTCAGTGAGCGCCTGTACCGCTATCCGCGACAGGTGAATGGTCCGCCGGCTGCGGGTGGTCTTTGGATCGACCATGACGAACCCCGCGCTTCCATGCCGCTGCAACGCCCTGCGTACCACCAGAGTGGCCTTCTCCATATCGATGTCGGACCATTTCAGGCCGAGCGCCTCCCCTTCACGGAGACCCGTCGTCGCGAGGAGCACCCACACCGCGTGAAGGCCTTGTCCATTGGTGGACTCGAACAGCACCTGCAGCTGCTCAGACGTAAGCGTCGCCATTTCGCTCGGCTCCGCGCGCGGAATGATCACACCGTCGGCGGCATTGCGGCCTACCATCCCCCACCTCACGGCCTGCCGCAACGCACTGT
>Ga0207684_10001393_pt1 | contig 26281 bp, 23 predicted proteins | sample KBSK5501metaG_FD_184342 | JGI IMG/M metagenome (GOLD analysis project Ga0207684, IMG submission 184342) | Corn, switchgrass and miscanthus rhizosphere microbial communities from Kellogg Biological Station, Michigan, USA - KBS K5-50-1 metaG... | ecosystem: Host-associated > Plants > Roots >...
CGCATTGAAGGATTGCCTGGGTCGTCGCCATTTCCGTACTCCTTTCTCGCAGAAGTTGGAAACCCCCGTTCTAGCTCAACGGGTCTGGCTTGGGCAGTCCTTCATAGCATCTCGATGGAAGGGTTAGACCGAGGCTTGACAGCGGCGAAGAATGGGTTGTTCAGCATTGGCGGGCAAGGAAGGCGCCAATTTCGGCGTTCACGAGATCGGGGTGCGTGATTGGACCCATATGCCCGAGTTCCGGCAGCTCAACAAGTTCTGCGTGCGGTACCAAACGACTGAGGCGTGTCGCAGCAAGACGCGCTGCGAGAGGCGATGCGGTACCTGTTAGCAGAAGAAGTGGGACTTTGATGCGCTGGAGTTCCTGAGGTTCGAACGGATAGCCCACCGCTTCGCGCCACTTCTTGGCAGTGGCCTTTACACCTTGAATGAGCGCAGGGCGTCGGTTCTCGGGTGTGCTCTCCCAAGTTCCGGAGCCGCTCCAATAGTCGATGAAGTCTTGGGCAGCTGCGGTTTCGTTACCAGAGTTCAGGTGATCAAGCAGAGCCTGCCTGACGGTGAGTATCTCTTTCGTACCGGCATCTTCTGGATCTGTCGTGAGTAGTAGTCCCCAAAGTGCCGGTTCGTAGAGAACCATAGACTTGACGGACTTGCTGCATGCCAGCGCCATCTGCAGCGCGACGGCCCCACCATATGAGTGGCCGACCAAGTGACATGGCGCAGCCGCGGTAAGCAGCGGAACGAGTAAGTTCAACTCGTCGTCGATCCGGCAGTCCCGATCGCTGGTCCACGGTGGACTCCTACCCTCGCCATAGAGATCGGCGGCGAGGACGCGAAAGGAGGCCGAAATGTGGTCCATCAACGGTCGCCACTGCGAACTCGACGCCGCACTCATGTGCAAGCAAAGAACGGAAGGGCCGAATCCAGCCTCGCGAACAAATGGGGGGAGTTCGGTCATCGCGCGTTCCTCGGTCTAACGTGATATCGACATCAGCGGAGCTTGCCACGTTGGCAAGATGCGCCCATGAGCGGAAGGAACTGGCTAGTGATGGATTCCATCAGTCGAAGAACCCGCCGCTGGCGCGCAGCCGGCAGTTGCAGGGAGAAGGCGCGCGCGACGCGCCATTCGGCGATCTGCCCGTTCATGTCCCGACCCCTACGTGTCCGGCCTGCTGCCACCGTCACTGGCGAGCTTTTTGACAGCTTGCACCTCAGCCGCATTTGAGAAGGCGCGAATGGGAATGCAGTGTGCACGCTTGCCAAAGAGCAGAAACAGAAAGCCTGATCGCTCATGAACCTCAAGTATGGCTTTCCAAGCTTGCCTGAGATCTGTTGTATCAGTTGCAACGTGCAGGCCAGAACTGCTGAATTCGTAGCTGTGGAATGGAAGGTCACGTTGAGCGCGATGAGCCCTATATGTGCTGAAAAGAATCGCGAACGGCGTGAAAGCGAAACATGCGACGATCAGAGCCGAATCAACTGCCGAAACTCTGGGCTCGTACAGCAAGGATGTGACAAACAACGCCAAGCCGACCAGTGGAAAGATGCTTGCACTGATCAGGCTCATGGGCGAGCGACGCATAAGGACGAGACTGGCCCTGAGGCGGTCCTCGAAAGAAAACTTGAATTTGACTGCAATCACCGTCTTAGGATCCATGGCCTCTAACGTTTGAGCTTGGCGGCGCGCGCCGGCGAGGCGCCTTGGTCGCGAGGCACATGGTAGACAGCGAGCGTTTAGTGTCGTTGCCGCCACAAGCGCGACACCGCGAGAGCGATGACTGCACCTGCGAGCAGGCCGCTGCCGCTGCTCAGCAGAACCTCGGTGCCACCTGCGTTTGATGTCTTTGGGGGCGTGGCTGGAAGAGACTGCACGAGTGCCCTCCATTCGGTGGCAGTGATCTGCGTCATCTTCGATGCGTCGGACAGTCCGAAGACACAGAGCTCTCCGCCAGGAAGCTTGCAGAAGCGCTGCGCGGGACACTGAGTGAGTATTTCCTGCTTGGCGCCTTCCGCACACTTGGCACCGGAGCTGCGCAGAACCTGCAGGGTGACCTCGGGGTACTTGGTGAGTTGCTCAGGCATCGTAGCCTCCAATCACACGACGTGTGACTGCAAGCGTAGCCGCCTGGGGCAGTCGCTGCACTCGGTAAGCGACGGTGTAGCGACGGGACTCGAAACTCGGTAGTGCGCACCGACACGTCGAGCATCTCCACTGGGCCGAGCGACTGGATCGTCACCTCGGCCCTCGCCTGGGCCAGGCAATTGGCGGCTTCGGCCTTGGCGCGGAGATCTCATTGCCGGCCGCGCGCACCGCCACATCGGGCAACGCGACGATGCCCGGATGCACCGTGTCGAAGAACACCGCCTGGCCGCTCGCGGTCAGGCCCATCCGCCGCCCAAGCAGTGGTCGCCGGAGCGGGCCGCCACGGCGAGCATGGGCCACACATGAGGCTGTTGGCTTGCGAACGAGCGCTTCATTCAGGCACCTCCGCGCCCGAGCCGCCAATTTCCTTGGGGAAGTCCTTCAACTTCGGCAAGCCATCCTTCACGTGCAGGCACGTCTCCTGGTAGTTGACGTGGACGGCCGCCCGGTACGGAAAGTCCGGGGTGGTCGCCGCGTAGACGTCGGTCACGCCCATGCTGGGATGTTCGGTGAAGAGGTGGCCTCCGCAGCGCTTGCACCACGTGCGCAAGCTGTGCGGCGTCTTGTTGTAGGTGCCGATATGCTCCGCGCCTTGGGTGACGCGCACGGCGTCAGGCTTCCACAGCGTGAAGGCGTTGACGGGCGCTGCCGACCAGCTGCGACACGACTCGCAGTGGCAGTAGCCCATGGCGGCGGGCGCGCCGCTCACGGTGAGCTGAACGGCGCCGCAAAAGCAGCGGCCGTGGTAGGTCGCGTCGCTGGAGGTTCGATCGGTCGCCTGAGATTCGGTCATCGCCATTTGCTGATCCTCATGGGTTGGCGTTCGCGGCAGGGCACCGGCGCCCCGACGGTTGTTAGTATTCGCGGCGCCCGGTCTGGACAGTTGTCCGACACGCCGCCGTTCTTTGCCGCAAACCCTTGGATGCACTTTCTGCCGTCCTGAAGTCGGTCCGCCTCGACGGTGCCGTCTTCCTCAACGCGGAGTTCACGTCGCCGTGGTGCATACGCGGGCGGTTCGGCTTGGCACGCGCGCGCGAGCGGCTTCCGAGCGCCGACCACGTGGTGTTCTTCCATTTCCTCGTCGAAGGGCAGTGCAAGGTGCGGCTGGTCGACGACCTCGGCGTGACGGCGCAAACACTGGCCGTGTCCGCGGGCGACGTGATCCTCTTGCCGCGCGACGACCGCTACCTGATGGGAAGCGACCTGCACATCGCACCGATCGATACCGACAACGTGGATGCGACTGCGGCGGCGGCCGAGCCCGAGTTCATCCAGTGGCGTCACGGCGGGGGCGGTGCGGCGGCGCGCTTGGTCTGCGGCTATCTCGGTTGCAACGGCGCGGTCAGCCGACCGCTGATCGCGGCCTTGCCGCGCATGCTGTGCATCCCGATCGGCGACAGCCAGGCGATGACGCTGCTGCGCGAGCTGCTTCGGGTGGGTGTGCGCGAATCGCTCGCACCGCGGCCAGGCGCAGAGTCGATGCTCGCCAAGCTGGCCGAACTGATTTTTGTCGAAGCGCTGCGTCGCCACGCACAGAACCTTCCGCCGGGAGTGAAGGGCTGGCTGGCCGCCGTGCGTGATCCTCAGATCGGGCACGCGCTCGCGTTGCTGCACGACGAGCCGGGCAAACCCTGGACGGTGCATGACCTGGCGCGCGAGGTGGCGCTGTCGCGTTCCGCGCTGGCCGAGCGCTTTGCCGCGTTGGTCGGCGAGCCACCGATGCAGTACCTCACACGCTGGCGTCTGGCACTGGCGGCCCGGGACCTTCGTGCCAGTGCGGAGCCGCTGGCCCGCGTGTCCGCACGCAGCGGCTACGAGACCGATGCCGCCTTCAACCGAGCATTCAAGCGCGAGTTCGGCATGCCGCCTGCGGCATGGCGCCGGGCCGCGAGTCGATAGCAGCCGCGAGTTCGGCGAATGAAGACAAGGCGCCGGCGATCGCGCTGGCCGCCACCGTGGCGGGGCTCGCGAGCCACACCTGGCCTGGCCCCGAGCGGCCCGGAAAGTTGCGATTGATGGCGCTGACGGTCACTTGATCGGCACCGGTCGATGCCCCCGGTCCGCAATTCGCGCAAGCGCCGCAGGCCGGCTGGAGGATTCGCGCCCCCACCGCCTCGAAGGCTTCGAGCCAGCCTGCGTGGATGCAATGCTCGCGCACGTCCTCGGTGCCGAATTGCAGGTACAGCGTGACGTGCGGCGCCACCCGCAAACCCCGCCGTGCGGCCCACGACAGCACGGCGTGGTACTGCGCGAAGTCCTCCCGCTTGCCCGCGGTGCACGAACCGCCGTACGCGATGTCGACGCGCGGGCGCTCGGCCAGTGCCGCGAGCGGCACGCCGTGCCCTGGGTCGCCCGGGCGCGCCACCATGGGCGACAACGCACCGGCGTCGATGCGGATCGTCTCGGCGTAGCGCGCCCCCGGGTCGCTGCGCATCCAAGGCTCGATCTCGAACGTGACGCCGCGCCGTTCGCGCAGGAAGCGCACCGTCTGCTCGTCGGGTTCGACCAGCCCGGTGAAGCCGCCGAGCTCGGCGGTCATGTTGGTCAGCGTCGCGCGCTCGTCGATGTCCAGCGCGCGGACGGCGCTGCCGCCGAACTCGAACACACGGCCGACGCCCCCGCCTGCGCGGATGGCCGGCAGCGCGAGCAGGTGCAGCGCCAGGTCCTTCGCCGAGACGCCCGGCGGCAGCCGGCCATCGACCTCGATGCGCAGCACCTGCGGCCGCGCGAGCCGCACCGCACCGCTGAGAAAGGCGTTGGCCATCTCCGTCGTGCCGACGCCGAAGGCCACGCAGCCCAGTGCGCCGCTGTGCGGCGTGTGCGAGTCGGTGCCGACGACGAGCTGCCCCGGCAGCGCATAACGCTCGGCCACCATGGCATGCGAGATGCCTTGCGACCCTTCGCCGCCGATCGCGTCGCCGTGATCCTTCAGCCCGTGCTTCGCAACGAATGCGCGATGCGCCTGCGACAGCCGCCGCACGCCGGAGACGAGCCCTTGCGCGACGTGCACCGGGCTCTGCTCGACATACGAGAGGTGGTCCTCGAAGCAGACGATGCTGTCGGGCTGGTGCAGCCGGTAGTCACTGCCCGCATGCGAATCCAGCAGGTGGGCGCACATGCCGGTGTAGTACTCGTGGATGAAGCGCAGGTCGGCGCGCACGAAGCCCGGCTGCACGCGATGGCGCTCGACGATCTTCTCGAACAGCGTCTTCGGCCCCAGCGCACGCGGCTGCGCGTCTGAAACATCCGGGCCGAGCCCGTAGCGCAGGAGCCCGCCCGCGCGCACGATGGCCGCGGCCAGCGGCTCGCGGTCGGCGAGCAGCTCGGCGAGCGTCGGCACTTCGCCGCGCTCGAGGCGCTCGATCAGCCCGAGGTCCGTGCTCGTGAGCAGGCCGAGGTTGTCGGCGTTCTGACGGTAGATGCGCTCGAAGCTTTCCGCGATGACCAGGCGCACCCCCGCCGACACCTCCGCCAGCGGCGAGTGCTCGCGCGAGCTGCCCTTGCCGTAGCGCCGGCCGCCGATCAACACACCGATGCCGGCGCGGCGCAGCGCGTCCAGGCCGATCGGACGCTCGCCTCCCGCGGTGTAGCCGGTGTGCGCGTGGCGGCCCAGCGTCGCATCGACATGCACCATCGCGGGCAGCGGCGAGATCTCGTCGGTGGAGATGTCGTCGCGCAGCGCGCCGGCCTGTGCGCGCGTCAGCGCGCGCCCTGCCAGCTGCGCGCGTACGAGCGCCGGGTCGGCACAGAGAAACAGGCGGCTGCCGAAGCCGCCCGCAGCGCTCACATCTCCCGCATCGCTCACAGGGCTCACGTGACTCACTGCGCCTCGATGCCGGCCTTCTTCACGAGCGCCGCGTACTTGCCCAGCTCGCTGCGGAAGAACGGCATCGCCTTGTCGGCCGGGGCGACGTTGACGACGTTGCCCTGCCGGGCCATGGCCTCCTTGACATCCGGGTCGTTGAACGCAGCGACAACGGCGTCGTGAATGCGGTTGATCTCCGCCGGCGCCAGGCGCTTCGGCGCCACCACCGCGAACCACGCCTCGACGACGTAGTTCGGCACGCCCTGCTCGACGAAGGTCGGGATCTCGGGCGCGGCGGCCGCGCGCTGTGTCGTCGCGATGCCGATGGCGCGCAACGCGCCCGACTTCAGGTAGCCCTGCACGCTCGGCAGCGCCGCGGTGGCGAACTCCACCTGCCCGCCGATCAGGTCGGTCAGCATCGGACCCACGCCCTTGTACGGGATGTGGCGCGCCTTGGTCTTCGTCTCGTCGAGGAACATCTCGCTGGCCAGGTGCAGGATCGTGCCGTTGCCGCCCGAGGCGTAGGTCATGTCGCCGCTGCGGGACTTCAGCTGCGCGATGAAGTCCTTCGCGTTCGTTGCCGGCACCTTCGGGTTCACGACCAGCACGACCGGCGTGTAGCCGACAACCGCGATCGGCGTGAAGTCGCCCGGCATGTCGAACGGCATGCTCTTGAGCACGCTCGGGAAGATCACGACGTTGTTGGACACGATGCCGAGCGTCATGCCGTCGGCCGGCGCACGCGCGAGCGACTGCAGGCCGACGATGCCGCCAGCGCCCGCCTGGTTGTCCACGATGATCGGATGCCCGAGCGCCTTGGTGAGCGCCGGTTGCGCCGCGCGCGTGATCGCATCGACGCCGGAGCCGGGTGCGTTCGGCAGGATGAAGCGCACCGGCTTGTCGACCTGGGCGAAGACGCGGCTGGCCATGCCGGCTGCAAGGCCGGCGAGGAGTGTGCGGCGCGAGAGTGCGGTGAGTGCGTAGCGGTCCATCGTGTTGTCTCCTGGTTCTGGTCGTGCCATGTCCTCAGGCGACAGTGGCACGAGCACGCAAGGACTGGATCTCGTCGTCTCGATAGCCCAGGCCGCGCAGCAGCTCGTCGGTGTGCGCGCCGAAGCGTGGAGGCTGCAGCCGCACCGGCAGCCGCTCGCGGTCCATCGTGATCGGGAACAGCGTGGTCTTCACCGTCTGCCCGGCCTTGTCGCCGTCGGGCAGCTCGATGTCGGCGAGGCCGCCGGTGGCCAGCAGATGAGGATCGTCGTACAGGTCCTCGGGCCGGCGGATCGGCGCATACGGCAGGCCGGCGCGCTCGAACAGCCCGGAAAGTTCCGCGGCGCTGCGGTCGGCGAGCCGCTCGCGCAGCGTGGCCAGCAGGTGCGGGCGCGCCTGCACGCGGTCGTTGTTGGTCGCCAGCAGCGGGTCGGCCTTCAGGTCGTCGAAGGCCAGCGCGTCGCAGAAGGTCCGCCACTGCGCGTCGCTGACCGCCGCGAGGAAGATCTGCTCGCCGTCCTTCACCGCGAAGACGTCGTAGATCGCCCAGGGGTTGTCGCGCGCCGGCATCGGCGCCGGGTGCCTGCCCGTCATCGCGTACTGGAGCATGTGCTGGCCCATCAGGAAGACGTTGTTCTCGAACAGCGCCGACTGCACCTCCATGCCCTTGCCGGTGATGCCGCGCTGGATCAGCGCCCCCAGGGCGGCGATGGCGCCGAACAGTCCGCCCATGATGTCGTTGACGCTGGTGCCCGCGCGCAGCGGATCGCCCGGCCGCCCGGTCATGTAGGCGAGGCCGCCCATCATCTGCACCACCTCGTCCAGCGCCGTGCGGTGCTCGTACGGCCCGGGCAGGAAGCCCTTGTGGCTGACGTAGATCAGGCGCTCGTTGAGCTGCGCGAGGCTCGCGTAGTCGAGGCCGAACTTCTTCAGCACGCCGGCCTTGAAGTTCTCCGCGACGACATCGGCGGACGACGCCAGCCGGCGCGCGATCTGCGCGCCCGCCGGCTGCTTGAGGTCGATGCCGATGCTCTTCTTGTTGCGGTTGAACATCGGGAAAAAGCCGGCGCCCGCGCCGAGCAGCCGCCGCGTGCCCTCGCCGTCTACCGGTTCGACCTTGATCACCTCGGCGCCCATGTCGGCCAGCACCATCCCGCAGGTCGGGCCCATCACCATGTGGGTGAACTCGACGACGCGCACGCCGCGCAGCGGCTGCGGTGCCGCATTCGGCTTGGGCACACTCATTGGGTAACCTCCGCGCCATGCGCTCCGGTATTCGCCTCGGGAACGGCCCGGCGTCTCATGCGGCTTCCTTCATCGTCTTCGGCAAGCCGGCGCGCCAGATGGACCCGTGCAGCGGTTCGCCTTCCAGCCATTGCCCGATGCGCTCGCGCAGCGCGATCAGCGCATCGAAGTCCAGCCCCGTCGCGACGCCCATGCTGGCGAACAGATAGGCCACGTCCTCGGTGGCGACGTTGCCGCTGGCGCCCGGTGCATGCGGACATCCGCCGATGCCGCCGAGGCACGCATCGAAGCGCCGCACGCCGGTTTGCCAGGCGGCGTACACGTTGGCCAGGCCCAGTCCGCGCGTGTCATGGAAGTGGCCGCAGGCGAGCCGCTCGCCGGCGATGGCGAAGCAGCGCTCGAAGAGGCGTGCCACCTGCAATGGATCCGCATAACCCACGGTGTCGGCCAGCCCCACGCGGTCGGCGCCGGCGTCGAGTACCGCCTGCACCAGCCGCGTCACGTCGTCTTCATCGACGCGGCCCTGCAGCGTGCAGCCGAATGCGGTGCTGATGCCCACCTCGAGCAGGCAACGCGAGCCGCTCGCATCGCGCAGCGCGCGGATGCGGCCGATCTCCGCGACGACGTCGTCCGGCGTCTTGCGCAGGTTCGCCAGGCTGTGCGCGTGACTTGCGGACAAGGGCAGCAGCATCAGGTCCGCGCGCGCGTCCAGCGCGGCCTGCGCCCCCTTCAGGTTCGGCACGAGCACCGACGTGACGAGGCCCGGCAATGCGCGCGCGGCGTCCACGAGCGCCGCCGTGTCGGCCAGTTGCGGAAGCAGCCGCGCCGGGACGAAGGAGCCGACTTCGATTTCGCGCAGGCCCGCCGCGTGCGCGGCTCGCAGCCATTGCAGCTTGTGTTCGGTCGGCACCGTGCGGGAGATGCTCTGCAAGCCGTCGCGCAAGCCGACTTCGCGCACGACGACCGGATCGGAGGTGATGGTCATGGCCGCGACTGTAGGCAGGCCTGCGCGGTTTCACGAATGATCATTTTTCAGCGGCTGCGTTCCAATCCGGAACGTCATGACCCGCCCACTTGATCCCGTATCGCTGCAGCACTTCGTCGCCGTCTGCGAGGAAGGCAGCTTCGCCCGCGCCGCCGAACGCGAGGCGCTGGTCGCCTCGGCACTGAGCAAGCGCCTCGCGGCCCTGGAAGCAGAAGTCGGCGTGCCGCTGCTGATACGGCGGCGCCACGGCGTGGAGCCGACGCCGGCGGGGCAGGCGCTGCTCGCGCGAGCGCGCGAGGTGCTGGCCGGGCTGGACCAGCTGCGTGTCGAGCTGGGCGCCTTCGGCCGAGGCGTTCAGGGCAGCGTGCGCGTGCTGGCGAGCCCGTCGGTGCTGGCCGAGCGGCTGCCCGACGACATCGCCGCCTTCCTCGAACGGCAGCCGGGCATACACATCGGGCTCGAAGAGCGGATGAGCCCGGACATCGTGCGCGGCGTGCGCGAGGGCAATGCCGACGTCGGCGTGCTGTGGGATCTGATCGCCGATCTATCGGGCCTGGACGCGCTGCCGTACCACACCGACAGGCTGTGCGTGGCCCTGTCGCCCAGCCATCCGCTCGCTCGCCGGCCGTCGCTGAGCTACGCCGACACGCTGGACCAACCGTCGATCAACATCATCCCGGGTGGGCAGATGGACCAGCTGCTGCGTCGACAGGCGGCGCTGCTGGGACGACTGCCGTCGCACCGCATGCATGTCTCGTCGCTGGACGCGGCGTGCCGCATGATTGCCGCGGGCCTCGGCCTGGCCGTGCTGCCGCTCGAGGCGGCCGCGCCGCACGCCGGCGCCGGGCGGCTCGTGCTGGTGCCCCTTGCCGAGCCTTGGGCCGTGCGGCGCTTCGTGGTGGTCACGCGAGGCATGCCGCTGTTGTCGGCGCCCGCGCGGCTGCTGGTGGAAAGCCTTCGGGCGGCGGCGCAGTCGGCGACACCATCGGCGACGCAATCGGCGGCGTCGTTGCTGAGCCAGGCGGAACCCGCACCGCCCGTCAGCCGATGAACTGACGCAGCGCGTGAAAGACCACCCGCGCGAGCGCGCGGAACGAATCGAACAGCTCGGTGAACTCGAACAGCACGAGAAAGCCCGCCGCATAGAACAGCGCGGGCCTTTCGCTCTCGACCTGGGCGAGCTTCGCCGTGACCCGGTGGCGTCCGCGCCATTGCGATGCCACGACCACCAGCATGATCCCGATCAGCGCGCCGCCGATCAGGTCGGTCGGATAGTGGTAGCCGAAGTACAGCCGCGGCAGGCAGATGAACGCGGCGGCATGGAACGCCGCCCATAGGCCGATGCGCGGCGAGACTCGAAACAGCGACGCGGCCAGCGCAAACGCCAGCACCGCGTGATCGCTGGGAAACGAGCTCCAGGTCCGCGCGCCGACTTCCACGCCCTGAACGAAGTCCAGATCGGGCCTGACGACAGGGCGCATGCGATACGGCAGTCCCAGCGCCAGGAACCGGCCCACGAACAATGCGACCAGGCCGGTCAGCACGCCTTCGACCAGCAGTTGCCGCCGAAGCGGCTGCGCCGCGGACCGCGCAAACCAGAGCCAGCAGATGGCCAGCACGAGGGGGCCGAACTTGAACAGGTACGCGTTGAGCAGCCAGGCCGCAAACTCGTCCAGCGGCGGCCAACGGGACAAGAACTGGTTCAGCCAGAGCACGATGCGATCGTCCAGGATCGCAATTTCATGGCCGATTCGGCCGATACCGCCAATACCGATACCCGGCAATCTGTCCCCTCCCGTGTGTGATCAACGGCGAGCGCGCGTTGTCACCGAATTGTCATGTGCCGCAGCCGCTTACCCGCCGACGCGTTGGAAACGATGAGCAACAAGACGGCGGCCGCGACCCGGGCACATCGCGAATCCGGGCGGGCGCAGGAAACATGATCGCGCTACGCTCGCGGTCCCCGCCTCGATGGACGCCTCCATGCTGCATCCCCAAGCACGCGCCCTGCTCGACTTCATCGAGGCCCGCGGCATCGCGCCGACGCACACGCTGAGCCCGGCCGAGGCGCGCCGGGTCTACCTCGAGCGGCGCAGCGTCACGCAGCCCGCGCCGCCCGAGGTCGGCAGTTGTCAGCCGTTCGATCCGCGCGCCGAGGTGGCAATGCCCTGCGCGGCGCGCTTGCGCTTCGCGCGCCACGCGCCGAACAGCACGAGCAGCCCGGGGATGAAGATCGCGGCCCAGATGATCTTGTCCAGGTTGGCCTTGACCCATGGGATGTTGCCGAAGAGCACGCCCGCCAGCGTCACGCCGCCGACCCACAGCACGCCACCGGTCACGTCGTAGAACGTGAACTTGCGCCGCGTCATCGCGGCGACGCCGGCAACGAACGGGGCGAACGTGCGCAGAAACGGCATGAAGCGCGCGAGCACGATCGTGATGCCGCCGTACTTCTCGTAGAACGCGTGCGCCTGCTCGAACGCCGCCTTGTTGAAGAAGCGCGAGTTCGGCCAGTTGAAAACCTTGGGCCCGAAGTAGCGGCCTATCGTGTAGTTGCTCTGGTTGCCGAGGATCGCGGCGGCGATCAACAGCGGCAGCACCAGCGGCAGCTCCATCAGCCCGGCACCGCACAGCGCGCCGACAACGAACAGCAGCGAGTCGCCCGGCAGGAACGGCATCACGACGACGCCGGTCTCGACGAAGATGATCAGGAACAGCAGCGCGTAGACCCACGCGCCGTAGTGCTGCACGAAGGCGGCGAGGTGCACGTCGACGTGCAGGACGAAATCGAGCAGCAGGGCGATGAAATCCATGAGCGTCGATTATCACGGTCGCTCGCGGCCGGCCCGACGACGCGATGTGAGAAGGCGTTGCACGCCGCGCAGGGCTTTGTGCGCCCTTCCTACAATGCGCCGATGAATGCCGTGCTGTCCCCGGCCCCGCGCCGCCCGATCCGCGAACTGCCCGATGAGCTGATCAGCCAGATCGCGGCCGGCGAGGTGGTCGAGCGGCCCGCTTCGGTGGTGCGCGAGCTGGTCGACAACGCGCTCGATGCCGGCGCGGCCGAGATCAGCGTCAAGCTCGTCGGCGGCGGCATCCGCGCGATCGTCGTCGAGGACGACGGTGCCGGCATCCCGGCCGACGAGCTGCCGCTCGCGCTGCGCCGCCACGCGACCAGCAAGATCGCATCGCTGGCCGAGCTCGAAGGCGTCGCGACGATGGGCTTTCGCGGCGAGGCGCTGGCCGCGGTGGCCTCGATTGCCGAGCTGTCGATCGCGAGCCGCACCGCCGAGGCGCCGCACGCGCAGCGGCTCGATGCGCGCTCCGGCGAGCTGGTAGCGGCGGCGCGCGGCATCGGCACCAGCGTCGAGGTGCGCGAGCTGTTCTTCAGCACGCCGGCGCGGCGCAAGTTCCTGAAGACCGAGGCCACCGAGCTCGCGCACTGCGTCGAGGCGGTGCGCCGCCATGCGCTCGCCCGACCCGACGTCGCGTTCCAGATCTGGCACGACGGCAAGCTCGTGCAGCAATGGCGCCGCGGCGCCGACCCGGCGCAGCGCTGGCTCGACGTGCTCGGCGCCGAGTTCGTCGAGCACAGCCGGTCGGTCGCGCTCGATCTCGGCGTGCTGCGCATCAGCGGCCGCACCGGCACGCCGGAGGCGGCGCGCGCGCGCGCCGACCAACAGTACGTCTACGTGAACGGCCGGCATGTGCGCGACAAGCTGATCGCGCACGGCGTGCGCTCGGCCTACGAAGACGTGCTGCACGGTGCGCGCCAGCCGGCGTATCTGCTGTTCATCGAGATCGCGCCGGAGCGGGTCGACGTCAACGTGCACCCGAGCAAGGTCGAGGTGCGGTTCCGCGATTCGCGCGAGGTGCACCAGGCGGTGCGGCGGGCGGTCGAGGCCGCTCTCGCGGTGCCGCGCGCCGGGCTGGGCGAGACGATTGCGGCGCAGGCACCGCTCGCGCAGCCGAGCGCATTCGAGCCGCCGGCGTCAGTACCGGGCACGCGCGCTGAATCGCGTTTCGACGCGGGCCGCGCCGGCACCGCCACGGGCTGGCGCAGCGGCACCCTGCCGACCCAGGCATCGCTGGGCCTGCAGCAGCTCGGCGTGCTGTATGCGCGCGAGCCGCAGGCGGCGTGGTCGGCGCCGTCGCCGTCTTCATCGGCCGCATCGCGCGCACCGGCTGCCGCCGTGCCCGAGATCGCGGCCGACGCGTGGCCGCTGGGCCGCGCGATCGCGCAGCTTGCCGGCGTCTTCGTGCTCGCCGAGAACGCGCACGGGCTCGTGATCGTCGACATGCATGCGGCGCACGAGCGCATCGTCTACGAGCGGCTGAAGGCGAGCCTGGTCAGCGCGGCGATCGAATCGCAGCCGCTGCTGATTCCCGCGACCTTCGCAGCGACGCCGCAGGAGATCGCGACCGCCGAGGCGCAGGCAGACAACCTGCACACGCTCGGCCTGGACGTCTCGCCGCTCTCGGCCAGCGTGCTCGCGGTGCGCTCGCAGCCGGCGGCGCTGGCCGGCGGCGACGTGGTCGAGCTCGCGCGCAGCGTGCTCGCCGAGCTCGCGCAGTTCGACGCGAGCTCGGTGATCCAGCGCGCACAGCACGAGATCCTCTCGACGATGGCCTGCCACGGCGCGGTGCGCGCGAACCGCCAGCTCACGCTCGACGAGATGAACGCGCTGCTGCGCGACATGGAGCGCACCGATCGCGCCGACCAGTGCAACCACGGCCGGCCGACCTGGCGGCAGATCACGCTGAAGGAGCTCGACGGGCTGTTCTGGCGCGGGCGCTGAGGACGCTGTCACGAATTTGCCGCGCACGGCGCCCGGCGCCCGATGTCAAATGGCGTCTGCCGCCGGCGCCGGATCGACGCGCCGCCGGCATCTCCCGAGAGACCGACGCGGATGGACAAAGGCACGGATCAGCAGCAACCGCAGCAAGCGCCTGCGCTCGAGCGCCGCCGCGGCATCGATCGCCGGCGGGTCGACGCCGACCCGCCCGGCCGGCACGAACGCCGCCGCGGCGTCGAATCGCGCAAGCCCGAAGTCACCGAGATCGAGATGTCCGACTCGGAGTGGACGGCGCTCGCGCAGGATCCGCTGACGCCCGGCGTGTAATCTTCCGCCATCTTCTCCTCTCCCGGCTGCGAGAGGGGACCGAACGCTACGATGCGGGCCGCATGGCACTTTCCTCGTCCTCCCGATTTCCTTCACTGCCGGCACGCTGGCGCTGGAGCGCCCTCGCGCTGTCCGCGATCGCCTCGATCGCGCTCCTTGCCGGCCACGCCGAGCTCGACGCTCAGCAGCGCAGGTGGATCTTCCAGGCCACCGCGACCGTCGCGCCGGTCGATGCCCGCGAACACGCACCGGTGCGCAGCGATGGCCTGCAGGACGTCTGGATCGACTTCGCCTCGCGCGAAGCCGGCAAGCCGGTCAAGCTGCACGCGCTGTGGCTCGCCGCCAAAGAGGCCGACAACGAGGCCGACGCGCCGGCGCTGCTGTACCTGCACGGCGCGCGCCGCGATGTCGAGAGCAGTGCGTTTCGGATCAGGCAGATGCACGAGCTCGGCTTCGCGGTGCTCGCGATCGACTACCGCGGCTTCGGGCTGTCGACCGACGAGCTGCCGTCGGAGGCCAGCGTCGCCGAGGACGCGCACGCCGCGTGGGACTGGCTCGCGAAGGAACAGCCCGGCCGCGACCGCTACGTCTTCGGCCATTCGCTGGGCGGCGCGATCGCGGTGCAGCTCGCGAGCGAGGTCGCCGACGCGAAAGGCCTGATCGTCGAGGGCACGTTCACGTCGATCGCGGACGTGTTCCAGACCATGCGCTGGGGCTGGCTGCCGATCACGTCGCTGATCACGCAGCGCTTCGACTCGGCGGCGAAGATCGGCAAGATCAAGGCGCCGGTGCTGGTGGTGCACGGCGCGGACGATGCGCTGATCCTGCCCAGTCTCGGCCGGGCGCTGTACGAACGCGTGACCGCACGCAAGCGCTTCGTGCTTGTCGACGGCGGCACGCACTACAGCACCAACCGGCTCGGCGCGACGCAATACCGCAAGGCCCTGCACGAGCTGTTCGGGCTCGGCAGCTGACCGGCGAGACACCGCGGGCCGTGGTCCAATCGACCCATGGCCTCCACCCTGAAGCTGAAGACGAAGCCGGCCGGATCGAAGGCACCGGCCCGACATGCCGAACCGCGGCCGCCGGTGCGCGGCGTCGGCTCGGGCCCGAAGAAGGCGCGGCCGACGCTCGCGCAGGCACAGGCCGAGCGCCAGCAACGCGCCGAACGCGAGGTGCCGGCGCGCCACCCGGTGCGCACATCGCCGACAGCGCCGCAGCCGACCTGGACGCACAGCCCGAAGCCGCCACGGCCGGCCCAACCTGGGCAGCCTGCGCCACCGACGCGAGCGGCGCGGCCCGGCCAGCAACCGGCGCAGCCGGTGCGGCCTGCACGGCCGTCACGTCAACCGGCACGGCCCCCTGAAAGACCTCCGGCACGGCCTCCACGACAAGCGCGACACGCCCAACATGACGACATGCACGCCGGTCGCAGCGAGCATGGCGATCACGGCGAGCACGCGCCGGGCAGCATGCGCCTGTCCAAACGCATGAGCGAGCTCGGCCTCGCGTCGCGCCGCGAGGCCGACGAGTGGATCGCGAAGGGCTGGGTCCGCGTCGACGGCAAAGTCGTCGCCGAACTCGGCTCGCGCGTGGTGCCGGGCCAGCGCGTCACGGTCGACGCGAAGGCGACCCACCAGCAGGCGCAGCGCATGACCGTGCTGCTGAACAAGCCGGTGGGCTACGTCAGCGGCCAGGCGGAGGACGGCTACGAGCCGGCGATCGTGCTGGTCACGCCGGGCAATCAATGGCGCGACGATGCCTCGGGCGTGCAGTTCCGCCGCGAGCACCTGCGCAGCCTGGTGCCGGCCGGGCGGCTCGACATCGATTCGGTCGGCCTGCTGGTGCTGACGCAGGACGGGCGCGTCGCGAAGCAACTGATCGGCGAATCCAGCGAGATCGAGAAGGAGTACCTCGTGCGGGTGGAGCCGACGGCAGGCGGCGAGCGCCTGAGCGAACAGGGTCTTGCGCTGCTGCGCCATGGCCTCGAGCTCGACGGCGAGGCGCTGCGCCCGGCGCAGGTCGAGTGGGTCAACGACGACCAGCTGCGCTTCGTGCTGACGCAGGGCAAGAAACGCCAGATCCGCCGCATGTGCGAGGCGGTCGGCCTGAACGTGGTCGGCCTCAAGCGCGTGCGCATCGGCCGCGTGATGCTCGGCGATCTGCCGCCCGGGCAGTGGCGCTATCTGCGCGCGGACGAGTCGTTCGCTTGAGCGGCATGGCGGCGTCGAGCTCGCGGGCAGCCGGGCCTGGCATGGCGCCGGCCGTGGTCGTGGTGCTGCTCACGCTGCTGCTGGGCATCCAGCCGATCACGACCGACCTGTACCTGCCCGCGCTGCCGACCTTGCAGCGCGAGCTCGGCGCGAGCGTCAACGCGGCGCAGTGGACACTGTCGGTGCTGGTCGCGTGCTTCGGCGCGGCGCAGCTCGTCTGCGGGCCGCTCGCCGATCGTCACGGGCGCCGCCCGGTGCTGCTGGCCGGGCTCGCGCTGTACACCGCCGCCAGCGTGATGAGCGCGCAGGCGGGCAGCATAGCCGCACTGATCGGCTGGCGCGCGCTGCAGGGCGCGGCGATGGCGGCCGCGGTCACCTGCGCGCGCTCGATCGTGCGCGACCTGTTCGAGCCGCACGAAGGTGCGCGCGTGATGTCGCGCGCGCTGACCGGGCTCGGCGTGATCGCGATGACGAGCCCGATCGTCGGCGGCCTGGTCGTGCAGTGGCTGCACTGGCGCGCCGCGCTGCTGGTGCTCGCGCTGTTCGGTGCGGCCACGCTCGCGCTCGTCGCACTGCGCTTCGAGGAGACGGTGCCGCAGCGCAACCCGCACGCGACGCGCCTCGCGCCGCTGCTGCGCAACTGGTCCGCGGTGCTCGCGAACCCGGCGTTTCGGGCCTGGGTCGCGCTGCTGTGCTGCACGTTCGGCGGCCTGTTCTTCCTGCTCGCCGGCTCGTCGTTCGTGTTCATCGACGTGCTCGGCAGCTCGCGCGTCGCATACGGCGTGATCCTCGCGACCAGCTCGCTTGCCTACATCACCGGCACCTGGCTGTGCCGCCGGCTGCTGCTGCGCCACGGGCTGCGCGGCGCGGTTCGGATCGGCGCGTGGTTCTCGCTGGCCGGCGGCCTGAGCATGGCGGCGCTGAGCCTTGCGGGTGTCTACAGCGTCTGGGCGATCATCGTGCCGCAGTGGCTGTATGCCATCGGCCACGGCATCCACCAGCCGTGCGGCCAGGCCGGCGCGGTCGGGCCGTTCCCGGAGAAGGCCGGCACGGCCGCGTCGGTCTCGGGCTTCCTGATGATGGTGACGGCCTCCGGCGTCGGCTTCTGGCTCGGGCGGCATCTGCATGGCACGGTGTTTCCGGTCACGCTGGGCATAGGCGCATTCAGCGTCGTGCTCGCGATCGTCGCGTGGACGCTGGTGCAGCGGCATGGCGATGCGCATGCGGCGCATGCGGCGTCCCCGCCTGCGGCCGGCATCACCGCCGAGCCTGCCGAAGCCGCACAGGAGCCATGACACCGCCCGCCGCCGCAGCGCGCTGCCTCTGCCTCGCCGGGCCGACCGCGGCCGGCAAGACCGCGGCGGCGCTCGCGATCGCGCAGGCCTTGCGCGACGAGCGCCCGGTCGAAATCGTCAGCGTCGACTCGGCGCTGGTCTACCGCGGGCTGGACATCGGCACCGCGAAGCCGAGCGCGGCCGAGCGCGCCGCGGTGCCGCATCACCTGATCGACATCCTCGAGCCGACGCAGGCCTACTCGGCCGCGCGGTTCGTCGCCGATGCGCAGCGGCTGATCGCCGAGATCGCCGCGCGCGGCCACCTGCCGCTGCTGGTCGGCGGCACGATGCTGTACGTCAAGGCGCTGTTCGACGGCCTCGACGAGATGCCGGCCGCCGCCCCCGCGGTGCGCGCCGAGCTCGATGCGCGCGCCGCGCGCGAGGGTTGGCCCGCGCTGCATGCGGAGCTCTCGCGCGTCGACCCGGTCACCGCGGCGCGCCTCGCGCCCGGCGACTCGCAGCGCATCCAGCGCGCGCTCGAGGTCTGGCGCATCAGCGGGCGGCCGCTGTCGAGCTTTCATCGCGATGCGGCGCAGGCGAGCGGGGCAAGGTTGCCCGCAGCGCCCGAATCGCGACCGCCGCTGATCTCGCTCGAGCCGCGCGATCGCGCGTGGCTGCATGCGCGGATCAATACGCGCTTCGACGCGATGCTGCAGGCCGGGCTGATCGATGAAGTGCAACGCCTGCGTGCGCGCGGCGACCTGCATGCCGAGCTGCCGGCGATGCGCTGCGTCGGCTATCGCCAAGTCTGGCAGGCGCTCTACCAAGGACTCGCCGGAGCCGCGCTGATCGACGCGGTGCGCGCGACCGGCAGCGCCGCGACCCGCCAGCTCGCGAAGCGCCAGATCACCTGGCTGCGCGGCATGGCGCAGCGCCACGTCATCGCCTGCGACGATGACGATGCGATCGGCGCGGCCGTGGCCGCCGCGCGCAAGCTGATGCCGCCGATCTGACCGCATCACGACGACCGCCTCATGCCCCTGCTCGACGTTCGCGCGCTCGCCAAACGGTACGGCGACACCACCGTGTTCGAAGGCGTGGACCTCGGGGTCGAACGCGGCGAGTTCGTCGCGATCCTCGGCGAATCGGGCGTCGGCAAGTCGACGCTGCTGAACTGCATCGCGGGGCTGGACACGGTCGATGCCGGCAGCGTGTGGCTGGACGGCGTGCGCGTCGACACGTTGCCCGAGCCCGAGCAGGCGCGGCTGCGGCGCGTCGAGCTCGGCTTCGTGTTCCAGGCGTTCCACGTGCTGCCGCATCTGGACGTCGCGCACAACGTCGGCTTGCCGCTGCTGCTGCAGAAGCGCCACGAGCCGCAGCGTGTGGCTGCAGCACTGGCCGCGGTCGGCCTCGAGGCGCTGGCGGCACGGCTGCCGCAGACGCTGTCGGGCGGGCAGTTGCAGCGGGTCGCGATCGCGCGGGCGCTGGTGCACGGGCCGAAGCTGATCCTCGCCGACGAGCCGACCGGCAACCTCGATCCGCACACCGCCGAGCGCGTGATGGATGTGTTCGCGGCGCAGGTGCGCGAGCACGGCGCCGCGTGCGTGCTGGTCACGCACTCGCGCGCGGCGGCGGCGCGCGCCGATCGCGTGTTGACGTTGACAGAGCAGGGCATGCGAGAAGGCCCTCACCCCGGCCCTCTCCCGCAAGCGGGAGAGGGAGCAACACAGACGCCCCCTCCCCCGCGTGCGGGAGAGGAAGCCATGCGGACGTCCCCTCCCCCGCAAGCGGGAGAGGAAGCCATACGGACGTCCCCTCTCCCGCGTGCGGGAGAGGGTTAGGGTGAGGGTGAGGGCTCTGCCATGACCCTCGCCTGGTTGCGCCAGCTCTCCTGGCCCGAGCTGCGCCACCATCCGTGGCGCCACCTCGCCGCGCTGCTCGCGATCACGCTGGGCGTCGCGCTCGCGTTCTCGGTCGCGCTGATCAACCAGTCGGCCCTGGCTGAATTCAGCGCCGCGGTGCGCGCGGTCAACGGCGAGCCCGACTTCGAGCTGCGCGGCGGCAGCGCCGGCTTCGACGAGCGCCTGTACGAACGCGTCGCGCGGCACCCGCTCGTCGACGTCGCGAGCCCGGTGATCGAGATCGACACGCGGGCGTTCGATGCGCGCGGCGAACGTGTGCCGCTGAAGATCGTCGGCATCGATGCGCTGGTGGCCGCGACGATCGCGCCGGCCTTGATGCCGAAACCGGCATCGGCACCCTCGACGTCGGCAAAACCCGACGCCGGCAGCGCAGCGTTCGCGATCCTCGAACCGGACTCGGTCTTCCTCAACCTGCGCGCACGCGAACGCCTGGGCCTGCCGGCAAACGCGGAGCCCGCAGCAACGCTGCAGGTGCAGACCGCGACCGGACGCATCGCATTGCCGGTGCGCGGCAGCGTCGCCGCGCCGGGCCCTGCGCTGGCCGTGATGGACATCGCCGGCGTGCAGGCGCGCTTCGGCTGGCTCGGCCGCCTCGGCCGCATCGATGTGCGGCTCGTGCCCGGCGCCGATCGCGCCGCGGTGCTGCGCGAGCTCGAGCTGCCCGCCGGCGTGCGCGCCGCAGCGCCGGACGAAGCCACGCAGCGCGTCTCGAACGTCTCGCGCGCCTACCGCGTGAACCTGACGGTGCTGGCGCTGGTCGCGCTGTTCACCGGCGCGTTCCTGGTGTTCTCGATCCTCGCGCTGTCGGTCGCGAAGCGGCAGATGTCGCTCGCGCTGCTGGGCGTGCTCGGGCTGTCCGCGCGCGAGCGCCTGCGGCTGGTGCTCGCCGAATCGGCCGTGCTCGGCGCGGTCGGCAGCGCGCTCGGGCTGCTGCTCGGCACCGCGCTGGCCGCGCTCGCGCTGCGCCTGCTCGCCGGCGATCTGGGCGGGGGGTATTTCCCCGGCGTCGCGCCGTCGCTGCAGTTCGATCCGTGGGCCGCGCTGCTGTACGGCGCGCTCGGTATCGTCGCGGCGCTGCTCGGCGCGTGGCTGCCGGCGCGCGATGCGCAGCGCCTCGCGCCGGCACAGGCGTTGAAGGGCCTGGGCACGGCAGGCGACGCACGCGGCGCCGCCCGGCTCGCGCCGGCGCTGCTCGTGGCCGGCGTGCTGCTCGCGCTGCTGCCGCCGGTCGCCGAGATCCCGTGGGCCGCGTACGCGTCGGTCGCGTGCCTGCTGCTCGGCGGCATCGCGTGCGTGCCGGCCGGCATCGCGCTGCTGCTGCGGGCGGTCGCGCCGCCGCGCAACGCGCTCGCGCTGCTCAGCATCGAGCGCGCCCGACACCAGCGCCACACCGCGACGATCGCGGTCGCCGGCGTCGTCGCGAGCCTGAGCCTCGCGGTCGCGCTGACGGTGATGGTCGCGAGCTTTCGCGACGCGGTGACACGCTGGCTCGACGTGGTGCTGCCGGCCGACCTGTACGTGCGCCTCGCGTCGCCCGGCGTCGCGAGCGAGACCATCACGCTGCCGCCCGAGTTCGTCGCGCGCTGCGCCGCGCTGGACGGCGTGCAGCGTGTCTCGGCGCAACGGGTCGTCGCGTTGCAGCTCGCGCCGGACCGGCCGCCGGTCGCGCTGCTGGCGCGCGCCGGCGTCGATCCCGAGCGTGCACTGCCGCTGCTGGGCGAGCTGCTGCCGCCGCGCGACGGCATGGTCTCGGCCTATGTCACCGAAGCGATGGTCGCGCTGTACGGCGCCAGGCCGGGGGCGACGCTGCAGTTGCCGTTGTCCCGCCCCGGCATTGAGGGAACCACGACAGCGGCGACGACCCAGGTGTTCGTGCGCGGCGTCTGGCGCGACTACGCGCGCCAGTTCGGCGCCATCGCGATCGCGGCCGACGACTACCGCCGCATCACCGGCGACACACGCGTCAACGACGTCGCGCTGTGGCTCGCGCCCGGCACGGATGCGAGCGCGCTGCAAACCGCGGTTCGCGCCGCCGCGCAGGCGCTGGGGCTCGACGGCGCGCTGCTCGAGTTCGCGAGCGTCGCCGAGATCCGCACGATTTCGCTGCGCATCTTCGACCGCAGCTTCGCGGTGACCTACTGGCTGCAGGCCGTCGCGATCGCGATCGGTCTGTTCGGCATCGCCGCGAGCTTTTCGGCTCAGGTGCTGGCGCGGCGCAAGGAGTTCGGGCTGCTTGCCCACTTGGGGCTGACACGGCGCCAGGTGCTCGGCATCGTCGCGCTCGAGGGTGCGGTGTGGACCGCCGCCGGCGCGCTCGTCGGGCTGCTGCTCGGGCTGGCGGTCAGCGTGGTGCTGGTCGAAGTCGTCAACCCGCAGAGCTTCCACTGGACGATGGAGCTGCTCGTGCCATGGGCGCGGCTCGCGCTGCTGTGCGCCGCGGTCGTCGTCTCGGGCACGCTGACGGCGTGGCTCGCCGCGCGCGGCGCCGCGTCGCGCGACATGGCGCTGGCGGTGAAGGAGGATTGGTGAACGCGCCTGCGCAACGCTGATCCGTTGCGAAGTCGCGTTGGCCGAACTCGATTCGATCGGTGATCTCATCAACCGCGCACCCTGGCGAGGCCTATATTCCTCATCTATGAGTCACTGGCTTCGGAGCCAGCACATGATCGATCATCGGCCGCAGACGACGAAGGCGCACGGCGCCGTCGTGGCGGCGCATACGCGGCGGCACTGGCTTGCGGTCGGTGCGGCAGCGTTGCTGGTGTGCCTGTCGGGCGTCGCGCCGGCGCAGACCTTGCTGCGGCTCGCGCGCCTCGAGAACATTCCGGACCAGGCCGTCGGCGCCGAGATCCTGAAGGCCGTCTACCGGCGCCTGGACATTGCCGTCGAGTTCGTCGACCTGCCGGCGCAGCGTGCGCTGATCGAATCGAGCCAGGGGCGCGTCGACGGCGAGGTCCAGCGGATCCTCGCAGTGCAGGACCAGTACCCGTCCCTGATCGCGCTGCGGCCGTCGATCAACTACATCGAGCCTTCGGCCTTCGTGAAGCGCGTGCGCTTTGCGGTCGACGGCTGGAGCTCGATCGCACCGTATTCGATCGGCATCGTTCGCGGTGTCGGGTCGTCCGAGCGCGGCACGAGCGGGATGGCTCGGGTCGAGCCTGTCGCGACGATGGACCAGTTGATGCAGATGGTGGCCGCCGAGCGGTTCGAGGTGGCGGTCAACGACCGGTTCAGCGGCCTGCTCGTGATCAAGCGGCTGCGGCTGGATCCTGTCGTCCAGCCGCTCGCGCCGCCGCTGCAGCACATCGCGCTGCATCACTTCCTGCACGAGAGCCATCGCGACTTGGTGCCGAAGGTGGAGCAGGTGCTTCGCAGCATGGAGGCGAGCGGCGAGCTGGAGCGCCTGCGCGCGCAGATCACGGCCCGCATGCTCACTGATGCCGAGAAGTGAATGCGTGAGTCGTCAGCCTGGGGCGGCGTACACGATGCCTTGTTCAACGGCAACGGCCTGGCCAAGCGCCTGCTGATCGCGGTGGTCGCCTTCAGCTCGGTGATCACGACCGTGATCACGGGCGTCGAACTGTACCGGGACTACCGGCAGGACCTGCACGAGATCGACACCGCGTTCGAGTACATCGGCTCGAGCTACGCGCCTTCGCTGTCGCTCAGCGTGTGGCAGTTCGATGCCGAAGCGGTGCGCACCCAGCTGCAGGGCCTGCTGCATCTGGCCGACATCGAGTACGCCGGCGTGGAGATCGACGGCAATACGCGCTGGTCGGCGGGCAGCGCCGAGTCCGAGCGCCGGCGCGAGGTCGCACTGCCGCTGACCCACCCGCAGGCCGACCGCGTGCTGAACATCGGCACGCTGCGCGTCGTCGCCAGCATCGACAGCGTGATCGCGCGCGTCTGGAGCCGGCTGCTGAACGAGCTCGTCGGCAATGCGATCAAGACCCTGCTGGTCGCCGGCTTCCTGCTGGTGATGTTCCAGTACCTGGTGACGCAGCACCTGACGAAGGTCGCGCGCTTCGTCGCCGGCATCGACCTGCTGCGACCGGAGGCCGACGTCCGGCCGCTGGCGCTCGACCGCCGCCCCCGCGGACGCCCCCCCGATGTGCTCGACACCGTGGTCGCCGCGCTCAACGGCCTGTTGAATTCCGTGCGCTCGGCGCACCGCGACCTGCAGGCATCGCAGCGCCAGTTGGCCGAAAGCGAGCTGCGCTCGCGTCTCGGGCTGGAGGCCTCCAGCGCCGGCTTGTGGGACTGCGACCTGCTGCATCAACGAGTGCAGGTCAGCGACGAATGCGCGCGCATCCTCGGCCTGGAGCCGGGCACCCCGCCCCCCGAGCTCGGGTTCTGGCGCGAGCGCATCCACCCCGACGATCTTGCGGTCGCCACCGAGGCGCTGCGCAAGCACCCCGCGCGGCGCGCTGGGCATCTGCGCATCGAGCTGCGCCTGCGGCACGAGCGGCTGGGCTGGCGCTGGTTCGTGCTGCGCGGCGGCGTCGTCGAGCGCGACGCCGGCGGCGCGCCGCTGCGTGCGCTGGGCACCGCGCTCGACTTCACCGAGCTGAAAGAAGCCCAGCAGGCGCTGCTCGAGGCGAACCGCCAGTTGGAGTCGCGGGTGCGCGAGCGCACTCTGGCGCTCGAAGTCGCGCGCGACGAGGCCGAGCGCGCGAACCGCGGCAAGTCGGAGTTCCTCTCGCGCATGAGCCACGAGCTGCGCACGCCGATGAATGCGATCCTCGGCTTCGCGCAGCTGCTCGAGACCCTTCAGCCGACGGGCCAGAGCCGACGCTGGATCGGCGAGATCCACCGCGCCGGCGACCACCTGCTGGCGCTGATCGACGACCTGCTCGACCTGGCACGCATCGAGGCGGGCAAGCTCAGCGTGCGCCTGGAGCCGGTCAATCTGCACGCGGTCATCCGCGAGGCGGAGGCGATGTGCGTCGTTGCCGCCGAGAGCAGGCGCATCAGGCTGGCGGTCGAACCGGCGCGCGGGGCGTTGATCGTCCTGGCGGACCGCACGCGGTTGCGTCAGATCCTGGTGAACCTGCTGTCCAATGCGATCAAGTACAACCGCGACGGCGGAAGCGTCGACGTCCGCTGCGAGCGGACCGGGCGCGACGGCAAGGTCCGCCTGACGGTCAGCGACACCGGCCTGGGCATGCCCGGCGACAAGCTCGCCGGCTTGTTTCAGCCATTCGAGCGCCTGGGCCGCGAAGACTCCGGCATCCGCGGCTCGGGCATCGGGCTGGCGCTGTCCAAACGGCTGGCCGAGTTGATGCACTGCGAGCTCGGCGTGAGCTCGGTCGAAGGCCAGGGCTCGAGCTTCTGGATCGACCTGCCGCTGACCGAGCCGGCCATCGGAGTGCCCGCGGCGGTGAGGCGCGAGCCGGCATCAGCGCCGCGGCGAACCTTGCGCGTGCTGTACATCGAGGACAACGCCGTGAACCTCGCGATGATGCAGGCCGGCTTCGAGGGCCGAGCCGGTCTCGAGCTGCTGACCGCGCAGGACGGCAGCAGCGGCATCGCGATGGCCCGCGCGGAACGGCCCGATGTGATCCTGCTCGACATCCAGCTGCCGCGCATGGACGGCTTCGACGTGCTTCGCGAACTGCGCCGCGACGAGCACCTGCGCGACACGCCGGTCATCGCCGTCACCGCGTCGGCGATGCCTCATGACGTGGATCGTGGCAAGGCGGCGGGCTTTGCCGCCTACGTCACCAAGCCGTTCCGGTTCGGCAAGCTGCTGGCGCTGGTCGAAACCTGCGCGGAACAACAAACCCGTTCGCCCTGAATCTGTCGAAGGGCCGATCAACGCGGCTGCGGCCGATCCTCGCGGGGTTGTGGCCGCGGCGCCGGCGGTCGAACCATGGGTGGCGGACGCGGCCCCGGCGGGCGCACCATCACCGGAGGCCGCGGCGGCGGCGGCGGCGGGCGCCAGCCCGGCGGGCGCGGCGGTGGCGGCCGGTACGACGGCGGTCGATGGTAGTACCAGCGCGGCATGTCACCGTACCAGGGCCGGTATCGGTAGTACGAGCCCCAGTAGTTGCCGATCACGAAGGTCACGACCGGAAAGCCGATCACCGCGCCGTACTGGATCACCGGCACCTCCATCGACTGGTACGGGTAGACGATGTTGCCGGCGTAGATCCAGCCGCGCTCGCCCGACGGGCCGACCACGTCGCACCACGCGTAGCTGCTGATGCAGCCCTGCACCGCGATCGGCACGCCGGGCGGGAACGAGGCGACCAGCGGATAGTCGGGCGCCGGCCCGGCCCGCAGATTGACCCACACGGCGGTGCGCGCCTGCTGGGCCTGCGCGACGACCGGGACGCCGAGCGCGAGCGCCAAGGCCAGCACAGCACCCGGCGAGCGAAACAGCGTCGTGATCGAAGGCATCGACGAACTCCTGTGCGACGAACTCCTGCGCGTGCTCCGAGGCCAGGATAATCACTCTTCGCCGAACCGCCGAACGACGGCAACGAAGACAACAACGGCCGCAGGCGTCGGCCCCCTGGAGGACACCCCATGCTGGTCACCGTGCTCGTGGCGCTGGTTGCCGACGCCTGCGGCCGTTG
>Ga0207684_10001394_pt1 | contig 26271 bp, 32 predicted proteins | sample KBSK5501metaG_FD_184342 | JGI IMG/M metagenome (GOLD analysis project Ga0207684, IMG submission 184342) | Corn, switchgrass and miscanthus rhizosphere microbial communities from Kellogg Biological Station, Michigan, USA - KBS K5-50-1 metaG... | ecosystem: Host-associated > Plants > Roots >...
ATCACTGCGGCTGAAACGGTGGGAGTCGAAAACCGCACGGCATTCTATGAAGAGACCGGAGCCCTACGCGATATGGTGGCGAACCATCTGCTTCAATTGCTGGCACTGACTGCGATGGAGCCGCCGGTGGCGTTTGATGCCGACTCGGTGCGTGAAGAGAAGGTGCAGGTATTTCGATCCATTCGGCCAATGAGTGTCGAGGATGTAGCACGATTCACCGTTCGAGGGCAGTATGGTTCCGGCACGATGGACGGGAGACCGGTACCGGGCTATCGGCAAGAGCCAGGCGTGAATTCCAGTTCCATAACCGAGACCTACGCAGCGGTAAAGTTTCACATTGAGAACTGGCGTTGGGCGGGAGTTCCTTTCTACATCCGGACTGGGAAGCGTCTTCGACGAAATCTGACCGAGATCCGCGTGCATCTCAAACCGACGCCACAGGCTTTGTTTGCGAGCACGTCGTCGGTTATTGATCCGAATGTCATCACCATCAGCATTCAGCCGGACGAGGGAATCTCGATCGCATTCGACGCGAAGCGACCGGGAACACAGGTACGGACGGTGACGGTTCAGGCCAACTTCTCTTACCAAGCGAGCTTGGGTCGAAGGGGCCAGTTGCGTACGAAACTCTGCTGCTCGACTCGATGCGTGGCGATGCAACGCTATTTACGCGCCGAGATGAGGTTGAGGCGGAGTAGCGCATCATTACACCGATTGAAGAAGCGTGGGCACATTTGCCGCCGCCGGACTTCCCCAACTATGCCGCCGGCAGCGAGGGACCAACCTCGTGGCATGAACTGCTCGAAATCCGTGGCAATGCTGCGGAACGGGCGAGCGGCCACCGCGAGTAGGGTCGGCTTGCAACAGGGACACACTTCGCTGTGGACGCGATCCCTAGGATTCGTCGTATTTCGCTCGACGAATGAGCTGACGCCTTGTTGTTACCCGATAGTTTCAGGATGGTCGGCAATAGTAGGTCATTCCAGCCATAAAAAAAGATAATGGGAAGTCGGCAATTGCGGCGGGTCAAGACATCCAAGGCGGTCGCCGTCGCAAGAGCCGCACCGGTTTGCAGTGACCCAACGTTTCCAGGGTCCTTCCGTGCGAGCGCCTCGCCCCATCCTTCAATCGTGGTCTTCAATCTGCCTTCTTCCCCGGCAGCATCTTCCCCAGAATCACCCGGATCGCTTCCGGCCGGTGTTCGTCAGCCGAACCCTCCAGCGTGTAAGACCGTTCGAAGGCGTTCGGCCCGACGATCCTCATCTCCCACCGGTCATTCACCTGGGAGCCGACGATCGAGACCCGCCACTCCCCGGGCCGATTCGCGAGCACATGTTCGATGACCGCCGCAACCTCCCGTTGCCGGGTGGGATCGCCCGTGTGCTGCATCTCCACCGTCACTGCCATACCGAAAGTCTATGCCACTGCCTCGGGTCTATACTCATCGTGAGATCTTTCGTGAAAGGCGAGTTGCAATGAAGATTAAGAGTTTTCTACTCGTTCTGATATTCGCTCTGACGCCCGTGATGTGGGCACAGGAACAACTCGCGCAAGCGCCTCCCGGCCCCGGCGTTGGAGACCAAATGCGGCCCGAGCATCGTCAACAGATGATGGAGATGCACAAGCAGGAGATGGAGGCCATGAAGGCCGACGTGGAGAAGATGAAGTCTTCTCTCGCGCAGATGAAGGCTAACGTTCTCACGATCAAGGATACGAACGAGATGGCACGCTGGCGGAACAACGTGGATATGTGGGAAACGCTGGTAGGCCACATGGAGCGGATGCAAAAGCACATGGAGTCCATGGGACCCGGCATGATGCACGGCCACGGCATGGGCGGCACGCCTCCCTCTCCCTCGACCGAAAAGAAACCCGAGTAGGTGCAATGCTTCAAATACGGTTGGACCGCTAGTATCGCTTCGCCGCCGCTCGCAAGTAAGAACGGGACCTCCAAACCAAAACCTTCGTCCCATGCCGCCCGCCGCCCCTGCTCTGGCTACAGAATTCGAACTGCGGGTCAAGCAACTGCAACTCACGTTGGATACGTATCCCTCGTCGCTTGAGCTCCGCGCCTGGTGCCAGCAGAACAGGAATCGAATCTACATCCCAGAATGGCTGCTCAAGGAGTGGGGCATCACCGGGGACCTGGGCTTCAACGACGCCGCCTAACCCGGTGACGAGAAAGGAGAACCATGCGACACGCCTCGCGGCTCTGGTGCTGCCGACGGCGCTCAATAACAAGAAGCGCCATGAGACCCTGCAGCGGTTCATGCTCGTGAACGATTCCGTGACGGTGGCGGTGGAAGTCCCTGTCTATCTCAGGCGGGACGACATTGCCTACTATCGCAAGCGCGGATTCGACGCGGACTTAGAGAGCGCCGTGATAACGGGACACATCGACTTCCTGCAGATCCGCAACGGGCACATCCACATCCTCGACTACAAGCCGGATGCGAGGAAGGAGACGCACGCCCACGTGCAACTCACGATCTATGCGCTCGCTCTCGCTCGCAGGGCCAGGCTGCCGCTTAAATTCTTTAAATGCGGCTGGTTCGACGAGAAGGACTATTTCGAGTTCTTCCCGCTTCAGGGTGTCTACAAAACTCATCGATCCATGGACAAAGCAATTGCTACCGTGAGTATCCGAGCAACAGATAGAGAGAGCGGAATCTTCCGCTCTCTTTAGCATTGCCGCTTATGGCTAGAATCGCGGCTGAAGCAGTTTCACCGTTTCGATCGGCTCATTGGCATAAGACAAGCTACAAGACAGTCATGTCCCTCCCGTCACAATCCAGTCGATGCTCTTTTCCAGAGAAATGCTTGATCTTCAGTGAGAGCGCAAGCGTGGGCGCACTCTGCCCTCGTTCGTACTTGGACAGCTGGGCTTGCGTGATGCCAAGGATCTTGGCGAACTCGACCTGAGTCAGATCGAATCCCCGGACTTCGCGAATCCTTCTGCCCATTGCTCGGAGGTCGGGGACCGCTATCTGTTTCGTATTCATAGAGAGTCGACCATCCTTGGACGGTCGAATCGCTGTACCGAAGAACTGCGGGAGCGCAAAACGCTGACTGCATCAGTAGGTGATATCTTCATTGAATTCCTGCTCTAAGAAGTGGTCTAAATCAAGAGGTTCTCCAGGCTTGTTCTCCTTTACGACGGCCTCCAGATATTTCTTGTCTGCATACTGAATCAGCCAGACCATCTTGCGATCTGCTAATTTCAGAGCTCCTGACATGGTATACACGAAACCTGTCCGCTTTTTTGCTTCAGGTTCGGGAGGACGCAACCGCGTAGTGCATGCGAAACTGAGTACCGGGAAACATCCTGCCGGTCCTGTTCAGCGCCTGGCAAAGAGATTCGACGACTCGCAACCGGTGGGGCGAACTGAGCGGGGCTAGGGTGATGCGGAGCTCGTCCTCCGTTGGTTCGATATCCGCCGCGTCTTGCATGATCGTTTGCACCAGAGTACGCCCTTCGTCTTCCACCCGTTTGTAGTGAGGGCGAATCATCTCCACCAGATCACTCTCGATCTGGAAGGCGACCATTTTCAAGATGTTGGTTAATTAGGTGCTTGCGTTCGGTCGATAGTTTCACCACTTCCAGGGCCTTTCTGGCCTCGGCCAACGGCAGGCGAGTGGGAAGAGAACTCCGCCGTGTCTCCAGTTTCTGGATACGCGCCGTAGCCCTTTTCCATGTCAGTGCGGAGTTTCTTTTCCGTTTTCTGGAAATCAGCGTGGGGCGTGCATCCATCGACATACTCGATGGCCATGGCTCCGAATCTCTCTTGCAGCTTGGTGAAAGCGGCACGAGCTAGGCGCAGTTCCTTGTCCAGGGCTTTTCGTGCTGGATTAGGGACGGAACGGGTGGGATCGTCGGGCTCGACTTGGTAGTCGACCAGAGCATCGATCAGATACTCCTCGCGGAGATATTTGAAGAAGTTCTCCTGGCGCCAGCGTTCGAACATGCGGTAGGCAATGACGATCGCACGCAGGTCCCAGCGACTGGTCACGATCGGGGTCTGATGGCCGTCCTCGGTCAGGCGCGTCACTTGGCGCAAGCGCAGCTTCCCCTTCAGGAAGCGAACCGGTTGGTCATGGAGAAGGTATTTCACCGCTCGACCGTCCACCTTAGCCTGGTGCCGGGAGAACCTGGTTGGGGCAATGCGGCGGGTGCGGCCCTTGCGATAGGTCAGAACGTCAAAGCCCATGGCCAGCAAGCTGCGAAATAGTTTTGGACTCCACCCGCCGCGATCAAAGACGACGGTGGAATGGCGACGCGGTCCCAGCAGCTCGCGCACCTCGGTTAAGACCGGGGTGAGCATTTTGGTCAGGGCGGCATTGGTATGGGACGTCACCACAAACACAGGATCGCCGCGCTGATCATTGACCCAGTAGTCGGTAGTGGCCGGAGCGGCCAGGTGCATGCGGGTCACATAGGCTTTGGGAATGGTGTGTTGCCCGTGGTAGGCCCGAACATGGCCATCAATATATAGGAAACCGAGCACCTTACCCCCCTCGGCCACGCGTTGGCGAGCAATCTCGCGACCCAATTGATAGCTCCCCTTCAGAGCCGCTAAGCGTGCCAGTTTGCGACGCAGAGTCTTCACTTCGGGCATGCGATCGAGGCCCACCAGACGACCCAATTCCCCGGGCGAATATTCTTTGAGCGCCTCGGGGCGAGGAATCCTCAGCAGAGCCAACAGAACATAGGCCACCAGCGTGGTTCGCAGTCCGTAGAAGGCGGGGCCAAGACCGCCGTAAATCTTCTCCGCCGTGGAGAGCAGGCCACTGGCTACCAGCGCAGGGACGGAGCAGAACTCCGGCGCGCGGCAGATTTCGCACGCTGGCAAACACCGGAACTGCATCGTCGAGCAGTCCCATGGCAGCCAGGAGACGATCGGTAGAGCGATCCAGAGGACTGAGGTCGAGGCTTTCCGCCGGCGCGAGGAGAAGGGCCGCCCGTGGAGACGTCGGGAGTTGTGCGAGACAGGGCGGACCTTGGATGGACGGATTGCCAATTACGCAAGCCGTGGGCAGCTCAGTTTCTGAACCCGTCAGCTCCGGCACGAACGGGAGGGGGAGAACGTTGGTTTCCGGGTCAGGTTTCCAACCCAGCCGACGGAGAGCCTTGCGTACAGCGGTTTCGCTGAGACCGAGCCGGCCTGCAATCCAGCGATTGCTCCTGTCCTTGGCTTTGAGGCGAAGAATGGTGCGGTCGCGCCCGGGGATTTCGGCAGATAGGGGAGGACGGGTCGGTGGTCGTCCTTGCGGTCTGGCCAGAGCTCTCAGTCCTCCTGCATGCAGACTCTGTTGGTAACGGCGAAGGGTTCGCGTCGAGAAGCCGAACGAGCGAGCGATATCGTTCTGATCGGCACATCCCGACTCGAAAAGGGTAACTATGGCGTAGGCTTCCGCGGCGCGATCTCGGGTGGAGTAATGAGCAAAGACGATGCCATGGACCAAAATCACTCGCTGATTGCCTTCGGTCTGAACCCAAACCTGAGGGTTCACTAGGGCACTACCGGGAAGGCGAGGCGGAGCGGGCAAAAGCTCTGGTTGCTGGGGAGACGGGTCCATGGTGATTAGCATGCCGTACCGACGCGCGCTTTAAAATTCAAAAGAAAATTCAAAAAGCGGACAGGTTTTGGTTCGCACCCCGAGAAGCGAAAAAGCAGGCCAGGTCCGGACCTGCCAGGGGTGCGGGCCTAACTGTTTGCGGCTCATGATCAATCGTTGTGAGCGCCAGAACGCCGAACTTTGCCAGGGAAAATTCAAAAAGCGGACAGGTTTTGGTTCGCACCCCGAGAGGCGAAAAAGCAGGCCAGGTCCGGCCCTACCATGGGTGCGAGCCCAACTGTTTACGGCGCATGATCGATCGTTGTGAGCGCCAGAACGCCGAACTTTGCCACGGAAAATTCAAAAAGCGGACAGGTTTTGGTTCGCACCAGGAAGAACAAAGGCGGCTCGATCGACCACTTTCAGAGGGGGCATGTCAGGAGTTCTGAATTTACGGAACTGCCAGCGAATATTAGCGTTCCATTTCAGTGACTCCTTCCATTTTCCAAGCGAGGTATGTAGCGCCCGACGAACCTCATAGATAGCAGCATCCGCCGCTTGCAACGGTTCGCACGTGTGATCGCTTGTAGTCCCGAAACTGCCTAGGTACCTATCGGCGTTTGGATTCTTCTTTTTCAACTCATGATAAACATCGCATGCAATTGGACTGTGCTTTTCGTACAAACGCAACATGACCGCCAGTGTTTATGTATTTCATTGCGAACGCGGCTTCAATCATGGCGGACTGATAAGCAAACCAATAAGGACTATCGCCTAGGACAGCACGAGCTGTTGGGTCTTTGATGACTTCATAAAAGTCATCTTGGATCACGCCGATGCCGTAAATGACGACGTGCTCCAAATCATCGCCAGCCATTACATCCAAGAATTGATCCCAAATTCCGTTTAGCGTGGCACGCTTCCTCTCTGGCATGTGGACTGGATCGGCAACAAATTTTCTGAACTGTTTGTTCCCGCGTTGGCACTCGGATGCCTTGAAATATTCAATGTCGATGTCCGTTCTCTTCCTCAGAGCTGCCCATTTCCGTTCCAATTCAAAGACAGGTCGCCCTCGCCCTAGTATTCCACCAACAGCAAATATTCCTTGTTGCTTTGGGTCAAGGCTCTCGTCGAGGAAGCAGTCGATCATGGCGTGGAGAATCGTTTCATACCGCTGTGGACTGCTCGGGAACTTCCCTTCCCGGCAATCAATTGACCCTCTGCTCCATCACCCTACTACAATGGATGAGTCACGTTAATTATTGCTTTTTTGGGAAGCGCCCGCCGTCAGGACAGACGTCGCCCCGAAACCTGCGACTGTTCAACCTAGGGGGTTCGGGGCTACGCTAGTTGCATCCCATGATCCCGACAGAGTGGATTCAGCTCGGCATGTTGGTTGTTGCAGCGCTCTCGTTGGTCGTGGCCGTGGCTGCGTTGGTCTATTTGATTAGGTATGCTGGCTACACCAGGGAAATTGCCGAAGCGAATTTTAAGCCCGCCGTCGTTGTAATTCACACAGGTACATCACAGCCCCACCGCGCCATTCACTTTACAAGCTTCCGTGACGCCGCAGGAAAGGAGACTCCAGTAATGGTCATCCGCGCTGGCACTCGTGTGCCGAGATGTGCTTACGACGTGATGAATAGAGTTTGGCCACTCGTGGACTTGTTGAAATTCAACCCATTGCGGAGCACGAGTCTAAGGCCCTCATGCTTACCAGCAGGGGGCGAGCCAAGCAGGCACTCAACAATCAGTACCCCATCTCCGATACCGGATAGGCTGACCGCAAACAGGGCTTGGCCCCCATGGAAGCTTGGCGGCGTCCCCTGTGGCGTACCATTGCCATAATCCACAAAGCCAAGGATTCTAATCACTGTCCACGTGCCCGACGCTACCGTATTTCCAGCGGAGTCAGTAATCGTGTAACTGCCTGCTCCGCTTGCCGTTTTGTCCGGACCAGCCTTGAACGAGCCCGTACCCGAGAAGCTGACGGTGCTTCCGTCCGGCGCGGTGGCAACATCGGGACCCTCGAGCGGCGGTACGCCCAAAAGGAACAGATAGGGATCGTGGTTACCATGGGCGTTCTGCGCCCACGCATGCGGTAAAAACACCAGCAGACCCAGGGCTAAGGCTAGAAGCAAAAATCGTTGTCTCATGGGCTTGCTCCTTTCTTTTGCAATGACACTTAAAGATAATGACACTTAAAGATTATGTGAGTTACACTCCGTGCGCGGCCGGCTCAGTCGAACCACCGGCAAGAGAGAAGTGGGTGGTACGCCTGAGCGGGATAAGTCTATCCTCAAAACGGCTTCTGTCAAGGCAAATCATCGGCGTGCACACCCTGAATGCCGCGCCAGGCGGCGCTTTCGCGGCTAGGTTGGTGAGCGCGGAAGGAATCGAATCCCCACTCGAATGTAGTTTCAACAACATAGAACGCAACGGACGGCAGTTTTAACGATCTTAGTACATGGTAAGCAGTGACAACGGCAGGTAAACGGCAGGGAGAAGAGTAGCTTCAAGAGCATTGCTGATTCAGCAGTGTTGCTGAAGACGTTCTAGCCGTCCCTGGGCTCAGGAACCCTCAGTAACGCATTTACGCTGGTTTCGAGCATTCTCGAAAACATCTGGACCCACAATTGGACCCACGCGGCGGGTTGGCAAAACACCGCAACAGTTGACAAGAGTGACATCCCGGCTTGACACCGCGAGCAGGTGGCAAGACCTGTAGGAAATTGCAGGTTACCGCTACCAGGTCGAGGCTATTGGGCCAAGAAAGGCTATTTGCTGTCAGGCTGCAAGGAAACGCGGAGCGCCACTTCTTGTCCTGGTACTGTCGGCAAGGCTGTGCTCGCCGCCTTATCCGGGGTGCCTGGGTAATACCACGTCTTGTAGCCATTCGCTGAGAACTCCACCGTCACAGGGACATCGGTGGGGAGCAGAAGTCTTCTATCCCCATTACTGCCACCGGAACCGCCCTCGTCAGCCCTCGTAATATTAAAAAAGACGACATTGTTGAGGGATCTGCCCGTGGCGCTATCTTTAACATCCCAAGTCAGAACCATGGCCTTGGGTCCGAGCTGCACAGTCACATCCAGCGCCCTGTCTTTGGGTTCAGCCAAGGCAACCACAGCCTCGTCTCGTGGGTTAAACAGGCTGCTCATCATGTCGGGATAACCAGCTTCTTCCATCTTCGCGTACACCTTATAGTGATGAAACACGACGAGATTGGGATTGGTAACAACAAAGTGTCCGTTCGCGTCCGTTGGGAAAGTCGGAACTTGGCCAGCCCATACTTGAACGTCCTTCGAGTCCAAATCGTAACCGGTACTCACTTGCGCCGCAGCGATGGGATTTCCCGCCTCATCGACCACGGTGCCTTTGATCGCCCCGGTCTGTGGCGTGGTTCCGAAAGAACCCAGAGAAGCAAGCAAGATTACCCAGCTAAGACTCACTATTTTCATCGGTTTCCCCCCTCTTATGGGTTGATTCTTGTTCCAGTGGTCATTCCATTACTGTTCGGCGGCGTAATATGACCCAGAATGTTAATGTGGTCCGTGTGTGTGTGTACCCGTCAACGTTCCGTAGGTCGCTGCGCCCACTACATACAATTGTAAGCAGTCGTTCCAGTGATCTACGACGTTGTCGATTCCGCATCCTGCCGGAGTAGCCGAACGAGATATTTCCCCACTGGTCAAAAAAGCGTCCGTACGTGTTTGTGATCGCTGGATTAGAAGAACATTGATTGGTATTCAATCGTATTGTGCCATTGCAAGGAGGGCTGCTTTGCGTATACGTGAAATCCTCCCCTAAGTGTAACCTCCTTGGCAAGTGCGCCAGTGATCCGTCTCTCGTGTCCAGCGATCAGAGGACGGCTGCTTCGTCGCCATTGGGTTGACCGAAGTGCAGGATGGCCGAGTACAATGCGGGACGGAACTTGGGAATGCCGTTTTCGGCGATTGAGTTTGGAAGTGATGTGCAGCAGAGAGGTTCGTAGAGAGGTTCTTCTATGCAGATTTGCTCGTTCTTACCATCGGCCACGGAGATTTTGTATGCGCTGGGTCTGGGAAACTCGGTTGCAGGTGTGACCTTTGAGTGCGATTTCCCTCCTGAAGCTGCGAAAAAGACCGTGGTGGTAAACACGAACCTTGCCCACGATCTGACATCTGCCGAAATTGACCGCGACGTAAACCAGTATTCCTCTCACGGGGAGGGCCTTTATCGAGTCGATATCCAGAAACTGGAAGCAATCAAGCCGGACCTCATCGTCACGCAGGAGTTATGCGATGTGTGCGCCATCAGCACCTCGTATGTGGCGAAGGCTGTTCACCAACTCTCTTCAAAACCCCAAGTGCTCTCGCTGACACCGCATACTCTGGAGGATGTGTTGGATGATGTCTTGCGTGTTGGCGAGGCTACCGATCGGGATGCCGAAGCTCGCGCGCTGGTGTCGTCTCTCCGGGAACGGATCGCCAAAGTTGGGGAGATGACCAAATTACAGAGACCGACAGTAGTTTGCTTGGAATGGCTGTCACCGCCCTTCAACGGCGGTCACTGGATCCCCGCGATGATTGACTTGGCGGGTGGTGTCGATCCGCTTGGCAAGTTAGGGAAGGACAGTTACCCCATGGAATGGGACCAGGTTTTCGAGGTCGACCCTGACGTGGTCCTTGTGATGCCGTGCGGTCATAACCTGGAAAGGTCGGTTGAGGAATACCACGCCACACAGTTTCCCGAACGCTGGAAACAAGTTAAGGCAGTACGCAACGGCAGGGTATATGCAGTGAATGCAAGCGCGTACTTCTCCCGTCCGGGACCGCGTTTGGTTACCGGACTGGAAATTATGCACTTGCTGCTGCAGGACGACCGGCCGCAAAAGCCGGCTGCACACAGGTGGACCCGCTTGTAGCTGGGAACGTGCCCGTTCGGGTGAAACTCAAATTGGGTAGTTCGGCAGCGGACCGTACTACACGTAATATTTGACGTTTCTCTTCCATCGCGGTATAAATCACAAAGTCTGGTATTTGGGAAGGCGGTCAGAATCCGCCACTGCCCCGCAACTGTATTCGCTGAGAAACTGAGCTCAATTACGCCACTGGAAATGTTCCGGGAAGGCATGCTCAGCTTCGACGAAGCGTAAGTCAGGAGACCGGCCAGACGCTGACCCAAGGCGTATTCGACTTCGATGGGAGAGTCGGAGAGCGTTCTGACGATTGATCCTCAAACCCGCGTCTGAAAGCTGCCTGTAGAATCCCGCTCGCGTCAGGGCCATTTCTATGCCCCAGGTGAGCATGCTGGACAAATCTCGCAAAGCCATCACGTTAGTGCTGGGCGGTGTGCGCAGCGGCAAGAGCCGATACGTGCAGACCCTGGCCGCAGGCGTTTCGCCCGTGATGTTTGTCGCGACCGCCCGGCCGTCAGACTCAGACGAAGAGATGCGCCTGAAAATCGAACGGCATCGGGCCGAACGTCCCTCGGAGTGGCGCACGATCGAGGAACCGCTGCATATCGACCGAGTGCTGGTGCAAGAGGGCCCCAATTACCGGATGCTGCTGGTCGATTGTTTAACGCTGTACGCGGCGAATCTCCTCGATGCTGAGCGCGGGAATCTGATCGCCGTTGAGGAACGACTGCAGAGTCTCTACGCGGCGTTGCGCTCGGCGCCATGTTCGGTCGCGCTGGTCTCGAATGAGGTGGGCAGCGGAATTGTTCCTGCGTTTCCTGAGGGCCGGAAATACCGCGACTTGCTGGGAGAGATCAATCAGCGGGTTGCGAGTGCCGCGGATAATGTGTTGCTCATGGTCGCCGGACTTCCCCTTGCACTCAAGGGAGCTGCCGAGGTGCGTCTGTGAATGCATTTGTAATTGCGGGCACGGCGAGCGGCGTAGGCAAGACTACGGTTGCTCTCGGCATCATCGCGGCGCTTCGGTCGCGCGGTTTGACGGTGCAGCCCTTCAAGTGTGGCCCAGACTTCATCGATGGCGGCCATCTCGGGGTTGCTGCGAGCCGCACCGCGCGCAATCTCGATACTTGGATGCTCGACGCCGAAGCCAATCGCGAGATTTTCTCCCGTGCTTCCGCGAGCTGCGATGTTGCCGTAGTCGAAGGGATGATGGGGCTTTTCGATGGTGTAACCGGAAGTTCGGAGGAAGGCAGCACAGCCGAGATTGCCAAACTGCTGGGTTTGCCTGTCATTCTGGTTGTGGATGCGGGGAACAGCACGCGAAGCATTGCGGCTGTCATTCGAGGGTTCGAGACTTTTGACTCGGGACTGCGTTTTGCCGGCATAGTGTTGAATCGGGTGGTCGGCGATGCGCACTTTCGCATGCTGGAATCGGCAATCCGCCAATCGTCCCTGGCTCCTGTGCTCGGCTGGCTACCAGTAGAGGCAGATACAGCAATTCCCGAACGACACCTGGGGCTACACACCGCTGCAGAAGGAATTGGCGCCAGCCTCTCCACTCTCACGCGATTGGGGAGCCATCTCGACCTCGAGCAATTGCTGAATGCGACGGTCTACAACCAACGGCTTGCGACCGCACCCATACGCAGCGCTGAACCCAAGTACAAAGGCATCCGCGTAGGTGTAGCTCGCGATCGAGCGTTTTCGTTCTACTACGAGGACAATCTCTATCTCCTCCGGGAAAATGGCGCGGTGATCGTGGACTTCAGCCCGATTAAAGATTCCGTGTTACCTGAGAATCTTCATGCTCTCTACTTCGGCGGTGGATATCCCGAGCTGTACGCGGCTGAGCTAAGCCGCAGTGGCAGCCTGCTCCAGGATATCCGTGATTTTGCGAACGCGAACAAGCCAATCTACGCCGAATGTGGAGGGCTGATGTACCTGGCCGAACAACTGACCACGATTGAAGGACAAAGCTATCCCATGGCGGGCATCCTTCCTGTCGCTATCGAGATGACCAACTCTTTGGTTCATTTCGGATACGCGGATGTGGAGTTCGCACGCGATTGTCTGCTTGGGAAAAAGGGAACCCACGTTCGCGGCCATAGTTTCCATTGCTCCCGCATCGTCGCTCATGATTCCTTGCGTTGTGTCTATCGCGTTCATTACTCGCTTTCCGGTCGAGGAGAAAAGGAAGGTTTCGTGCGCGGTCGCGTGCTCGGGACTTATATCCATCTGCATTTCCGCTCCAATCCATCTCTGGTCTCATCGTTCTTGCAACAGGCTGGTTCTGCGCCGACTGGTTCTGCGGGGCTTTTGTGGAGGTGCAATGAGCATGAGAATTAAACTTGGCGCCCTCCTCTTGCTGACGTCAATTGCAGTGCCGTGCTTCGCCAGCCGAACCGTGAAAGACGAACTGGGACGCTCGGTCGAGGTCCCGGATCATCCTCATCGAGTGGTGTGTCTGATCCCCAGCGTGGTGGACATCGCGTATTCGGTGGGCGCCGGACAGCTCGTTGTTGGCATCAGCGATTTCACAAAATACCCGAAAGAGGCTCTTCAGAAGCCGAGCATAGGACTTCCGCTCAATCCCTCGATTGAAATCATTATTGCCTTGCACCCGGATCTCGTCCTAGGCAGTGGCGACATGAATACGCTGGAGTTCGCTGGCCACCTGCAGCGTCTAGGCATTCCCGTGTTCATGGTCAATCCCCACGGGATTGAGGGCATCTACGCCTCGATTCTCAGCCTGGGAAAGGCGCTAGACCGCGAGACAGCCGCCAATGCCCTGGTCGCCCGGTTGCGCACGCGTGTAGAGGCCGTGAAGGCTCGCGTCGCCGACAAATCGAAGATGCGAGTATTCATGGCGATCTGGTACGACCCGGTGATGACGATTGGCAAGCGTGCGTTTATCAGCGAACTGATTGAGGCCGCCGGCGGTCGCTCCGTCACCGACGACATCGCGCAAGAGTGGCCGGAGGTGAGTCTGGAAACGATTGTGAGCCGCCAACCGGACGCGCTCCTGCTCATGAGCGGATCGAACATTACGGTTGAGGAATTGAAGAGGCGTCCCGGTTGGGAACACTTAAGCGCGGTTCAACAGGGCCGCGTCTATTACACCGACGATCGGATTCAGTATCCGAGCCCGATCGCATTCGACGCACTGGAGGACTTAGCGAAACAATTTCATCCCTGAGCCTGGGCGTAGGCAATGATCGCTGCATCTCGGGCTCTCAACAATAAACTAAACGGCCGAATGTTCGGGAAGCGCGGTGAGAATCCGCCACTACCCCGTAACTGTAAACGCCGAGAACTGGGCAGGCAGGTGACTGCAGCCACTGGGGACTGAATCCCCGGGAAGGTTGTCCAGAGTCGTCGAGGCGCGAGTCAGGAGACCGGTTCTGCCGACACCAATTTCCGAGGGGAAAATGAAATATTTTAGGCAAGACCATCCATGCGGCAGATTCTTCTTCCTTCTGCTTCTGCCAAGTTTATTCGCACTGGCAGCGCACGCCGCAACGGTTCGTGGAACAATCACTGACTCCCTCGGCGCCGTCATCCCGAAGGCGCGAGTCGAGCTCATTACCAATCAAAAAGTTATCGCCTCGACGACCGCGGACGGCGCAGGAAGATACGAATTCCGCGATGTTGCCGCGAGCCGCTACCAAGTCCAGGCCAGCGCTCCTTCGTTCGATTTAAGCCTAAGCCGGCCGTTCTATGTCGGGGAAGGCGCGAACGCCAACATAGATCTGCTTCTGGCTATCGGCGTAGTGTCCCAGGCTGTCACCGTTACGGCGACGGGCACGCCGACGCCGGAGGCTCGAATAGGAGCATCCGTCACTCTGCTTTTCGCAGACGACTGCGCGGACAAGCCGGATGTGCATGAGGCTCTGCGGTTGGTGCCGGGGGCGCAAGTCACGCAAACTGGACAGCGCGGCGGACTGAGCGAGTTGTTCGTGCGCGGCGGCAACAGTGACGCGAACAAGGTCCTTATTGATGGCATCCCCGCCAATGACATAGGCGGCGCGATCGATTTTGGCGTACTTGCCACTACGGGAATCAATCAGATTGAAGTGTTACATGGACCGAACGGCGCTCTGTACGGGTCTGATGCGCTCGCCGGTGTCGTGAGCATGACTACTCCGCGCGGCATCACGCCTTTGCCCGAGCTGACATACTCGATTGACGGTGGAGATTTCGGGACGTATCGGCAGGAAGGAATCCTGGGAGGAAGCTATAAGCAGCTCGATTATTTTTCTGATTTTTCGCGCTTTGATACCGCTAACGATGTTCCCCGCAGCTCCTTTCACAACGGAACTTATGCTGGGAACTTTGGCTGGACTCCGAAACCAAACACTGAGTTTCGAGCCACCGTCCGGCGCCTGGCCACTGCGGCCGGAGAAGCCAACGCGGTTCAGTTCTTCGGGATCCCCGATGATGCGGGCCAGAAAGATCAGCAACTCTTCATCGGAGCGACGTTCCAGCAGCAGACTACGCAGCGTTGGCACAACCTATTGCGATATGGAGCCCTTCGGCTGCGCTCTCAGTTTACCGACTACGCTCCGACCGGGATTCCCTACGATTCTCCGATTGTGGGACCAGAGTACATTGGCGCTCCAGTCACGCTGCGCGGAGCAAACGGATATGCGGTCACTGGGCAAGCGATTTTCCAGTTTGTTCAGCCGTATCCGAATCAGTTTATAACCAGCACCAACCGTGATTTTGTCTATGTCCAAACGGAATATCAGGTTAAGCCGCAGCTGACGGCGCTGTTTGGATTTCGCTACGAAGCCGAGCGTGGATCCACCCAGCCAAATTTCGGAGTGCCTCCTGCTGATCGCGGCAACTACAGCTACACTTTGCAATTCGCAGGCAGTATCGCCAACCGTCTTTATTACACTCTGGGTAGCGGCATTGAGAAAAACGCGGTGTTCGGTGCGGCGGGCACGCCACGAGCATCGCTTGCCTATTACTTGCTGCGCCCCGACACGTCGAGAGTTTTCAGCGGGACGAAGCTTCGCGCCAATTTCGGGACGGGCATCAAAGAACCCAGCATCTCGGATGCTGGCGCGTCTCTTTTCAGCCTGCTGCAAACACTCAGTAACGGAGCGCAACTCATTTCGCGGTTCCACATTGCTCCCATTGGAGCCGAGCAATCCAGGACGTATGACGGCGGCGTTGAGCAAAGCCTTTTCGATGGACGGGCAAAATTGGGAGTCACCTACTTTCACAATGAGTTCGCGCATCTGATTGAATTCGTTCCTACGCAGGGACTGATCGAGCTTGGGGTCCCGCAATCCATCTCAGATTCACTTCTCGCAGAATCCCAGTTTGGAGCCACGCTGAACTCCCAGGCGTTCCGTGCCCAGGGAGTAGAGACAGAACTCGAATATCGGCTGGGACGCAACCTCGTCGCTCGTGGCGGATATACGTACTTGGATGCGGTTGTGCAACGTTCCTTTACCAGCGATGCGCTGGGCCCGAGCTTCAACACTGCTTCGAGCTTTCCAACCATCCCAATCGGTGTCTTTTCGCCGCTGATTGGAGCTCGGCCATTTCGGCGCGCGCCTCACAGCGGTTACATGGCAGTCATCTATCATCACGCCCGGTGGACAGCCTCGTTAACTGGAACCTTTGTGGGCAATAGAGATGACAGTGATTTTCTCTTTGATAAAGACGGGGGAACAAGCCTGCTGCTGCCGAATCGCAATCTGGACGCGGCATATCAGAAGCTCGACCTCGGCGGCGGTTACGAGGTAAACCACACCCTGAGTGTTTACGCCGATCTGCAAAATGTGCTGGACCAGCGCTATGACGAAGCATTTGGCTATCCGGCGCTTCCTTTCACTTTTCGCTCAGGCATTCGGATTACGCTCGGAGGAGAATCGTGGAAACTGAAATAGCGGAAAAGATCGAAACGCGATCGTCGTCGCGAGCCGCTCGCCGGGTTGGATTCTCCGACCACGCGTTCTTCCTCCTTATTCTCTTGGTCTTGCTGGTGGCCCTGGTTGTCGTGCTTGTGCTCTCGATGGGAATGGGAGCGAGCAAGATCGGGGTTCGGGAGGTGCTTGGCTCCTTGCTCGATTGGCATCGCTCTGGAGGCACGAACTCCGTGATTCTTTTCGAAATCCGGCTTCCCCGGGTGCTCGCGTCGGCTTTGGTAGGGGCTGCACTCTCCGTGGCCGGACTTCTGTTCCAAGGGCTTTTCCGGAATCCGATGGCGGATCCGTACGTGATCGGCTCTTCGGGAGGAGCGGCGCTTGGGGCTGGAATGGGACTTTTCCTGCTTCCTCGTTTTTCTTTTCTCGGATTCGGTGCGACTGCCGCCATGGGATTCGTCGGTTCAGTCGCGCCAATAGCGCTGGTATATTGGCTGGCCCGCATTGGCGGGCGCGTGCCCGTCATAACGCTCCTGCTCGCGGGTTTCGCGGTAAGCACGATGTTGAGTTATTCCACTTATTTTCTTGTAGTGCTCGACGACAACTTTGGGCTGCGGACGCGAGTGCTTGCCTCCTGGCTGACGGGAGTCATTGCGGGGCCCAGGTGGCCTCAACTCGCGGTCACTGCCGTGATGATTGGTTGCGGCTTGATTTGCTGCTTTCCCCTGGCACGGCGATTGAATACATTAGCGCTCGGCGACGACTATGCCCGCCAAGTCGGCGTGCAGGTTGAAAAAACGCATCTGGCCATCATCCTTACCGGATCGCTCATAACCGCGGCTGCGGTGTCATTGGGAGGAGTGATTAGCTTCGTGGGGCTGATCGTTCCTCACATGGCAAGGCTGGTCCTGGGCCCGGACCACGTTCGGCTCCTGCCAGTTACAGCCATTGCCGGCTCGATTTTCTTAGTCACGGCGGACACGCTGGCGCGAACCATGCTGGCTCCTTCCGAAATTCCGGTTGGGCTGCTGACGGCGTTTATCGGCGGTCCATTTTTTCTCTACCTTTTGCGCCGGACCCGACGGGAGTACGCATTGTGACTTCATTGCTCCAGTTGGTTAATGTGTCATTTTTTTACGAGCAGCACCGTGTGCTTGAAAATGTCAGCTTCTGTGTAGAACAGGGCGAATGTGCAGCCTTGATAGGTCCAAATGGAATCGGGAAAACCACACTCCTGCGCCTTGCCGCCGGGGTGCTTGCTTGCTCTGTTGGCTCGGTTTCGCTCACCGGTCGGAGATTAGACACTCTGCGGCGAGCAGAGGCCGCACGACTGGTTGCGCTGGTTCCGCAACGATTCGAAGTACCGTTCGATTTCACCGTGCAGCAGATCGTTGAGCAGGGGCGCACATCCTATCTTGGTTTCTTTGCCGGCTTGAAATGGCAAGATCGCCGGGCGGTCGAGCGCGCTCTGGAATTGGCCGATGTCACTTCCCTCCGGAATCGCATCTTCAATGAACTTAGCGGAGGAGAACGTCAGCGCGTCAAGATCGCTCTCGGATTGGCGCAGGAGCCTCGTTTGCTGCTGCTTGACGAGCCTACCCAAAACCTCGACTTGGGCCGCCAACTCGAATTGCTGGATTGTCTCCGCGCGCTCAAGGATGAGGGGATGACGATTTTGGCTGCAATGCACGACCTTCAATTGATTCCCGGCACATTCTCGTCCGTTCTGTTGCTCGAACCTGATCAGGAAATGCGCAAAGGCCGGCCGCAAGACATATTGCGACCTGACATTCTGGAAAGAGCCTTCGATTGCCCACCTCGTCGCCATCCGAAATTAGTTGCGAAGTTAGTTGGTGAAAAGCCGGCTTTGTTGGAAAAGACACCATGACCACCACACTCACCTCGGTCACACTTGCCGAATGCATCGGCGAAATTGTTGCGCTCGATCCGGAATGGCTAAGACGTGCGCGCGCGCATCTCGATAACCTGACAAAACCGCAAGGGAGTCTCGGCCGGCTCGAGGACATTGCCGAGCGATTGGTTGCCATCAGGAAAGGAGACCTCGGCTGGCCGCTGAACAAGGCCGCCTATGTGTTTGCGGCCGATCACGGCATCGTGTCCGAAGGAGTCAGTGCATATCCCAAAGAAGTCACTCGCCAGATGGTGCTTAATTTCCTCCAGGAAGGAGCTGCAATCAGTGTCTTGGCACGACTGCACCATGCCGAGCTGACCATCGTAGATGTCGGCGTGGACGCGGATTTCGGCGTTTTGCCCCGTCTTCTGCAACGAAAGATCCGGTCCGGCACGCGGAACATGCTGCATGAGCCTGCCATGACCGAAGATGAAATGCTGGGCGCTTTGCACATCGGACTAGAACTGGCAACCATGGCTCATGCGAAACGGCAGACGCTGATTGCGGTGGGCGAGATGGGAATCGGCAACACAACTGCAGCGAGCGTGATAACAGCTCTCCTTACTGGCCAACCTGGCGCCAGGGTTACAGGCAAGGGCACGGGGCTCGATACGGATGCTCACGAACACAAAATCCGGATCGTCGGTGCTGTCATCCACAAACATTTCGACAAAGCTCCCCAAACTTTTGCGGCGCAACCGCTTGAGGTTTTGCGGCGCGCGGGAGGATTAGAAATCGCGGCCATGGTTGGATCATTCCTGGGTGCTGCGCGATATCAGATCCCAGTGATCACGGATGGTTTTATCTCCACCGCAGCCGCGGCATTGGCATGCGCCGTCGAGCCACGAGTAAAAGACTATCTGTTCGCCGGACATCGTTCGAAGGAACCCGGCCATCGCTTTCTGCTGGAGTATTTGGGACTGGACCCCATTCTGACGCTCGACATGCGGTTGGGCGAGGGCACCGGCGCCGTTTTGGCGATGCCCATCATCGAATCGGCTGTGCGCCTCTACACCGGCATGGCAACCTTCGCTTCGGCGGGAGTAAGTCGGCCGAGCGAATGAAACGATTGGTGGAAGAATTGCTAATTGCTTTCCAGTTTCTTACGCGGCTGCCGATTTCGCGTATTGCCTACCAGCCCGACTCCTTATCGAGGTCGGCAAAGTTTTTCCCCGTTGTCGGCTTGGTCATCGGCCTTGGCGCTTCGGTCTTGCAGCGCATTCTGTCGCTTCACCTTAATCGAATGCTCGTAGCGTTGTTGATACTGACCTTTCTTGTGCTTATTACGGGCGGCCTTCACGAAGACGGTCTGGCGGATACAGCGGACGCTTTTGGTGGAGGCTGGAATCGAGAGCAGGTGCTCACGATCCTGCGGGATAGCCGAATCGGAAGCTTCGGCGCACTGGCTCTGGTGCTTTCTGTGCTGGCCAGATTTCTTCTTCTATCGGTTCTCCCAGTGAATCGTTTTACGGCATTGGTGGTCTCCGCACACGTCCTGTGTCGCTGGACATCCCTGCCGCTGAGTTATTTCTTGCGGCCTGCACGCGAAAGTGACGACGGACAGGGAACGAGGATTGCACAAAAAATTTCTCCGGCATCTCTTCTGATAGGGAGTCTGCTGAGCTTTGCTATCGTTCTTTATCTAATGCGGCGGGAGTTCTGGATTCCGGTCCTCGCAGCAATTGTGATCACAGCCTGCTGCGGCCTGTATTATTTCCGTCGAATCGGCGGCGTGACGGGTGACTGTTTCGGAGCTACGAATCAACTCACAGAGATCGCGGTTTACTTTTGCGGGGTGTGGAGCGTGTGACAGGACTTCTTCTAGTTCGCCATGCCGAAACGGATATGGCAGGCCGGTTTTGCGGCCATTCTGATCCGGAACTTAATGAGCAAGGCCGTCAACAGCTTGCAGTCCTGGTGAACAGTTTGTCGCAACACGCAGTCCGCCGAGTCTATACCAGTGATCTTCGGCGTGCCCGACAGACTGCTGATGCTATTGCCAGACATTTTGGAGTGGGACTCCACGTTCGTCCTGGGCTGCGCGAAATCGACTTTGGCCTGTGGGAGGGTCTTTCATGGAGCGAAATTGAAGTTCGCGACCCTGCGCTGGCAAAGAGTTGGGCGGAGATGTACCCGAATTCGACCGCGCCAGGAGGTGAGCCCTTTCAGCAATTTGAATCGCGGGTTCGCCGGGAGACTGCCTTCTTGCTGGGAGAGGCGACAAAATCCCCGATCGCGGTGGTTGCACACGCCGGCTTCATTCGCGTCGTGCTAACGAAGTGGTGCAGGATATCGGAACAGGAAGCTTGGGATCGGACAAAGGACTACGACTCCATCGTGGCCCTCGACACAAATCATATCGACCGGGCGGGGGTTGAGGACTGCGGATTTGAACGTCCTGTAGTTCGGACAAGGCCGTATGGCCTCTGAGGGTTTTGAGAATGACGGCCGGAACACGGCTCGGAAATTAAGTAGCGGCGTGTTGCACGACGAGACATTTTAAGGAGCAACGAAATGAGCATCGCAACCAAACGAGGAGATGGCGGACAGACTGGGCTTGTCGGGGGCGTTCGTGTTTCTAAGGCTGACCTGCGAGTGGAAGCCTACGGGTCAGTTGACGAATTGAATTCCGTGTTGGGGTTTGCACGCAGCATTTGCCAGAACGCCGATATTCGTGCGCGGACAGAATCAATCCAGAAGACGCTATTTCGGCTCGGGTCGGCATTAGCCACGCCGCCAGAGGCTCAGAATCCGTCACCGGCGATAACCGCCGGTGACGTCGAACAGGTGACGACTCTGGTCCATACTATCGAGGCTACCAACGGGATCTTGTCCGATTGGTCCTTGCCTGGGGCGCACACGGAGGCCGCGGCCTTCGAAATGGCACGCACCGTCTCTCGCCGCGCAGAGCGAAACGTGGTCCGGTTGGTCGAGAGCGGCGCTCCCGTGGACTCGCTGGTGCTGGCATATCTGAACCGTTTGTCAGACGTTTTGTGGCTCTTCGGACGGCTGCTGGAACTTCACGCTGGCGTCGAATCCAAACTGCGCGATGACCAACACGCCGGTGCGCGTTGGTCGAGGGCTTGGTGATGCCAGGGGCCGAAGGATTTCCGGAAGCTGAGCTGCGCGGAGTCTATCGTGCCATTCGTGACCGCCGCGATGTCCGGTCTGGCTTCTTGCCGGAACCACTGAGTGACCAAGTCCTGAGCCGACTTTTGGAGGCCGCCCATCACGCACCGTCCGTCGGTCTGATGCAACCGTGGCGATTCATTCTTATTCGGGCGATGGAGACCCGCAAAGCTGTTCATGATATTTTTCTGCGATCGAATCAGGCGGCACTCGACACCTACGAAGGAGACCGTGCGAAGAAATACGCCAGCCTAACGATCGAAGGCATTCTGGAAGCGCCTCAGAACCTCTGCATCATCTGCAATCCAGAATGTGAACGCGGACATCGACTTGGTCGCCTCTCCATGCCGGAAACTGCGCTTTATTCTGCGGTCTGCGCCGCGCAAAATCTCTGGCTTGCGGCTCGCGCAGAAGGAATCGGTGTCGGCTGGGTGAGCATTCTCGACAAGAAAGCGCTTCATGAGGTGCTGCACATCCCCGAAAACATAGTCCCAGTAGCATACCTCTGTCTGGGGTACGTGGACCACTTCGCCGCAAAGCCGGATCTTGAACGCGCCGGATGGGAACGCCGCATTCCGCTTGACCAAGTGCTTGCGTTCGAACGATACGACCAGCGTTGGACAGCCGAAGAGAAGAAGCCATAGCCCCTGCGCCGCTCGCATCATCAGGTTGCCCGCATCTTGACTTTGAATTGCCGCACCCTCATTTGGCGGTGCCCGGCATGCCTGTGGCACTGGTGGCCTATTACCTGGGGTGGAAGTACATCGTCAAGTTTTTCAACCAACTCCTGGAAATTGCATGAACCCGGTTATGAAACGGGTGACCCGCAGAATGAAATTTGCAGCCGCCTACGCGCCATGCGAGGAATTCCGTTGATGCCTTCTGCAGGCACGGGCGCGGTAGGCTCCATTGCTGCTCACCGGCCACTCTCACCTTGACGCCGTGCGCTACCCTCGAGAACAAATGGTCAGGCTGTTTTTGCGATCCAGTCTGCGGAACGCCGCCGCGATTGCGGTGTATAGAAGCGCGTTGAAGAAGATGTCGAGGCCGGTAATCAGCAGCGGGTGGCCGAACTAGTTGGCATGCAGCAGCAAAAACATGAGAAAGGTTACTTAGCTTCCCGGCCATATAAACTTGCCTATTGTGGGATAGCGAGGCTCGGTCAGGGTCGCCACGGCTGCCGCTGCGACGCAGACAGCCAAGCTAAGCGCGATGAAGGACCTGGTTCTCATTTGATGACGGGCGCGAGAGGGGCCGGTTAACCTGCCTCCTCTCGCTCCTACGTTAGGTCACAGCATCTTCGCCTATGGATTTCCCTGGTGGTGCGAACCACGTAAGTACCGTTCTGCGAACCAATGTTTCCAGCGACGCCCTGCGCAGGAGTCGTAATTGCGGAAGTGCATCGACAGAAGTGTGGCGTCGCCAGACCTGAAGTCATGTGTGCCCGAGATAAATCAGGGTTCCAAAGAGCGCAAAAGCGGCTACCGTGGAGCACCACCACCAAAAGCGCAACGAGCTCTTCGGGAAGAGCTCTCTATGGAGCTTCAATGTCCGGATCTCCAGCCCTCTCCACCACCACGGGATCTGATCAGCCGGAGACAGGCGCTTATTTATCTGATACCGCATGCTCAAGCCGATGCCCGAGTTGACGAACGCGATAACAACAAAAAGACCGAAGATGGCGGACACAAGAAACGTGATGCGGCCTGAGATCAGAAGGGCTGCGGGAATCAGAGCCCAATTCTTCTCCTTCATTGATTCGCTCTCCTTTGTCTCTTTCAGACGTGCCGACCTTTCAATGTCGTTAGCATTCTATTGGGGGGCCCTGTTTCCTTTCTGGTACAAAAGGCATTCGATCCAGAACAGTGCGTCAACTTGGGACTTACTGGAACTGCTCGGCAGTGATCCAGGTGCTGGAAGAGATCGCGGCTCCGGTTATACTGCGGGGCATGAACAGGATCGATCCGGGATGGCTGCCTGAAGCACGCGACCTGTGCCGGCAGTTGGGAATCACCATCATGGCATGAAGAACCGGGATGGAGGCGCGAGCCCGGGCGTCTCGTCGTTCCGGAGATTTGGGGCGGTGCTAACGATTCTGTGCGGGCGCGGAGCGGAGGACAAACGGAAGGCCACGGGCAGCATTTTGGGTTACCGTGTTTTGCAGGTCGAGGGCTTCGAGCGGAATGTGGCTGCGCGTGCCGTCGGGGCTGACGTATTCGAGATAGCCGTCGGCGAGCCAGTAGTCAGTCACGGCGCGGCTAGTGCCATTGTTCAGCGCCAGCAGGAAGACTCCCTTGCCCAAGGCCCGCTGTTCGGTGGCTGCGCCGAGCGCTCCGGGAGGCGCCGACGAATTCCCTTCTGCTGTGTCGTCATCCGACGGATTGGTGGGAGGCGGGATCGCGGACATTTCCGACTGCATGGGCCCTGGGGAATTGACGTCGCCGAGATCAAGCGAGTCTCCGCCGAAACCGAAGGCCGAATAAAAAGGATCAAAGTCAGCGGAGAAGCAAAGCAGCGGCAAAAATGGTTCGAAGAAGCAGACCTGGGTCACGCCGTTCAAGAAGCATCCGGAGGAAGAAAACCGCCGAAAGCGGTTGAAGAAGAAACCGCGATGACGGCGCACGGTGGAAGAAACGAAAGAAACTTGGCGGTCGGGTCGGCGTGGCAATAGCGGCGGAGACCAAAGAAGCGTTGACGGAATCCGCGCAGTGGATGGCATGTGGGCCGGCGCGGGGATGTTCCACAGGTGTGACGGCCAATGGGACGAGGTGTCCGAAGTAGAGGACGCTCCGAATCCCGCATGCCGGGCAGAGTGCTTTCCGAACCCGAAATGCGGCCAGCCGAAGTGCCCGCCCTCGTGGCTCCTGCCGGAGTGCTTGCCGGAAGAGTGCCCGCCACCAAAGTGGCCGCCTCCGGAATGGCCCCCTCCGGAATGGCCCCCTCCGCCTCCGTGTTGCGCATCTGCGGGCGCGAGGAAACAGATTACGGACAGCAAGATCGGAAGGATGCGCGGCGACCGCAGAAGGAAGGCAGTTCGAGTGGCCATGGCCTTGCCACCCCAGAGAATTCAATTCTATTTTACTCCCTTTCGGGTGGTCGGGGGTCGTGCTCGACAATCTGCGCGAAGGGGTGCTCGTCCACGACATCTACGATCCCACTTTGAACCCACTCTATCGTGATGTACTGGCGCACTACGGCGTTGTGGCCCTGCCGTGCCGGATCAAAGATCCACATTTGGGGAAGAACTCACATCGCGTAGGAAGGAGGATTAGTGCTGGAATCGTCCTACCAGTTCAGCCTGAGCCAGGACGTGTCCCTTCATGGCTCTCTCAAGATCGTTCCTGGTGGCTCCAGGCCGGAGGTCTGTCTTTGAATCCAGAGCATACAACTTGAAGAAGTATCGATGCGCTTTGCCGCGCGGAGGGCAAGGACCGTTGTAGCCGATCTTGCCAAAATCATTCTTCCCCTGACGTGCTCCGTTGGGAAGCTGCAAATCCTTCGCTATCCCCTCAGCCAGGCGGCTCGTGTCCACGGGAAGGTCGTACAGCACCCAATGGACCCACGTACCAGCAGGAGCGTCCGGGTCGTCCACGATGAGAGCTAAGCTTCGTGTCCCCGCGGGAGGTTCGGTCCATTGGAGTGAGGGCGACACATCCGCTCCATCACAACTAAATTTCTCCGGAATGACCATGTTGTGGAACGCGCTCGTGGTCAACTGAAAAGCCACAATCCAACTCCGCTTGCGACCACTTCACGCTACTGGTGAGCGGCATGACAGGACTATCAGCAAAGATTATAAGGCGCGTCCGCACTTCCCCAACGATCCGAGCTTCCAGGCGGTTCTGAAATGGACTTTCGAGATGCGCGATCAACAATGCTGTTAGCCGAGTGCGCACTTCCCCAGAATACTGCGCGGAGGAATGATTAATCTTGCATTGGCTTGGCGCGGGGGCCACCTGTTTTGTGAGGATCTGGGTAGCGGGGTTTCAGCATGCCCCACAAAAACGAACCTACCAACACCAAGAAGTGAATGCACCTCAATTCAGTTCACCGGAGGCTGCGATGGTCCCACTCCACATCATTGTCGCAATCATTGTCGTTCTGTACATCCTGAGCGCGATCAAGATCTTGTGGGAGTACGAGTGTGGCGTGATCCTCCGCCTGGGGCGGTTGCTGGCGCACGCCAAAGGACCGGGAATAATGTTTGCTCTCTCGTTTGGCTTTGTTGAAGGTGCAGTAGCGATCTATCTCGGGGCTGCGGTTGGCCTTTTACCCGGATATGCTGGCACGCTCCCCGATGTCGCGCGACTATCCGCGGATCTCCATGGGCAGGAGATTCGGCACCTTAACAATATGCCGCCAGCTTGCTCACGGTCGAGGTGTTTCGTGAAGCAGCCACGATGCTGATGCTGCTTTCTGTCGCCATCCTTGCTGAGCAGAAGCGGGGGAGAACGACTTGCTATCTTTCTCTGGATATTTGCGCTCTGGGACATTGGGTACTATGTAGCGCTGCGGGCCACCGTCAGATGGCCATACTCACCCACAAGCCCCGATGTGCTGTTTTTCATCCCGGTGCCGTGGACCTCGCAGGTGTGGTTTCCGATCCTTATAAGCATTCTGACCGCGGCTGCGATCCTATTAACTCGACGTCGTGGTCGCACGACCTAACCCTCAAATGTCGAGTCCGCTGCCGACTCGGTTGAACCCTTCCAACATGAGGACTAGAATTCGTTACACCATCCTTCACCGCGAGGAGACAGAGATGCATTTCGATAATTTCTCCTTTGGCTCCCTCCGCATCGACGACAGCACCTACGAGCACGATGTGGTCATCGATCGCGGGGAGATCCGCGACCGCAAGAAAAGGCCGTCCAAGAAATTCCGCGATGACTTTG
>Ga0207684_10001395_pt1 | contig 26266 bp, 21 predicted proteins | sample KBSK5501metaG_FD_184342 | JGI IMG/M metagenome (GOLD analysis project Ga0207684, IMG submission 184342) | Corn, switchgrass and miscanthus rhizosphere microbial communities from Kellogg Biological Station, Michigan, USA - KBS K5-50-1 metaG... | ecosystem: Host-associated > Plants > Roots >...
CGAACCCGCGCCACTTGAAGTCGTGCCTGCGAAAGATTAAGCGATTCCAGCGGGCCGTCTCGCGCAAGCGCAAAGGGAGCCACAACCGCCACAAGGCGGCACAGCGTCTCGGCGGACTGCATCGCACAGTGGCCAATCAGCGGACCAACACGTTGCATCAACTCACCTATCGTCTGGCGAAAACCAAGGCAGTCGTGGTGATTGAAGACCTGAACGTGTCGGGCATGCTGAGGAACCACCATCTCGCGCAAGCTATCGTTGATGTCGGCTTCGGCGAGTTCCGGCGACAAATGACCTATAAAGCGGCGTGGTACGGCTGTCGTGTCGTAGTCGCCAGTCGGTGGGAACCATCCAGTAAGACATGCTCAGCATGTGGCTGGGAGGACGACGGCCTCACGCTAGCGGATCGGGTATTCCGCTGTGAATCATGCGGTCAGGTGATCGACCGCGATCTGAATGCGGCGCTCAACTTAGCAAAACTGGCCGATAGTTCGTCGGACAGTCAAAATGCCTGTGGAGAGGCAAGCTCTGGCTATGGCCGTGAGGCTGTAGTGAAACTCGCCCCGATGAAGCAGGAACCAAACACGTTCGATGCCTCGGCATAAAACGGTAAGTTTTGGAGAACGGTACAGTGAGGGTCAGACAAGAGGCGACGACTTCCGAGGAGGAGCGGAACATGCCAGCGCAGTTTCAGCATGGCTGGGTCGAAGTTCCCAGACAAACGATGCGTGTCAGCGCCGCATATGGGGATGTCCCAAAGGACCTGGGCGTGCACCTGGAAGAGTATGTAAGGAAGGTGGGCGCTGACGGTTGGGAACTGGTCGATGTCACAGTCGTTTCGGCAGGCTCAGACTATGAGATGTCCCTCTTCTTCAGGAAGGCCCTGGAAAGGAGTCCGTAGCCGCGCTAAACGCTTGTTGGCCCTACTGCCGCGATGGCGATGGAAGCCTCGTGGCTATATAACTGGCGAGTCAGGGACACGGAGCCCACCTAAAGGTCACTGTCTTCGCGGTAGCACTACTTTGGGATTATTTGGCGCGAACGCCGCGGTCGGCGCTTCGCGGGTCGAGTTTGTCGCGCACCGCGTCGCCGAAGAGGTTGAGGCTGAGCACGGTGAGGACGAGCGCCAGCACAGGCCCGAGCATCATCCAGGGGTCACCGTTGATCAGGAAGGGCTGCGCCTCCGAGATCATGCTTCCCCATTCTGGTGTCGGGGGAGGCGCGCCAAGACCGAGGAAGCTCAGCACCGACTCGTCCAGGATAGCGAATGAGATGGAGATGGTCACCTGCACAAGCAGCGCGCTCTGAATGTTGGGCAGAACATGACGGCGGAGGAGGCTCCCCGTGCGCGCGCCAAGCGAACGCGCGGCCATTATGTAGTCCAGCGAGCGCACTTGCAGCGTCTGCGCGCGAGCGAGCCGAGTGTAGATCGGGATGCGCACGACGGCCAGCGCTATCACCAGGTTGACGGTGTTCACCGGGAAGTGCACGGTAGTGAACCCAAGGGGGATGGCGATTACCACGCCGCCCAGGCTCGCCCCGAGCGTCGCAGCCAGCGCCAGCGCGAGGATCAGCGCCGGGAAGGCGAGCAGCACGTCGGCAAAGACGCCGATCACCCTGTCTATTGGGCCGCCCGCATACCCAGCGAGCATTCCTAGCACAGCGCCGATGACGCCGCCCAGCAGCACGGAGATAAGCCCGACGGCGAGCGAGATCTGCGCGCCATAGATCACCCGGCTCAGCACGTCGCGCCCCGCCGAATCCGTGCCCATCAGGTAGGTAGGATTCGGAGGCTGTGCGACGGATCGGGGATGGTAGAGCAGGGGATCGTGAGGAGCGATGAGCGGCGCGAAGATCGCGGCGACCACCATCGCGACCAGCACGAGGCCGAAGAGCCAGCGAGGATCGCGGGCGATAGCGATCAGCGCGCGCCAAAACAGTTGGGCGAGCCGCACAACCGCAGAACGTGGGGCCGCAGGCGCGAGATCGTCTGGACTGATGTCAGTCGTATCCGCGACGATTGGCGCGCCACTCTGACCATCCTCAGGGGTTCCGCCCGGCGGGCGTGATTCAACGCTGCGCGCCATATGTAATCCTCGGGTCCACGAAGGTGTAGGAGAGGTCAACAAGCAGGTTGATCAGTATATAGGAGAGCGCCGAGAGCAGCACGACCCCCTGTACCACAGGATAATCTTTCGAAAGGATACTTGTCACGGCAAGTTGACCGACGCCGGGCCAGAGGAAGATCGTCTCGACGACGACCGCGCCCGCCAGGATGGCGCCCGCCTGCAACCCCACGAGCGTGAGGAGCGGCAACAAGGCGTTGGGCAGCGCATGGCGGTAGTTGACGCGTCGCTCGCTCAGACCTTTCGCCCGGGCGGTGCGGATGTAGTCCTGGCCGAGCACGTCGAGCATGCCTGAGCGAACCTGGCGGAAGTTGACCGCGACAGACGCGCTGCCCAGGGCGATCATCGGGAGGATGAGGTCGCGCAGGTTTTCTAGCGGGTCCTCGGTGAAGGGCACATAGCCACCGGGTGGGAACATACGCAGGAGGACCGCGAAGACCAGGATGAGCAGCAGTCCAAGGACAAACGGTGGGATCGTGGTCCCAAGGAGGCTTCCGACGTTCAGCAGCCAATCGAGCCGTGAGTCGCGGCGGGTAGCGGCGGTCATACCGAGCGGTACCGCCAACACGAGCGAGAAGAGCAAAGCCGCGACGCCCAGTTCCACCGTCACCGGCAGGCGTTGGGTGATCGCCTCGAGCACGGGCTGGTGGAGTTGGATGGATTGGCCCAGATTGCCGTGGATGGCCTGGTTGAGCCAGAGCGCATATTGCTCGTAGAGTGGTCGGTCCAGGCCCAACTGCTGGTGGAGCGCCGCCACGGCTTCGGGCGTCGAATCCTCGCCAAGCAGCACACGCGCAGGGTCACCCGGGACCAGATGGATCAGCATGAAGGTGATAAAGCTGACGAACAGCGCCACGGGCACGAGGAGCAGCAGACGCCGGATAACGTAAGCGATCATCGTACGCCCCCTTTTGTCCGAATCCTCGTGTTCCGCGCCGCTCGGCGTCCCTCCGTGCCAGGGGCTGGATAGAGGCTGAGGCTCCACTCCATGCCCCTGCGAAACGTCCCCTGAACTAACCGTTCTCCAAAACGTGTCGTTCTGTCCGGAGGATAATTCGCGTTTGGTTCCTGCTTCATCGGAGATAGTTTCACGAGAGTCGCAACACTCTCGCCAGCGCTGTCCCCTCCACAGGCGTTTTGACTGTCCGAGGAACTCCCGGCCAGTTGGCTTCCATCGATGGCAACTGGTGAGCTAGGCGACGGACTGGCGAGCTTGGTTTTCGCTCGTCATGTGGCCAGAGCCGCCCGCCGCCTACGCGGACACCCTACCAGGAAACACCACAGGACGCAAGAAAGGTAACCATCGGTAATCACCCTCGAGGTCGCGCTCACTTACATCAGCTGGCGCGGCCCTGAGGCCAGTACCCCTATGCGAGCCACACCTGCGCGAAGAGCATGATGGTCGTGGGCAGCAGCAGGAAGTTGTGCACCTTGGTCGTCGTCGCCTGCACCGCCACGCCGTGGTTGATGAAAACGTACGACGAATCGTCCAGGAGCGCTTTCTCAGCGTCCTGGTAGTCGGTGGTGCGCTTCGCCTGGTCGCTCTGGACCCGCGCGTCCTCGAGCAAACTGTCGACCGTCGCGTTGGAGTACTGCATGCTGTTGTTGCCACCGCCGGTGTGGAACCAGCTATACATATTGCCATCCGGGTCGGGGCGTCCGCTCCAGCCGAGGGTCGCCGCCTGGAAGTTGGGCTTGGTGGCGTCGGTGTCGGTCAACAGCGTCGCGAATGTCTCCGGCTTGATTTCGACATTGATCCCCGCCTCCTTGAGCTCCGACTGGATGAAGCTCGCCTCCTGCGCGCCGGTGGGGTCGCCGCTGGCGATGAGCATGGTGAACGAGACATTCGCGCCACCATTCGCCGCCTGCGCCAACTCCGCCTTGGCCTTGCTCACGTCGTGGCTGTAGGGCGCGATGCTGGCGCTGTAGGCCCAGCTCGACGGCGAAATCGGACCCTGGGACACGACGCCGTTGTTGAGCAGCACACTGCTGACGATCTCGTCGCGGTTGACCGCCCAGGCGATGGCGCGCCGCACGTGGACGTCATTCAGTGGAGCCTGCTTGGTGTTGAGCATGATGCCGAAGAAGCTCAGGCCAGGGCTCTGCTTGTAGATCAGGCTGGGGTTGCTCTTGGCCGACGACACCGCCTGCGGCGAGAGGCCCTGGGCCGCCTGGATCGTCGCCGTCGAGAGGTTGGTGGCCATCACGTTTCCGTCGGTGATTGGGCGGTAGGTCACTGCAGCCAGGTAGGGGAGCGCGCGGCCTGCGCTATCCTTCTGCCAGTAGCTCGGGTTGCGCTCGATTGTCAGATGATCGCCCTTCGTCCATGTCTTGAATTGGAAGGGACCGCTGCCAGCCTTCAGTGGATTGTTGGCGATGTCTGCGCCTGAGGCCTGGACAGCCGTCGGCGAGAGGATCATTCCGGCGCGGTCGGTGAGCGTAGCGAGAAGTGGCGAGAACGCGGCGCTGAGGTTGAACTGGACGTGCGTGGAATCGACGGCTTCCACTGACTTGACCGACGCCAGCTCGCTCTTGCGTGGAGAGGACGCGGCCTTGAGGATGCGGTTGATGTTGAAGACGACGGCGTCGGCGTTGAAGGGCGTGTCGTCTTGGAACTTCACATCGGAACGCAGCGTGAAGACCAGCTGCGTCGGGCTGGTGTAGGACCACGAGGTGGCGAGGTCCGGCTGCACTGTGTTCTGCGCGTCCACACGCACCAGCGTATCGTAGACGTTAAGCATGACCTGGCGATCCACCAATGCGCTGGACTTGAGTGGGTCGAGTGTGACGACGTCGGAGGTCAGCCCCACGTTGAGCGTGCCGCCGGTGACGGGGGCGTTGGACGTCCCTGATCCGCCAGTCGAGCTGCCGCAACCTGCAAGCGCGACCAGCAGCACGCAGACCAAACCCAGCCACAGCGAGAGTGCGCCTCGGCGCGCGCCGAGCGGTGAGATGAAACTGGGGGACTGAAAGAGAGACCGCGACGAGGGGAAAGAGTGCGCCATGCGAGAACCTCCAATGCCTAGCGGATGATCTGGTGCTCGACAACTGTGTGCTCGATGAACCAACTCGCGTCCGATGCGCCGCCAGCGCTGCGCCGCCAATGGGCGCTCGTCACCCGTGCATGCCCGGGCCGTCAGTCTTTTTGTCGCCTCCTTGCCAATGCCGTTGCGCTGAATGGAACGGGGTTGTCTCACTTCTCGACTTTTTCGACCCTGCGCCTGGGGGCGACAGACGCCGCCGGAGACGCCGGGGGCATAAAGGCCGCCGCGAGGTCGCGCGCGATCCTTGCCACTGCTTCGAGCAGGACGGCGCTATATTGTGTCACTGCGTCGGGCGTGAAGCGCGACGCTGGCCCACCGACGCTGAGCGCCGCGATGACGCTGCCATCAGGGCTGCGGATTGGGGCCGCCAGCGACGCGGCGCCATCGACCGTCTCACCCATCGTCAAGACATAGCCCCGCTCGCGCGCCTCACATAACTCGGCGAGGAGTCCAGCGCGCTCGGCCGACGAGAGCGCGGCCGTCACGCGGCGCCAGAGGTCGCCGCCCGCTGGCCCGTCGAGCAGGAGCGCCCTGCCAGCGGCCCCGCGTGGGAGCGCGAAGCAGCGTCCGATGCCGGCGCTCATGCGCAAGATCCGCGGGCTTTCCAACTCGTCCAGGCAGATGCGGACGTCACCAGCGCCGACGTAGAGGGCGATGGTCTCCTGCGTCACGTCGAGGAGCCAGCGCATGTGCGCCTGGCAGATGTGGCGCAGGTCGGCCTCACCCGGCACGGCCTGCGCCAGCGCGAGCACACGGTAGCCGAGTGTGTACTGCCCCCGCGCCACGTCCTGCGCGACAAGACCTTGCGCGACCAGCGCCTGGAGCAGACGATGTACAGTGCTCTTGGTCAGGTTGAGCCGCTCACTAATCTCGGTGACGCCCAGTATCGGCGTCTCGCGTGAGAAGCAGCAAAGAACCGCGAGCGCGCGCTCGACCGCGCCGTCGACCGGTTGGTCGGACGAGTGGTGTAACACTGTTGATCCTGTGGCCATGGCGCCGTGCCCTCACTCTGTAGGTGAGCGGGAGCCGCGCGGAACCCGCGCTTGGCCCCTGTATCTTGCCCCCTGTATAGTGATATACGCCTCTTGGGTACGCAATATCACACGAATCCGCGACCTGCTGTTCCATACTACGGAACGACGTTTCACTTTGCTGGGTGGGTTGTATGATACTAAGCCAGGAAGCGGCTGTCAAGCCGGGGTCCGCCACTCACCATCCGACGGCGGCGCCCTCCGCGCGTGGATCGGAGCCGCCATGCAGCACACCCCGCGCGGCGTCAATCACGATGCCTTGCGCATGCCCCATCGCCGACTCCCACGGCCCCATCTCGATCACGGGATGGCCCAGTGCGCGTAGCGCGCCGATCGTCTCGAGTGGGAAGCGGCTTTCGAGGCGCAACGCCTCCGGCCCGCCTGGCTCGTCGACGCCGTGGACCCAGCGCGGCAGCTCAACGGCCGCCTGGATGTTGAGGTTGAAGCGCGCGAGCGCCGTGTAGACCTGGGCGTGCGTCTGCGCCTGGCCATCCCCGCCCATGGCGCCGAAGATGACCGCAGGCTGACCGCCCCGCAGCGCCAGCGACGGAATCAGCGTGTGTAACGTGCGCTTGTTGGGTGCGAGCGCGTTGGCGGCTGTGGGATTAAGGGAGAAGTAGGACCCACGGTTCTGTAGCGAGATGCCCGTGCCGTCCACCACGTAGCCGCTGCCGAAGCCACGATAGTTGCTCTGGATGAGGGAGACCGCGTTGCCCCCTTCGTCCGCCGCGCACATGTAGACAGTATCGCCAGCGATGGCGCTCGGGATGGCCGCGGCGGACGCGCGCCGCGAGTTGATCTGCGCGCGTCGCTCGCGCAGGTATGTGGGTGCGATCAAGTCGCGCGGGTCGACGCGCATGTGCGCGGGGTCCGTGAGGTAACGGTCACGGTCGGCGAACGCCAGCTTCTTCGCCTCGACCGCGGCGTGGATCGTCTGGGGATCAAGCGGAGAGTCGCCAAGTGGCAGGCCGTCGAGCATGCCCAGGATCTGCAGCGCGGTGACGCCCTGCGTATTGGGGGGCAGCTCGTAGACCTCCAGGTCACCAAACGGCGTCGAGAGCGGCTCCACCCACTCGCCACGATGCGCCGCCAGGTCCTCGCCGGTGATGAGGCCGCCCTCGCGTGCAAAGAAAGCGGCGATCTGTTCCGCGATGGCGCCGCGGTAGATGACGTCTGGGCCGTGTTCCGCGATGGCGGCGAGCGTGCGGGCGAGTGCTGGCGCGCGGGCGACGCTCCCGATGGGGGGGATGTCGCCGGTGGGCAGGTAATTCTCGAGGAACGAGCGATGTGTGTGTGGCTGGGTCAGCATGTAACTGAGCGCGCGGTGGAGCGAAGGCCCAACCGGGAAACCTTCCTCGGCGTAGCGGATAGCAGGGGCGAGCGCGCGCGCGAGGCCGAGCCGCCCAAAACGCTCCTCCGCCATGCCCCAGCCATGGGCGCAGCCCGGCACGGTCACGGTGTGGATACCAAAGTCCGGCATTTCGCTATAGCCGAGCGCATGGTAGCGCTCGATGGTGGCGGCCGCTGGCGCGCGCCCGCTGGCGTTCAGCCCGTGGAGCAGGCCCGAACGCGCGTCGTGGAGCAGGAGGAACAGGTCGCCACCCAGCCCGACGACGAAGGGCGTCACGACCTGGAGCACAGCGTTCGCCGCGATGGCCGCGTCCACGGCGTTGCCTCCCGCCTTGAGCATCTCAAGTCCCGCTTGCGCCGCCAGGTAGTGTGGAGCCGCCACCACGCCGTGACAGGCGAGGGTTACTGGCCGATGCTGGGGAAAGTGGGGGAGAGCGTCCATCCGCGCGGACCTTTCTGTCACCGTCCTCCTGCCGCGTGGTGCGAGCGGGCGGAGCCAATTCGATTGTTCCGTGAAGTGGAACGCTTTTCCGTCGCCTCAGCAATCGTAGCCAGGCGAAGGGGTGGAAGTCAAGCGCATGTGCGGCGACGCCATAGGGCATTCCCGACGCCTCTCATAGCTGCGTAGGGGGCGCCCACGCGTACGAATGCGCAGACCTCACGCGACAAACCTGCTACACGCCGCACACACCTAAGCTTACTCCCCCGTCAAGTAAAACTAGTTTGACGACAAGGGCCCGTATGTTGATGCGCTACAACGTGAGATTCAACCAGCGAGAAGGAAATGATCGTAGGGCTCCGAGCAGCGCTGACAACGATCACCTGCGGGGAGCGCCTTCCAATCGGGAGCGCGCGTGCTGCGTTACGCCAGGTAGAAGCTCTCCGTGGCTGTACGACACAAGAGGGCGTCATTGTAGCGCCGGCGTCTGTCTTACGCCGTGCGCTAGTACACGCTGTATGTCTTGCAAATATACCCGGTGACAGGGCATGCGCTGTGCATCCGACACAGCGTCCTGGGGCGCCGTATAATCCCCAGTGACGGTATGCCCATGCGCAGGAAAGGACGAATCTAATGTCTGAGCCATCAACGCCTATCGTAAAGACGGATAAGGAGTGGGCGGCACAGCTTACTCCAGAGCAATATCGTGTGGCGCGCCAGCACGCTACCGAGCGGCCATTCAGTGGTGAATACGTTCACAAGTCGGTGGATGGCGTCTATAGCTGCGTTTGCTGCGGAGCGCCGCTCTTCGCCTCCGACACCCAGTTTGACTCTGGTTCGGGATGGCCGAGCTTCTGGGAGCCAGCCGTCAGTGAGAACATCGGGACGCAAACGGACAAGAGCATGTTCATGCGCAGGACGGAAGTGCATTGTAGTAACTGTGGCGCTCATCTCGGCCATGTATTCGATGATGGCCCCAAGCCGACCGGATTGCGCTACTGCATCAATTCAGTCTGTCTGCGGCTAGAGCCGAGCGAGAGTTCGCCGCCAGACAAGGCGGAGTAAAGCAAATAGCAAGCGTAAACCTCCAGGGCGTCCAGACATGTTGGCGGTATACGCGTCGGGCGGCCGCCATATGGACTTAAGGCTGGCCCGGTGCGATGGGGCTTCACATGCGGGCCGGGTCGCCTTTATGCTAGACTGGCCGCATGAGGCTATCACCTTCTCAGCAGCTTCTGTTGGCCATTCTGGCAGCGCTCCTCTTGGTGGCCGCCATGTATCTCCTGTGGGAAAGTTCCAAGACGATCCCCATGTGTGGCTGTAGACCAGCTTTTTCCACTCTCACGCCAGCGCAGTAAGCCACTTCCTTTGCCTTGTCGCGCCACGCGCAGGAGCGGCCCGCGCGGCGGCCACCATTTCGCGCCGCCGAGGTTGGGTCATAGAGAGCCTACTTGGCGGTGCTTGTGGTACGGCGCATACGGGACGGTCGCCTTATCTGGCCTAGTGGGCAACCAGCTGTGTTAGCACTGACGCTGGACTAATGGCCGATAAGAGCCAGCCGACGATCAGAGACACAATCACCACCGCAATTGAAATGCGGCTCTGTCGGCGCTGGACCGCCTTCACCTGGTTATCTATCGATGCCTCAGTAAGCTTCATGAGCTCAGGGTCAGCGCTCAAAATGCTCTCAACCTGACGCAGCTTCTTCGCCCGGTCTTCAATGATCTTCAGCGCCGCCTTTTCTTCATCGGAGTATGCGATACGCTTGCCCGGCTTCTTGTTGCCCGCTCGTTCGGCCTTCCGATCTTGTTTGTATGCGGGAGAGGATCGGTAGCGCTTCTCGCGCTGTTGGTCGATGGCGACAAGCTGGGCGCCGAGGACGCCGAAGCTTTGGGCGAACGTCTCCTCTAATCGCGGTGCAGTCCATTCGTCGTCGCTCATGTCTAGCTACCGTTCTCCAAAACTGACCCATTTCTCCCGCAGGCTAAACGGTGTTTGATTCCTGCTTCACCAAGGGCAGTTTCACGCCGGCCGTAAGACCAACGCCAGCGCTCCCCTCTCCACAGGCATTTTGACTGTCCGACGAACTATCGACCAGTTTTGCTAAGTTGAGCGCCGCATTCAGATCGCGGTCCAGTACCAGTCCACAGGACCCCTTGGGGTTGCGACATGCAAACGTCCGCTCCCCCAGGGCCAACTCCTCATCCACCCAGCCGCAGCCCGAGCAGGTCTTCGAGGACGGCTCCCAACGGCTGGCGACGACGACCTGACAGCCATACCAGGCGGCTTTGTAGGTCAGTTGCCGCCGAAATTCGCCGAAGCCGACATCGCCGATGGCCTGCGCCAGGTGGTGGTTCTTCAGCATGCCCGCCACGTGAGGGTCTTCCATCACCACGACTGCCTTGGTTTTCGCCAGTCGGCTGGTGAATTGATGCAACGTGTCGGCGCGCTGGTGGGCCACCGTGCGATGGCGTGTGCCGAGGCGCTGCGCCGCCTTGCGACGATTGCAACTCCCCTTCTGCTTGCGCGAGACGGCGCGCTGACAGCGTTTGAGCTGCTTGAGACACGACCGCAAGTGGCGTGGATTGGCTTCCGTCGCGCCATCCGAGAGCGTGGCGAGCGTCTTGACACCCAAATCCACCCCCACGGTTGGCCCACTGTTCGCCGGTACGACGTGCTCCTGCTCCACCAACACCGAGACGTACCAGTGCCCCGCCTGCTCGCTCACGGTAGCGGAGAGGACCTTGGCAGTGGTGGGCACATATCTACGCTCTTTGAGCCGCAGCCGTCCCAACCGTGGTAACTGGATGGCAGCGGGGAACACCACGATGGCGCCAGTGAGCCGAAAGCTGCCCAGCCCATGCTTGCGTGTCTTGCGCTGGGGATAGCCCACCTTGCCACGCAATTTGCCCTGCTTTTTCAACTGCACGCGGCGGTAGAAGTGGGTGAAGGCGTGATCCAGATTGCGCAACGCCTCCTGGGGCGCGGACTTGGAGACCGCGTACATCCAGGGCACGGTGGTCTGCTTGAGCGCATTCAACTCGCGGTGCAGATCAACCGCAGTCGGACTTGCGCCGGTAGCCTGATAGGCTTCCTGCTTGCGCGCCAAGCCCCAATTATACGCCCAGCGCGCCGCCCCCGCATGCTTGCGACACGCGGTCGTCTGCTTATCGTTGAGAGCAAGCTCGGTTTTGTACGCGCGCTGGATGGTACTCACGTGCCAGCCACCTGCTCCGCCTGCTCAATGCACGGCGTCACACACGCCCGCATCCGCGCCGCTTGGCGCCATCCGTAGAGACGCGTGGCCAGGCGGGTGATCATGGCCGCCAAGTCATCCACCAGGTCAGCGTCGGTGTCGCTGGGGGAGAGCGCTTCCACCCGTCGTCCCGCACGCTCCAAGAGCGCCGCGATGGCGCTGTAGCCAAAGCGGGTAAGGCCGTCCCCAGACTCCACGACGATGACACCCCCACGCGCATCGGTGAGCAGCTTGGTGAGCTTGGACCGCTCGTCGGTAAGGCCCGAGGCCGTCTCGGTGACCTCCGCGACGACTTGATCGCCGCGCGCCGCCGCGTCATCGCTCAGCCGTTGCATCTGGCGCGCCACATCCTCTTGTTGGTCGGCCGAGGAGACACGCGCATAGAGCGCAACTCCCATGGCGCTCGGCTTGGTCTCACGCCCCATGGTGGCGCCACTCGGCAGATGGGAGGCATCTACCTGCCCCGCCTTGCACCGCTGAGAGGCGGTTTTGGCGTACGTGCTCAGCTTCATGCTGCTAGACTACCTCAAAACCACCCAAAACGCAGTACAGATGACTTATGATGAATACCCTGCTGACGCTGGTGGGGCGGATTCGCTCGCCGATAAGACCGATTGTAGCATGAGGCGCACGTCTGCCTAGCAGATGGAAATTGTGTAGCCCGATCGTCAGCGAAGGGCACACAGGCGAACTCGCTGGGGACCGCACGCGCCAGGCGCAGCCCGACATGAAGAGTGCGGACGATGTCTCGGCGGCCACACGACCGACCGCTACGGTGAATCAGTGAGCAGATTCCCCGTGACGGCGTCGAAGAGTTGCCACCCATCGGTGAAGTGAGCGGTGACATATTTGCCAGTCGTGCCGCGGGCCGTGACCGTGAAATCGCCATGGACGTACGCGATGTACATCAGCGTCCCAGGGGGACGGGCGACATACATGCCATGAAGCCGCTGCGACACCTCGGTGGTCGTCAGGAACTCGGCGCGCACCAATTGCTTTGGCGCACTGCCCGGCGTTTGATAGGCCATGAGATGGGTGGAGAGGTACGCCGCCACATCGGCGCTGGTGAAATTGGGCCCTGGGCCTGTGGCGGACTTCACCGCGATGGCTGGGACTCCAGGGGGATAGGGATAGAGGGGCGCGCCACTGGGGGGACCTCGGTGCTGGTCGGGTGACAGGTCGGAGGCGGTCGCCGTGGGAATGGCGCCGCCTGGCGCGCCCGTGGCGGAGCGATGGGCTGAGAAGCCCACGAGGGTCAGGAGGAGCGCCAGACCGGCGACGACGCCCCACCGCGTCTGTTGAGCGCTCGTGCTCGACCACATTGTCTGCCTCCGACTCTGTGCGTTCTGGGTCGGCTACCAACCGCATCGTTAAGGCGTCCTCGTCGTCGCTGTGGGGGGGCATCGCGGTAACCAGCGCCAGGAGCGCATACCTCCTCGCCCTTAGTGATGACTTGGACGCCACGAACGGAGACGACGAGACGGACAGGAAACCGGCGATCTACTGAGAATCTGCTCCCGCATGCTCGCGCTCATAGCGGCGCATGTGGTCGTTCAGCCAGCGGAGCGCACGCAGGGCGTTCGCCAACTTGTCGTTCAGTTCGTGCCATTGTTCTCGCTGCCGTTGCGAAGCGGCTCCGCTCACCGGCGCGAGAAAGCGCAGTGCGCGATGGTAGGAGTTGACGATGTCGCGCCTGGCTTGCCATTCTGCCAAGAGCCGCGCGTAGGAATCGCTGGTCTGCTCACCCATGGCTGACCACCTTCCAGCGGGAGACGCCGCTGCGCCGTTCATGCTGTCCACTTGCCCGACGCTGGAGAAAGCGTACCACCGCTGCACTGGCGCGGCAAGCTCACCTGCAGGCAGGCACGCGGGAACGGTCGGCGCGGCGGGCATGTCGCGCTGGCGCAGCGCCGGCGTTCCAAGCGCTCGTCTCCGAGTAAGGTGGCGCCCTGTCGCGTCACACGGTCAGCCCGCTGAAGGTGGTAGTTCCTGTCGATGTCGTAGCGTGTCCCACCACACCGTTGTGGTTTTGGCGGACGCTAGGCGCTTCAATCCGCACGCTTGAGCGTCGGCGTTCTACAACAGTATGAGGCGACGTGCAATGAGTAGCTAGCCAACACCAATATAACCAATCAAGATGGGCGTGACCAAGAATGGTATGAGTATGTCGAAGTCGTGAGCGCTCACCTGACCTATGCCCGTAAGGTAGAAGAGTATTGCGCTGGCAAGAAAACCCCTGATGCTGACTGCGCCTCGGTAGGTGTCGTGTGACCACGACCGGGCGGGACGACCAGGACCCGTCGCGGAGGTCGCGCTCGTTCCCTCGGGCGTCACGGACGTGACGGACGTGACGGTCAGGACGGACGTGACGGACGCCAGTCGGTGTGCTGCCGCTAGGAGGTGATGACCATGCGTCTGGGTGTCGTGCTGCCGACGTATGAGATCCCCGCAGACCCCGCGGCGCTCGCCGACTTCGCCCAGGCGGCGGAGCAGTTGGGGTACTCGTATCTCGGCGTCATGGACCATCTGGCCGGCGCGGACCTCGCGCACCGCGCTGACTGGGAAGGCCGGGAGACGCTCGTCGACTTCCACGAGCCCTTCGTGCTCTTCGGCTACCTCGCCGGCGTGACCCGCCGCCTCGAATTCTACACCAGCGTGCTGGTCCTGCCACAGCGCCAGACCGTCCTCGTCGCCAAGCAGGCCGCACAGGTCGATGTGCTCAGCGGCGGGCGGCGGCGGCTGGGCGTCGGCGTGGGCTGGGCCGCACCCGAGTTTGAGGCGCTCAACGAGGACTATCGGACGCGCGGGGCGCGCCTTGAGGAGCAGATCACCGTGTTGCGCGCGCTCTTCACCCAGGAGGCGGTGACGTTCCATGGGCGCTGATATCGCCTGGAGGAGATCGGCATCCGGCCGCTGCCCCTGCAGCGCCCGATCCCGATCTGGCTGGGGGGAAACGCTGAGGCGTGCGTGCGGCGCGTCGCGGCCATGGGCGACGGCTGGTTCCCCCTGATGGCGCCCGACGAGACGGCGCGCCGCCATCGAGCGGCTCCGTGCGTACGCGCGCCGCCGGGCGCGACCCGCAAAGCATCAGCATCGAGGCGGCCGGCAGGGGTTTCAGCGGTCTTTGCCAGGCCAACAGCAACCTAGCGCCGTCTCCTACTAACTGCGGACCTACCGCGGGGAGCAGGTCAGGTTCCCTGTTGGTAGTGTAGACCCGCAGCTGAAGACGCGCGGCTGCGCGGGTCGTCGTTTTGGCGTCGGTATCCCAGTCGGAGTCTGTCTGTATGGTCCCGTCACCGCACGCGAAAGCGGAGCCGCGACGTCGCGACTCCGCGCTATCGCCTACGTTTGGCGCTCAGCCGCCTCGGGTTCGCCTACCTCCCGCGGGCTTCCCATCCCATCTGCGAAAATGGGGGATGCCTCTTGCACCGGGACGTGGCCGAGCCGGCCGAACCCTGCACGCCGGTGCAGCGTGCGCAGTGGCGCGGGAGCCCACCAGTTGAAGTCGCCCATGAGTCGCATTACCGCGGGCACGATCAGCGCCCGTACGATGGTGGCGTCGAGGGCGATCGCGATCGCCAGGCCGATCCCGATCGACTTGATGAGGACGACCTCGGCGAGACCGAAGGCGAGGAAGACCGCCACCATGATGGCCGCGGCCCCGGTGATCAGGCGACCGCTGCGCTCCAGCCCCTCCGCGATCGCGTGCCGGTTGTCCCCCGTCCGTAGGTACTCCTCTTGGATCCGGCTGATGAGCAGCACCTCGTAGTCCATCGACATCCCGAAGACGATCGCGAACAGGATCACCGGGACGCTCGGGTCGATCGACTGGGCGGTAAAGCCGAGTTGTTGGCTCAGATGCCCGTCTTGGAAGATCCACACCAGGGCCCCGAACGACGCCGCGATCGAGAGCAGGTTCAGCATCACGGCCTTCAGCGGCAGCACTAGCGACCCAGTGAGCAGGAAGAGGACCAGGTAGGTGACCAGGACAACGAAGCCAACCGCCAGCGGCGTCTTGTCGATGATGTAGTTGATCACGTCCACGTCGAAGGCCGTGTCTCCCGTCACGAGGAGCTGGCCGCCGTTACCGATCGACTCGGCGCGGATCGCGCGCAGGATCGTGCGCGCCTCGTCGCTCGACGCCGGCTGATTGCTGACCACATCGAGCAGCACGATGTGCGCGCCGACCTGTGGCGGGGTTACGCGGAGGACCCCAGGGATCGCCGCCAGGCGCTGGCTCAGATCGGCCTGATCCAGTACGCGTGAGGCGGTCGTGGGACTCCCGCTCGCGTAGTTCACGACCACGCTGAAGTCCGTCTGGTCCTGCCCAGGAAAACTCGTGACCAGGGTGTCGAAGCCCTGCCGCGACTCGAGTCTTGGCGGCAGCTGGTCGATGCTCGCATTGGCGAGGCGAAGGTGAAGGAACGGGGTCCCGGCGAGCACCAGCAAGCCCAGAGACGGCAGGAGCACGATGACTGGGCGGCGCATCACCCAGGTGGCCATCCGGTGCCAGGCGCCGCGGCCGGACTGCGGCCGCCGGCCCACGATCGGGATCGACAGCCGGTTGACCGTCGGACCCAGGACGGCAAGGAGGGCGGGCAGGAACGTGAGGCCGTAGAACACGGCGACTCCCACGACGATCGCGCCCGCGGCGCCCAGCGACGCCAGAAAGGTGCCCTGGTAAAAGAGCAAGGCCGACAGCCCGACCGCGACCGCAAGCCCGGAGAACGTGATGGCCCGTCCGGCCGTGGCCATGGTGGTGGCCAGGGCGTCGGGACGGCTCTTCCCCGCGGCCAGCTCGTCCCGGAAGCGGTTGATGATGAAGAGCGAATAGTCGATGGCGACTGCCAGCCCGATCAACGTCACGATGTTCAGGGCGTATTGCGAGACATCGGTGACGCGGCTGAGCAGGAATGTTCCGGCGAGGCCGCCCACGATGGTGCAGGTCCCGATCACGAGCGGGAGACCTGCAGCCACCACCGTTCCGAAAATGATAAGCAGCAGGATCAGCGTCACAGGCAACGTGACCGTCTCGGCCCGGGTCAGATCACTCTCGAGCGTCGCGCTGAAGTCGCGGTTGATCGGCACATTCCCGGTACCCACCACCGTCAGGCCGCTGGGACGGACGGCAGCGCGCAGCGCCGTCTAGTCGGCGCGCGCCTGCTCACCCTCACTCGTGATGTCGACGCGGACGAGCGCCATGTGACCATCTCTTGAGATGAATGCGCCAGCGGTCGACGGGTCGGCAGTATAAGGCGTGATGACACCAGTCACGCGCGGATCGTCCTGGATCAGCGCGAGCGCGTTCTCGAGCTCAATCTGGAAGACCGGGTCGGTGGCGAGCCGGTCTGGGCTGCTGAAGATCAGCAGAAAGTTGGCGCCCCCCGTCGTGCCCGTGCTGAATTGATCGTTGATCAACCTGGCGGCGCGAGCCGCCTCGAGCGTGCTACCGGTGGAGTTGCCGGAGCCCAGCGTGCCCCCAGTCATCAAGCTGTAGATGAATCCGCCGAGCAGGACGACGGACATGAGCAGGATGGCCCAGCGCCACCGGTAGACGACACGACCCCACATGCAAACATGCTTCGCTCCCTTGCCTACGCTCCTCGTGGTACACATTCGTTCCGCGGTGGGTTACAGCTATGGGAGCTGTGACCCAAATCCTGACAGCCACCTGTGGCGCCCAAGTCTCGAAGCCTGCGCAGGTTCGCCGCGGTTGACAATGACTCGCGATACCTCGCCACCAGGCGCGCTCCCTGCGTTGGGGCGGTAGGCGCATTGAGCGCTGACATGACAGGCCTCCAGGGTCGCGCGAGGGAGGTGACACAGCGCGCGGAGCTGCTCCGGATCGCGGGCGGGCGCCCTTTCCTTGCCGAGAGTACCGAGCAAGTATCACAGTTCCATGGCAAGAGTGTGGCAAGTGTGTGGCGAGTGTGTGGCAATCGGGCGGTGCGTCTGTGTCAATAGCGCTGAACTGCGCCCCTTGATGGCGCCCATGCGAGATTATGCTGCTCGGTTGCTGTGGCTCGACCCATTCTTGTCCCCCAACGCCGGTGAACGTTCGCGAACTTCCACGTACTTAGCGCCGGCTAGAGGGCCTATTTCAAGCCGGTTCGCGTACCTCCCTGAACGCTGCTGAACGTAGGGCAGCAGGCTCCAAACCCGCAGGTGGCAGGTTCGATTCCTGTCCCACCTGCCCTTCAGAACCTTGAATTCATGGGGAGTGCAGGCCCCGTTGCTCCAGCTCAATGTGTGTGCTTTGACCCCATGAGATCCCCATTTGACACCACCAGGAGCAACAGCGCAGATATCTGAGTGAGCCCCTCTTGGTGATGGACGTCCTGGGACAGCAGCAGACTCCAGTCGCCTATGCCCAGCCAACAGTAACTTAGCGATATTTCCTGTTCTCCGTGGACCTCTGTTGGGAAGCAGGTCAGGATCACACTGACTCGCGCATCGGGTCATTTGCTCTCAAAAAACACCATGTGAGCGCCGCATCGGAAACACTTCAGCCTACTCGTTTCGTCCTATAGATGGTGGGGAAGTCCGCCTACGGGAAAGGCGCTCAATATGCAGTGGCGGCGCACGCCGCGCGAATCAGGCGATCCCGCCTGTGGGCTTGGGGTCGACGCGCACGATGCGCATGGCCCTGCACACACTGATGTGGCAGCGTTCAATGCGTTTATTTCCCAACACGCCGAGCAGATGATCCGTGTCGCCGCGGCCATCGTCGGGATCGCAGATGCTGAGGATGCCACGCAAGAAGCCATTATGCGAGCGTGGCAGGCGTGGCCCACGTTGCGGGATCGCGAGGCCTTCTCCGCATGGCTCTTGCGCATCACCGTCAATGTCGGGCGCGACTGGCTGCGCGGGCGCTTTGGCACGCATCGCCGCTTAAACGAGTCGCTCGACGAGGCGGCGACGGAAGCAGACATCCCGGCTGCCCTGTTTAGCGACGATCCGGGGGCGAGCGATCATACGGCTGCGCTCGATCTGCGCTCTGCCATCAGCCAGCTCGACGCGGAGTTGCGCGTAGTGGTGGCGCTACGCTACTTCGCGGGGCTGGATGCGACCGAGATCGGCGCGGCGCTCAGCATCCCGCCCGCCACCGTGCGGACACGCCTACGTCGAGCGCTGCGCCACCTACGCGACCGCCTCGGCGACTCGAGTGAACATCCAGCCACACGCAGCCGGGAGGAAAACCGCCATGCGTGAGTATCCAGCCAATGTCCACCAAGACCATGAGGACCATCAGGGACCGCCCGACGTCGAGGGTGTGACACCCGACGTGCAGTCCATACATCGCCGGTTGATCGCTGAGGGGCGCCTATGGCGGAGTCGTCTGCCCGCGACGCAGCGGCTGCTCGAGCGCACGCAGCGCCTGACCATGAGCCGAGCGCTCGCCAGTCCAGACACGCCGCAGCAGATCACGCGGCGATTGGCGCCCACTGGGGGTAGGAGGGCGCCTCAGTCTTCCGTGAATGGTTTACAGAAAGGATCACGCGCCATGGTGACCACTCCAATGACCAGTCGGATGCGCAGCCTGTGGGCAGGAATCGCTGCCATTGCGGTCGTCGCACTGCTTGCTGTTGTGTTCTACACGCTCGCTGGCAGCAGGGGAAGATTAGGACCAGCCAGCGCTCCCAGCCCAACTGCGCAGACGCATGGAACGTGGCAGACGATTGCAAGCCTCCCCTTTTCGCCGGCGCCGCAGGGCCCCGCCATCGCGCCGTCCGATCCGCACACCGTCTATGAGGCGACGCTGGCGCCGGTGACGCTGCGCCGGACGACTGATCAGGGGGCGCACTGGACGGAGCTGCGCGTGCCCGGTGACACCTCCAATCTCGAGGGTTTCCAGGTCTTCGTGAGTCCGCTCAATGCGAAGATGGTCTTCGTGACGCTCACCTCGCCGCTGCCTCCCAAGAGCCAGGCGTCGGCGTGTCCCACGATCATGGCGAGCCAGGCGCCGACTGAGGCCCTCACCATACGGGGTTCCAACGCGGCGTCACTTGCCGGGAGGCTGACGCTCAGCGGCTCTATTCCCTGCAGCCTGCAGTACTACAGCTCGGATGGTGGCGCCTCCTGGACGCAGCTCATCCTGCCCATACGCGCCGCGCTCGTCGATCCCGACCGGACGCTCGCTGTGCACCCTACCCAAATCTTGAGCGCGCAGGGGAGTCGCCTGTATGCAGCGGCCGGCTGCGGACCACAGTGCTCAGGGCCAAGCGATGACATCGTCACCAGTGCGGACGGTGGCGCACATTGGGCGGTGGCTGACCACGAGATCCGCGCCGCGGGGCATTATGTCTGCGGCTTCAGCGCAGCGCCGAGTAGTGGCGATGCCTTCGCGATTACGGCGACCCAGAGCTGCGGAAACGAGAGCGCGCCGCCGATCTACCTCTGGCGCAGCAGAGATGCGGGCGCACATTGGACGAAGGTCGGGCAGCTCCCGGCGAACGGTTGGTTGGGCATGGCGGTCGTGTCGCAACCTTCAGGTCAGCCGCTGCTCTACATCCACCTGCCACAGGTCACCGTCCAGAGCCACATGAACGCGATGACGGATGGTCCAACGCACCTCCTGGTCAGCGCAGACGGTGGCGCGACCTGGACCGCTGCGCCAATGAGCGGCATTGCCGGTCCGGCAGAATCCTCCTCTGGGCCGCTGTGTGTGCTGAGCAACGGCATGGTCATCGAGTACTTCGGCGCGTCGACGACCGCCCCGCTTTATGGCTGGAGGCTCGGTGAGACCACCTGGCGGATGGTCGCGCCTCCGCTCAAGGGGGATGTGCGCCAGTTGCTCGTGATGCGGCAGGGGGAGAGCGATGAACTGCTCGCGCTGACCAGCGGCGAGAAGGGCGTCACCATTCAGTTGTACCTGCCGTAGGCGCCACCTGCCAGCTGAACCTGCATACGGTGTGGTGCACGCGTTGTTGCACCGGCGCCAATGGGAGGTGGCCCTCAAAACTTCGCACCATTTGCAGGTTCGGCGTTAGCCCAATGCCATGTTCGTCGACCACCCAGAGCTCGACGCTTGTCTGCTGGAATGCGCTCACGATCGCGCGGACGACAGGGCACAGACACGCGTTGAGGAAGCCTGTGCCGTCGCCTCTGCCTGCCGCCACCGTGCGCCTGCACCAATAGTCACCGGCGGGATGCGGCTCGGCGTCGCCACCGTACGGTTCCAATGCCGATAATGCCGCCTGTACCCAGCGCACCCAGCACGAGGAGCCAGGCAAGGGACGCCCCTGCATCGGCGACTGTGGAACGTGGCTCGGCGGTGGCGCGGGTGGCGGGAACCGTACTCAGCAGCCCAGTTGCATTCGCTGCCCTCAGCAACTGCTGCACAGCGGCATCCTCCTGCGGCGTTGCTGTGTACCACTTCCCGACGCGCGCATCCAGTCCTACGACTTGCGCTATCTGCCGGCTGTCGCCGCTCCCGGTCGGCCCAACATAGAAGATCGCGCCTGGCCCGCCGGCGGGGCTGGGGTAGTAGCGGAGGTGGTCAAAGCCAACTGCCTCCGCATTGTAGTAGCGGGTGAGATCATAGCCAGCTCCGACCTGCGGCGCGGCGACCGCAATCCTGGGCTCATCCCAGGCAAAGAAGACAGTGGTTCCCAGGGCGCGCAGCGTTGCCGGGTCGGTCACTGCGATGACGCCTGTCAGCCCTTGCCCACTGACCGTCACCTTCTCTGGCGGGCCACAGACTGGGCAGGCGGGTTTGGCCAGGGCGCCACCAGTTGTCAACAGCAACGCGATGGTTGCGCCGGTTGCCGCCAGCAATCTGAGTACCGCTCGCGTGAACATTGGCTGCAACTCCTCTCACACAGGTGGCGCGCCGCCCAGTAGTGATGAACCGTCGGCGATCGAGCGCGCCAGCGCCAAGAATGATGGTGTGGCGGCCGTGGAGATGTCGTCTGGGGGAGGAAAAGGTAACAGGGAAATTCAGCTGCTGGCGGCCTGAAAGATGGAATGATCTGCATCCTTGATGTTGTCCACAGAAAATTAGGTCGCCTGTTCGCTTCTGCTTGGCCCCATTGTTGACTCCGATGAATTGCACAGAACGCTGACGCACCCCGATCGCCTCTCCCCGTCGACGATTGGGATGGGTGTTGACTACAAAACTGACTACATGGCGGCTGGACGTGCTTGGACGCCGCTGTACGATGTAGCGCCAACAACCGTCGATTCAAGGGCAATTTGGACATTTCTGGACGGGTCTGGAGAGCGCGCCGAGTACTCCAAAACCGCAGGGTGCAGGTTCGGTTCCTTTTCCACCTGGCCCGAGAACCTGAATTCATGGGGGCTGCAGACGGCGTCGCTGCAGCCTATTGCGCGTGCTTTGACCCCATTTGACCCCAACGGCAGCGCATTGCACTGCGCCAGCAGATCCTAGAGCATCGGTAGAGTAATCATGCCGCCGCCTTGTCATGCTGAGAACGGGCAGCAAAGACGGGGAGGCGGCTGACGACATGGCGATTGTCCACCACGGCGCAGCGTCGCAGGTCGAAGAGGTTCTTGCGCAGCCCACAGTAGCGGGCCCGCCTCCCTTGCCAGTGGGCCACATGCGCGAGGGTGTGTTCGACGGCGATCCGCTCGCGCAGGTTGGCCCGCCCCAGCGGTGTGTGCTGGCGCTCGCGCAGTTCGGCGAGGAAGCGCTCATCCGGGTGAATGTGGACGCTGCGCCCGCGCACGCTGGTCGTGCAGCGCCGCTGTAGCGGACAGACCGCGCAGATGGGCGCCGGGTAGTGCACGGTTCCCCCCGGCTCGAAGGGGAGCCGGACCTGGTTGGGACACTGGATGGTCTGCCGCTGCCAATCCAGCGTGAAGGCGGTCTTCGGAAAGCGCCCCCCGTTGCGCACCGGCCAGGCTTTACAGTAGATGGCCAAGGAAGCGCGACGCTCGCGCACCCAGCGGCTGCTCAAGTAGGCCCGATCCAGAGGCAGCTCATGCAGCTCATGCAGCTCATGCAGCTCATCCAGGTCAACCAACCCCAGGCGCGGCGCCTGCAAGTCGACCGCGAGGTGAGCCGTAACGCTGGCTTCGGGCGCGTTGGCCGCGGTGAGCCCTCCCGCCCGGACGAGCCCGCTGTCCAGGTCGTGCAGGTCGTGCAGGACATGCCGCTTGTAGCCATCGATGCGCACCTGGCGACTCTTGCGTCCATGACGCATCGCCGCGTCCTCAATGCTGCTGCGCCGCTCGCGGCTGCCCCCACGGCGCAGGCTCGGCCGTCCCGCAGCCGTCGTCTCCACGTCTTGAAGGCGCACCTGCTGGGCTGCTGCCCGGCTGGCCGTCACCTGTGCTTGGATGTCCCCATCGCGCGCTCTCGCTTGTTCATCCAGCCAGCGCTCGACCGCATCCAGTGCCGCCAGCACGACCATCCATCCTTGGCTACGCGCCTGCGGGTCATCCCAATCGAGATCCAGGGCCGCTTTGAGACTGTGGGGGCCACCGAGCAGCGGCGCCACGCCCGCTTCCGCCGCCACCGCGGCCAGCCCCCGCCCCTGCTGGCGCGCGACCACGCCCAAGGCCTGGCGCTGGGCGTGTCCCAACAAGCTATAGGTATCCTCCACTTTGCCCGCTCCCCACAACGGGCTGCTATCCAGCGCACCTCGCAGCGCTTTGGGACTCACCGCCCCGCTCTGCTTGGCCACTTCAAGCGTCCGCGCGATGAGCCGGCGGGCGAAGTCGTGGGCGAGGAGGCGCTGCCGAAACGCGACGAGCGGTGCTTTGCTAAAGGGTGGCTCCGCACAATCGAGGCAGTCCAGCACGAGTTGCCAGCGCCGATCCATCGTGGTGGCCTCGATGACTTCGTCATCCCAGACGCCGGTAGAGGCTTGCAGGATCGTCGCCAGCGCGAGTTGGGCGGGCGGGATGGGCGGATGCCCTTTTGTCGTCGTAGAGGGCGGTCGCCAACTCCTGCTGGAACTCATCCGAAAACAGCAGGTGACGTTGCTGGCGCAGAAAGACGAACAGCTTGGCGCGATGCACGCGAGCCACAATCGCGGTCTCGTCGGGACTCAGCGCGACGGGGGGACGCCAGAGAGATGGGCGCAGGGGACCTGCTCCTGCTCACGCGCTTGTGTCCGTTCCAGGTGGGCACGTCCTGCTGAGCAGACCACATCCCACCGCTCTCCGCCAGCCCCTTCTGCGACTACTCTACCGGTGCTCTAGCGGCCTTCGCGCAGTCATTAATCAACCTACTAGGCCTTTCGGAATGTGGGTTCTAATATTTGTGGATGTGCTGGCGCGCTTCTTCTTCCGGCGACTTGTCGGCGAAAAACCTGCTCTCCAACCGCTTGACCGCCACATAGGCTTCCGCCAGCGTCGGCCCAAGCGCCTCAGTCAGCGCGGCGTCGGCCTCCAGGGCATCCACGGCGGCGTCAAGCGACTGCGGAAGACGCTTGATGCCACGCTGCGCGCGCTCTTCGTCGCTCAGATTGCCAGGATCTACGTCCAGTGGCTCGCCAGAGTCGAGGTCGTGACGGATGCCGTCCAAGCCTGCGGCGATCAACCCGCCCAGCGCAAGATAGGGGTTGCCGCTGTGGTCGGAGGGCTTGAGCTCGAGATTGGTAGACTCCGCCTCGCGGCCCCAGAAGGGCGATGGAATACGGATGGCGCCCTCGCGGTTGTCGAAGCCGTAGGCGGTGTAGGCAGAGCTCCAGAAGTGCGGCAGCAAGCGACGATAGGAGTTCGGGCTGGCGCAGGTGAGCGCGAGCAGGCCGGGCAGGTGCGCCAGGACGCCGCCGATGAAGTGGTAGGCGAGCGCGCTGACGCCGCCCTGCCCCTGTGGGTCGTAGAGCAGGTTCTGTCCCTCGCGCAGCCCGCCTGGCGTCCCCCACAGACTGAAGTGGATATGCGCGCCGCTGCCCGCATGGTCGAGAAACGGCTTGGCGGCAAACGAGGCAATCACGCCGTGCGCCCGCGCCGCGCTGTGAACCACTTGGCGCACGAGCAGCGCATTGTCTGCCGCCCGCAGCGCGTCGACGTGGTGAATGGAAAGTTCTTGCTGACCTGGGCCAAGCTCTGGCATGAACTGTTCCACCTGGATCCCCATCGGTTCCAGCGCGGCGATGATATCGTCAACGATGACCGCCGAGGAATCGAAGCCGATTGCACTGTAGCAGAGGCTGCGGTCATAGGGCTGGTAGCCTCCGTCAGGCGTCTCGCGCGCCAGATAGAACTCATGCTCGAAGGTCGCCTGCACAGAGATGCCCATCTGCGCTGCCTTCTCCACCATGCGCTTGAGGAAGGTGCGTGGGCAAGCGGCCCAGGGTTGGTGATCCTGTCCCAACAGGTCACAGAGCATCATGCCGGTATGCGGCATGTGAGACAGCACGACGAAGGTTGTGGGGTCGGGCGCCAAACGGAACTCGCCAACCGGACCCATGCCAGCGACGGGCGCCAGCGCATCCACTCCTGCGAAGGCCTGCATGGCGAGCGATTGCCCTATCCCCTCGTCCATGCGGCGCTCCAAGCCACTCACATGCGTCGCCTTGCCTCGCAAAATGCCCCCATTGTCGCAGTACATGAAACGCACTAGCCGCAACTGCTGCTCCTGGGCGATGCGCAGAACGGTCTTGCGGTCCATAACGCCTCCAGCGGTAGACTTACGGTATGGTTTTGAAGGTCCCGGATGGATGCAGTGTTGTCACATCTAAAGCATCGCACACCCGCAGCAACGCTGCTCGCCCGACACAATTGTCGAGGAAGGACTGCTATGCCAGCCATTGATCTCACCTCCATTCCAGTAGTGGACAACCACTGCCATGGCCTCTATGCGGCCCAGACGGCGTCTGACGCGCAAAGTTGGCGAAGGCATTTCACTGAGTCACGCGCGCCGCGGATGCGGGAGGTGTATGCTTGCCAGACGCTCTTTTATCGGCGGCTGATCCGGGAACTGGCAGCGTTCTTCGGCTGCGCCCCCGAGGAGGCGGCGGTGCTTGCGGCGCGTGGCGCGCTGGAGGAGGACACGCTGATCAGCGCGCTGCTGCGCGCGGCCAACATCGAGGCGCTACTGATTGATCAAGGCTATCCGCCGCGCGACCTGCTGCTGCAGGACGCCGAGATCACTCGGCTGACAGGCTGCCGCACCGTGCCAATATTGCGGCTGGAGCTGCTGATGCAAGATCTGATCGCCCAGTATGAGACGCTCGCCACCGTCGAGGAAGCGCTGCGTACAGCGCTCGCGGACGTACGCGGCGCAGGCTACGTCGCGCTGAAGAGCATCGTTGCCTATCGCACTGGCCTGGAGATACGCGTGTGGGAGCGAAAAGAGGCGGAGGCGGCCTTCGCAGCGGCGCGGCGCGAGGTGGGCGAGAAGGGGACGCTCCGGCTCGCGCACAAGCCCTTGCTGGATACTTTGCTGCACATTGCCTTCACCGAAGCTGCCCGCCAGGAGGCGCCGGTGCAGTTCCACACCGGCTACGGCGATACCGACGTGGACCTGCGGCTCGCCAATCCACTGAACCTGCGCGCGGTGTTAGAGACACCGAGCTATCGCGGCATGCCGGTAGTGCTGCTCCACGCATGTTACCCCTATACACGCGAGGGCGGCTATCTCGCGGCCGTCTACGAACACGTCTATCTCGACCTCTCCTATGGCATCCCTTTCTTGAGCTACGACGAGATGGCGGCCTTCACCCGCGCTGCGCTCGGCGTCGCCCCCTACACGAAACTGCTCTACAGCTCGGATGCGGTAGGAGTGCCGGAGCTGCACTGGCTGAGCGCCATCTCCGCGCGGCGCGTGCTCGGTGAGGCGCTCTGTGAATGCGTTGCTCGCCACGAGCTGAGCGCCGTCGAGGCGCGGGATGCGGGCGCCGCCCTCCTGAAGGAGAATGCCGTCAGCCTGTACCAGCTATAGCGATGGTAGTCATGGCGGAATATCCAGGGATAACCTCACTTCGATACTGTTGGCGAACTGACAAGAGAGGAGCATAGTAGGGGAAGGCAAAGGCATCTCGTTCAGGAGGGATGAAAGATGAGCCTGCCTCGTGATCCCCTGCAGCCGGTTCCCGCTGAGACCG
>Ga0207684_10001396_pt1 | contig 26263 bp, 23 predicted proteins | sample KBSK5501metaG_FD_184342 | JGI IMG/M metagenome (GOLD analysis project Ga0207684, IMG submission 184342) | Corn, switchgrass and miscanthus rhizosphere microbial communities from Kellogg Biological Station, Michigan, USA - KBS K5-50-1 metaG... | ecosystem: Host-associated > Plants > Roots >...
CTATGAGTCGGCGCGCAGGTCCCGGGGGGTCGTACGTGCGCTGACCGGCAACTTCGACGGAGCGGCCACGGATCTCGAAGCCAGCGACCCGTCAGCGGATGAGAACAGCACCGCCGGGCGGTGGATCGCGGCGCTGCATCAGGGTCGGAACCCCTTCTCGCCCGCCGTGCTGGAGGGTATGCGGCGATAGGGCGCTAAGTCGTTGTGCTACAAGTAGCGGCGGTCGGACTCGAACCGACGACCCGCGGATTATGATTCCGCTGCTCTAACCAGCTGAGCTACGCCGCCGAAGCGCCGGAAAAACTTAGCCGGCCCGCCACGGTGGCGGGAGTGGCGCCCGTGGCTGGCCCCCGCAGAATGCGACAGTACTGCCCCATCCGTAGGGGCGGCGACACACCCGTTGCATCGATTCCACACGTAGCGCCGCCGCCTCCGATGAATTCCCCCGAACCGGCCGTCCCAGAGCCCGCCGACGCGGTGCGCCGCTTGCATCCCGAGTTAGCAGGCCATGAAGACGCTGCATGTTGCGCTGGTCGCCGCGCTGCTGGCGGGGTGTCACTTCGACAAGCTGTTCAATGGCGCCCCGGGCGGCAGCCACGCGCCGCCTCCCGGAGCGAGCTCGACCAGACTCGCGTTTACAGTACAACCAAGCGATGCCATGAAGGACAGCATCATCCAGCCGCCGGTGCAGGTCACCGTGTTCGACTCGGCGGGCAACGTTGTGACGAGTTTTACGGGCGACGTGACGCTCGCGCTCGGTAAGGACACCAGTGTTCCCAGCGCGCGCCTCTCCGGGAGGTCGCAGGCGGCCACCTCGGGCGGCGTGGCAACGTTCCCGGACCTGAGCATGGATCAGATCGGCGACGGCTACACGCTGGTCGCGACCATCGACGCCGGGTCGGTCTCCCAGGAGAGCACGCCGTTCAATATCACCGCGGTCCCGAGCCCGGGGCCGGGATCGGCGCGGACGCTTTCGTTCACGCAGCAGCCCCAGCCGACGGCGGCGGGCACCGCCATCCCACCGGTGCAGGTTGCGGCGCTCGACAGCGCCGGCCACAGGGTTACGACCTTCACGGGCCCGATCACCGTGTCACTCGGCGCAAATCCGGGCGGCGACCCGCTGGCCCCGCAGACCGTCAACGCCGTGAACGGGCTGGCCACGTTCTCCAACCTGCGAATCGATAAAGCAGCGTCCGGCTACAGCCTGGTCGCGACCGCGAGCGGTCTCCCGAACGTCACAAGCACCACCTTCACGATCGTACCGGGGACGGCGACGCAGCTCGCATTCACGGTGCCGCCGAGCAACACGCCGGCGCGGGCCACGATCCAGCCGCCCGTTCAGGTCACGGCGTACGACGCGTTCGGCAACCAGGCGACCAACTTCACCGGCTCCGTCCTGGTCGCGATCGGACACAACGGTGGCGTCCTGGTGCCGGGCACGCTGTCCGGCAACGGCGCCGTACCCGCGGTGAACGGCGTCGCCACGTTCTCGAATTTGAGCATCGACGTGGTCGGCAACGGATACACGCTGACCGCCTCGTTCGCGGGGGGCGCAGTCGTGATCGAGAGCCCGGCCTTCAACATCACGGTGCTGTGATGTCGGACGCGCGGACGGGGTGGTTGGACGCGAATCCACGGAAGAAGGGACCGGGTACACCTGTCGTGATCGTGGACGCCGACTGGGATCCGCCAAGGAAGCCGCTCGGCGGACGGCTCGCTGCCGCCGCGGGCCTGCTCATCGCACTCGGTGGGGGCGCCGCGTGGCTCGGCATCTCGTCGATACCTGCATCGCCGGCGAGTCGAGAACCTGTCGCGAGCGCTCCCGCGCCCGCCACCGGGGCGCCACCGATGGCCCCGAGCGCGAGCAGTGATACGTTCCTGCCGCGCGCACGGGACGCCGCGCCACGCACGTCCGCGACACCGGCACCGGTGCGCCCGAAGCGTCCGGCGGGCACGACGCGCGCGCCGGTCGTGAGGAGGCCGGCGCGCGACCTGGAACCCGGCTTCCTCTCAGTTAATGCCATCCCGTGGGGGAGCGTGTACCTCGACGGTCGTCCCGTGGGGAATACACCGCAGATCGACCTCCAGGTCGCTGCCGGCCCACACCGGCTGCGGGTGGAGCGCGACGGCTACCGGCCGTATGACCGCGTGATCGACGTGGCGTCGGGGCAGCGGCTCCGCATCACCGACATCGCGCTCGCGGAGCGTTAGCCACGTGACGCGCGTTAGCGTCGTTCTCGCCGTGTCGCTGCTCATGTGCGGAGCTCGGGTATCGCGCGCCCAGTCGGCGAGCGATCTCCTGCGACAGGGGGTGCAGGCCTACCAGACCCTGGAATACGACGCGGCAGCGGCGCTCTTGGAGCGGAGCCTGCGACGCGATTCGGTGACGGGGCTCGCTGACTCGCTGCAGACGCGGGCGCTCACGTATCTCGCCGCGACGGAGTTGTTCCGGGGACAGCGCGATTCCGCCGTCGCCGCGTTCCGCCAGCTCGTCCTGCTCAACCCGCGGTATCGGCCGGACGAGCTGGTCTTCCCGCCACAGGTCACGAATCTCTTCCAGGAAGTGCGCCGGTCCACCAAGGCAGTCGCCGTGGTCGTCCCGCCCGTAACCACGGTGCGCACCCGGCTCGATCCCTTCAAGGCACGGCTGCTCACGAGCTCGCTAGCGGATCTGACGGTCAGCCTGGCCCGGGAGGACGGGACACCGGTGCGGGAACTGTACAGCGGGCCGGTGGCCGACAGCCTCCTCGTATCGTGGGACGGTCTCACGGCGGCGGGTACGCCGGCGGACGACGGCCGTTACATCTTGCGGGTGACGCCGCGGAGCCCCGCGGCGGACGGGCCGCGCGCGCGTCAGGTGGTGCTCGACGTCAAGCAACAGCCACCGGATACGCTGCCCTGGCCGCCAACACCAACGCTCCTGCCGGAGCGGACCTTGACGGGGCCGGCCTTCCAGTCGCTCGCGGCGGGGCTCGTCGCCGGAGCCGCCGTCGTCGCGCTCCCGTCGCTCATCGCGCAGGGCAAGGATGCGACCGGGGCGCGCTACGCGGTCGGCGCGGCGGTGGGTGTCTCCGGACTGGTCGGCTTCTTCGCGCGGAAGCCTCGCCCACTCGACGCCAACGTGCGCGCCAACGCATCGCAGCGCGATGCCTGGAAGCGAAGGGTGGACGCCGTGAAGGCGGAGAACGCCGCCCGGCTGCGCACGATGCGTCTCGTCGTCCGGGCAGGACCCGAGACCATCGCGGAGCGAGGATCGCAATGAGGATCATCGGACTGATCGGAGTCCTGGCGTTCGCCGCGCCGGTCCTCGTCATTTCGCAGGGGCGGCCGACGCTCGCGTTCCGCGGGGACGCTGGGTTTGTGTGGCTGCGGAGCGACACGGCACCTGCGGGGGCCGGCGCGATTCGGCTGCGCGGGCCCGTCCTCGGGGGAGAAGGTCGACTCGTCTTCAACGGATTCAGTGTGGGACTGGGGCTCTCCAGCGGCACGCTCCAGGCGGCGAATCAGCCGAGCGCGAAGCGCGACCTGATCGAAGGCCGACTGCTCGTCGCCGCGCGGCCTCTCCCGTGGCTCGAGATGAGCGTCGGTCCCCTGGTCAGAGCGTACGTCACCGACGCCGTCACCGAGCGCTGGGTGTTCTGGCAGGCCCGGGCCCGCGTCGACGCGCCGATCGTGACCTCGGGCCTGGCCAGCTACGTGGAGCTGTGGCGCGCGGTGTCCTCGCAGGTGAATCTGGTAGCCGGGGCCGGTCGGGTGCAGGGAGGCGAGGCGGGCCTGACGTACCACCCGCCGCGGCGACCGTTCTCACTGCGTCTCGCCTACCGGGTGGACGACGCGACCGTACGGGGGGGCGGAGACGGCAGCCAGATGCTCGAGGCGATAACCGCGTCCCTCGTGGTGGGAGGGCGGTAAGCGGCGCTTACCGCGGAGTCGGTCCCGAGTCCTCGCTGCCCGCGTCTACGTTCGGCACCAACCGATACAACAGCTCGCCTTTCCGGATCATCCCGAACTGCTCGCGCGCCGCGCGCTCCTGAGCGGCCGGGTCGGTCTCGAGCTCGCGCGCCAGGCGCTGGAGCGAATCGAGCTGCCGCTCGAGGTCGCGCACGGCGCGGCGTTCCTCGGCGAGCTGGCTTCGCAGCTTGAGCCAGTCGAGCGTGCCGTACTCCCCCGCCTGAAACGCCAATCCCGCGAGCACGACCGCCGCGGCGATCCCGATCAGCCGTGGGCGCGTCACAATCCGTAGAGATGCCGGCCGGGGTAGTACGCCGTGTCGCCCAGCTCCTCGGCGATGCGCAGCAGCTGGTTGTACTTGGCGACGCGGTCGGTGCGCGAAGCGCTCCCGGTCTTGATCTGCCCCACGCCGGTCGCCACCGCGAGGTCGGCGATGAATGTGTCCTCCGTCTCGCCGGAGCGGTGCGAGATCACGGCGCCGTATCCGTTGGAGCGCGCGTGCGCGATGCACTGCAGGGTCTCGGTGAGTGAACCGATCTGGTTCAGCTTGATGAGGATCGCGTTCGCCACGCTCTCCTCGATCCCGCGATCCAACCGCTCGATGTTGGTGCAGAAGAGATCGTCGCCGACGAGCTGCACGCGGGCGGACAGCGCTTCGGTGAGCTTTGCCCAACCCGCCCAGTCGTCCTCGGCCAGCCCGTCCTCGATCGACACGATCGGATAGCGGTCGATCCAGCTCTTGTACAGCGCCACCATCTCGTCCGACGACTTCGTGCCGGCGCCACTCTTCTTGAAGACGTAATTCCCCTCCTGGTAGAGCTCGGACGCGGCTGGGTCGAGCGCGATGGCGACGTCCTTCCCGGGCTCGAGCCCGGCGCCCTCGATCGCCGCCATCACGGCCTCGAGCGCCGCCTCGTCGCTCGCGAGATTGGGCGCGAACCCTCCCTCGTCTCCCACCGCGGTGGAAAGATTGCGCTTGCCCAGCACCTTCTTGAGAGAGTGGAACACCTCGACGCCGATCCGGAGGCCCTCGGGGAAACTTTCGGCCCCGATCGGCACGATCATGTACTCCTGGAAGTCGACCGTGTTGGCCGCGTGCGCGCCGCCGTTGAGGATATTCATCATCGGCACGGGGAGCACGTTGGTGACCGGTCCTCCGAGGTAGCGGTACAGCGTGAGGCCGGCGTCCTGGGCCGCCGCCCGCGCCACGGCCATCGATACCGACAGAATGGCGTTGGCCCCGAGGTGACTCTTGTTGGGGGTACCATCGAGGTCGAGCATCGCGTAGTCCACCGCGATCTGCTCCTCAGCCGACATGCCCTCGAGCCGCGGGCCGATCACCTCGTTTACGTTCTTCACCGCCTCGAGCACGCCCTTGCCGCCGAACCGCTTCTGATCGCCGTCGCGCAGCTCCACGGCTTCGTGCTCTCCGGTGGAGGCGCCGCTCGGCACGGCGGCCCGTCCGGCCGCGCCGCTCGACAGAGTGACGTCCGCCTCGATGGTCGGGTTGCCCCGACTGTCGAGGATTTCGCGCGCGCGCACCGAGATGATCGTGCTCATGATGGCCCGTACCCTAGCGGTCGACGCCCTCGGCGTCAACGCGCGCCTTCAAAGCGAGGATCGCGGCGCGCACTCGGTCGCGCAGCTCCTGGCGCTGCTCGACCGTCATCCCCGCCGTGGAGATCGGATCGCCGATCACGATCCGGATCGGCCGCGGCCGCAGGAAGAACCGGCCCTTGGGCAAGATCTCGAACGTGTTGGCGACGTACACCGGCACCACGGGCACCTGGGCCGCGATGGCGAGCCCGAAGGGCGCGTTCTTGAACGGCAGCAGCTCGCCCGTGCGGCTCCGCGTCCCCTCCGGGAACAACAATGCCGACGTGCCACCCCGGATGATCTCGGCCGCGCGCCGGTAGGCTTCCAGGGCCCGCGCCGGATGCGCACGGTCGATCGTCAGGTGGCCCGCTGTGACCATCGCGCGACCCAGGAGCGGGATCCTGGCGAGCTCCTGCTTCGCTACCATCCGCACCGACCCCGGCAGTGTGGCCGCGAGGGCCCAGATGTCGAACATGGAAGAGTGGTTCGAGGCGTACACGACCGGACGGTCGGGAATCCGATCTAGTCCCTCGGCCCTTACCGGCGTCCCGGCCGCCCAGAGCACCTGGCGCGACCAGTCGTTCGTGCCCCAGTCGTAGACGCCCCCGGTCCGCCGCTTCACGCCCAGCAGGGCGGCGACGATCACGGCCGTCGCGTGAATCACGCTCGAGACCACGACCACCAGGTAGAACCACAACGTGCGGATCATCGCGCCGGAAAATGATCGAAGCCGGGAGGAGGCGTGATCGGTCGGCCGTCGTGGGTCATGCGGACGCCGCGGCCCGCGGTACAGGCGCCGATCCGCGTGAGCGGAAGCCCAGTGGCACGACCGAACGCCCTCGCCCCTGCGGTCCCGAAGCGTCGCGGCATCGCCACGAGCAGCTCGTACTCCTCGCCGCTCCGCACCGCCGCGAGTGACGTGACATCCGGCCAGCAGGGGACGCGCTCCAGCTCGATCACCACTCCGACCCCCGACGCCGCCGCGAGATGTCCCGCGTCACCCGACAGGCCGTCGGAGATGTCGATCATGGCGCGCGCTCCCCGGCGCGCCAGCCAGCGTCCCGCGGAAATCCGCGGCCGCGGCCGGGCGAAGCGGCGCCGTAAGGCCGGAGCGAGACGGCGGCCGGCGCGGAGTGCCGCGAGCGCGAGCCCGGCACCCCCAAGCCGTCCCGTCACCCACAGTCCGTCACCGGGACGCGCGCCGCTGCGCCGCACCGGTCGCGCGGCGAGTCCGAGGACGCACACGTCGACCAGATAGCGAGCCGATCGCGCGAGGTCGCCACCCAGCACTCGCGCGCCCACGCTGCGCGCCGCGGCACCGACGCCCGCCATGATTTCTGTCGCGGGATCGGCGCGCCCCTTCCCCCTTCCCCGGCCTCTTACCGGCAGTCCCACCGATGTAAGGACGCCGAGCGGTGTGGCGCCTTCGGCTGCGAGGTCTGAGAGGGCCGCCGCCGTGGCGCGCCAGCCGATTTCTCGGAACGAGAGCCAGTCGGTGCGGAAGTGCACGCCCTCGAGCGACAGATCGATGCTAATGGCGAGCGTCCGGCCGCCGACGGAGAGCAGCGCGCAGTCGTCGCCCAGCTCGCGGCCCGCGGTGCCGAGCGCCGCGAAAATGGCGCGCAGGCGGTCGAACTCACCTCCTGGCCCCAAGCGAAGTGACCGGCCCGTCACGCCGTCTCCGGCGGCTCCAGCACCGTGAGCACGGGAGGCCCAACCGGCTGCGTGTTGGTCCAGGCGCGCCAGATCTCGGGTAGCGCAGCCAGGACATCGGCGGGACGCAGGCTCCGGGCAGTCCACTGGCGCGCGCCGTGCTCCGCCGCCCGTCCCAGTGCGTGAGCGCCCAGCGCGGCGGCCTCGGGCCCCGCGCTGCCGCGGGCGAGAAACGCGCCGATGAAGCCGGCGAGCAAGTCACCCGAGCCGCCCGTGGCGAGTCCGGGGTTGCCGCTCGCCACCACGTGGATCGGCCCGCGCAGGTCCGCGATCACGGTCGGCACGCCCTTCAGCAGTACGGTGCCCTTCACCTTCTGCGCGGCCTTCGCGGCGGCGGCCCAGCGGTCGTTCGCCGCCGTATCGGCAAGCTCGTCGCCGAACTGGGCGCGGAACTCGCCCAGGTGCGGCGTGAGCACCACCGGTCGCTCCGCGCTACCGCGGAAAAGGATCAGGGCGTCGGCGTCGAGCACGGTCGGGATCGGGCGACGCGCGAGGACGGCTTGCAGGAACTGGGCGCGGGGCGGCTCGCGGCCCAGGCCCGGGCCGACGACCAGCGCGTCGGCCCACTCGAGCGCCTCGGCGGCCTCGGGCTCGAGCTCCGGACCGAGCGCCGACTCGACGGTCAACACGTCGGGGAGGCTGGCGCGCGCCGCCTCGATCGTCTCCTTCGCGGCCACGAGCTTCACGAGCCCCGCGCCGGCGGCGAGCGCCCCGCGCGCGGCGTGGAGCGCGGCTCCCGTCATGCCGTGGGCGCCGCCGACCACGGTGACGCGGCCGCGGTCGCCTTTGTGCATCGTGGGCGTGAGCTTCGGGAGCCGCGCCCCCGCCCACCCGTCCGTCACGAGCACGGGCCACACCGGATCGGCGGGCGGGAGCCCGATATCGACCACTACGATCTTGCCGCACCACTCGCGCGCCAGCAGGTGGCCGCGGCGCGGGCCCCCGAACGTGACCGACAGCTCGGCGCGGACGGGTCCGTGCGCCTCACCGCTCGACAGATCGAGTCCCGTGGGGCCGTCGATCGCGAGCACCGGGGCGCCGTAGGTGACCAACCGCTGTGCCAGGGCAAGCACGTCGCCACGCGCCGGCCCGGCGGCGCCGGTGCCGAGCAGCGCGTCGATCACCAGAGCGGTGGCGGGCCAGGGCTCGTCCCGGCCCGTCTCGCGCACGCCGTCCATGCGGGCGAGCGCGCGGTTATCGATCGCGTCGTCGGTCTTGGGATCGAGCGCGGCCACCCAGACGGGAATGCCGCTCGCATGCAGCGCGCGCGCCACCACCCACCCATCGCCGCCGTTGTTCCCCGCCCCGGCGACGACCAGCGCTCCGCGGGTGAGCACCGCGGGGTAGTCGCGCACGATCAGGTACGCGACGGCGCGTCCCGCGGTGTCCATCAAGACGCGGGAAGGAATGCGGTACTGCGTGCGGGCGGCCGAGTCCCACGCCGCGGCCTCGGTCGCAGACAGCACGGGGATCGGGTTCACGGGATCACCACCCCTCCGTATCCCACCACGGCGTCGTCGTCCCCCGTCACCATGCCGGAGTGGCTGTAGTGCACGACGTCGGCGCGCCCGGCGCCGAGTGCCCGGGCGGCGGCCATCACGGTGGCCGCGGGCGCCCGTCCGCACATCGAGATGCGCTCGCTGCGGCAGCGCGCCAGCAGCTCCGCGCCGTCGAGCGCCGCCACGGCGTCGAGCGCCCGGCGGTCCTTGCGCTCGGACGTGGCCGCGGGCTCGTAATGGTTCAGATCGCTCGAGGCCAGGAGCAGCACGCGGTCGGGCCACCGCCGCACCAGGCCCGCGAGCGTCTCGCCCAGCCCGCGGCATCCCTCCCACGCGTCCCACGCCAGGACGAGCGGCACGATGCGTACGTCGGCTCGCCTGACTTGAAGAAACGGCAGCTCGACCTCCACCGCGTGCTCGGAAGCGTGAGCGTCGTGGTCGGGGCCCACGAGCGGCGACGTCTCGAGGAGCGCCCGCGCGAAGCCATCGTCCACGCTCACGTCGCCGAGCGGCGTCCGGAACGCGCCCGCCTCCCAGAGCGATGCGCCCCCGGGTGCCCGGCTCACCCCGGTGTGGTTGGGTGCCAGGATCACCACGATCGGCGGGATCTCGAGGCGCGCGAACACGTGCGCCGCCGTGAGTCCCGAATAGAGGTAACCCGCATGCGGGGCCACCGCGGCGCGCGCCGGGGCGGGCCGCGCCTCGCCCACGGCGTCGAGCAGCTCCCGCACCGTGCGCTCGAGCTCACCCTTCGTTGCCGGATAGAAGCGCCCGCTCACGGCAGGTGCGCGCACGGCGTCCAAGCTTACTTGAAGCTCTGGCCGATGGCGCGACCGAAGGAGATCTCCCCGTTATCGATGCGGATATTGAACCCGCACTCGGGGTTCGAGCAGACCCACGCCTTGTACGTGATCGGCGCCCCGTCGCGGCCATAGTCCGACAACGGAATGAGGAGACCTTGCTGGCACTTTCTGCAGGCGGGCCACTCCCTCACGTCGTCCATGCAGCACCCCCCTTCACCCGATCCGACAGCCCTATCCGCGCTCCACGCCGGGCCACGGATAGTCGGCCCGGAACACCTCGGCGAAATCGTACACCCGCTCGAAATCCGCCGGCTTGTCGGTCGGCTGGCTCGCGAGCAGGCCCACGTCGATCAGCGTGAACACGATCCGTCCCAGATCCTCGGTGCTGGCGATGCCCCAGTGCCCGAGCACCGTCGGCGCGAGCAGCCCGAACTGCTCCCGCGCGAAGTCCCGGCACGCCCAGGCGAGCTCCCCGCCGCTCAGGTGCCGGCGCGCCGCGAGCTTGCCCTGGGCGTACTCCAGGGCCGCCAGCACGAACAGGTAGCCGCGCTCGTGGTAGCGGTCGTCCTGCCGCCCGATGCGTTGGAACGCCTCTTCGAGCGTCGCGAAGTCGCTCACGGCCGCGCCTCCGTCTGGCCCGACGTCTGAGTCCGCACCGCCAGGGGCCGCAACGGGTGCGGCTCGAGCAGCGCCAGTTCGAGCACCTCGTCGATCGTTTCCACCGGCTTGATATCGAGCAGCTGCTTCACCTCGTCCGGGACATCCACGATGTCGCTCTGGTTGCGCGCCGGCACGAGCACCGTCTTGACGCCAGCCCGCGCCGCCGCCGTCAGCTTCTCCTTGAGCCCGCCGATCGGCAGGATGCGCCCGCGCAGCGTGAGCTCGCCCGTCATCGCCACGTCATGGCGAGCCGGACGGCGGCACAGGAGCGATGCCAGCGCGGTCGCGATCGCGATCCCGGCCGACGGACCGTCTTTCGGCACCGCTCCGGCCGGCAGGTGCAAGTGCACATCGGTCTGCGTGAACGCGTCGAGCGGAATCCCGAGCGGCCCGGCGCGCGCCCGCAGCAGGCTCCACGCCGCCTGCGCGGACTCCTTCATTACGTCACCCAACTGGCCGGTCAGGGTGATCTGCCCCTTCCCCGGCATTTGAATCGCCTCGATGAACATGATGTCGCCGCCCACGGGCGTCCATGCGAGCCCGGTCGCCACTCCGACCTCGGCCTCCCGTCCCGCCACCTCGCTCTGGACCTTGGGCTGGCCGGCGAACTTCTCGAGGTTCTTCGCCGTGATCTTGATGGTCGCCGCCCGTCCCTCCACCACCTCGAGGGCGGCCTTGCGGAGCACGCCTTGGATCTCGCGCTCGAGCTGGCGCACGCCGGCCTCGCGCGTGTATTCCCCAATGAGCCGCTCCAGCGCCCCGTCGGCGATGCTCGCCCGCTCCATCTGCAGCCCCGTCTCTTTGAGCTGGCGCGGCAAGAGGAAGCGCTTGCCGATCGCGAGCTTCTCCCCGGGCGTGTACCCGGGCAAGGTGAGCACTTCCATCCGGTCGAGCAATGGGTCGGGTATGGGCGCCAGGCTGTTCGCCGTGGCGATGAACATGACGCCCGAGAGGTCGAACGGGACTTCGAGGTAGTGATCCACGAAGGTGCCGTTCTGCGCCGGGTCGAGCACCTCGAGCAGTGCGGCGGTCGGATCGCCGCGCACGTCGGCGCCCATCTTGTCCACCTCGTCGAGCATCAACAGGGGATTGCGCGTCTCGCAGCGCTGCAGCGCGTGGATGATGCGCCCCGGTAGCGCGCCGACGTAGGTGCGCCGATGGCCGCGAACCTCCGCCTCGTCGCGCACGCCGCCCAGCGACACGCGGGTGAAGCGGCGCCCCAGCGCCTCCGCGATGCTCTGGCCGAGCGAGGTCTTGCCCACGCCGGGCGGGCCCACGAAGCACATGATGCTGCCGCGCGCCGCGGGGTTGAGGGTGCGGACCGCCAGGTACTCGAGGATCCGCTCCTTGACGGGCTTCAGGTCGTAGTGGTCGCGGTCGAGGATGTCACGCGCGGCCTTCAGATCGAGCCGGTCTTCCGACGTGCGGCTCCAGGGCAGCGACGCGATGACCTCGAGGTACGTGCGGGCCACGTGGTACTCCGCCGACTGGGGCGACATCTGGCGCAAGCGTTTCAGCTCGCGCTCGACGACCTTCTTCGCCTCGTCGTGGAGACCGGCGGCCTCGAGCCGGCCGGCGAGCTCGGTCAGCTCGTCCTCTCCCTCTTCCTCGCCCAGCTCCTGGCGGATCACCCGCAACTGCTCGCGCAGCACGTACTCCCGCTGATTCTGATCGAGGCGCGTGCGCACCTTCTCCTGGATCTGACTGCCGACCTCGAGGACCTGCAGCTCCTGGCCGAGCAGCTCGGCGAGCCGCTCGAGGCGGCGGTTCACGTCGTCGATCGCCAGCAGCTCGGCCTTGGCCGGGAGGGCCAGGTCCAGGTTCGCGGCCACGAAGTCGGCCAGCTTGCCGGCGTCGCTGATGCCGACGAGGACCTCGTGCAGCTCCTCCCCCAGGTAGGGGGCGATGTCGATCACCCGGGAGAACTGGGCGTGCACGGTGCGTTTCAGGGCTTCCGTGCGCGCGTCCTCGAGCACCGTGTTGGGAAGCGGCTCGTAGCCCGCCACCAGCCAATGGTCGGTGGGGACCACCTCGACGAGCCGCGCCCGCTCGAGCCCCTGCACCATGACGCGCACCGAGCCGTCGCCCAGTTTGAGCATGCGCACCACGGTGCCGAGCGTGCCCACCTCGTACAGCTCGTCGGCCCGGGCGTGCATCACGGCTCCCTCGGGCGGCTCGGTGCCACCCAGCGGCCGCACCACGCCGAGCAGCAGGCGCTTGTTCCCCTGCACCACCTCGTCGATCAGCTGGACGGCGTGCGGATCGGTGAGCGCCATGGGCAGCACGACGTGCGGGTAGACGACGATCCGGCCGAGCGGTAGGACGGGCAGGCGATCCACTTACTGTACCCGCACCGATTGTGGACCGGAGAGTCGGGTCGGGAGCTTCGCCAGCCGGACCTCGAGGAAACCCTGCTCGTAGTTCGCCCGAATGCTTTCGGGATCGACGGGCACGGGGAGGCGGAAGCGACGCTCGAACGGACCGACCTGCACCTCCATCGCGTGATAGTGGGGCTTGCCTTCCTGGCGCCGGGCGGTGCGCTCGCCGGCGATCGTCAGGACGCCTTCGACGTACTCGACCGTGAAGTCCTCCGAGCGCATCCCGGCGATGTCCATGTAGACCACCAGCGCGTCGTCGGTCTCGTAAATGTCCGTCGGCGGCTTCCACTTGAACGAGGCGACGAAGCCCACCGGGCGACCGTGGGCGACTTCGTTGAAGTAGACCTCGAGCTCTTCCGCCGGATGCACGGTGAAGGAGCCCGAGCCGCGGCCGGGCCGGCCGGAGGACGCGCCGCTATCGCGCATGGGGCACCCCCGCGACGGCCGCGCGCACCGGGGGGGGCGGCGCGTACAACGGGAACTGCGCGGCCAGCTCGCGGACTTCGGCCTTCACGCGCGCGATGGTCGCGTCGTCTTTTTTCGTGAGCACGGTGTCGATGAACTCCGCCACTTTGAGCATCTCGGCCTCGGTGAAACCACGCGTGGTCACGGCCGGGGTGCCGATGCGCACGCCGCTCGTGACGAACGCCTTCTGGGGATCGCCGGGAATCGTGTTCTTGTTCACGGTAATGCCGGCTCGGTCGAGCAGCTCCTGGGCCTCTTTGCCGGTCACGTGCTTGGAGCGCAGGTCCACGAGCATCAGATGGGTGTCCGTCCCCCCCGACACGATGGCATAACCCCGCTCGATGAGCGCCGCGGCCAGAGCCTGCGCGTTCCGCACTACCTGCACGGCGTACGCCTTGAACTCCGGGGTGAGCGCCTCACCCAGCGCCACCGCCTTCGCCGCGATCACGTGCTCGAGCGGGCCGCCCTGAAGGCCCGGGAACACCTGCTTGTCGACGTCTTTCCCGAACGTTTCCTGGCAGAGGATCAATCCGCCGCGCGGACCGCGCAGGGTCTTGTGCGTGGTCGTCGTGACGATCTGCGCGTGCGGCACGGGCGAGGGATGGATCCCCGCGGCGACGAGCCCGGCGATATGCGCCATGTCCACGATGAAGATCGCGCCGACCTCGTCGGCGATGCTCTTGAGCGTCGCGAAATCGATGATGCGCGCGTAGGCGCTGCTGCCGCCGATCACGATGCGGGGACGTTCGCGGCGCGCCACATCGCGCACCTGGTCATAGTCGATGCGGCCCGTGTCCTCGCGTACGCCGTAATGAGTCGCGCGAAACAGCGTCCCCGAGAAATTCACCGGCGCGCCGTGGGTCAAGTGGCCGCCGTGCGGCAGCGCCAGCCCGAGCAGCGTGTCGCCCGGCTTCGCCACCGCGAGGTACGCGGCCATGTTCGCCTGGGCCCCGGCGTGCGGCTGGACGTTCACGTGCTCCGCCTTGAACAGCGCCTTGGCCCGATCGATGGCGAGCTGTTCGACCTCGTCCACGACCTCGCAGCCGCCGTAGTACCGTTTCCTCGGCAGCCCTTCGGCGTACTTGTTCGTGAGCGCGGTGCCCATCGCCTCGAGCACCGCCACCGACACGAAGTTCTCGCTCGCGATCAGCTCCAGCCCGTGCTCCTGCCGCTCCACCTCACGGCGGATCAGCTGGAACACGGTCGGGTCCGCCTTGGCGAGCGGCGTGCGCCGATCGATCATGCGTCGATCTTCGCGACGCGGCGCTCGTGGCGCCCGCCTTCGAACGCGGTGTCGAGCCACTTGTGCAAAATCTCCATCCCTTCCTCCTCACTCACGAACCGCGACGGCAGCACGAGCACGTTCGCGTCGTTGTGCTTGCGGGCCAGCTCCGCGATCTCCGGGGTCCAGGCCACCGCGGCCCGTACGCGTGGAAACCGGTTGGCCACGTACGCCATGCCGAGCCCGGTCCCGCAGGTCAGCACACCGCGCTTCACGATGCCCTTGCTCACGGCCTGCGCGACGGGACGGCCGTAATCGGGATAGTCGTCCGCCGGGTCCATCGTCTTGGGCCCCGCATCCACCGGCTCGTACCCCAGCCGCTTGAGCTCGTCCACCAGCTTCTGCTTCAGCTGGAAGCCCGCGTGGTCCGCGCCCACGTAGATCTTCTCAGACATAATTCCGCCGCACCCTGGCGATCGCGGCAATCCGCTGCTCCGCCAACCGGTCTGCCGCCCGGTAGGTGGGAACGCCTTCCTCGCGCGCGATCTCGAACACGCGCAGCAGCGTGTCGTAGATCTCCCCCGCCTTCGAGCGGGCGCGCTCGGGCGCCCAGCCGTGCAGCTCGGCGTTCACGTTGATCAGCCCGCCGCCGTTGATCACGTAGTCGGGGGCGTAGGTGATGCCGCGCCGCTCGAGCTCGTCGCCGTGCCGGTCCTCGGCGAGCTGGTTGTTCGCCGCCCCCGCCACGATCTCCACCTGCAGCCGCTGCAGGGTGTCGTCGTTGATCACGGCACCGAGCGCGCAAGGGGCGAAGATGGTGGCCCGCACGTCGTAGATCGCGTCGGGCGCAACCGCCTTGGCACCGCACTCCTCCACCACGCGCTTCACGCGCTGCGGGTCGATGTCGGTGCAGGTGATGACCGCCCCCTCGGCGAAGAGCAGCTTCGCCAGATGATAGCCTACGGAGCCGCATCCCTGCAAAGCGACCGACTTCCCGGCCAGGCTGTCGGAGCCGTAGCGGTAGCGGGCGCAGGCCTTCACGCCTCGATAAACGCCGTACGCGGTGACGGGAGAGGGGTCGCCCGAGCGACCGATCAGGCCCGTGACGTGGTTGGTCTCGGCCTTGATGTATTCCATGTCGCTCGTGCTGGTCCCGACATCTTCGGCCGTGATGTAGCGCCCCTTGAGCGATTCGACATGCCGCCCGTGCGCCCGGAACAGCGCTTCGCGCCGCGGGCTGCGGTTGTCGCCGATGATGACGCTTTTCCCGCCGCCCAAGTTGAGTCCCGCCACCGCGGCCTTGTAGGTCATCCCGCGCGCCAGCCGGAGGGCGTCGATCAGCGCGGCGCGATCGCCCTGGTAGTTCCAGAAGCGCGTGCCGCCCAACGCCGGCCCGAGCACCGTGGAATGAATCGCGATAATGCCGCGATAGCCGGTGGATGGATCGTAATAGACGCTGACCTGCTCGTGCTCGTGCTCGGCGAGGAGGGAAAAGAGATCGAGCCCTCCGTGTTCCCCGGGCTTGCCCCCGGGGTCAGGAGCAGCGCTAGGCGCGGGGGTAGAGACCGCGGGCGACGATGATCCGCTGGATTTCGCTGGTGCCTTCATAGATCTCCGTCACCTTGGCGTCCCGGAACAGCTTCTCCACCGGAAAATCGCGCATGTAGCCGTAGCCGCCGAACAGCTGGACGGCCTGGGTCGTCACCCACATCGCGGTCTCGGAGGCGAACAGCTTGGCCATGCTCGCCTGCATGGTCGTGTCCTCGCCCCGGTCCCGGCGCGTCGCGGCGGCGTGGGCCAGCGCGCGGGCCGCTTCGATCCGGGTCGCCATGTCCGCGAGCTTGAACTGCACCGCCTGGAACTCCCGCAGCGGCCGGCCGAACTGCCGGCGCTCGGCGCAGTAGGCGAGTGAGTGCTCGAGCGCCCGGCGCGCGATCCCGACCGCCTGCACCGCGATGCCCAGGCGACCGGCGTCGAGGCCCTCCATCGCGTACCCGAACCCCTCGCCCTCCTCGCCCAGGAGGTGGTCGGCCGGGAGCCGCACGTCCTCGAGCGTGAGCGCGACGGTGTTCGAGGCCCGGAGGCCCATCTTATCCTCCGGCTTCCCCGGACGATAACCGGCGGCGTCGGTGGGCACAATAAACGCGCCGATTCCGCGCTCCGAGCGGGCCATTACCATCATGAGATCCGCCGTGCCGCCGTTCGTGGCCCAGGCTTTCGCGCCCGACAGCACCCAGCTCGTGCCGTCCCGCACGGCGCGCGTGGTCAGCGACGCCGCGTCGGAGCCGGACTCGGGCTCGGACATCGCGAACCCGGCCAACAGCTCGCCGCGCGCCATCGCCTTGAGCCAGCGTTCCTTTTGCGCGGGGCTCCCATGGCGCACCAGCATCGTCGTGGGAATGGCGTTGTGGATCGAGAGCGACACCGCGACGCTCGCGTCCGCGGCGGCGACCTCTTCGAGCGCGAGCAGGTAGGTGACGGTGTCGAGCCCCATCCCGTCGTACTCCTCGGGCGCGCACATGCCGAGGAACCCGAGGCGGCCGAGCTCGTCGATCACCTCGCGGGGGAAGTGCGCCCGTCGGTCCCATTCTGCCGCGAACGGCTCGATCTTGGTGCGCGCGAACTCGCGCGCCAGCTCGACGATCTGACGCTGCGTTTCGGAAAGGCCCGGCAGCTCAATCGCGGTAGACATAGAAACCGCGCCCGCTCTTCCGGCCCAGGCGCCCGGCGGCCACCAGCTTCCGGAGCAGCGGCGCCGCCCGGTACTTATCGTCCCCCAGGTCGCGGTGCAGCACTTCGAGGATCGCGAGACACACGTCGAGCCCGATCATGTCGGCGAGCGCCAACGGGCCGACGGGATGGTTCATACCCAGCTTCATGACCGTGTCGATCGCTTCCGGCGTGGCGACGCCTTCCATCACGCAGAAGATCGCCTCGTTGATCATCGGCATGAGCACGCGGTTCGACACAAAACCGGGCGCGTCGTTCACCTCGACCGGCGTCTTTCCCAACGCCTTCGCCACCTCGACGACCTCCGCAACCGTGTTGTCGGCGGTCTCGAGCCCACGAATCACCTCGACCAGCGGCATCACGGGGACCGGGTTCATGAAATGCATTCCGATCACCTGCGTGGGACGCTTCGTCTGGGCGGCGATCGCGGTGATCGAGATGGAGGAGGTGTTGCTCGCGAGGATCGCGGCTGGTGGCGCCAGCCGATCGATGTCGCGGAAGATCTTGAACTTGACGTCGGGCTGCTCCGTCGCCGCCTCGACCACCAGCTGGGCGTCCGCCACCGAGTCGAGGCTCATCGAGGTCCGGATCCGCGCCAGCGCCGCGTCGCGCTGCTCCGCGGTGACCGATCCTTTCTTCACCTGCCGCTCGAGGTTCGTCCTGATGACGGCGAGCACCCGCTCGAGCAAACCGGGCGCGACGTCGATCAGTGTGGTGTCCCAGCCGTGCTGGGCGAACACGTGCGCGATGCCGTTCCCCATCGTGCCGGCGCCGACCACCGCGACCCGGCTCATGCCGCAAACGAAACGCGCGCCCTCACAGGCGCGCGCGGACCGGACCGATCGTGGGCCGCAGCACCAGCACCGCGATGACCAGTTTCGCCAGGTCGCCCACGATGAACGGCGCGGTGCCGAGCCGGACCGCGCCGGAGCCGCTGCCGGTCAGGATCGCGAGCTGGGCGAGCCCACCGAGGTGAATGAGGACCAGTCCCGCGGCCGCGGCGAGCGCGAGTCGCGCGACGCGCCGGCCATCGCCCGCGATCTTGCCGACCGCGAAGGCAGCCACGGGATACGCGAGCAGGTAGCCGCCCGTCGGTCCCACCAGCCGGGCCAGGCCGGGAAGTCCGTAAGGCGTGAACACGGGCAATCCGGCGGCTCCGAGGGCGAGGTACAGGATCATCGAGCCCGCGCCGAGACTCGGGCCCAGCAGCGCGCCGACGAGCAGCACGGCCAACGGCTGCAGCGTCAACGGTACCGGTGTGCCCGGGAGCGGGATCGCGATCTGAGCCGCGATCGCGACGAGGGCGACGCCGAGCAGCACGGCGAGCGCGCGCCGACCGGTGAGCGAGGGAGCGGACACGACGGCAGTTTGAGCCTGCATCAGAGCATCTCCACGCTGAGGGCCACGGCGTTGCCGCCCCCGAGACACAGGGTGGCGAGGCCGGTCGTTTGCTTCCGGTCCTTCAAGGCGAACAAGAGGGTCGTGAGGATCCGCGCGCCGGACGCGCCGATCGGGTGCCCGAGTGCAATAGCGCCCCCGTTCACGTTCACGCGATCCCAATCCCAGCCGAGGGCGCGCCCGTCGGCAATCGCCTGGACGGCCATCGCCTCGTTGGCCTCGATCAGATCGTAGTCGCCGATCGTCGTCTTCACTTTTGCCATGAGGTTCTTGACGGCCGCGATCGGCGCGAAAAATAAATCTCTGGGCTCGCCGCCGGCGCTCGCGTACGCGGTGACGCGGGCGAGCGGCTTCAGGCCGTGCGCCTTCGCAAACGCCAGCGACGTGACGACCAGTGCGCTCGCGCCGTCATTCAGGCCAGGCGCGTTCCCCGCGGTCACCGTCCCGTCCTTCTCGAACGACGGCTTGAGGGCCGCGAGCGCCTCGAGCGAGCTGTCCTTGCGAGGACTCTCGTCCTTCTCGATCAGCGTCGCCCCCTTCTTTCCGGGAATCTCGACGGGGACGGTCTCGGCCTTGAAGCGGCACGCGTCCATCGCCGCCACGGCCTTCTGGTGGCTCGCGAGCGCGAAGCGGTCCTGATCCTCGCGCGACACGCCGGCCTTCTTGGCGGTGTACTCGGCGAGGTTGCCCATGTGGGTGTTCGAGAACGAGTCCCACAACCCGTCATGGATCATGCCGTCCACGAGCTGACTGTTACCCGCCTTGATGCCGCCGCGCATCCCGTAGACGTAGTGCGGCGCGTTGGACATCGATTCCATGCCGCCCGCCACGATGCACTGCTCGTCGCCCGCCCGGATCGCCTGGGCGGCGAGCATCACGGCCTTGAGCCCCGACCCGCACACCTTGTTGATCGTGAGCGCGGGGATCGTCCCCGGGAGGCCGGCGTGGATCGCCGCCTGCCGGCCCGGCGCCTGGCCCACGCCGCCCTGGAGCACGTTCCCCATGATTACTTCCTCGACCGCGCCGTCCTCGATCCCGGCGCGCCGCACGGCCTCGCGGATCACCAGTGCGCCGAGTCTCGGAGCGGGGAGCGGGGACAGACCGCCGAGGTATTTGCCGATCGGGGTGCGGCAGGCGGAGAGAATGACGGGAGTGGTGCTGTCGGGCATCTTCTCAAACTAACGGAGCCAAGCTCCTGGTGCGAATCTCTTCTTGCAACTTCGCCACGAAATCAGCGATGGGCAGCACGGTCTGCTTGTTCCCCGCCCCGCGGCCCCGCACCGCGACCGAGCCCGCCTCGGCCTCGCGCTGCCCCACGACCGCCATGTAGGGGATTTTCTGCAGCTCGCCGTCGCGGATCCGGTAGTTGAGGGTCTCGTTGCGCTCGTCGAAATGCGAGCGAATGCCCGCCGCGCGCAGCCGGTCGTGTAGCGCGCGCCCCGCAGGCGCCTGCGCGTCCGAAATGGGCAAGACGCGCACCTGCTCGGGGGCGAGCCAGAGAGGAAATGCCCCCGCGAAGTGCTCGATCAGGAACCCGACGAACCGCTCCAACGTGCCGAAGATGGCGCGGTGGATCATGACCGGGCGGTGCGGCCGGTTGTCCTCGCCCGTGTACTCGAGTCCAAAGCGCTCGGGCTGCTCGAAATCGAGTTGAATCGTGGCGCCCTGCCACTCGCGGCCGATGGCGTCGTTGAACTTGACGTCGATCTTCGGTCCGTAGAACGCCCCGCCACCCTGATCGATGCGGTAGGTGGCGCCACGGTGCTTGAGCGCCTGCTCGAGTGCGCGCTCCGCTACATCCCAGGTCGCGTCGGTGCCCAGCTTTTTCTCGGGGCGCGTCGCTAGGTCGAGCCGGTAAGAGAGCCCGAAGGTCTTCCCGAGCACCAGCTCCACGATATCGAGCAGCTGGAAAATCTCCTGCTCGATCTGGTCCTCGCGGAGAAAGATGTGGGCGTCGTCCATCGTGAGCCCGCGCACTCGCAGCATTCCATGCAGCGTTCCCGAGCGCTCGTTGCGGTACACGTTGGCGATCTCGGCGAGCCGGACCGGCAGGTCGCGGTAACTGCGCTGCTGCGAGGCGTAGATGAGGATGTGCATCGGGCAATTCATCGGCTTCACCCGATAGCGCACGGATTCCGCCTCTCCCTCCCCCGCGGCCATTGGCGGGAACTGGTTCGCCGCGTACAGCGGGAGGTGCCCCGAGCGCAGGAATAACTCCTCGCGGGTCACGTTGGGCGTGTAGACCAGTGAATAGCCGCGCTCCAGGATCGTGTCCTCGATGAAGCGCCGCAGCTGGTGCTGGATCATCGCGCCCTTCGGGTGCCAGAACACCAGCCCCGGGCCCACGTCCTCCTGAATCGAGAATAGATCGAGCTGCTTCCCCAGCACCCGGTGGTCGCGCTTCTTGGCCTCCTCGAGGCGCCGCAGGTACCCCTCGAGGTCGTCCTTGGTGAACCAGGCGGTGCCGTAGATGCGCTGCAGCATCTGGCGGCGCTCGTCGCCGCGCCAGTAGGCGCCGGCGGCGTGCAGCAGCTTGAAGTGCTTGATCCGCCCGGTGCTCGGCACGTGGGGCCCGCGACACAGGTCCACGAACGGACCGTCGGTGTACACGGAGATCACCTCGTCGGGACCGAGGTCCTCGATGCGCTCGAGCTTGAGCGGATCGTCCTTGAAGCGGCGCTTCGCGTCCGCGCGGTCCACCTCCTCGCGCTCAAACGGGTAATCGGCCTTCACGACGTCTACCATCTTCTTTTCGATCGCCTCCAGATCCTCCGGCGCGAATGGCCGTTCCACCTCGAAGTCGTAGTAGAACCCGTCCTCGATCGGGGGACCGAATCCGATCTTCGCCTGGGGGAACAGCTGCCGCACGGCCGTCGCCAGCACGTGGGCCGAGGAGTGCCGCAGCACCTCGAGCGCTTGCGGGTCCTTGTCCGTGAGGATCGTGACGTTCGCTCCGTCGGGCAGCGGGCGCGCCAGATCCCACACCTGGCCGTTTACGCGCATCGCGAGGGCGGCCTTCGCGAGCCCCGGCCCGATCGCCTTCGCGAGGTCGGCGCCGGTGGAGCCGGCGGGGACACGTTTCTCGCTCCCGTCGGGGAGCGTGACACGGATTTCGGGAGGCATCGGGTTAGTTGGCCGGCTGACCGGTCGCTGCGGGAGTGCCCGTCAGGGGCGGCACCTGGCGCCCGTCGCGGAAATAAAGCGCGACGGTAAACGCGATCACCGCGGCGATGGCGAGCCAACGCACCATGCGGCCGGGCGGAAGCACCGGCGATTCGTCGGGCATGTGGAGAGTAATTCTAAGGACGTTGGTGAAGGTTCGGGAGGTTGGGGAGGTTAGGGGAGGTTCAGCCGTTCGCGTCTCAACCTCCTCCAACCTCCCGAACCTCCACAACCTCCTTTAGCCGTCTATTATAAGGAATGTCCCGCTTCGACCTTTCCCCCCAATACGACCCCCACGCCGTGGAGCGTCCGTTGTACCGGCGCTGGCTCGAGCGCGGCGTGTTCACAGCCCGGGCCGACTCGCCCAAGCCTCCCTACGTGATCGTGATCCCGCCGCCCAACGTCACGGCGGTGCTGCACATGGGCCAGGGGCTGAACAACGTGACGCAGGACGTGCTGATCCGGTTCGAGCGGATGCGTGGCCGGGAAGCCTTGTGGCTCCCCGGCACCGACCACGCCGGCATCGCCACGCAAAACGTGGTGGAGCGGCTCATCGCGAAAGAAGGGAAGACCCGCTTCGACCTCGGCCGCGAGGCATTCGTCGCGCGGGTCTGGGCCTTTGTGAAAGAGACCGGCGCCACGATCCTCGAGCAGCTCAAGCTGATCGGAGCGTCCTGTGATTGGACCAGGACGCGGTTCACCTTCGACCCGGCCTACTCGCGGGCGGTGCGGGAAGTGTTCGTGACGCTGTGGGAGGAGGGGCTCATCTACCGGGGCCATCGGGTAATCCACTGGTGCCCGCGCTGCCTCACGGCCTTGTCGGACGAAGAGGCCGAATCCCGGGATATCGACGGCAAGCTGTACTACATCCGCTATCCCGTGGAGGGCGGCCCCGCGCCCTACGTCACCGTGGCCACCACGCGCCCCGAAACGCTGTTAGGCGACACGGCGGTGGCCGTGAATCCCACGGACAAGCGCCACCGCGCCTTCGTCGGCAAGGTCGCCCGGCTGCCGATCATCGACCTGCCGGTGCCGATCATCGCCGATGACGCAGTCGAGCCCGGGTTCGGGACGGGCTTCGTGAAGGTGACCCCGGCGCACGACGCGACGGACTTCGAGATCGGCCTGCGGCACAAGCTCGAGATGCCACTCGTGATGACCGAGGACGGCCGGATGGACCACCCGACGCGCGTACCGAAGGCGCTCGCCGACCTCGACCGCTTCGTCGCGCGCGAAAAGGTCGTGGACCTGCTCAAGGAACGCGGCCTGCTCGAGAAGGTCGAGCCGCACCGGCACGCGGTGCGCCACTGCTATCGTTGCGACTCGGTGGTGGAGCCGCGCCTGTCCGATCAGTGGTTCGTGAAAATGAAGCCGCTCGCAGAACCGGCGCTCGAAGCGTACCGCAGCGGGGCCATTCGTCTCGTCCCCGAGCGGTGGGGCGCGACGTACGAGCATTGGATGGAGAACATCCGGGACTGGAACATCTCGCGGCAGCTGTGGTGGGGGCACCGCATCCCCGTGTTCACCTGCACCAAGTGCGCCCACCAATGGGCGGACCGGGAGGACCCGAAGGCCTGCCCCAAGTGCGGCGGCCCGGTCGAGCAGGATCCCGACGTGCTCGACACCTGGTTCTCGTCCTGGCTGTGGCCCTTCGCGACACTCGGCTGGCCCGACCGGACGCCCGACTTGAAGCGCTTCTATCCCGGTCACACGCTGGTGACGGCCCCCGAGATCCTGTTCTTCTGGGTGGCGCGCATGATCATGGCCGGCTACCACTTCCTCGGCGCGCGCCCGTTCTCGACGGTCTACCTGCACGGCACGGTGCGGGATACCCAGCATCGCAAGATGTCCAAATCGCTTGGCAACGGCATCGACCCGCTCGACGTGGTCCGGTTGTTCGGCGCCGACGCGCTGCGCTGGACGGCCATCGCCGGCCTGTCCCTCGGGTCCGACCTGATTCTCGATCCCAACGACCTCGAGACGACCTTCGCGTCGGGCCGCAACTTCGCGAACAAGCTCTGGAACATCGGGCGCTTCATCCTGGCGCAGCTGCCGGAGCGGGTGGAGCCGCTCGAACGCTTCGCGCAGGCGAACCTTCCGCTCGCCGACCGGTGGATCCTGACGCGTGCCAACGACGCCGTCGCCGCGGTCACAGCATCCCTGGAGCAGTTCCGGCTCGACGAGGCGGCCAAACGGTGCTACGAGTTCGTGTGGGGCGAGCTCGCGGACTGGTACGTGGAAGCGGTCAAGCCGCGTCTCGCAGCGACGGCGTCGCCCTCCGCAGCAGCCCAGCGGGCACCCGCTGCTTCGGGCGACGCCGCCGCTGCTCACGCGGTCCTCGCCCACTGTTTCGACACGGCGCTGCGTCTGCTGCACCCGGTGGTGCCATTCATTACCGAGGAGCTGTGGCAGAAGCTGCCGGGTCGAAAGCCCGACGAGCTGCTCGCGGCCGCCGCGTGGCCGTCGTTCAACCCGGAGCTCGTAGATTCCGAACTTGATCTGCAGTTCTTGCGCGTCAAGCAGGTAGTGGAGGAGATCCGCAGCATCCGTGCGGAGTACAAAGTGCCACCGAAGGCACGTCTCCGTGCCAGCATCACGGCCCGCGGGCGGGATAATCGGAAGGTGTTCGAGGCGGAGAGCGAAACGATCCGGCGCCTCGCGCAGCTCGAGGAGCTTTCGTTCGACGGCGGGTCGAAACGTGTCGGAGCGTATGCCGTCTTCGGCGACGGCAGCGAAGTGTACGTCGCGCTTGAAGGAGCGATCAACCTGCAGCAGGAGTGTCGGCGCCTGTCGGTCGAGCTGACCCGGCTGGAGCAACAGCTGGCGGGGCTCGCCGCCAAGCTCACCAACCAGCAGTTCGTCGCGCGGGCGCCCGCCGAGGTGGTCGCCAAGGAGCGCGAGAAGGAGCGGGCGTGGCACGACCAGCGGCAGGTGCTGGCGGACAAGCTCAAGTCGCTGGGCTGCTCCTAAGCGCTCTGGCGTTGGGCTGCGCGAACCAGGGCGCGCCGCCTGGCGGCCCGCCCCGCACCACGCCGGCCGCGATCCTGAGCACCGTGCCGGAGTCGGGAGCGGTTGTCCCCGATTTTCGGGGCAAGGCCGTCATCCAGTTCGACGAGGTGATCGACGAGGCGCCGGGGAGCTCAGGCGGAGGAACGGGCGCCATCACGGGGCTGGCGCAGAAGATCGTGTTGTCCCCGGTTGCCGGCGACGTCAAAGTGTCTTGGCACCGCAGCGCGATTCACGTGCAGCCCGAAGAGGGGTTCAAGCCGAACCGCGTGTACCACCTCGAGGTGCTGCCCGGCATCGCGGATCTGCGGCGCAACGTGACGAAAACCGGAGTCACCATCGTGTTTTCGACGGGCGGTCCCATTCCCACGGCCGCGCTCAGCGGTACCGCGCTGTTGTGGGTCGACCAGCGGTTGCTGACCCAGGCGGTGATCCGGGCCGCCCCGCTCCCCGACACCGCCGCTTACGTCACGCTGACAGACTCGGCCGGAAACTTCCGGCTGCAGGGAGTCCCTCCGGGGCGGTATCGCGTGTGGGCCATTCAGGACCAGAACAACAACCGTCGCCAGGACCGGCGCGAGCCGTTCGACACCGTCTCGGTCACGGTGGACTCGACGGCGAGTGCCGTGCTCTGGGCGTTCGTGCACGACACCGTCGGCCCGCGGATCCGCACCATCGAGCCGGTGGACTCGTTCACCCTCCGTATCAACTTCTCGTCTCCGCTCGATCCGGCGCGCCCGCCGGACACGGCCGCTGTGCGCGTGTTCGCGCTGCCCGACACCACACCGGTCGGCGTGCGGGCGCTGTACCGGCCGGCCCAGTTCGATTCGCTGCAGGCGCGGGCGCGAGCAGTGGCCGACTCCCTCAAACGGCTGCAGGACACGACGGCGCGCAAGGACACGACGGCGCGCAGAGACACGACGGCGCGCCGGCGGACCCCCGCTCCGGCAGCCCCGCGGGCACCCGCCGTCGCCGGGGCCCCCGGCGCGCGTCGGGACACATCTGCCGCCCGCGTCGACACCGCCCGCGTCCGGAGGCTTCTGAGCCAGCGGCCCGTGCCCTACGACCGGCTCGTCGTCCAGACCACGCACGTGTTGACGCCGGGTGCGAAATACCTCGTGCGCGTGCATGGGGCGATCAACTTGAGCGGCGTCGCCACCGACGGCCTCGGGGTCGTCGAGATTCCCGTGCCGAAACCCGCGCCGCGCGACACCACCAAGGCCAAGCGGCCGTGACCAACCCTCGCGACCCCCGGCGCCGGCTGCCCGCGGTGGACGCCGTGCTCGCCGAGCCCGATGTCGCGGCGCTCGTCACCGCCCATCCGCGGGGCCTGGTGGTGCGCGCCGTGCGAGACACGATCGAGCACGCGCGCGCCAACGGCGGCGCTGTGCCCTCCGAGGGCTGGGGCGCAGCCGTCCGCGCGCGGGTGCAGCGTCTCGCGGCCCCGTCACTCCTGCCGGTGATCAACGCGACCGGCGTAGTGTTGCACACCAATCTCGGCCGGGCGCCGCTCGCGCGCGTCGCCCGCGACGCGATGGCCCGCATCGCCGCGGGATATTCAAATCTCGAGTACGATCTGGCCCAGGGGACACGCGGCTCACGCCACGCGCTCTGCCGGGACCTTCTCGTCGAATTGACCGGCGCCGAAGACGCCATCGTCGTGAACAACGCGGCGGGCGC
>Ga0207684_10001398_pt1 | contig 26216 bp, 30 predicted proteins | sample KBSK5501metaG_FD_184342 | JGI IMG/M metagenome (GOLD analysis project Ga0207684, IMG submission 184342) | Corn, switchgrass and miscanthus rhizosphere microbial communities from Kellogg Biological Station, Michigan, USA - KBS K5-50-1 metaG... | ecosystem: Host-associated > Plants > Roots >...
AGCCACGCGTGCCTAGAGCAGGCCACCCACGCCATGAACCGAGCTCGCGGCCCCCCGCTACAATCAGAGCCACGCGTGCCTAGTGCAGGCCACCCGCGGTCCGAGCCGGACTCGCGGCCCCCGCTACAATCAGTCATCGTCACGGGGGGTGGCGGTGGCATCGGCGGCGCCGTCGTGCGCGCCTTCGCCGCCCGCGGCGCCGGGGTCATCGTCGCCGATCTCGGCGAGAGCGCCGAGAAGACGGCAACGGCGATTCGCGCCGACGGCGGCCGCGCGCTCGGCGCGCGCGCGGACGTCACGCGCAGCGAGGACATGCAGGCGCTGACCGCGCTCGCCGAGCGTGAGCACGGCGGGCTCGACGTGCTGGTCACGTGCGCCGGTCTCGGGCTGAGCGGCCTGCTCGCCACGCAGGACGAGGCGGACTGGCTGCGCGTCATCGATGTCAATCTGAACGGGACCTATCGCGCGATCCGCGCCGTCCTGCCGCGCATGATGGCGCAGGGACGCGGACGCATCGTCACGATCGCGTCCGTCCTCGGCAAGATGGGCGGCTACGGCTACGTGAGCGCGTACGCCGCCAGCAAGCATGGCGTCGTCGGCATCACACGCGCGCTCGCCGCCGAGCTGGGCTCGCAGGGCTACCCGGGCATCACCGTCAACGCGATCTGTCCGGGTTACACGCGCGCCGGCATGGGCATCGCCGTGCAATCCACCAAGACCGGCCCGCGCTCCGGCGAGGAGATCTTCGAGCGCTACTACAAGCGGCAGGTCCCTCAGCGGCGAATGATGGAGCCCGAGGAGATCGCTCACGTCGCCGTCTTCCTCGCGTCGCCCGAGTCGGCCGGCATCACCGGCCAGGCGCTCAACGTGGACGGCGGCTTCGTGATGTCGTAGTGACGACGGCCGAGCTCGTGGCGCGCACCCGCGCGCGCCTGGCCGCGCGCGAGCGCCGCGTCGTGGTCGGCGGCCCGCTCGTCAAGGCGGCGGTGCTGGTGCCGATCCTCGACCGCGGCGACCCGTGGCTCGTCTTTGCCAAGCGCACGGACACCGTCGGCCAGCACGCCGGCCAGATCTCGTTCCCCGGCGGCCGCGTGGATCCCGGCGACGCGGGCTTCCTGGAGGCGGCGCTGCGGGAGGCGCACGAGGAGGTCGGGCTGCCGCCGGAGGTCGTCGAGCCTCTCGGCGCGCTCGACGATCAAGAGACCGTGGCTACCCAGTTCATCATCACGCCGTGGGTGGGTCTCGTGCGTACGCCGGTTGCATGGCAGCCCGATGGGCTCGAAATCGAGCGGGTGATCGAGGTGCCCGTCGCCGCGCTGCTCGATCGGGCGAATGTTCGAAGCGAACGCTGGACGCGCAACGGCGTCTCGCGCGACGTCTATTTCTACGACTACGCGGGCGACACCATCTGGGGCGCGACTGCACGCATCCTGCGCGACTACCTGGCGATCGTCGAGGCGCCGAAATTCCCGTGATGCCGGCGCCGCAGTCGGAGGCCGGCCTGTGCGCCACGTGCCGGCACGCGCGACGCGTGGACTCGGCACGGGGCTCACGCTTCTGGCTGTGCGCGCGGAGCGCCGACGATCCACGCTTCGCGAAGTATCCGCGGCTGCCGGTGCTGCAGTGCCCGGGCTACGACGGCAGCGACAGGCACCCGGGCGAGTCCCCCAGCGCTTAACCCTTCACGCCGCCCGCGCCCCAGCCCTGCACGAGATAGCGCTGCACGGCCGCGAAGAAGAGCACGGCGGGGATCGTGATCATCACGCCGGCGGCCATGATCATGCCCCAGTCGACGATCGTGGCGTTGAAGAGATCATTGACGCCGACCGGCAGGGTCTTGAGCTCCTCGGATGTGATCAGCACGAGGGCAAAGAGGAAATCGTTGTAGGCGAGGATGAACGTGAAGATCGCCGCGGCGATGAGTCCCGGCAGCGCCAGCGGCAGCACGACGTGCCAGACGGCGCGCCCACGGCCGGCGCCGTCGACGAGCGCCGCCTCCTCGAGCTCGAGCGGGATCGACTCGAAGAACGCGCGCAGCAGCCAGAGGCAGAACGGCAGGCAGAACGTGGTGTACGACAACACCAGGGCCAGGCGCGTGTTCACGATGCCGAGCTGCTTCACGAGGATGTAGAAGGGGATGATGATCATCACCGGCGCGAACATGTACGTGACGAGGATCAGCCCCGCGACCTTGTCGCGCCCCGCGAACGCAAAGCGCGTGAGGCCGTAGGCGCCGAGCGCGGAGACACTCAGCGTCAGCGCCACCGTCGCCAGCGAGACGAGCGCGCTGTTGCCGAAGAACGTCGCGAACGCGGTGTCGGCGAAGAGCCGGCTGAAGTTCTCGAGCGTCGGGTGTGCCGGCACCAGCCGCGGCGGCGTGGCGAAGATCTCCGCCGAGGGCTTGAGCGAGGTCGACAGCATCCAGAACAGCGGGAAGGCGCCGACCACGAGCAGCAGCAGTCCACCGACGTAGAGCAGACCGGCGCGGCCCGGGCGGCTCACGACAGCGCCTCTTGCCGCTCGAAGACGCGGAAGTACACGGCCGTGGCGACGATGAGCAGCACGAACATGATCACCGCGAGTGCGGCGCCCATGCCCGCCTGCAGATAGGTGAAGCTTCGGGCGTAGGCGTAGACGGGCAGCGTGCGGATGTAGCGGCTCACGCCGCCGTCGCCGGCCATGAGCCACACCGTATCGAACTTGGTGAACATCCAGATCGAGCGCAGCAGGACGATGACGAAGAGGACGCTGCGCGTTTGCGGCAGCGTCACGTGTCGGAAACGGCGCCACGCGCCGGCGCCGTCGACCGTCGCCGCCTCGTACAGCTCCGGCGGGATCGTCTGCAGTCGGGCGAGGTACGTGACGACGACGAAGGGGAAGAACTGCCAGACGCTCGTGATCACGAGTGAAGCCATGATCCAGTCCTTGCCGAGCCAGGCGACGGGCGTGCGCGTCAGGCCCGCCGCCACCAGCAGGTGGTTGACGAGGCCGTAGGAGTCGTTGAGCAGCCACTTCCAGAGGATGACGGCGACGATGGTCGGGATCACGTAGGGGAAGAGCACGATGCCGCGCAAGAGATTCCGCCCGCGAAATCCCTCGTTGAGAAGGAGCGCGGCGGGGATGCCCACGGCGAGCTGCAGCACGAGCGTGGCGCCGGCGTAGACGAGCCCGTGGCCGAAGCTGTTCCAGAATTCCTCGTCGTGCGCGAAGTAGACGTAGTGGCCGAGCCCCACGAAGCGCTGCACGGGCAGAAAGGCGTGCTTGTCGAAGAGGCTGAGCCAGGCGTTATAGAGCACCGGAAAGACCACGAGGCCGCCCAGCAGCAGCAGCGAGGGGGCGAGGAGGAGCCAGCCGGCGACGGCGTTCTTCCTCACTCGCCCCGGCCCCCGGCGGCGGCTATGACCAGCGCTTGTGACCGAGCTGTGTGAGCAGCTCCTCGGCGCGCTTCTGCGCGCGATCGGCCTCCGCCTTGGGCGGCTTCTGCCCGACCATGACCTCGACGACCATGTCGGCCACGATGCTCGAGCCGTCGAGCTCGGCGAGGAACGGCAGCAGGTTGTCCTCGGGCCGCGTGAAGCCCAGCGGCAGCAGGCGCTTGTCGCGCAACGCCGTCAGCATGGCGTCGTGCCAGGATTTCCACTTCTTGATGCGCGGATGTGAAAGGTACTCGGGATCGTTGATCATCGACTTGAAGATGGGCGTCAGATGGATCGGCACGGAGTGGCAGTACGCCAGATAGTGCTCCTTCTTGTAGAACAGCTTCAAGAACTCGAACGCCTCGTTCGGATACTTCGACTGCGAGAACACCGCCCAGTTCTCGCCGTCGAGCGTCGTCATGCCGATCCTTCCGGACGGCCCGCGCGGACGCAGCATGGGCGCGAAGTGCTCGGGGTCGCGCATGTTCTCTGGCGCGTACTTCTCGATATAGCCGATCGCGCGCGCGCCCGAGAGATGCGACATCGCGATCTTGCCGGTGGCGAGGGCGGCCTGCGTGTCGAGGTACTTCTGTCCCGACCAGCCGCCAGGCTGAAACTTGTTCAGCTTCTGCACGTAGTCGAGGATCTCGAGCATCGACTTGCCGTTGAGCTGGGGCCGCCACGTCTTGGCGTCGACCCAGGCGCCGCCGTTGGAGGCCAGCCATTCCGCGGGGTGCACGAAGCCCATGTAGAGCTTCTCGCCGGGCACCTGGATCGCGTACCGTCCGTCCTCGGTCAGCGCCGCGCAGAGCTTCAGCATGTCGTCGAAGGTATCGGGCGGCTTGAGCCCCTTCTTCTCGCGCAGGTCACGCCGCTCGCAGAAGTAGGTCGCGCCCATGGCGTGCGTCACGCCATAGTACTTGCCGTCGAAGTACTGCAGCTTCAGCGTGGCCTCGTGGATGTCGTTCTCGCCGAGCGCGCGGATCAGCTCGTCCATCGGTCTCAACAGACTCTTGACGTACAGCGACGCGGTCATGAACGGATTGAGATGCGTGAGGTCGGGCGGGCTGCCCGCGGCGAGCGAGGCCAGCAGCTTGGTGTTGAGATCGCCCCAGCCGAGCGCCTGCTGCTTGACCTTGAAGCCCGGGAACTTGCGCTCGAACTCGGCAATGGACGTGTCCTGGATGGTCTTGACCGTCTGAGCCTCGACCTCCGTGTGCCAGACGTTGAGCTCGCGCACCTGCTGGCCGAGCGCGACCGGCGCGCGGGAGAGCAGGGCGGTGCCGGCGGCGGCGACACCGGTGGTGGCCAGGAAGCGACGACGGGAGATGCGCTGCGCGGATCGCGTCATTGGGTCCGCTCCTTTGGTTGGCGTCAACTCCTCACGGCGACCATAGATAGAGGAAGCGTGGGCCGCCTCCAGCCAGGGCCGCCAGGCGCTCCACGGTCGTGTCGAAGGTGCGCGCCTCGGTGCGTGTCTGGGCGTAATAGGTCGCCTGATACTCGCGTGGTCGCTTGTAGACGATGACCTTCGCCTCGTCGAGGCCGGCGGCGCCGCGCGCCGCCGTCAGCGCATCGGGCATGTAGCCGATGGCGTCCACGAGATGCTTGTCGAGCGCCTGCGGCGCGGTGTAGATGCGCCCGTCGGCGAGCTCGCGCGCGGCCGCCTCGGGCAGGCGCCGGCGCTCGACGACCTTGGCCACGAACTGCCGTTGCAGCTCGTCGATCACGGACTGGAAGATCGCCCGCTCCTCCGGCGTCAGGGTCCGGAAGGGGCTGCCCATGTCCTTGTGCTCCGCCGATTTGAACGTGCTGGTGGCCACGCCGATCTTGCCGAGCAACCCTTCGACGTTGGCGGTGACCATGATGGTGCCGATGGAGCCCGTCACGGTCGTCGGGTGGGCCACGATGCGGTCGGCGGCCAGCGCGATGTAGTAGCCGCCCGAGGCGGCCACGTCCATGAGCGCGGCGACGACGGGCACATGCGTCTGCTCGCGGAACAGCATGATCTCGCGATAGATGATGTCGGACGCGGTGACCGTGCCGCCGGGCGTGTTGATCCGCACCACGAGGGCCCGCACGTTGCGATCCTTTGCCGCCTTCGTGAGCTCTTCGCGGATGCGCACGAGCATCGGCACGCGAACCGGGGAGGGACCGAGCCCGAGCCCGCCGGAGGGCGCCTCGTCGCTGATGAAGCCGGAGACGTCCATCAGCAAGATCTTGGCCTCGCCCTTGCCCTCGACGACCTCTTCTTCTAGCGGTCGCACGCGCGGGGTGAGATCCACCGAGAGCACCGAGCAGCCGGTCACCATCACGAGCATCATCAGGAGCGGCGTCACGCGACGAGGCATGGCGGCCAGTATACTAGCGCCTCATGACCCTCTCCATCGACGACGTTCACGCCGCGGCGCGGCGCCTCCGCAATCGTATCCACCGCACGCCGGTGGTGTCGTGCCAGTCCCTGGACGATGCCACCGGCTTCGCCGTGTTCTTGAAGTGCGAGAACCTCCAGCGTGCCGGCGCGTTCAAGATCCGCGGCGCGCTCAACAAGCTCCTGACCCTGAGTGACGCCGACCGGCGGCGCGGCGTCGTCGCGTTCTCCTCGGGCAACCACGCCCAGGGCGTCGCCCTGGCGGCCCAAATGACGGACACGACGTCGATCATCTGCATGCCGTCCGACGCGCCGAAGCTCAAGCTGGAGGCCACAAGGCGCTACGGGGCCGAAGTCGTCTTCTACGACCGCCAGCGCGACGACCGCGAGGCGGTGGCGCGCGCCCTGGCCGAAAAGACGAATCGCGTGCTCGTGCCTCCCTACGACGACTACGCGATCATGGCGGGGCAGGGCACGGCGGCCCTGGAGCTGTTTCAGGACGTGCCGTCGCTCGACGCGCTGCTGACGCCGGTGGGCGGAGGCGGCCTCATGGCCGGGTGCGCCACGGTGGCGCGCACGCTCTTTCCCGGCATCCAGATCTTCGGAGTCGAGACCAACACCGCCAACGACACGTACCTCTCGCTGCGCAAGGGCGAACGCGTGACGATCCCGCCGCCCTCGACGATCGCCGACGGCATCCGGCTCACCACGCCGGGCGCGCTGACGTTTCCCATTCTCAAGGCGAACGTCAACGACGTGGTGCTGGTGAGCGACGATGAGGTGCGCGAGGCCGTGCGTTTCCTTGCACTGCGCGCGCACGTCGTCGCGGAGCCGACGGGTGCGGTGGCCGCCGCGGCCGTGCTCTCCGGCCGGCTGCCGTTGGCGCCGGGCGCGCGAGTCGGCGTCGTGCTGTCTGGAGGCAACGTCGATCCCGACGTGCTCGGCGCAATTCTCAACGGCTGACCTGGATTCGACCCCACGTCACCTGCGCCGCCGTTAGCTGGCGGCCGCAAGACGCAGGTCGTCCGTCAGAAGCCGGTACAGCCGCTCTTGCGCCGCTGCGTCCTCGCCACGCAGCACCGCGGAAGGATGCAGCGTGGCGAGCGTCTGAGCGGCCCAGCGCGTCGCGAACACTCGACCGCGATCGCGCATGAGTCGGAAGTCGTCGCCGAGCAGCGAGCGGGCCGCCGTCGCGCCGAGACACACCAGCGTCGCCGGCCTGATGAGCGCCAGCTCGGCCTCGACCCACGGCCGGCAGGCGACGATCTCGGACAGGCGCGGCGTCTGGTGGATTCGCCGCTTGCCCCGCATCACGAACTTGAAGTGCTTGACGGCATTGGTGACGTAGAGCGAGTCGCGGTCGAGACCGGCGTCGCGCAGCGCGCGGTCGAGCACCTCACCGGCCGGTCCGACGAAGGGCGCGTCGCGCAGATCCTCCTGGTCGCCGGGCTGCTCGCCGACGAGGACGAGGCGCGCGTTGACAGGGCCGCGCCCGAACACGGTCTGCGTCGCGTCCCTGAATAACGGGCAGCCCTGGCATCGCTTCGCCGCCGCCGTGAGTCCCGCGAGATCGGCGCCGGCGGGAACGAACGCGGCGGCGCCGCCACCTACCGCCTCGAGGCGAAGGACTTCCTGCTGCTCGGTGCGCTCGATTTCGCGCCGTCCTCGAGCGGCGAGGCCGTGGAGGCGACGAACCATCGGGTCGCCACGATCGTCGAGAAGGTTGCGCCGCTCGTGCACGATGCGCCACAGGATCTCGTAGAGCGCGTCCCAGCGCGCGGCGTCCGGCGCGACCGCCGCCTGACGGGCCAGATCGAGGAACTGCGGCGGGACCCGAAAGAACTTGGCCGCGGCCGGCGGCGGCGGCGCGGCGGGCCGCTCACGCCACTCGACGTCTTGGGGGCGGACGCCGTCGCTCAGCAGCGCGCGCGCAGCGGCTTGCCAGCGCTCGAAGGTCGGCTCGATCTCGACCGTGACCACTCAGCGGCGGTGAAAGGCGGGGACGACCTCGTCGGCCAACTGCTGGAGCTGGTCGAGCATCATCTCGGGCGGGCACATCGGCCGCGCGATGAACTTCGACCCGCCGCCCGCCACGTACTGCTCGAGGCGTTCGCGCAGGAGCGCGGGCGGGCCGAAGGCGGTGCACGCTTCGAGCGTCACATCGTCCACGCGATTGCGGGGAATGAACGGGCCGGCGACCGCACGCGCGGTCGCGCGATCGGCGGCGAAACAAAAGTTCACCAGCGTTCCGAAGTGATCGGCCGGCACCACGCGGCGAGCCTCGGCCGCGAAACGCTGGGTTCGCGCGACGCCGGCCGCGAATCGATCGGGCGGAATGAACGAGGGAATCCAACCGTCGCCGAGGCGGCCGGCCCGGCGCATGGCCGCCTCGCTGTTGCCGCCGATCCACGCGGGCATCGGTTGCTGGACGGGCTTGGGCAGCACCGTGATCTTGTCCAGGCGCCAGAACTCGCCGTCGAAGCTGACCTCGTCCTCGCTCCAGCAGCGCCGCATGATCGTCAGCGCCTCGTCGGTGCGCCGGCCGCGCTCCTTGAATGGCACGCCGGCGGCGAGGAACTCGCGCTCCTGCTCGACGCCGATCCCGAACGCCGGCAGCATGCGGCCGCCCGAGAGGTAGTCGATCATCGCGATCTCGCGCGCCGCGGTGACGGGATTGCGAAACGGCGTGATGAAGACGCTCGGCCCGAACTTCAGCCGCCGCGTGCGTGCGGCGACGGCGGCGAGGGTCGTCATCGGCTCGGGCACCGGCAGTGGCGACGACAGGCGCTCGGAGAACCAGAGCGAGTCGATCTCGGTCGTCTCGCACAGATCGACCAGGCGCCAGAGGAACGCGGCGCCCTCGGGTCCCGCCGGCCAGGGCCCCGGCATCACACCGACCCGGTACTTGATCCGCATTGCGCGCACTCTATCATCTTTGTAGAATGAACCGCGGTTCAGTCACGGGATGCGCGACCCCGACAAGCCCCAGCAGATCATCGACGCGGCCGTGCGCGTGTTCGCGCGCACCGGCTTCTACAACTCGCGCGTCTCCGACATCGCGCGCGAGGCGGGGATCGCCAGCGGCACCATCTATCTCTACTTCAAGACCAAGGACGAGATCCTCGTTACCCTGTTTCGCGAAAAAATGGCGGGCTTCGTGAGCACGCTGCGCAAGGAAATCGCGGGAGAGCCGGACGCGCCCGCCAAGCTCCGTCGGCTCGTGCGCCTGCACTTCGAGACGCTGGAGGCCCGGCCCGACCTGGCGGAGGTGGTGCAGCTCGAGCTGCGGCAAGGGCAAAAGTTCTTTCGCGGCGCCTGCGCGCAGGAGATTTCGGCGTACTTCGACCTCATCGGCTCCATCCTCGAGGAAGGCGTCGCGGCTGGCGTGTTCCGGCCGGAGCTGCGGGTGAAAATCGCGACCAAGATGCTCTTCGGCGCCATGGACCAGCTGACGACGTCCTGGGTGCTCGGCAAGCGAGGGTATCGGCTCGCCGACGCCGCGGAGCCGATCGCCAACATCTTTCTCAGGGGAGTGACACGAGATGGGATTTGAAACGCTCGTGCTGGCGCGGGAGGAGTCACACGCGGTCGTCACGCTGAACCGTCCGCCGGCCAACGCGATCAGCGAACCGCTGATCCGTGAGCTGAACGACGCGCTGAACTCGGTGCGCGAGGACGACAGCGTCCGCTCCGTCATCATCACCGGCGCGGGTGACAAGATCTTCTGCGGCGGCGCCGATCTCGGCTCGGCGTTCTCGGGCGGCGACGTCGAGGCCTTCATCCGGTTCGGCAACAGCGTGATGCGCAAGATCGAGCGCTTTGGCAAGCCGGTCATTGCCGCGATCAATGGCCACGCGATGGGCGGCGGGATGGAGATCGCGATGGCGTGTCACTTCCGGTTGATGAAGGACACGGCGCGGATGGGCCAGACGGAGTCCAACCTGGGCATCATCCCCGGGTACGGCGGCACCCAGCGACTGCCGCGGCTCATCGGCCGGACCAAGGCGCTCGAGTTCCTCATCCTCGGGACTCAGATCGGCGCGCCGGAATGTCTGGCGCTCCGACTGGTGAATCGGCTCTGCAAAGAGGGCGAGACGCTGAGCGACGCCAAAGCGCTCGCGCGTCAGCTCGGCAAGCGCGCCCCGCTGGCCACGGCGGCCATCATCCGCGCGGTGGACGAGGGGCTCGAGGCGCCGATGGCGAAATCGATCGACGTCGAGCTCGAGGCGTTCATGCCGACGCTGCGTAGCGAGGATGCCGCCGAAGGCATCCAGGCCTTCTTCGGCAAGCGCGAGCCCCAGTTCAAGGGCAAGTAGTGGATCTCGGCATCCGCGGCAAGGTGGCGCTGGTCACGGGCGGCGCGCGCAGTCTCGGCAAGGCCGACTGCCTGGCGCTGGCCGCGGAGGGATGCAAGGTGGCCATCCTCGATCTCGATCCCGAGGGCGCCGACCTGGTCGCCAAGCTGATCCTGGCCGATGGTGGCGCCGCGCGCGGCTACGGCTGCGACATCCGCGACACCGGGCAGGTGACGGAGGCGATGGCGGCGATCGAGCGCGACATCGGGCCGGTCGATATCTGCGTCAACAACGCCGGGCTCATCTATACCGTCGGCCAGCTCAAGGACATGCGCGACGAGGACTGGGAGCTGAATCTGGCCGTGAACGTCACCGGCACCTTCAAGGTGACCCGCGCCGTATTCCCCGGGATGCGCGAACGACGCTGGGGGCGCATCGTGTGCATGGCCTCGATCGCGGGCTTGATGGGCGGCTTCGGCCAGACGGCGTACGCGACGTCCAAGATCGGAGTGATCGGCTTCGCGAAATCGGTGGCGCTCGAGGGAGCGCGCCACAACGTGACATGCAACGCGATCGCGCCCGGCATCATCGCGCCCAACGCGTCGCTGTCGCCACTTTACGAGCGGATGGTCAAGCGGGTGGCGATGCAGAAGGAGGGCGAGCCGGAGGATGTGGCCGCCGCGGTGACGTTCCTCTGCTCCGAGCGGGCGCGCTACATCACGGGTGCTGTGCTCCCCGTGACGGGAGGGATGGATCTCTTTACCTTCTAATGTATACGCGCGGTTCGGTCGAGCGCCGGAGCCGGGCGTGTTCGGGCGCGATGATGGCCCGACCGTCGAGCGCCGGAGCCGGGCGAAGGCGCTCCGACGGCAAATATAAAGGAGAACAACAATGCCGACAGTGCAGGAGACATTCGCCGCGATGGGCAGCCGATTCCGGCCTGATAAGGCCTCCGGGACGAACGCCACGATCCAGTACGACGTCAGTGGCGATGGTGGAGGCACCTGGAACGCCGTGATCAAAGACGGCAGCTGTACCGTGACTCCCGGACCGGCTGCGAGCCCCAACCTGACGCTGTCGATCGCGGCGCAGGACTGGCTCGACATGCTCTCCGGCAAACAGTCGGGACAGATGCTATTCATGTCGGGCAAGCTGAAGGTCAAAGGAGACATGGGTCTGGCGATGAAGCTCGGCTCGATGTTCTCGATGTGAGTGCTGTCGTCGCCGATGTCGACCGAGCGGGCGTGGCCGCCATGCGCGGCCCCCGCTACGACGCGCTGATCGCAGGCCTCTGCGTGCTGTTCCAGGGCGGCGCCTACCTCGACGTGTGGGCGCACGTGCATCGGCCCGAGCTCGAAACGTTCTTTACGCCGTGGCACGCGGTTCTCTACTCGGGCTTCTTCGCGCTGGCCGCGGCCACCGCGGCACCGCTCCTCCTGCGACATCGCGGAGCCGCAGCCTCGTGGGCGTCGGCGCTGCCGGCCGGCTACGACTGGAGCCTCATCGGCGTCCTCGTCTTTGCGCTGGGCGGCGTGCTCGACATGCTGTGGCATGTCGTGTTCGGAATCGAGGCCGACGTCGAAGCGCTGCTGTCTCCGAGCCATCTCGTCCTCGCCGTCGGTTCCACGCTCATCCTCACGGGACCGCTGCGCGCGGCGTGGCGGCGTGTCGACCGCGCCGCGTCGTGGCCGGCCGTGCTGTCGTTGGGCTTTCTGCTCTCGTCGTTCTCGTTCTGGACGCAGTATGCGCATCACTTCGCGCGCCCGTGGCCGGCCTCCGGCAATCGGCCGACGGCGGCCGTCTTCGCGGTGGTGGCGCCTGATCCGCTCTTTCGAAACGCCGCGATTCAGAATCTCTATGTCGCCCACGCGCTCGGCGTCGCGGGAGTGCTCCTGCAGTCCGCGTTCATTTCGGGTATCGTGCTGCTGGCGCTGCGCCGTTGGGGGGGGCGACTCCCCTACGGAGCGTTTGCCGTGATCTTCGGCCTCAACGCGCTGATGGTCGCCGCGTCGCGCGATCAGCTCACGCTCGTGCCGGGGGCCATCGCCGCCGGTCTCGCCGCGGATTCGATCGTCCGGTCGCTGGCGCCATCGGTCGAGCGGACGGTCCGGCTACGTCTCGTTGCGTTTGCGATCCCGGCCACGTACTTCGCGCTCTACTTTCTCGGCATCGCCCTCACGCGTGGAGTGTGGTGGTCGATGCCCCTCTGGTCGGGGATGATCGTGTTGGCTGGAATGGTCGGCTGGCTCGCATCCTGGCTGGTGGTCCCGCCCCCGATCCCTGACAGCGCCCGCCTCTGACGCGGCGCAATATGTCAATGCCGCTCGGCGTCATTCGATGTCATACTAGGAGTCACAGACACCTCATTTCGGAGGCGATCGGATGGCTCTGGAGCGTTTCGCGGACGTGGTCGAGCGGTTCACGCACGGCTACGGCAACGGGCACCTGCTCGAGCCGCGGGTCGAGACGGTGACGCAGTGGCAGGAGGAGCTGGAGCGGGCCGTCCGGCGCGCGGAGAACCTGCAGCGGATGCTCGTCGATCCGCAAGAACCAAAAGTCGGCCAGACCCCGCGGACGGAAATCTACAAGAAGAACAAGTCGCGTCTGTACCGCTACCAGTCGCGCCGAACGCACAAGACGCCGGTGCTGTTCGTACCGAACCTCGGCATCAGTCGGCCCTACATCTTCGACCTCATGCCGGGCAGTTCGTTCGTCGAGCACATGACGCGCGAGGGGTTCGACTTCTACATGCTCGACTGGGGCGTGTTCGGCCCCGAGGACAACGACCTCTCGTTCGAGGACTGCGTGACGAAGATCCTGCCGCGGATGGCGCGCCAGGTGCTCGAGTCCTCCGGAGCGGAGTCGCTCTCGGTGCTCGGCTATTGCATGGGCGCCCCGCTGTCGGCGTCGTTCATCGCCGCGTATCCCGAAACGCCGGTGAAGAACTTCATCGACATGGCCGGCCCCATCGACTTCTCGAAGATCGGCCTGTTCGGGCTGTGGCTCGACAAGAAATACTTCAACGTCGATCGCTTCGTCGACACGCTCGGCGCGGTGCCGGCGGACATGGTGAAAGCCGGATTCAAGCTGCTGAAGCCGACCATGGACCTGTCGACCAATCTCAATCTGTGGTGGAACCTGTGGAACGACAAGTACGTCGAGGGATTCAACGCGCTGAATCGCTGGGCCAACGAATACGTCGCGTTCCCGGGCGAGTTCTTCCGTCAGTGGGTCGGCGACTTCTACCAGCAGAACAAGCTGTTCAGGGGTGAAGCGGTCTTCGGCGGGCGGCCGGCGCGATTGTCGAGCATCTCGTGCCCCGTGTTCGTCGTCGGGGCGAAGGAAGATTACATCGCGCCGCCCGACTGCGTCCGCGCGCTCGTCGACGCCGTCTCCAGCCGCGACAAGGAGTACGTCGAGCTGCCCGGCGGCCACATCTCGCTGATCGCGGGGCGCGGGGCGTCGCTTCACTGCTGGCCGAAGGTCTCGAGCTGGCTGGCGCCGCGTTCTTAGGAGGCAACGATGGCTGACGCGACGAAGCTGAATCCGATGTTCGAGCTGTGGCGCAAGCAGTTCGAGGAGTCGGCCGCCGCGTGGACGCGCCTGATGGGGCAGGCGCCCGCGCCGCCCACGGACCCCACGGCGTTCTGGCGACCCGTGCTCAACCAGGGGCTCGAGCAGTGGGCGCGGATGTTCGCACAAACGCCCATGACGCCCGATCTCGCCACGCAGTGGAAGCAGTTCATGGACCAGTGGATCGAGGCATGGTCCAAGGCGCTCGGGCAGGCGATGAACACCGATGCGTACGCGCAGATGATGGGAAAACACCTCGATCAGTGGCTCGTGGCAAATGCGCCGATGAAGCGTGCGGCCGAGCAACAGATCGATCAGGCGCTGCAGGTGCTCAATCTAGCCTCGCGGACACAGCTCACCGCGGTGGCCAAGCAGATCGTCGAGCTGGAGGAGCGGCTGGAGCGCATGGAAGACGTGCTGGGAGCGATCCTCCGACGCGTCGACCACAAGGAGCCGAAATGATCGGCAAGACGATCGCGGAGCTGTCGCCGGGCGATCACGCCGAGCTGACGCGCGTCGTCGAAGACGGCGACATCGCGGCGTTCGTGGACGCCGTCGGCGACTACAACCCCGTCCACAGCGATCCGGCGTATGCCGCCACGACGCCGTTCAAGGCCCCCATCGCCCCCGGGATCTTCACGGCGGGCCTGATTTCCGCCGTCATTGGCACGCAGTTGCCGGGGCCGGGCGCCATCTACCTCTCGCAATCGCTCAAGTTCGTGAAGCCGGTGAAGAGCGGCGATCGCATTACCGCGCGCGCCGAGGTCATCGAGGTCATCCGTGATCGCAACCGGATTCGGCTGCAAACGGTCTGCGTAAACCAGAACGGCGAAGAGGTGCTCTCGGGTGAGGCGTGGGTGATGCCGTCCAAGACGCGCGTCGTCTACGAGCCGAAGCCTCGCACGGCCGCCGCGGGCCTCGCGACGCTGGCGCTTCAGCCCTGGGCATGGGCCGCGCAGGCCGCCTCGCTCTGGGGCGCCTGGTCGCTCGCCGTTCTCAGTCAGGAGACACCCCGCCGCGTGTAGCGACCGGGGGGGCGGATCGCTGACGCCGCGCCGCTACATCAATAGCCCGCCGTTGATCGAGAGCTCCGAGCCCGTGATGTAGTCCCCATCGGGCCGAGCAGATGTAGACGACGGAGCGCGCGACCTCCTCCACCCGACCAAAACGTTTGAGCGGAATCTGATCCAGCAGCTTCTGCCGCACCTTCTCGGGAATGCCCTCGATCATCTCGGTCTCGATGAAGCCCGGCGCCACCGCGTTGACGGTGACGCCCTTGCCGGCGAGCTCCTTGGCGAGCGACTTGGTGAAGGCGGCCACGCCGGCCTTGGAGGCGGCATAGTTGGCCTGGCCGAAGTTGCCGATCTGCCCGATCACGGACGTGATGTTCACGACGCGGCCGTAGTTCTGCTTGAGCATCCCGTCGATGAAGACCTTCGTGCAGTTGAAGACGCCGTCGAGGTTGATACCGAGCACCTTGCGCCACGACGCGTGATCCATTTTCACGAAGCTCTTGTCGGAGTTGATGCCCGCGTTGTTGACGAGGATGTCGAGGTGGCCGAACTCGCGCAGCACCTCCTGCGCCATGCGGAACGTGTCGGGATAGTCGCCCACGTCGGCCTGAGCGAGAATCGCGCGCCGTCCCATCTTCTTGATGTTCTCCACCACGTCGCGCGCGGGGCCTTCGCTCGAGACGTAGTTGACCGCGACGTCGGCGCCCTCCTCGCCGAGCGCCAGCGCGATGGCGCGTCCGATTCCGCGAGAGCCTCCGGTGACGAGCGCGGTGCGACTCTTGAGCCTCATTGCTGAGCAGCCTCCTGCGAACGAAATGCGGACCGTCAGTCTAGCACCGCCGCTGCTTGAGAGCATTGACGCGCGGTGTTAAGATCGCGCCAGCCCATGGCGTACGTCATCAAGCGGTACTCGAATCGCAAGCTCTACGACACGCAAGAGAGCCGCTACGTCACCCTGGAGGAGATCGAAGAGATGATTCGCGCCGGGCGCGAGATCTCCGTGGTGGACGCGGCGAGCGGCGAGGACCTCACGTCGGTGACGCTGACGCAGATCATCCTCGAGAACGAGCGCAACCATCGCGCGAACCTGCCCTCGGCGTTTCTGCATCAGCTCATCAAGCACGGCGAGGCCTGGCAGGAGTTCGTGCAGCGCACGATGCGCTCGAGCCTCGAAGGGTTCGTGTCGAGTCAGCGAGACATGGAGCGCGTCTTCCGCGAGTGGTCGTCCCGCTCGGGGTGGGGACCAACAACGACGGGGACCGCTTCCGCGACCGAGCCGACGAAGCGCGACGGGACGACCGACGCCGAGGCCGACAAGCTTCGCGAGGAGGTGTCGGCCCTGCGCGACCGTCTCCGCTCGCTCGAGGAGCGGCTGCAGAAGCGCAAGGCCGACGGGAAGTAACGCCGCCTACGTGGCGTAGACCTCTTTCATCTTCGTCACGACGCTCGTGAACGTTTCCTGGATGCCTTTACCGGTCTGCTCCGCCGTCGTGGACAAGCGCTCCGCCGACTTCGTCACCGCCTGCGCGTGACCTTCGAGGAGCCGAAACGCCTTCTGGGCGTTGTCGACGGTCTCGCTCAGTGCGCGGTGGTACCAGAGCATCGGATCCTTGGGGGCATCCTGCCAGGCCGCCTGCCAGCGCAGGCTCTGGGCCTGCGCGTCGCTGAGCGCCTGCACCATGCTCTGCGCGATCTCTCCGTACAGGCGTACACTCTCCTTGGCCGTGACGGCGGAGAGCTCCGCGAGCTCGCGCATCACGCGCTGGTTTGCATCCGCCCACACGCTGAGGGTCTCGACCGCCTTGCCGGCGTTCTGGGTGAACGCTTCCTGGGCCTTCTTCGTGGTGCCGTCCATCTTCAGTGCTCCTTTCGCTTCCAAGCCACCGGGCCGTTCGTATTCATTGGATTCGTTGGGCCGGGCCTTCGCCATGTTCGCTGCTCCTTCAGGGCCCAAGCGTAACGCGCCGCGTTAGATCGGGTCAAGCGATTTTTCGCGCCGCGTCATTCACAGAATGATACTGTCGGGCAACCCTCCGTAAATGAAGGGATAACGCCATGAGCGAAACCCTGGCAACGATGTTCTGGAGCCGGGTAGACAAGAGCGCCGATCGCCCCGCCCAGATGTCGAAGCGCCACGAAGCGTGGATCACGCTGACGTGGCGAGAGGTGGGCGAGGTCGTGCGCGAGCTCGCGCTGGGACTCATCGCCCTGGGCCGTCAACCGGGGGACACGGTCGCGCTGCTCTCGACGAGCCGCGCGGAGTGGGTCCAGGCGGACTTCGCAATCTTCAGCGCCGGCTGCATCACGGTGCCCGTGTATCCGACGTACCCGCCCGATCTCATCGCGTACGTCCTCAACGACTCTGGCGCGCGCACGATCATCGTGGAAGACCCGGGCCAGCTCGCCAAAGTGCTCGAGGCGCGCGAGAAAACGCCGGGTCTGCAGCAGATCATCGTGATGACGGGCTACGAGGCGACGCAGCCGCCGAAAATGGTGATGACATGGGAGATGCTGCGCCGCCTCGGCCGCGACAACGCAACCCGGCACGCCAGCACGCTGACGGAGCGCTTGGCGGCGACCAAGCCCGCCGATCTCGCCTCGATCGTGTACACCTCAGGCACGACCGGGCCGCCCAAGGGCGTGATGCAGACGCACGGCAATCACCTCGCGGCGCAGCGGAACTCGGAGTCGGCGGCGCCGTGCGAAGAGGGGTGGGTCCACCTGCTGTTCCTTCCGCTGGCGCACTCGTTCGCGCGGCTGGAGTCGTTCCTCGGCGTGTACCGCGGCCTGTGCACGGCCTTCGCGGAGAACCTCGACAAGGTCGGCGACAACCTCAAAGAGGTCCGGCCGCACTTCATCTGCAGCGTGCCCCGCGTCTTCGAGAAGGTCTACGCAAAGATCCTTTCCGGTGTCGAGGCCGGCTCGCCGGCGAAGAAAAAGGTCTTTCACTGGGCTATCGGCGTGGGGCGTGAGGTGAGCCGCCATCAGCAGCGCGGCCAGCCGCTGCCCGCGGGCCTGCGCGTCAAGCGAGCCATCGCACACACGCTCGTCTTCAGCAAGCTGCACGCCGCGCTCGGCGGCCGGCTGCAGTGGGCGATCTCGGGCGGCGCGCCTCTGTCGCGCGACATCGCCGAGTTCTTCCACTCGGCGGGCATCCTGATTCTGGAAGGCTATGGATTGACGGAGACGTGTCCCGCCGCGACCTTCAATCGGCCGACCCGCTTCAAGTTCGGCTCCGTCGGTCAGGCGCTCGACAACGTCGACATCAAGATCGCCGCCGACGGCGAGATTCTGATTCGCGGGGCCAACGTCGCCCGCGGATACCTGAAGCAGCCGGAGGCGACGGCCGAGGTCTTCGAGCCCTCCGGCTGGTTCCACAGCGGCGACATCGGTCGACTCGACGAGGACGGCTTTCTCTTCATCACCGACCGCAAGAAGGACCTCATTGTGACCGCCGGCGGGATGAACATCGCGCCGCAAAACATCGAGAACATGCTGAAGGCCGACCCGTTCATCAGTCAGGCGATGGTCTACGGCGATCGCAAGCCCTATCCCGTCGCGTTGATCACCGTGAATGCGGACGAGCTCGCGAAATTCGCCCGGGAGCAGGGCATTCTCGCCACCGATCCTGAGGTCGTCGTCAAGCATCCGAAGGTCGTCGAGCGTGTCGGCCGCACCGTCGAGGAGAAGAATTCGCAGCTGCAGTCCTACGCGAAAATCAAGAAGTTCACGGTGCTCCCCGTCGACTTCAGCCAGGAGGGCGGTGAGCTCACGCCCACGCTCAAGGTGAAGCGCAAGATCGTCTCCAACAAATACCTGACGACGATCGAGGAGCTCTACCGCTGACGACGCTCGCGGAGAAGGTCGCCGTCATCACGGGAGCCAGTCGCGGGCTCGGCCGCGCGATGGCGCTGGCCCTTGCGGCCGCAGGCGCCCGCGTCGTGCTGGCCGGGCGCTCGAAGCCGGATCTGGAAGAAACCGCGCGACAGGTCGAGATCCAGGGAGGCCATGCCCTCGTCGTGCCAACGGACGTGACGCGCTACACGGAGGTCGAGGCGCTCATGGAGTGCGCCGTGCGCGAGCTCGGCGGCCTCGACGTCGTCGTCAACAACGCCGGCATCGCCCGCGTCACGCCTTTCGCCGACGCCACCGCCGACGACTGGCGCGCCATCCTCGACGTCAATCTCACGGGTGTCTTCAACGGCTGCCGTGCGGCGGCGCCGCATCTGATCGCGCGGCGTGCCGGCAAAGTCATCAACCTGGCCTCCGTCCTCGGCGCCGTCGGCCTGCCGGGCTATACCCTCTACGCCGCCACCAAGGGGGGCGTGATGGCGCTCACGCGCACGCTCGGCGTGGAATGGGCGCGTCACAACGTGCAGGTGAACGCGATCGCCCCCGGCTGGTTCGTGACCGACATGAACGAGCAGGCCTTCGCCGATCCGAAAATCCACGAGCGCCTGACCCGCGACGTTCCGATGCGACGCACGGGACGCGTCGAGGAGATCGGCGGGCTCGTCGTCTTCCTCGCGTCGTCCGGATCGGACTTCATGACGGGCCAGACCGTGTTCCTCGACGGAGGCCACTCGGCCGCCTGACATGCGTGGTCTCTGGGGCATCGTGGCGGCGATCGTGTTCGTCCTCGTGGGCGCGGGCGTCCTGATCGGCTTCGCGAGCCGCCCGCCGGCGCGCGTGTGGACGTTTCAGTACCAGGTCGCCGGAACCGAGGAGTGGCGCGACTGGCGCCTGTATCACAACCACAACGAGTGCGAGCAGGCGCGCCGGTTCATGAAGAATCTCGAGGACGGCCAAAAGCGCCGTCTGGTGGCGACGCGGCACTGTGCGGAGCGGGAGAATCCTGCGTTGAAGGAGTCGCCCGGGCCTCCGGGGCGGCGGCGGTGAGCGCGCGCGCCGCGGGGACGAGCGCCTCCGCGATTCGGCCCCGCGCGAGCATTGTGATGGTCGTGCACGATGCACTGGCGACGACGCGCGCGTGTTTGGAGAGTCTGCGTGGCAGCGACGAGCCATTCGCGCTCGTTGTCGTCGACAACGGATCCACCGACGACACGCCACGCTGGTTCGGTGACTTCCCGTACCCCTGGCCGCTCTCCTACGTGCGCAACGAGACGAACGCCTCGGTGCTGGCGGCCTACAATCAGGCCTGGCGGCTGGCCACCACCGAATTCGTCTGCTTGCTGCACAACGACACGACGATGCTCGAGCCGGCGTGGCTGGGACGGCTGCTGGCGCCACTGGCCTCGGACGACATCGGACTCAGTGGACTGTACGGGGTCAAGCGCGTGCGTCGCGACGGCCGCTACGCGGGCCGCACGATCGTCCACAGTCTGGCGGAAGTCCCGACCGTACGGCCGCCGTGGGAAGAGGTGGCGGTCGTCGACGGCGTCTGCCTCTGTCTGCGCCGGGCCACCCTCGCCGCGGTGGGCGGTATCGACGAGGGGTACGGCTTCTTTCACGGCTACGATCGCGACCTCTCGTTCGCCGTGCGCGAGGCGGGCCGTCGCTGCGTGGTCGTCCACGCGCCATTTCTCCACGCCGGCGGTGGCACGCGGACCCGCGACTTTGCCGGGCGCCCCGAGCTCGAGCGCCGCGACCTCACGGAGCGTCGCGCGGCGACCGAGCGCTTCGCCCGGAAGTTCGCGCACCGCCTACCGAGTGACGTGCGCCCCGTCACCATGCGGGTGGCGGACTGGCTGGGACGTCGCGCCGCGTTCTGACGGCACATCGTCGGCGCACGGGTGGCGACACGTTGGACGAGTGAGATACATTTCAGGCGCTATGAAGAGCGCCGTGCTCCACGGACCGCGATCCCTGCGAGTCCAGGCCGCGCCGGCACCGGAGCCGGCCGCCGGTGAGGCGCTCGTCCGCGTGGCGATCGCCGGACTCTGCGGCACGGACTACAGCATTTTTTCCGGCGAGCGGCCGGTCGGCTACCCGCGGGTCATGGGCCACGAATTCGTCGGGCGCGTCGACGCCGTTGGGTCGGGCGTCACGACGCCGCGCGTGGGCGATCGTGTCGCCGTCGAGCCGAACTATTCGTGCGGCGCGTGTCCGCTCTGCCGAGAGGGCAATCGCAACCTCTGCCTGACGCGGACGGCGATCGGCATCGACGTGGACGGCTGCTTCGCCGAGCTGGTGTGCGTGCCCGCGCGCTGCTGCTGGCCGGCTCCGACCGGAGTGGCCGACGAGGACCTCATGGTGACCGAGCCGCTGGCGGTCGTCGTCCGCGCCGTCGCGCGCGCGCACGTGCGATCTGGTGAGGCGACGGCCGTCGTCGGTGCCGGCACGCTGGGCCTGCTGGCCGTGCAGGTCCTGCGCGCACGCGGCGCACGCGTGCTGGCGGTCTCGCGAAGTGCGCGCCGGCTGGCGCTGGCCCGCGAGCTCGGCGCCCAGGCCACGCACGCCAGCGCCGAGGGCGCGCCGCTGGAGGACGTCGCGCGTGATTTCTCGCAGCGCGAAGGCGTGGACTGCGTCGTGGAGACGGCGGGCACGGCGGAGGCGGTGGCCGACGCGCTGAGGCTCGTGCGTCCGGGGGGCCGAGTCGTCCTGACGGGCTTACCGCACGAGCCGACGCCGGTTCGTTTCTTCTCAGTCGTGCGTCGCGAGATCTCGATCCTGGGATCGATGATCTATCAGGACGAGTTCGCCGAGGCTATGCAGCTCGTCGCAGCGGGGCAGGTGAGAACGCGACCGCTCATCACCCACCACTTCGCGCTCGACGAGATCGAGCGGGCGTTCGCCGTGCACCGCGAGCCGTCCTCCATCAAGATCGCGCTGACTCCCTAGGGCGCGAGCGCCGTCGCGGATGCGCGAGGCGCGCGGTACGTGATGCGGTAGATCGCCCCCACGTAGTCGTCGGAGACGAGGAGCGCCCCGTCGGGCATGACGAGCACGTCGACCGGACGGCCGGCGATATGGCCGTTGTCAGCCAGCCAACCCGTGGCGAAGGGTTCGTAGCTGACCGCGCGATTGCCCTCCAGCCGTACCGTCGTGATCCGGTAGCCGATGGGCGTGCTGCGATTCCACGAGCCGTGCTCGGCGATGAAGATGCGGCCGCGATACTGGGGCGGAAACATCGTGCCGGTGTAGAAGCGCATCCCGAGCGCTGCGACGTGAGGCCCGAGCTCCGCCGCCGGTGGCGTGAAGTCGGCGCACGGTTTGTCCCGCCCGAACTGTGGATCGGCGAGCGCCTGTCCGTGACAGTGCGGAAAGCCGAAGTGCAGGCCCGGCTTCGGGGCGTGGTTGAGCTCGTCGGGCGGCCGGTCGTCGCCCATCCAATCGCGGCCATTATCGGTGAACCAGAGGTCGTGCGTTCCCGGCTGCCAGTCGAAGCCGACGCTGTTGCGAACGCCGCGCGCGAAGACTTCGATCTGGCTGCCGTCCGGCTTCATGCGCGTAATCGTCTCGTGCAGCGGGCCCGGAGGCAGGCAGACGTTGCACGGCGCACCGACCGGGACGTAGAGCCAACCGTCGGGACCGAACGCGATGAACTTCCAGCCGTGGTGGCCATCGGTGGGATAGCGGTCCGTGACCACGGCCGGCGCCGGTGGACGATCCAGCCGCGCCTCGATGTCGTCGAAGCGGAGGATTCGCGAGATCTCGGCCACGTACAGGGCACCATCCCGCACCGCGACACCGTTCGGGCTCAGGAGGCCGCGCGCGATGAGCCGCGGCTTGCCGGCCCGAGGTGAGCTCCCGGCGTCGGGTATTGCGTAGACGACCCCCTTGTTCCGGGTGCCCACGAAGAGAGTGCCTGCCGGCGACAGGGTCATCGATCGGGCCCCCGGCACGTCCGCGCTGAAGACCTCGATCCCGAAGCCGGGCGGCAGGGTCACCCCATCCGCCGCCAGGCGCCCTGTGGCGGCGCCGGCGGCGAGGCCGAGGACTGCCAAGACGAGGAGCGTACGGGGGGGTCGCACGGGCGTATTATGGTCATGAATAACAAGGACGGATTGGCCGTCCTGTACGGGTAAACGGAGGGTCTGACAATGAAGAAGTGGTGGGTGGTTACACCGCTCGTGGTCGGCCTTCTGATGCTCACGTCCGTGCCCAGCTACGCGTGGCGAGGCGGTCACTTCCACGGTGGTCCTCGGGTATTCGTCGGCGTCGGTCCCTGGTGGGGGAGTCCGTGGTGGGGCTATCCATACTGGTACTACCCACCGCCCCCGTATTACGTGTACTCGTCGCCGACCGTTGTGGTCCAGCAGCCACCGGTGTATGTCGAGCAGCAGGGTCCCGTCGTCGCTCCCGCTCCTCCGGTCGCGTCGGCTCCCGCGGCGCAGGCGCAGCAGTTCTGGTATTACTGCCAGCCCTCCGGCGCGTACTACCCCGGCGTGCAGACCTGCACCGAGCCGTGGATTAAGGTTCCGGCGAGGTCGCAGTGAAGGGGGCGATTGTCGTTGCGGCGCCGTTGGCTCTGCTCCTTGGCGCCTGCGCGACCGTCCCGACCGGTCCGAGCGTGATGGTGCTACCCGGCTCGGGCAAGCCCTTCGAGCAGTTCCAGGTGGACGATGCGGCCTGCAGACAGTTCGCGCTTCAGTCGGCCGGCATCACCACGCAGAAGGCGGCGGTGGGCAGCACGGTCACCGGCGCTGCAGTCGGTACGGCAATCGGTGCCGCGGCGGGCGCGGCACTCGGCGCGGCGGCGGGAAATCCCGCGATCGGTGCCGCGGCCGGTGCCGGAGTCGGGTTGCTCGGCGGAAGCGCGGTCGGCGGAAGCTACGCCGACGCCAACGTTCGCTCGGTCCAGCAGCGTTACGATGCCGGCTACATGCAGTGCATGTACGCGAAGGGCAACCAGATCCCGGTCTCCCGTGGCTCGGTACCGTACACGCCCGCCAGGATGTCCGGCACGCCGCCGCCTCCGCCGCCTCCGGCGATGATGACACCACCGCCCGGCTCGGCGCCTGCGCCGCCGGCAGCGACGCCGCCGAACATTCCGACGCCGCCGGCTGGCGCGCCGCCGCCTCCACCTCCACCACCGCCACCTCCGGGCCGCAGCTAGACGCGCACGTTCACGACACACCGTGCTCGGCGGTGTGTCGCCACGACCCGCCGTCGAGCGACGCGTATAATCGCGCGCCGTGAGACTCGCCGGTAAGCACACGCTCATCACCGGCTCGACCAAGGGCATCGGTCTGGGGATCGCGCGCGCCTTTGTGCGCGAGGGCGCGCGCGTGGTGATCCATTCGCGCAACGCCGCCGAGTGCGCGTCCGTGGCGAAGACGTTCGGCTCGTCGGCCGTTCCGATCGCCGCCGACCTCTCGAACGCCGACGAGGTCCGTCGTCTCGGCGCTGCGGCGCTCGAGGTGATGGACGGCCGTCTGGACGTGCTGGTGAACAACGCGGGTCAGCCGCGCGTGGCGCCGTCGACCGAGCTGCCCGAGGCCGACTATCGCTACACCATGGATCTCAACCTGACCGCGTATGTCCTGCTCGCCCAGGCGATCGGCAAGCACATGATCGAGCGCCGTGCCGGCTCCATCATCAACGTGGGCTCGATCAACGGAAGCGTGGCCTTCCCAGAGCGGCTGGCGTACTGCGTGTCGAAAGCCGGCGTCAACATGCTCACCAAGGTGCTGGCGATCGAGTGGGCGGCGCACGGCGTGCGCGTCAACTGCCTGGCGCCGGGCTACGTCGAAACACCGTTCATCCAGGGCCTTGCCTCGCGAGGCGTGCTCGACACGCGCAAGCTCGCGGGACGCACGCCGATGGGCCGCCTCGGCACGCCCGGGGAGATGGGCGATGTGGCCGTGTTTCTCGCCGGGGACGAGTCGTCGTTCGTCACCGGCGCCGTGCTTACGGCCGACGGCGGCTGGCAGGCCTACGGCTATCTGTAGCCGCGGAGCTCCACGGCCTCGGCGTCGCGGCTAGCGGACTCGGTAGTCGCGGGCCGTCTTCGCGATCGCCTCCGCATCGAAGCGGTTGATCTCGCCGATGAGCTCATTCGTCATGAGGTCGGCCGCGTCCACACGCTGCTTGAGCACGCCCCACTTCAGCAGGAAGTCCATGTACTCGCGCAGGTTCGCCTCGTTGGTCTCGCCCCAGCGGCGCACGCCCGCGGGCTCGAGCTTGAGCTGCGGAATGCGCGCAGCGCAGCACGTGCACGTCCTCGCGCACGGCCGTGGTCTCGTCCTTGCCGGTCGGCCGCGTGAACGGGTAGACCTCGTAGAGCATGCCCACCGCGGCCTCGGGATTGACGATCGTGAAGATCGTGCCCTTGGCGTAGGCGCGCCCGAAGCCGGCCAGGTCCTTCGCGCGTGACTGGATGGTTTCCTCGAGCGCGATGAAGGCATTCGACGGAAAGCGCTCGATCAGCCGCTTGTCGAGGATTCTGAGCTTGACGCCCGCGTTTTCGATCAGCGCGTATTGCGTGTCGAACTGGCTGAGCGCGTCGATCTGCTTGCTGCGCAGCAGCGCGGCAGGCTGTGCGCCTTCACCGGCCACGACGACGTTGATGTCCGTATCCGGGTTGAGGCCGGAAGCCGCGGTGAGCGCGCGCGCGATGATGACGCCAGCCGAGGACATGTTGGTGACGCCGATGGTCTTGCCCTTGAGGTCCGTGAGTTTCTGGATGGGGCTGTCGGCGGGCACGGCGATCGCGTAGCCCGGCGTCTGATACGCCGTGTAAAAATTCTTGATCTTCACGCTCTGCTGCCGGGCAATGGCCAGCGGCTCCATGCTCGGCAGTGTCACGAGAAACTCGCGCGTCGCTACGAACTTCACGCAATCGGTGGAGCCGGTGAGCGGCACCACCTCGACGTCGAGGCCCTCCTGGGAGAACCAGCCCATCTTCATGGCGACGGCGAATTGCGATCCGACGCCCGCCGTCAGCGTTCGCGCGCACGTGCCGACGCGAACACGCGTTTGCGCGTGGGCCGCGAGCGGAAATCCGACGCTGAGGGCCGCCAGCAAGACTGCGTACAGCATTATTGCGACAGACGTGGACACCCGGGCCGGGAGGTTCATGGCCGCCACTCTAGGGTCGTTGACCATATCGTTGCAATCGCAGCGGGCATGACTGGCTTTTGGGGCGTATCGTATCGCTCGCGCTCACCGTGCTCGTGGCGCTCGCTGGCGGCCGCCGCCAGCCGCTGACGTCGTCTCCGTCACCCGCCTGCGCCAATCACCGCGCAGCCGGTGCGCGTGTGGGGTACGATACGGCCAGTTCCGCCGGCGCCTGCGGCCGGCAGGGAGGCCCCCATGCCGTACGACCTCGTGATCAAGAACGGAACGGTGATCGATGGCTCCGGTCTGCCGGGCTTCCGAGCGGACGTCGGCGTGCGGCACGGACGCATCGTTTCGATCGGGCGCATTCGTGAGCGCGGGCGCGAGACGCTCGACGCCGGGGGCCACGTGGTGGCGCCGGGCTTCGTCGACGGCCACACCCACATGGACGCGCAGATTTTCTGGGACCCGCTGGGGACCTCGTCCTGCTATCACGGAATCACGAGCGTCGTCATGGGCAACTGCGGCTTCACCCTGGCGCCGTGCGCGTCGAAGGACAAGCACCTCGTCGTGCGAAATCTTCAAA
>Ga0207684_10001399_pt1 | contig 26210 bp, 18 predicted proteins | sample KBSK5501metaG_FD_184342 | JGI IMG/M metagenome (GOLD analysis project Ga0207684, IMG submission 184342) | Corn, switchgrass and miscanthus rhizosphere microbial communities from Kellogg Biological Station, Michigan, USA - KBS K5-50-1 metaG... | ecosystem: Host-associated > Plants > Roots >...
TTCCATTCCCATGCCGGCTTCTTCGCCCGACTCGAACCCTCGAGTCCGGCCAAGCCGTGAACCGCCCGAGCCCAATACTGGCTCATGTTATCTTTTGCGTTCAAACCGTCAACACGCCAGAGACAATGTTTCCAAATTGACATGGTCCCGCACCATGGGGTTCGAGTCATACTTCAACTCGAAAACACTGTTACCGGCCCACAGCGTGCCAGAAGCGTCAGCCACATCAGTGGCGTGTTCGCCGGTCATGCGGAGTCGAACGTAATCCATCGGAAGCAAGAAACATTGGAAGTACTGCCAAATATTTGACTCGTGATTCCGCACCCCAAAACAGCTTCGTCAGGGCAAAATTTATGAGCCCAGAATTACATGTCAGGTGGATAAGACGTTCGCGTCCGACAACGTGATTTAGCCAATCGCATTCCTGCCGGGTTCGTTGATCGCATCGGATAAGCGCGGGACGGAGCACCTGATCGTCGTCATCGAGTAACACTGCGCCGTGCACCTGTCCGGCCAGACCTACGCAGGCGATGTCGTGGCCGGTGAGCTCGACTTTAGTGATGCGGTCCCCAATAGCACCGGCTGCTGCCCTTCACCACTCTTGGGGGTGCTGCTCGGCCCAGCCGTCATGCGGCGAAACAAATGGTTGATGTTCTCGCGTCGCTGAGGCGATAACCGCATCACCTTCGCCTACCATGACAGCACGCGTTCCGCCATTGCCCACGTCCAAGGCGAACAAGTATGATTTCATTTGGTTTGTTGCCCCTGGGTATGCTAATTCCGAAGCTCTGTTTACCATGAGACGAGGATGGCTTGCGGAGTATCGAGGTCTATGTCCAGAGTCTTCTTGCTCTGGTCCACGCCATAATGGGGTGCTCCATCCTGATTCCAGTGATCGCCAGCCCAGGAGACCCTTTCCACACGAATCTGTTTCATTGCCGGCCACTGGAATGTGGGATCTGTGAACGAAACACTGGCGCGGTAGCCGACGAGCAAGAATTCGTGGCCAGCAGGATGGATGACAATAGCCTGTCCAGTGTTCTCGCCCGTAACGGTTACCGGGAACCCGCCCACGGTTTCGGTTGTGGAGAATCTCTGGCCCGGTGAGCGGGAGATGAACACCTTGAGCTTATCAGTTGTGGCGTAATAGGAAATCTGGGGGAGTGCCTTGGCGAGTGAGGAATAGGTATCGCGCAAGGCGCGCGCGCCATTCGCCAAAGTGCCGTCCCTCAAAACATAGGGCTGGTTGGATTCTGGATAAGAAACGGTCAAAGCCCAGGGTGCGAAAATCGGAACTCCGAATTCGCCGACTGCGATATAGGCAAGCCGAGGCGTAATCGGAGTCGCGCCGCTGTTGATCTCAGTGATGGCCGGCAGATTGCGGCCTACGCGATAGCGCGTTAGCGGCTCCCTGAGTTCGGTGACCGTCGCGTCAGACTCTCGTTCGCAACTGTAGTCGGGCCGCCAGTCCGCACAGAAATATGAGTTCACGCCGATGAACGAAATGTTGGGACAGTTCTGGAGATATGTTTGTACATCTTCGCCGGGCGCGCCACCGACCATCCAATCCGCGATTTGGCCGCCAACGTAATTGTGAAAGAAAGGCACCGGGTATACTTCAGCGCCTGCATCGGTAATCCGTCGGATCCAGTTGTAACTCAGGTCCCAGGCGCTGAATTTTAAATCGTCCGTGAAGCCGTTGTCGGCAAATCGCTTGTTTGCGGCGGGTGAGTGGTCGCGCCACATCCTGGGATTGTTGCGATCGACTCCAAAGACCGCGATTTCATTTTCGACCTGGATCATAACAATGGTGTGGGTCTGAGAATCGACCTGCTTGAGGTGCTGCATGAACGCGTGGAAAGCAGCGGTCTCGCGGTCAATGATCGGCTCATAGTCGTAGGATGCGGCGTTGTGGTGGACGACGCCATTGTCGTCCACCGCGCGAGGGTAGGCTTTTTCATCGTTGACAATGTACATGGGCGCGTATAGCTCGCCCGTCAGATTGCCGTAGATGGTGCCGTCCCCGCTGGCGTAGTGGCCGAACCAGTTCAGCACAAGTTTGAGGTGATGCTTCTCCGCCATGGTCTTTGCGTGATCGACATAAGAGAAGTCATAGACTCCCTTTTCCGGCTCGATCATCGACCACTTCACCGGGACCTTCAGGGTGTTGAGTCCCATCTGTTCGGCCGCGGGATATAGGTAGTCGTACGCCGTCTCGGTCTGCTTGTATCTTCCGTAGATCAGGTCCCACCACGGAATCTCAACCGCGAGCGCGGTGAACGGGAAGCCATCCACGTACAGCATCTTGCGTCCGTTTGCTTCTTGCAGATGAGGCAGAAGGTTGGAGGCTTTGGGGACGGAGATCATGTCCGCCCCGGGAGTTGCAGACGTCTGTGCGGGAAGCGGTGAGCCGATCAGAAGCATGGCGAGGACAATCGAGGAGGCAAACAATTTTGTGCGTGGCATGAGGGCGTCGTTTCGAATGAAGAGCGCGGGAGTGTCAGTCCCTCCGGCAACTGTTGACGGCTGGAGCACGGGAGAGCCCTGCTCTGCTTGCACCTGGAGGAGCCCTCGCCTCTGCATGGAAAGCACATTGAAGTTCATCAATGCGCCGTCGCCAGCTCCGATCATGGAAAGGGCGATCCACTCGTTGCCGGTTGGAATAACATCCTGGTCGCTCAACGAGAGCGGCACGCGCCGCGCGGAGGTTTCGGCGCTCAGATCCGCCGCCGGCGCCATCAGCAAGCCGCAGACACACATTGCCGTGGCCGTTCCGGATAAGAGCTTCATCGATTTATCAACCTGGAGAAGAATCCGCTTAATCTCGAGTTCACGCTTGTTTTCCGCGGTGCAATCGCAGTTGCCGGAAACAGCCGGACAATAACTCTCCTATTCTAGGGACGTCAGCTGTTTGTCAGTGTTGTAGCCTGCCAGACGTAGCCAAGCGTGCCCGCCGGATGCGTCCGCCTGCCATTCGCCCGTGATCGTAACCGTTTCTCCCGGAAAAACCGTGACGTAATTATTGTCATACCGGATGGGCAGAATTTCGTTCCCGTCCTTCCCATCCGTCACTTCCAGCCTTTCGAAGAAAGCGATATTGTGCGTGGGATTGTGCAGGGTCGCGGTCACGCGGTTCTCGCCGTCCGACAAGCGCAGCCCTCCCTTGATCTCCAAAGGCGCCTTCGCCATCTTGTTCAACGAAGTGAAATCAGCCCAGCTTGCTTGCTTCAGTTCAAAAAACGATTCGTCGTTCTTTGGGTCGCCGAAATCGTCGTCTGTGGTCGACTGCCAGTACACGTTGTCGACGATTCGGCCGCCCACATGGTCGAAGAGTTCGCAGCGAACGAAAAACGCGCCGGAGACGTTCTCCGGACGGGGCAGAGTAAGTACCGGCAGAACCGCTTGCGATTCCAAGTGAATACTCCGCGCCTCTCGGTCATAACGCACCTGCCCGTTGAGGTCGTAGATCCGGACCCGCGCACGAAGCGCATCCTGGGCCTCGGGACTCTGGTTCACCGCCCGGATGACGGCTTGTTTGTGATCGCCGGTCGCGTAGTAGTCGAAGACCAGCGACACCGGCCGCAAGCCCATCTTCGCACCGTAGTAGGCACCACCGGGCTTGAGATAGTAATCGAAAAGATGGCCGAAGAAAGATGGCCAATGATTGTCGAGCATCCAGTAGAGGCTCATCTTGTGATTGGGCCATCCGTTCGCGCCGAAGTCTTCGAACTGCGCGCGCGTGTTCTCGTAATGCGCGAGTTGGGCCTTGGTGGAAAACTCCTCGGCACTGCTGGAGGGTCCATAGCGGCGGTCCACCGCCTCGCGGATGTTGCGCAGCTCACTATTGCCGCCGATGGAACCGGAGTGGAAGAAGTAGTACTCGTTGATGGGCCAGAGCTTATCAGCCGGTATGAATTTCTTCAAACTCTCGAACGGCGGAATGCTCTCGTTGTCGCCCTGTTCGGCGCAGGCGCCGCGGGTGGCCGCGTAGCGCCCGCTGAACCAATAGCTCGGCGGACGCCAGCTATACGGGCCTTGCATGTGGATGCCGTTCCACGTGGTGTTTCCCTGCGGGTCCTTTGCGTAGGAAGAAACGGTATCCACAATCGCGTTCTGCCAGTGCAAGTCGGCAAGGATCTTGTGGTAATCCGAGCGGACTGATTCCGGCGGCAGCCCGTCGCTCCCATTCGCCCAAATAAAGGCGGAGGCGTGGCCTCGCAACATGTAAATTTGGGATCGCAGGCTCTGTCGAGCCACCAATTGGTCTTCGCTGCTCCACTGGTCCCACTTCTCCCATTGGTTGCAGCACATCCATCCTAGCCCGACCGGGATGCCAGCCTCATCGGCCAGTTGGATGATATGCTCGCCGGAGATTTTCGATTCCCAACGCAGCATATTCAGCCCCATGTCTTTTACATAACTGAGAATCGCGGCCTCCCGGTCGGGCTCGTAGCGATACAGCAGGTCGGGCGTGTACACAGCGCCACGCGCGAGAAAGTTTTTGCCATTCACTTGCACATAGAAACTGCCGCCGCGAGCGACATTTGGGAATTGCTCGTCGTCGTCGCGATGCTGCGTGACGGTGCGGATGCCGAAGAGCGACGAAGAAACGTCGGAGAGGCCTTCTTTTGTCTTGAACTCCAGTTGAAGGCCATAAAGGTTGGGCTCGCCTAGCGTGTAGGGCCACCATAGATCCGGGTGGTGGACAGTAAGCTGGGGGAAACCGCTTGCCGAAAAGCTTATCTCTTTCGACTCTCCCGGGGAAAGTACGACCGGCTTTTCAAATACTATGTTCGCTTTGCCTGAACGTGAGATCGTCCCGCGGATTACGCCGTTCACCGCCTCGTGCGCGCCATTGCGGAGAACGGCCCACACGGTCAGGTCGGCGACATCGGTGCTGGGCAGCGGCAGATGGGTTGTGACCATTGGATACGCAAGTTCCACCGGACCGGTGATGCGCAGAGACACCGGCTTCCAAACGCCGGCATTGCGGTCGGGCACAAATGACGTCCCCATCTGCTTGGCATCCAGCCGTCCGCGATCGCCGAGATACTTCCAGTTGATCCAGTCGAACCAGCTGTCGGCCAGTTCCACCCCATTCACATTCTGAATGGCGCGCTCCGGGGTGACTTTCACCGCCAGCGCATTCAACTGTCCCGGCAGAACAACTTTCGAAATATTGAACTCGTGGACGTTGTACATCCCCACTACTTCCCTGTTGTTCGCGATCAAGTGCCCGTTGATCCAGATTTCGGCGCGGTAGTTGATGCCTGGCACCTCCAGCCAGACGGTGTGCTCCCCTGCCGGGAGTTGGAACGTGGTACGATACCACCAATCTTCCTTATAGAGGTCCTGCGGAACCTCGTTGAGCAGATTCATGCCAAAGTAGAGATTGGGATAGACCTTATCCTCTTCGAGGATCTCCAGCACCGTGGCGGGCATCCGCAAGATGGGGTACCAGGCGTCCGGCGTGTACTGCGGCGTGGAAATTGTCTCGCCCGCTTGCTTCACGCGAGATGCCGAGGCTAACTTCCAGCCGCTGGAAAGCTCAACCGTGTTCCCGGCGCTGTCGGGCCACGAAGGAATTGAGAGGCAGGCGAGCGCCGTGAACAACACAACAAGTCTTTTCGGATAGTTCGTTGGGTTCATCATCAATTCATTGCTCCGCGACGATAACCAGGTCCCACGGACCGATCTTCACCGTCTGATTGTTGCCCACTGCGACGTTCGTCAGCAGGTCGGTCCCATCCCTGTACGGATAGGAAAACGACTGCTCATCTCCAGAGAAGTTCAGGTAGTAATGCAGGGTTTTAGCCTTTGAGTTCTTGCCGTGCCGCACCCTGACGCTCGGCGGCAGACCCTGGTCTGGACCGGTTAACTGGGCACGTTTGAGGACATCGCGAACGATTTCCCGCTGCAACGTATCGGTCAGGAAGGTCGCTTCATACGTGAGCGTTCCGCTCCCCCACTGGTTGCGGGTGATCGCAGGGAAATGCCAATACCGGTCATCGAAGGAAGCCAGAACCTGGGCGGTGTCGGGCATGAGGAATTCCTGCCAAACAGCTCCCTTGTTCTGGTCGCCTACTTTGAACGGATCTGGCGTGAGCCGCTCCGGCTCCGCGAGGTTCGTGAACTCCTGATAGTGGAACCCTGCCACAGCGCGAAGCGGCCCAGGCGCCGTGGCGTCGCGAACCGTAGAGTATTCGTTGGTGAAGCCGCTCTTGAAGGCCATTACAACCTGGCCACCACTCTTTACATAATCGGAAATATCCTGCAGTGCTCGATCAGATGCGCTGTATAGCGGTGGAACCAGCAGGACTTTGTAACGCGAGAGATTCTGATCCCCAGTCTGCACGAAGTCGGGCTCGACATTCAGATCATAGAGCGCGCCGTACATTTGCTTGAGTACAGTAATGTAGTTCACGTGATCGCTGACTGGCATGTAGCTAAGCGCATTCGCGGAGTCGCCGCTGAACAGGATCGCGACTTTGTTGTCTTTCTTGAGATCGACCAACTGCGGACCTAGTTTCTTCAATTCGGCAGCGACGCGTGAGACTTCGGCGTAAGTACGGTTCGGCTCCAGATCGTGCGAGAGGACTCCCTTCCAATACGTTTCCTGGCCGTAATGCAAGGAGTGCCAATGCCAGTACTCGACCATGTTGGCGCCGGCAGCCAAGTGCGTGTAGACAACCAGACGCAGTTGACCCGGATATTGCGGATATTGTGTGCGGGAATCCCACCCAATCGTCTGCGCGTTGGTCTCGGTCACCAGATAGTTGGTGTGCTTCAGCGAGCGGCCAAGATCGCCTGAAAACCAGATCGTGCGGGCATCCAGCCGTTTCTGCGTCTCGAGATATGGATTCTCTGCGACGATGTCGAGATTGCCAGCGATCGCCCACTGATCGAGATTGGTGTGTACTCCGCCGCTGAAGTCCTGCGTGATGAATTGGTCTGGACGCTTGTATTGATTGACGATCTTCGCCTGCCACGCGAGATAGTCTGTCACCACATCGTGCTGGAAGTTCTCCCACTCCAGTTTATAGCCGGGATTCAGAATGCCATTACGCGGCGGCAGGTCGTCCCAACTATCTACAAGTTGCCCCCAATAAACTAACCCCCACACTTTGTTGATTGTCTCTGGCGTCTTGTATTTCCGCTTCAAACGCTCGAGGAAAGCGGAATTCATGTACGGTGTGGGAACACCGGTTGGAAAAGTCTCATTGTCAATCTGATATCCGATGACCGCGGGATGATCCTTGAAGTGGCTGACGATCGCGCGGATGACCCGCTCCGCATGCTGGCGGAAATAAGGATTGAGAAAGTCATAATTCTGGCGGGGGCCGTAGTATCCGGGGATTTTAGACGACGGATAAGTAGGAGCATAGGGATCATTGAGCGGGGGGGCGACCCCGTCATGAGTCACCACAATTTCTGGATGCTCCTTGTAAAGCCAGGTCGGGATGGAATACGTGGGTGTGCCGAGAATGGCTTTGATGCCCGCAGCGTGCAAGCGGTCGAGGATGCGCTGCATCCAGGCAAACTGAAAATCACCATCGCGCGGCTCCCATGTGCTCCAGGTCGATTCGCCTACCCGGACCACAGTGATCCCCGCCTTCTGCATTAATTCGACGTCTTTTTCGAGCCGGTCGTGCGGCATGTATTCCGGGTAATAAGCCACACCGTAGAGGATCGTTTCCATTCTGTCGGGAGCGAAATTCGGTGTCCTCCGTGTAGAAGCGTTCTGAGCCGCAGCCCTCTGGGCCGAAGCGGTGATCGCAGCAACAACGAGAAAAATAAAGGCATAGCGTGCAACAAAGTGGTGACGAGGTCGTCCGCTCATCCGCGTTCCTCTCTTCGCAAAACGATCTTGTTGATTCAGCACTTCACAAAACCGAATCTTTCTTCGCGGCGTGGGAGTTGATCACGATGACTGCTGGTTCCAGCCCTGCCGAAGTTGCTTTCAATCGCAATGCGCCAGCCTCTCGGGTGCTCTGCACGATCGTCATACACAGGCCGTTGAAGGCACGCCGCCTGTCCGCCTTATCCGCCTCATGACTGCTGGGGTTGCCATTACCTACTCCGATCAGCCTGCCGTTGCCGGAGAGATAAAAGTCGATCTGTGGATCCGCAATCGGCACCAGGCGGCTCTGGGCGTCGAGTACCTGTACCTGCACTATAGAGAGATCGCGTCCATCGGCTGAAAGTTCCTTGCGGTCGGCAAGCAGAGCGACTGTTGTCGGGCCGCCGGTAGTCTCCCGTCTCGCGGTGAGGATCTGACGGCGTTCTTTAAATCCTCTCGCTTCGATCGCGCCCGGCGCGTACTTCACTGTCCATTCCACGTGCCCGTAGCGCGGAACATCTTTTGTCCCCAAACTCCGGCCATTCAGAAAAAGTTCAACCTGCTGGAGATTGCTGTAGCACCAGACCTCAATCTCGCGCCCACCATTGCCGTTCCAATTCCAATGTGGAAATAGATGGAGAACTGGTTTGTCCGTCCATTGCGCCTGGTAATAATAAAAATTGTCTTTGGGGAAGCCGCAGGTATCCATGATGCCGAAATGAGAGTTGATACATGGCCACTTGTAAGGCGTGGGCTCGCCGCGATAATCGAAGCCGGTCCAGGCAAATCCGCCGGCCGCCCAGGGACGCTCGGCGTAAATGGCCCACCAATTTTCGGCGAGTTGCGCCCAGGGAGGAATGTTCAGATCGTAGGCGTTGACGTAACCCGCCTTTGGGTCGTTCTGATAGATCCCGCGTGTGCATACGGTGCTGGCGGTTTCAGTACCGATCGTGGGTTGCCGGGGAGACTGACGATGAAATGCGTCCATCTGCTCCGCGCTGTGATAATTGAAGCCCTGCACGTCCACCACACCGGATAGCCCTTTGCCCCAGTCATGGTTCATGGCTTCGGTGATGGGGCGAGTCGGATCCAGTTGGCGCACCAGGCGCTTCATTGATTTTGCGATGCGCGCGCCAGTGTCACTGCCCTGAAGGTCTTCTTCATTACCGATCGACCAGATGATGACGCTGGGATGATTTCGATCCCGCCTGACCATCGCTTCCAGTTGCTCTAATCCCTCGGGACTTGACGACATCATGCGAGTCTCATCCATCACCAACATACCGAGCTGATCGCAGGCGTCTAAGAGCACCTGAGTAGGCAAGTTGTGCGACATCCGATACGCGTTCGAGCCCATTTCTTTTAGCTTCTCGACCCGATGAAAGTGAATCCGGTCCGGCAGCGCGATGCCAACTCCCGCAAAGTCCTGATGGTTGCAGGTGCCTTTGATTTTTACGGGCCTGTCGTTTAGCAAAAACCCTTTGTCACGATCGAAACGGATGGTGCGAATGCCAAAGGGGGTTTCGTATTCGTCCACGGTTTTGCCGGCTGCGTCCACGATGGTGACTGCTCGATATAGGTTGGGTTCTTCAAGCGACCACACTGCAGGATTGCTAATCGTGAGTTGCTGCCGAAACTCGCGAGTGGTGAGCGCGGGAATTGAGAGTGCAGTCGACCGTGCTTCGGCGACACTCCGCCCGGCCGAGTCGACAATCGTAGTGAGGACACGGCAACTCTGTTCGGATTCGCTCCCATTATCGACTTCGGTAGACACGCTGACCGTGGCTAAACCTTGACCGAGCTCTGACGTGACCAAGGTGCCGTTGTGTGCAACGTGAACTGGACTCGTCTTGTTCAGCCATACATGACGATAGATACCCGCACCCTCGTACCACCAGCCTTCGCCGAGAGTGGCATCTACGCGAACAACCAGGATGTTCTTTGCGCCATAATTCACGAAATCGGTTACATCGTAGCGGAACGGCGTGTAGCCGCTTGCATGTCGTCCCAGGTAAATCCCATTCAGAACCGCGATCGAATCCCGAAACACGCCGTCGAATTCAACCCAGATACGCCGGCCTTCATCGGATGCAGGCACATCAAAGCTCTTGCGGTACCAGCCTATGCTGGTGGCCGGATAATCCCGTCCCAAGGGCTTATATCCGTGGCTGTCGAGTTGAGGGTCGTTCTTGAAATCGAGCGCCACCGCCCAATCATGAGGAATGTCAACCCGGCTCCATTGGCTGTCGTCGAACTCCGGCTTGGAAGGAGCAAATAATCCCCCCGTCGTCGAAAAAAGTGACTGGCCAGCGTAACCGAAATCCTGGTTCGGATCAGTGGCGTGACCGAGGTGGAATCGCCATCCGAAATCGAGACTCAGCCGCTCGCGGAGACGCGATGTCCCACCGCTACTGGCACTGCGAGATGCCTCCGGTTCGCCTGCCACTGCTTGTGGCGCCGATTGGGTTAGGGCTCGAGTCGCGAGCAGCCTCGACGCGGCGCTGGCGGAAATGGCCAAGCCGCTGCCCTTCAAGATCTCGCGCCGGGTCCAATCAGTCATAGCCGGTTCGGCCCATCTTGCACGCACAGCCTGAATAGCTGGGAAACCCGTGCCATCTAAAATCGTGAATTCAGTTCTGGGAGCGCGCTGCGCGGGACGCTACACCGATCAAGGTTGGCAGTACGTTCCCAACTCCGTTGTTTCCCGGCTCGCCAAAAGCAAAATACAATTTGCTATACATCGGATAGAGTTCGTTGTAGACAGCTCGCTCGGACGTATCGGGATCGAATTGTCTATGCGGAGGACAGATTTTGTCTTGCGCCTCTTCGACCGTCTTGAAGGCGCCCGCGGTGAGGAATGCAAAGATTGCAGAACCGAGACTCACCAAGGGTTTACTCGGAACCAGCACCGGTCTTCCAAGAATGTTGGCGTAAACCTGGTTTAGGACATTGTTCTTCTGCGGAATGCCGCCGGCATTAATCACGCGTTTGATGTGTACTCCATGGGCGGCCATGCGATCGAGAATCACGCGCGTGTGGAACGCAGTGCCTTCAATGGCGGCAAATAGCTCATCGTGAGCTGTGCTCTGGAGATTCCAACCGAATGTGATGCCCCGGAGATTGGGATTCACCAAGACCGTGCGGTCGCCATTATCCCAGGTTAGGCGGAGCAAACCCGTCTGTCCCGCACGATAATGTTCCAATCCCCGACTCAAGGTATTGATATCGGTTCCGGCGCGAGTAGCGATAGCATTAAAAATGTCGCCCACCGCCGAAAGGCCGGCCTCGATTCCGGTACGCTGGGGATGCACACTTCCTTGTACGACCCCGCATACGCCGGGAACCAAGTTGACTGAGGGCGTAATTCCAATGATGCATGTGGAAGTGCCGATAACGTTCACTATGTCATCGGTCCTGCAACCTGCGCCGATGGCGTCCCAGTGAGCATCGAAGGCGCCAACCGGAATCGGAATGCCAGGTTTTAGTCCAAGCTTGTCTGCCCAGCGGGGCGAAAGCCTTCCTGCAATTTGGTCTGAGGCTGCATACTCCCCATCCAATTTCTCGCGAACTCCTGCGAGTAAAGGATCAACTTTGGTCAAAAACTCCTCAGGCGGCAAACCTCCGAGCTTTGCGTTCCAGAGCCATTTGTGCCCCATGGCGCAGATGCTGCGCTTGACTTGTTTCACATCGGTAACGCCACACAGTGTGGCCGCGACCATGTCACAGTGTTCGAACGCGGAAACGAACTCGGAGCGCTTGGCGGGATTGTGGCGAAGCCAGTGCAGCAGCTTGGAAAATCCCCACTCGGAGGAGTAGACTCCCCCGCACCACTGGATGGCTTCGAGGCCCTCGCGGCGCGCCACTTCCGTAATCTCCGCGGCTTCGCCTTTCGCGCGGTGATCACACCACAAATAATATTCGCCCAGCGGTTGCAGGTTCTTCCCAACCGGAATGACTGAGGACCCGGTTGTGTCCAGCGCAACGGCTTCCACGTGATCGCCTGAGACTCCAGCCTGCTTGACGGCCTCGCGCATCGCGCTGGCCAGAGCCCGCATGTGATCTTCATGAGACTGAGTAGCGTACTCTGGGTCCTCACGTTTGCGGTGCAGAGGATATTCGACTACCGCGGAGCCAAGCAACCCACGGTCGCTGTCCACGATAGAAACGCGCACATTCAGGGTTCCGAAATCAACTCCCGCTACGATGGCCATTAGCAGGCTCCGTTTGGCCTCTCGTGCCAATACATGTCCCAGCCGAGATAACGAGTGGTTGCTTCGTAAACGGCAGAGGCGACCCTGGAAAGATTGGCGGCAACGTGATGTTCAAAGCCGCGCTCGCAGATAAAGTGCAGCAGGTTTTGCATCCTGGGGATCTCCACGACGCCCGCACCTCCGAAGGTATTTAACGGATCGTCCGTGAATCGGCCCTCGCCAACATAGCCGCGCATGTTGCCCGCGGTGTCGTCAGTAGAGAAGCGGGCGAAACTCATCTGTTCGGGTTTGATCAGCCCCACGCACGTGCCAAACGTATTCTCTTTGCCGACAGTGCCCGCAATAATTTCCTGGAAGTCCATCTTTACCGTACGGAAAAAGTGTCGGGGCAGATTCGAGCAATGGAAGCAAACCGCCTTGTTAGGATCAGATCCGTAATTATTGTTCCAATCGAGCAGCGCCGACGGCGTGCTGGATGCGAGCTGCAGCGCGTGCATGCCAAGGACGCCGCAGATGTCAACTTCACAGGCGCTTGACAGCAATTCATTGCTCATCATGCTCATCACCGTGCATGGCACCACCCCGAGGTTTTCTTCGATGGACGTCCAGCACTGTACCGCACTGATGGTCACGTCTGTCGCCACCATCCATTGATCGATCACTGCTCCGAGTTTGGCCATCTTGAGCAGAGCAGGCTTGGGTACATTTGTGGAATCGACATACTTCTCGATGGCCGCGAGCTTGGCCCGCGGGGCATCATCGTTGTCTTTCATTCGCTGAATGCGGCCCAGCACTTCAGAAAGATCCAGAGTCTCAATTGAAATGCCGTGGGCCTCCAGAATCTTTTCGCTGTAGCGCACTGTATTGAAGGCCGCGGGGCGGGCGCCGATCGCTCCGACGCGCAGGTTACGAAAACCGTTTGCCACCCGGCAGACGGCCCCGAACCAGTCCAGATCCCGGGCGAACTCCGGCGAATCGGGACTCTCGGTATGAAGGGCAGTGATGGAGTAAGGAATCCCATACTGCCTGAGGTTATTGCAGACTGACATTTTGCCGCAGAAGCTGTCGCGGCGGAACGCGATGGTCATTTTCTTTGGATCATCAGGCGTAGCTTGAATCAGCACGGGAACCCGCAAGTCAGCCAGTCGTAATGCATCTGCAATCGCGCGCTCCTCGCCAAAATTCGGCAAGGCAACGATCACTCCATCAATGCGATCGCGGTTGAGTCTGAACAGCTCCGCGCAGCGTTTACTTTCATCGCGTGTCTCCACAGCGCCGTGCTTGCTTTGCTCCGGCGTAAGTGCCACTACATCCATGCCGGCCGACTCAAGCGCGCGAAGCATCTCTCCCCGCCCGCTTTTGGCCAAATGATCGGGAAAGAAACCACGGTTGCCTACGATCAATCCCATTGTCATTCGCTTTGCCGGCATACCAAATCCCTTTTTAGAAACTCGCACTCATCCCTGCCGCGTCGGAGCGAACTTAATGCAGTAAATGAGACCAAGCAACAGCAGCATCGCGCCCCACCACACGTTGGCGTGCAAGTGAAACAGCACGACCGGATTGGCGGGCGGGTTGAAAATCTGCCAGACGCCAGCGCTCACAATCAGGAATCCATTCACCAGCAATGAAAGCGCGATAAATATCATAGGTCCACACTGTCGTAAACGCGCTCACGTTTCCCGCCATGCCTGACATAAAGCCCGCAATCAATGCCGTGATTCCCAAGCCTAAAAGCCCCGGCCCACAATAACGCCCCAGCATCAGCGGCAGGACTTCGTTGTAGCTGTGGCCGCCGGTAGCCACCGCCATTGTCTCGCCGGTCAGCTTTATCGGCAGCACCGCCAGCCCCAGAAGGCCGGGGAGGATCACGATGAACGGGACCAGCATCTTGAACGCTCCTCCGATGATCGATGCCAGCTTCGCCGAGCGAAGATCCTTCGCGGCAAGCACCCGCTGCACCACCAAAAAATCCGTTGTCCAATAGCCAAACGAGATCACAAACCCCAGGCCGAACACGATGCCAGTCCAGTGAATCCCCATCGGGTTGCTGTCGAACGATCCCAATGTCGACCACAGGTTGGGTGTACTCCGCCGACGCATTCCGCGCAATTTGCAGCTTCAGATTGCTCCACCCGCCTGCCTCTACTAATCCGAGGACCGGAATCAAAAGCGCTCCCGCCCATATCAAGATGAACTGTAAGACCTCATTAAAAATCGCCGAGCGCAATCCGCCCAGCGCCACATAAGCCGCCACTGTGAGCGACGAAACCCAGATGCTGAAGTTGATATTCCAGCCGAGCACCACTTTCATGACCAGCGCCATGGAATACATGCTGATGCCGCTCATCAAAACGGTCATGAAAGCAAATGAAATCGCCGACAGAGCACGGCTGGATTCCCCGAACCGAAGCCTCAGGTAACCCGGAACCGAATGCGTCTTCGAAATGTAATAAAACGGCATCATCACGATGCCGAGGAAAAGCATTGCCGGGCTTGCGCCGATCCAGTACCAGCGGGTTGCCAGGATTCCGTATTGATAGGCGGACGCGGCCCATCCCATCAGCTCGAGTGACCCGAGATTCGCGGAAAGAAAGCTCAGCCCCGCAATCCATGCCGTCATCTCTCGTCCCGCCATGAAGAAGTCTTCGCCGGTGTTGGCACGCCGCTGCAGGTAGAAGCCGATCGTGAGCACGAGCCCGAAGTAAAAAATTAAAAAAATAATGATTGCCGCGTCCACGGCAGACAAATGCACAAGCCTGGGTGCAACGTACATCGCAGCAGCCGTGATCATCCTTTAGCCTTATCCTGCCCGTAGTATGCATCGCTGCCATGCTTTCTGAGGTAATGCTTGTCGTGCAATTCGCGGCTGATCGCCGAGGCATCGTGGTTAATCGCGATGGTCAGAAATGCGGTCTTCGCGATCGTTTCTAGCACTACGGCGTTGTGAGCCGCCGTTGCGGGATCCGGGCCCCAAGTGAAAGGTCCGTGATTGGCCACAAGGACCGCAGGAACCGCTGCATGATCAGCGTGCTCAAACGCACGGACGATTGCCTGCCCCGTGTTCATTTCATAATCGGAAGCAATCTCATCATTCTTCATAACGAACGTTACCGGAACCGGCCCGTGAAAGTAGTCGGCATGAGTGGTCCCGAAACAAGGAATCGGTTGTCGAGCCTGCGCCCAGGCGGTGGCGTATTCGGAATGCGTGTGGGCGATGCCGCCGATTGCCGCATACGCCCTGTACAGGACGAGATGAGTCGGCAAATCAGACGATGGCTTCAATTTCCCTTCCACTATTTTGCCGTCGAGATCTGTAACAACCATATGTTCCGGTTCCATTTCTTCGTAGGGGACGCCACTCGGTTTAATCACAACGAGCTCATCCTCGCGCGAGATCCCGCTGACATTGCCGAAGGTGTAGAGCACCAGCCCATGCCGCACCAGTTCAAGGTTAGATTGAAGCACCTCTTCACGCAGGCTTTGCAGCAGTATCTTCGCCCTGCCGCGATATTTGGAAGTAATGGTCGTAAGTTCACCTGGTAATCGTTTGCTGATATTTGCAAAACCTAGAGCACTCACGTCGCTTTGTCAATCAGGATCGCGGCCCAATTGCTGTACCGACGTCTCACTTGGCGCGGCAATGGCTCTTCATCCCCTCTGAATTCGCACATGTTAATATTCAACTGTAAAGATGTTTCCGTCCAGGGTGACCAGATTTTTCTCACTGGACACGCACCGTAAAGTCACTAGTTGTCCGGCTTCCATTTCGGAATGCCTTATTTCGCCAACTGCCCAGGAAAGCCCACTCCAGATCGCCTTGTCGTAGTTTATTTGTATCGGAAGTGGCTGGCCATTTTGCCAGGCCTGCAGCACGAGGATTTTGCCCATGCTAATTCCATTTGGGGGGGCACCACCTGAACGGCGCCGGATCTGGTGGTCGTTCCCCCATTGCTGCATTACCATTCGCAAATCGCCGCGTTCCGGCGCCGATACGGTGGTCTCAATCGTATTCTTGCCATCGGGCATGAACTTAGCTGCAAGGGGCCGAATTCCGAGTGGAATTCGTATATCCTTCCGAATACCCAAATCATATTTCGGATTAGCATATCTTGCGAACCCCACCACCGCTAATTGTCCCGGCCCTAGTCTGATTTTGTGGCCCATCAACACCGGCATAAGACCCGCATCCCGAAAGAGCAAGCGGCCGATCTCATTCGGCTCCTGCAGGCGCGAAAGCAAGGGCATGTCAATCTCTGCGATACTCTGTTTCGGATTCAGAAGAGTGTAAATCGCGCCTTCGCTATCCACGGATCCAAAGCCATACGGCTCGGCCTCCCCGGGGATTCCACCAAAGGTTTTAGTTCGCCCCATCGCCTCGAGATGCAGATAAAGCGACTGTACCCGGGCAAACCAGCGTGCGTCCTCGTCGGAGATGAGCTCCAGATTCCCGTGTACGGTGTTCACCCAGCCTCCGCGGGCGAGCATCAGTATCAGCGCCCCTTTCCACGCGTTGGTTTTTTTGTAGTAGATCGTTCCAGTGCTTCCGATCATGAATCCGGTCGAGTCGATGCGTTCCAGCGGTACGGCACTCTGTTCATAGCGCCGTACCATATGATCGCTGTAAATATCCATGGAGCGCCAGAAGCTCATTTCTGGTACATCCGATGGCCGAGGATCACCCGAGTACAAAGAATCAAAGACTTCCAGCCAACGCAGATCGATTGGATGCTGGAATGGGAAGGGACTCGCCGTGGATTCAATATCGCCGCCGAAACCGTTAAACGCTACGAGCACTACATCAGGATTCTCTCTCCGGAAACTCTTGAGCGCGGTCCGCAAAGCGTCGACGTTGTGAGAATAAATCTCCTCCCGTGACTGTGTTTCTTCCGCTTTGGGGGTTGCAGCGGTAAAATCCACAAAATCAAATTTGAACATCCGAATTCCACGGTCGTGCCAATATTGCAAGACATCCATAAAGCTGGATAAAAATCCACCTTCATAGAAAGACATCGCCCGCTTTTGCCGATTCAGCGAGTTCTCCCACTGGGGGGCGGCATCGATCTTTACGAGAGTATTCGTACCGAACCAAAGCCCGGGCAGAAGACCGTTATCTCTGCACTTCTTCAACCACTGATCCGGGCCATTTGGCCAGCTGGACTTGCGCCAAGTCTTATAGCCGCCGTCCTGCGCAAACCAGAAGGCGTCCATCATGTAGTAATCGAACCTGACGCCAAAGCGGCGCAGCCGAATAATCTCATCCAGCTCCTTCACTGCTAGCTGTTCGGTTAGCAGTACGTTGTCAGAAAGTTCGTCATATGAGGACCAATTGTTATAGACGAATATCGGATCTGGAAGGAAAGTCTCTCCCAGCAATCGAGGGGACCAGAACGTCGATCCTGGAGTATGAGCAGGTTTTTCATAACCGATGTCCTGTGTTTCCAAGCAATCGACACAACTCAGAAGACACACTAACGCCATATAGCAGGTAACACGCGAAATGGGACAGGTGTACACGGCTATTTGCGAAATCGAGGCGCGCGCTTGAGCTTCTGCGACGGCCCGATTGGCCACGTCAGAAACATAGTTGCAATCGAGACCGCCTCCCCTGGCTTTCAAAACGGTGAAGGGAAACGGATGATCGAAAGCAACGAAACAAAACGCTACGCGGCAAACGTTTACCGCAGGAAGCGTCGATTTTACGCTCATTGTGCTCTGTTCTTCATTCTGCCAATATCAAAATGGAGGATTGGGAGCGGCTCTGGTTTGAGCGACTCCCCCCAATAATTCAGAAGTACAGGTGCAATCCGAGCTGAAGAGTGCGGCTGCCATAGGTGGATGTGCCACTGATCGATCCAAATCCAGCCGCGTGTTGCGTAGCTGTAGCAGGGAAGTAACCAATCGTCGGATCTCCTACAGGTTCGGCAAATTGTGGGTGATTCGGCAGGTTGAAGACAGATGCTTCAACGGTCAGCTTGGTCCGCTCTCCGGCCGGAATCTTGAAATCTTTTTGGATGTCGAAGTCAAGATTGTCAGCGCCTGGGTTGCGAACGTTTGAGTAGAAGCGCGGTGCGTTGCCAAATGCCTTGGTAAGGTCGCAGCAGAAGTCCGCCGCCGGGGCTGAATTGACCAACCCTGGGCCTGGGCAGGTTCCGGCGAAGTCCATAGCTTGGTTATTAAACCACAGGTTCACGCTTCGGTTAGACCCCGAGATTGACCCTGGGTTACCAACGAGATCCGGACGGTCCGTCAACATGCCAGAGCCGTTGCAATAGCCGTACGAGTTGTCAGTTATGCCGAATGGAGTACCGGCACTGATTGTGTAGATAGCGCTCATGCGCCAGCCACCGAGTACATCAGCGGCAAGGCCGCTGTTGAGCCACTTCTGGCCAGGCCCAAATGGCAACTGTACCACTGGAGCCAATGTGAAGCGGAAGGGTATATCGCCCGCGCTAACCGACCGCTCTGCCTTCCTGTTGTAGAAATCCTGGCCTAAAACGTCGAGCGACCAGAATCCGCCCCAGTCTGACGAGGAATCGTCAATCAGCTTGCTCCAGGTAAAATTCGACAACATGGAGAAGTTGTGCGAGAAACGATGCTGAAATTGGGCTTGCATGGAATGGTAGGTCGAGCTGGAGAGTCCCCACCAACCTGGGTTGATGGCCAACCAGAAGTAAACTGGCCCCGGACTGAATCCGGCTCCCGCGTTTAATGCGGCGGCAGCAGCCGGACAGTTCGGAGTGCTCAGCGGACCCACAAAATCGAAGGTTGGATTGCCCGGAACGGCTTCCGCCGCAGTGCTGGCCTGGGTTTGCTGGCATATGTTATACGCATAATTGATCGGCAAATGCGTACCCTTACTGCCAACGTATCCAATTTGGGCAGTGGTATCGTTGCCAATTTGTTTCTGCACAGTAAGATTGAAGAGCTGCATGTAGGTTGGATACTGGCTGCGTGGCGCCCAGGAACTAAAGGACACAGTGCAGTTATTGATCGGTATAGCAGAGGTCACCTGCGCCGCAGTCGGAATCGGACATGCAGGGGTCGCGGTGTCCCATACCGAGCCGCTGAGGTTTGAGGTCCACAGCAGGTTAGGTCCAGGCTGGCCATCGCCGGCGCGACCGTGGCCGACAAATCCTGAATGCATGATGCCATAGCCGGCACGGACGACAAAGCCAGCCATCGGGTTCCAGGAGAGACCGATACGCGGCTCAAACTGGTGCTTGGAGGGATCAAATGTGGTGTCGGGAGCGTTCACGCCGAATTGATTCCAATGTGGCACACAAGAGGCGCTCTTTCCACTATACAAGACCGCGCACGGATCAAAGAAGGCATCTCCGTGATGGATCTCATGGAATGACTGATCATACTGCCACCGCAGACCTGCGTTCAGGGTCAGTTTTGGCGTCAGCTTGATGTCGTCTTGGACGAAGAAGGCATACGACCAAGCGCGCGACGAGACAAAGACAGATTGACCTTGGAAGCTACTAGTCTTGCTGGGGCGTCCAAATAGGTAACTTGCAAACGCATTACCTCCCACTCCGCCCCCTGCGCCAGTGCTGTTAGTGGCTTGTCCGTTATTAAAAAGGAAGTTCCCGGTTACGCCATTCGGCTGGTAATTGTCAATCGAGTAATGATCGGCCTGGAAGCCTACCTTCAAACTGTGTTTGCCCATTAGCTTGCTGAGCGAATCACTGAAGTGGAGGCCGGTAGAGGGTTCGTACAGCATTCCACTATTGCTGAAGCCACCATAACCGTTGACGGAAACTCCCGGCGTGCCGCACTTGGTTCCATTGGCGGTGTCAGGAATACTGGAGAGGCAATCGGGAATGGCGGGAATTCCAAGAAGCGCCGGCGAGGTAAAGCCAACGCCAGAAGGCATCCGGTCACCGAGGTGGTGGGAGACGCCAAACCGGAATTCATTCAATGTGGTCGGGCTAATGGTGTGCGTCCATCCCACCGTTGAGGCATACTGCCTGCCCCTCCCAATCCCTACGCCGGCGGGCCCAAGAATGGTGTTATTGTAAAAAGCATTGTAATAATCGTAGTGAAATGCGCCGAATATATGGTCCGATTGCGAAAGATTCAGGTCCACGCGCGGGTTGACCAGGGTGTCGGTGTTGTGGTAGGGGGGGTTGATGGTCATTACGTTGGTTCCGATCCCAACCGGTGTTCCGCCACTGGGCCAAAGCGCGAGGAAATTGGCAGAGGCTACGCTGGTGGGCGAACAACCTCCGCAAGCCGCAATGTCGTTATTCGGAATCGGGTTATGCGAAACCGGGTCGTAAATCTGGAAGGCTGTGTTGGTACAGACTCCGGAACTAAACGTGAAACCGTTGCCCGTGCACAACGTGCCCAGGTCGCCGCTGCGAAACAGAGCGTTGGGAACTGTTACGCCATGGTTGACCGTCTCGCCATGGTTGGTAATTCTCTCGATGTCGCTGAAGAAGAAAAGCTTGCCCTTGACGATGGGCCCGCCGACGCTTCCGCCGAAATCGTTATAGTTGTAAGGGTTTTTTCGCAGAGTAGGGTCGGCAAAAAAGTCCCTGGCGTCCCAGTTTTCATTGCGGTTGTATTCATAACCCGAACCGTGGAATTGATTAGTGCCAGACTTGCTGACCTGGATAACGATCAGTCCGCCGGCCTTGCCATACTCCGCCGACATGCTGTTCTGCTCAATGCGGAATTCCTGGATGGCGTCTACGCTTGGCGTTACGGATGGACCGCCAAACACGACTGCGGTGACGGCAACCCCGTCCAGGACGTTGTCATCCGTGCGTGGGCGGCTACCGCTGACACGCACATTACCTTCATTCCCGCAGGCACCCAGTGAACTTCCGCCAGTCCCGTTGGTGCATCCGGTCTGCTGCGATACTCCTGGTGCCAGCGAAAGGAGATTATAGGGGCTACGACCGTTGGCATTGGCTCCCCCACCTTCAATCGGCAGGTTGGCCAACATGCTTGTGTCCATGGTCTGCCCGAGATCGGCTTGCTGGGTCTGCAAAATGGGTGCGTTGCTTTCGTTCACGGTGACACTCTCGGTCGACTGCCCTACTGCTAGCGCCAAATCCACTTTGGGCGTAGCACCCACCTCAAGAATGATCTTGTCGACCACCGTCCTTTTGAAACCCGCTGCTTGAGCTTCTACGCGGTAGGTGCCGACAATCAAGCTGCTGGCGACGTACACGCCCGCTCCGTTCGTCTTGAGAGTGGTGGCGACGCCGGTATCTACATTTGTCACCTTTATAGTTGTGTTTGGGAGCACCGCGCCGCTCGGATCGGTAACCGTCCCTGTAATGGTCCCATAAAATTGCTGGGCTGCGACATTGAAGGCGCAGACCAAAACAAAAATCACAGAGCCTACAACGACTGCAACGATTCTCGTTTGTGTCACAACGTCCTCCAGAAAAGGAAGTCGCGGAACTGATTCCACGAGTCTGCCGGCCTACGCTGGCGCGTTCCCCGGACTCACAGACCGCCAGTCCTTAGATTTGAGTATACGTTTACTCAAAAACGGCTAAATAGTATTTCCATTGGCCGCGGTTTGTCAAGATGTTTTTGGAGGATTTTTTTTGGAGGATGTTTGGAAGCTTTTTTGGGATCGACCGTTAGAGCCTGATTTTCAGGCGAGGGGCGTTGTGCCTTTCCGCCTTGCGGGGTAAGGACTCGATGACTTTCTCGCTGCCCCACTCAGTCTCAAGAGCTCTACTTGGCCACCGTGAGCGGGCGCCAGGGCGGTGGAGCGCCTCAATACCAGATGGGTGTTCAATTCGTACTCGCTCTTTCCTTGCGGCGGTGATATCCCGTCCACCTCATTCATCAGTGCCTTGAATGCTATCTGCGCCAGCTCAGTCTGCGACATTTGCACCGTTGTCAATGGTGGAATCATGAACTCCGACAACCGTATATCGTCGAAGCCTACAACCGAGAGCTCGTGTGGGATGTTGATACCCTGATCGTATGCTTCCCGCATTAGTCCAATCGCCGTCATGTCATTCGAGCACAGAACCGCAGTCGGGCAGTCGTGAATGCTGATCAAATCAAGTGCCCGCATACCGCCTTCCATGGTGTGATCTCCCACCACGATTTGTTCTGGCGCAACCGGCAGCCCGATTTCGTCCATAGCGGTTTTGAACGCGTCCCGCCTAGCCAGCGCCGATTTCAGATGTAGCGGGCCTGTAACGAACGCGATCCGCGTATGCCTTAGAGCAGCCAAGTGTTGCACCGCTTGCCGGATGCCATTTTGGTAGTTGATCCGGATGTTGCTAACGCCGGGAACGTCAGGCCCAACATCGACAAACACCAGTGGCACCTTACGGAAACGAAGATGCTCGATTAGCGAATCCTCCATGCCAAAGGTAAGAATCGCAACTCCGTCCACTCTGCGCTCGATCATGCGGCGCACCGACGACTCCATACGTTTGGGGTCGTGTATGGTGGAAGTCAGAAGGATCTCATAATTGTGCTGGACAGCAAGGTTCTCAAAAGTCTGAACAATCTCCGGAAAAAATGGATTAGTAATTTCCGAGACTACGAGACCAAAGATCCGGCTTCTTCCAGAAACCAGAGCCCTAGCTTGTGTATTCGGGTAGTATCCCAGTTCGTCGACTACTTTCCATACGCGTTTAGCAAGTTGAGGATCAACTGTAGGGATTCGGTTGATCGCTCGCGATACTGTGGCTGTGGAAACCTTTGCGCGCCTGGCAATCTCCCGGATATCCATACGTCTTCGCCAATCACTTGCAACTCGTGAGGTATCTTAGCATGCTGAGAATACGTTTGCTCAACCTACTGTCTACAATGGTTATCTTGCGCGCGATAAGCTCGGTTAATGCTGTGCGCGTCCATTTCCTGCATGCTCGCGGCCGCTGGTTCAGGCGTGATGTTGCACCACCCAGAGAATAGCATTTTACGTCCAGCCATTACACCGCCCTGTTCCAATTGGAAGCTGATGGCTTACTGCAACTGAAAATCCACGGCTCCGCTTTGTGCGGCCCGATCGGCATATAATCGGCACGCCATATTCAACGTTTTGCTTTAGCCATCTTCGCCCTAGAGGGTATACGTGATCCGGAAACAACAGCGTCTGACCTGGGTCGTGGCCGAAGGACCAGGCCACCAGCGGGACACACAACTCGTGCTCTCCCAGAGCGGGTACGCGCCAATTCTACGGGACAATGAAATTCGATTCATCGATCTGAACCGCGACGAGCTGGTCCAGGTGAATCTTCGGGCCAGCTACACCAGAATGAAGCGCCTCTGGCTGCCGAAGACCGTAGTGCAAGCTGACTTTCTTGTGTCCATCCCCAAAGTGAAAACGCATCACTGGTCCGGCGTCACTCTCAGCATGAAAAACATGTTCGGCGTCGTCCCGGGAAGCAGGTACGGTTGGCCCAAGAACATTCTCCGCTGGAGCGGGATTCAGCAAAGCATTCTCGACATCTGCTCCACGGTGCCGGTTCATTTTGTGATCGCAGACGCGATCATGGCGATGGAAGGCAATGGTCCATTGAACGGAACGCCACGGCCGCTTGGGAGTATTGTTCTGGCTGATGATCCGGTCGCCGCCGATGCCACCTGCGCTAGGCTGATGGGTCTCGAACCAGGTCGCGTCGTTCACATTCGTGAGGCAGCAAAGTTCCTCGGCAACTCTTCTCCCACGTTGATTGACCAGGTTGGCGAAATGTTGCGATCTCCGGATTTGCCATTTCAAGTTGTTCCGGAGTTCCGATTTCTGAGCCGAACGTAGTCGAATAGTCTTTCGACCATGGTCGAATGAAAGGGAAGTTTTCGAGGCCGGACAGGATGAACTGACGGGAGCATCTTATGGTTTCTTTGTATCTAATTGCAAACAAGATTGTTAGCAAAGTCTCCAAAACTATATGTGCCGTGCCGCACATTTCGCGTATTGCTAGTATTTCGAGTATGTGCTATCGTGTAGGCATATGGCTGCGACCGCACAACGTCCGATCACTTTACCGAAAGCCGAGCAGAAGCGAGTGGAAGAATTGGAAGCTGCGCTCAGCCGGGGAAAAGCCGCACTCGTGAGTTCCACCGGCGAACGGATCGAATTGCCAAATACGGTTTACAAGATCCTTAGAAAGGTAGTCACCCTCATGGCGCATGGCCAAGCCGTCACGTTGGTTCCGGACAATCAGGCCGTGACCACTCAGCGCGCTGCAGACCTCTTGGGAATGTCACGACCCTTCTTCGTCAAATTGCTTGAAACCGGAGCGATGGGATACCACCGAGTCGGGAATCAGCGGCGAGTGTATTTGCGGGATGTTCTGGCATACGCCCAGAAACGCGACGACGAGCGCCAAGCTGCACTCGATCGTCTGTCAAGAGCGGCAGTGGAAGCCGGCCTGTATGACCGCAATAAGTTTCCTGAAGGCGGCCGGGACGAGTGAGAGCCGATTTTCCCGTTGTCTTGGACGCATGCGTCCTGATCCCCATGCCGCTGGCTGACACCTTGCTGCGGCTGGCAGGCGGTCCCCGACTCTACCTTCCAAAGTGGACGGACCAGATCATGGCGGAGGTGAGCAGGAATCTGCAGGAGAACTTCGGCGTGACTGAGGAGCAAGCGGCTTACCGGGAGAGCGAGATCCGGAAACACTTCGGGGAAGCCTGGGTGGAAGGTTACGAAGATCTGATTCCATCGATGAACAACCATGAGAAAGATCGCCATGTCCTCGCCGCCGCGGTCCGCTCCGGCGCAGAGACAATCGTCACGTACAACCTGAAAGACTTCCCTCCTTCGTCCCTCGCACCTTACTCCATCTCGACACAAGGCCCCAGCAGCTTTCTCAGAAACTTATATGAACTCGACCCCGACGCTGTGCTACATACGCTGGAGCAACAAGCGGCTGCAATTGATAAATCCTTCGACTATCTGCTGGATAGACTTCGCGTCAACGTTCCCGGGTTTATTCAAACGCTCACCCAGCAGAAATGAGGGCAGCTGAGCGATGGAACCGTACTGGAGCTACGAAGACGTCGGAATCTACTTTTTCGTCCTCGTCTTCCTAGGGGCAGTCGTTCGGATCGCGGTGCGCGCGCACTGGCTTAGCCCAGCTCAGCTGGTAACTCCTAGCTTAGCGCTACAGACCTCTGTCATCGCATTCCTAGGTATTGCTTTGTACCTGATTCTCAAGTGGCGTCATCCTAGACCGGTGATCGGGCCGTTAGGTTGGGTGCTCCCCGCGAGACTCTACAGTGCAATTGGATTCGTTGGCGGCACGGCTGCAGGGCTCGGCATTGCGTTCGTGACTCGCTTTCGCCACGAGGTCATGCCGACCATCCCTACCCTAGATTTTCTAGTGTTGGGCCTCTTTCTCGGCCCCGTTCTCGAGGAGTCCGTGTTCCGCGGATGTTTGCTTCCCTTGCTAGCCCGACTTTCGCAGTTGCGGGCACTTTTCGGCTTTTTTGTGATGATTTTCGTGTTTAAATCTTGCGTTTTCATCATGGGCATGTGAAAAACAGTAGAGTGAAGACCAAGTACCTTCCCTTGGAGTCGGAGATCTGGCACTCTGCGCTTGTCATGTTTCTGCGCAGCATCCACCGCAACAAAGACGGCAAGGATCATCGCTACTTCAGCATCGTTGAAAACCATCGTCTGGCATCCGACAGAACGGTGCAGCGAACGGTTCTCTATCTGGGTGAGATCAACGACCAGCAGCAAGCGGCATGGCGCAAGACGCTTTCGGTATTTGATGAAGAGCAGATCAACGCACGGACCTTGTATGGATTGGCCTGGGTCCAATTGCCATCCTCGCTGTTGGTGCCGGGATTTGGTTTAGTACGCAACAAGCGTCGAAGCTTAAACAGAAACAGCACGCGCCTGTGTCCAGCATGGCTGACATGCCAGCCACGAACGATGATTCGACAGATTCAACCGCAACCGATTCTGATTTGCAGGTCGATCTTGGCCCCGACGATCTGAAGAAAGCACAAGTACAGACTGCCCACGCGGAGATGCGCGAAACCTCGAGCAGACTTCGCGTCCCCGGAATCGTCAACGCGGATGAGTACAAAGAGGTGCACGTTACTCCACTGGTTGGCGGGATTATTCGTGTGCTTTCGGCAAGGATGCATGACTTGAGGGGGAGCGCCCTGATAAGTTCATCAGTCGCATAGTCGGCGACTGAACATGCCCAGGC
>Ga0207684_10001400_pt1 | contig 26189 bp, 29 predicted proteins | sample KBSK5501metaG_FD_184342 | JGI IMG/M metagenome (GOLD analysis project Ga0207684, IMG submission 184342) | Corn, switchgrass and miscanthus rhizosphere microbial communities from Kellogg Biological Station, Michigan, USA - KBS K5-50-1 metaG... | ecosystem: Host-associated > Plants > Roots >...
CCCACGATGGTGCCAAGGAGCACGACCCAGTCGGCGACGTTCACGCGAAGATCCCCGTGAACACGGCTAACAGAACCACCACGAGCACGAACCACCCGAACACGAACAGGTAGATCCCGCGCCAGGTGCGGAACCCGGGGACGTCGGGCGGCTCGGTCTCCGAGGGCTCGTCGGGGCGCGGCGCGAGCGTCATTTGCCGAGCGAGACGAGATTCGCGAACAGCCGATACGCGCCGGGGACGGCTTCGGGGAGCTGACGAAACCACGCGAGACTGGTGTAGACGACGTATCCGTTGCCGTGCCGCGCCACCAGCAGGCCCCCTTTGAGCGGCGGCTCGCCGGCGTCGCCGGAGGCGAGGATGGCGGTGAACCGCTCGTCCCAGTGGTCGGGGAAGTAGAGACCGCGCTCTTGCACCCAGCCCTCGAAGTCCGCCGCGGTGATGCGATTCGGCGCGGTCAGCACCGGATGCTCGGGCGCCAGGATCGTCACCGGGGCGTGCTCGTCGGTCACGCGGTCGCGCGAGAGGTGCAGCTGGAACGGCGCGAGCCACCCCTCGCGCAGACCGTCTAGGGTGTTGTACTGCGCGACGACCGTGCCGCCGGCCTCGACATACGCGAACAGCCCGGGCAGACGCTCGGCGAGATCCGTCCTCACGTTGAAGGCGCGGATGCCGATGACCACCGCGTCGAGGCCGCGCAGCCGTTCTGGCGTCAGGTCGGCGCCGGTCAGGGGCGTGACCTCGTAGCCCATCTGCTCCAAGGCGGCGGGCACGTCGTCGCCGGCGCCCGCCAGGTAGCCGACGTGGCGGCCGCGCGTCGCCAGCTCGAGCGACACCGCCCGGGCGCCCGCCGGGGGCTGCAGGAGCTGCAGCGGCAGGTGATCGTAGCGCACCTCGATGCGTTGCTGGTTGAAGCGCCGGCCGTTGATCTCCACGCTCGCCCCGAGCGGCGCGGTCGCGAGCTGCGGCGGCGCGGTCACGGTGAAGGTGAAGCGCGCGTGCGCGCCCGGGGCGGCGAGTCGAAACGGCTGCGAGGCCGGCGTCACGACCCAGCCGGCCGGCGCGTCGAGCTGCACGGTGCCGACGGCGCTCGCGCGGGCGGTGGTGAGGTCCACCGTCACCGGACGCGCGGCGCCGGGCGCGAAGAGCCGGACGCCCGCGATGAACCGCACGGAGACTGGCGCGATGACCTCCAGGCGCCGCCGCAGCGCGGGCGTGGCCGGATCCGCGGCCGGCCTCGGCTCGCCGGCGATCACCAGCGTCTGCCCGCCGACGTCGAACACGTACTCGAGCGGGAGCGTGGGCGGGTTCTCGGGACGACCGATGAGCGACGGATCGTCCACGTCGAACAGCCCCACCGTGCCCTCCGTACGCAGCCAGTACGGCTGGCTCGGCGACGTGCTCGCGGGCACGACCTGGGAGGCGTCGCGGACGACCGGCTGGTTCGGGCGCAGCGCGACCGCCTTGGTGATCGCGCGGTGCACACTCGGGTACCGTACCGCCGTCCAGCGCACCGGGACGCGTGACCGCACGACCGCCGTGTGGCGCAGCTTCACGCGCTCGCCCGGCACGACCTCGGCGCGATCCGCCACGGTGTCGACCTCGAGGCCGAGGCACGCCTGGATGATCCGATCGAGCTGCTCGCGCTTGTCGCTCACGACGGGATCCGCGGGCAGCCCGGCGAGCCGGCGGCGGATCGCGAGCAGCGCGGGCACGCCGGCGGCCGGGTCCTGGGCGTTGAACATCGCGATCGCCTCGTCGATCGCGTGTGCGATCTCGGCGCCGCCCGGTACGCGGGTCCACGTCGTGTCCACGCCGTCCAGGAGATCGGTCGTCGCCGGATCGCCGGCGAGCAGCACGAACGGCTCGATCCGCGAGCCCTCATGCACGGGCGGAGCGCCGATGCCGAAGCCCTGCGTCTTGTGCATGCCACGGCTCCGGGCCGCGATCGACGCGAACGACTCGCCCGAGACCGGATCCCGGCCCCCGACCTCGACCTTCACCACGCCCGGCCCATCCGGGACGTTCGCGGGCGAGCCCGCGATCGGCATACCGCCGCCCGGATTCGCCGCACCGACGCCCTGGCCGACGTTGTGGACGATGCGGCGCGCTTGCCAGGGCCGGAGCTGGCGGAGCTGCTCGGGGAACGCCGCGGGGTCGGCGGCGAGCCGGAACGCTTCGACGGCGAGCACGGCCGACGCGGTGTGATGCCCGTGCGTGAGCGCGGGCTTCGGGGAGAACCGGGTGATGATCACGTCCGGGCGGAACTCACGGATCACGCGCACGATGTCGCCGAGGACGGCCGGCCGGTCCCAGACGTTCAGCGTCTCCTCGGCGTTCTTCGAGTACCCGAAGTCCTTCGCCCGCGTGAAGTACTGCCGCCCGCCGTCCAGCCGGCGCGCGGCGAGCAGCTCCTGCGTGCGCGCCACGCCGAGCGCCTCGCCGAGCTGGGGGCCGAGCAGGTTCTGTCCGCCGTCGCCGCGGGTGAGCGAGAGATAGGCCGTCCGGTATCCGCGGCCGCGCGCCAAATAGGTGATGACCTGCGTGTTCTCGTCGTCCGGGTGGGCGGCAATGTAGAGCACGCTGCCCATCGTCGCGAAGCTGCGCAGCTGCTGCAGGATCGCGGCCCCCGTCGTCGGTGGCTCGGCGGCGTGGCCGATGTCGGAGGAGCCCGCCAGGATGGCCACGCCGAGGGCGGCCCAGAACGGCACGTTCCAGAGGATGTCGCGCAGCAACAGGGAAGACGTCATCGGCGGCTCACACGATAGCACGGCATATGACGGAAGGCGCGCGGCGGCACGCCCACCGCGAGATGATCCGACGCACCGCTTCCAGTTGCGGTAGACACGTTCGACGTACCGGGGGAGACTATCTGTCCCTCAACTTATGTTACCCACGTCACCGGACAGGAGGAATCATGATCAAGGACGCGTTCGCACAGAGTGTCGTCGTTGCCGCGCTTGCGCTGCTGTGGGCCAGCCCGGGGATGGCGCAGACGCCAGGCAGCCCTGGGCCTGGATTCCCGGCCTCGAGCTTTTTGGCGCCGACCAAGGCCACGTGGGACAGCACTCGCACACTGGTTCTCGGAATCGCCGACAGCGTGCCCGAAGACAAGTACGACTTCAAGCCGACTCCCGCCGTGCGAAGCTTCCGGGAGATCCTCGTCCATCTGATCGGGGAGAACTACGCGTTTTTCAGCAGGGTCTCCGGCGACAACCTTGGCAGTAACGCCCGCTTCGACGCCCTCAAGAGCCGCGCGGAGATTCTGAAGGCGCTCCGGGAAAGCTACGATTACGGAGCCGGGGTCTGGGCTGGGCTCACCGAAGAAAAGGCGCTGGAAATGGTGGCCGGGAGGGGCGGCCAGCCAACCCAGCGCTGGGCGGCCATTCTTGGCGTGATCCAGGACAACATGAACCACTACGGCAACCTCGTCGTGTACCTCCGACTCAACGGCATCGTGCCGCCGCGCAGCGCTTCGCGCAATTGACGGGTGTCGCGGGGAGCATGAGGCCGGCGACTACGGCGGCGCTCATCTCCGAAGGTCTCCGGCGGCGCCGGTCCCGACGGACTCCTGGGGCAGCGACTCGTTGGCGATCCGGATTTTCATCCGCTGGAGGAGCTCGGGATATGACGACACCCGGATCACGCGGTCGAACTGGGCCCGGTAGTTTGTCACCAAGCTGACGCCTTCGATCGAGACGTCACGGACCGCCCAGCGCCAGTTGCGATACACGAGATCATGGGTGAGGGAGATCAGTTTGCCTCCCCGGCCGGCGACCGTCATGTGCACGGTCGCATGCTCCCGATCAACAGACTCCCTCAAGAATCGAACCGTGATCCCCTCACCATTACCATCGACGTCCGCCACCGAGGCCAGCAAGTAGACGAACCCGCGCTGCATGAACTCGGTGAAGATCCGCGTGAACTCGGCTCGCTCGGCCGTGCTGCTCGCCTGCCATTGGCCTCCCAGCGAACGCTCGGCCGCGTCACGGAAGTCAAAGACCGTGCCGACGAGGGCCTGGATGGTGACGAGGCGCTCGAGGGGATGTTGCTTCGTCGCCGGGTCGGTGAGGATCTTGTTGGCGTCTCCGAAGAGAGTCCGGAGGGTATCGCTTGGAGGTCCTGCCTCGCTCGAGTGCATCGGCGACAAGCACAGCAGGACCACCGTACAGAAGATCAGATACGTTACCGAAGCCCTCACAGTGAAACGACTTCTTTGAGGTCGAGGAGTGCCGACCGTAGCAGACTCTCGTCCTCATTGTGCGACATCACCCACCGCTCGAAGGTTGCTCCACAAGAGCAGTCGATCCAGAGAAGGTAGCCCGTCGTGGTCGGGGACTCGGCGAGGCTGCGGAGCATGCCGCAGGTGCGGTGAGTCCGGACGAACGCCTGCAGCTTGTGATAGACGCTCATGCCCTCTGAGTGTCATTGAAGGTATGGGAAGGGTCTATTGGCCTTTGGGCCCATACGACCTGGGGGCGTGAGCGTCACCCGGCCAGCTTGTAGAACCGCAGCGCGTTCTCCCCCAGCACCTTCCGCCGCGCCTCGGCGGAGAGCGGCGCGAGCCGCTCGCGCAGCTCGCGGACGACACCCATCGAGGCGCCGACGTACGGGTAGTCCGAGGCCCAGATGAAGTAGTCGGCCCCCACGTGCTCGACCATCTGGGCGGTCAGGGACTCGTCCGTCGGCCCAGATCAGGCACTGGCGGTAGAAGTACTCGCTCGGCGCCATGCGGATCGGCGTCCGGTGCGCCATCACGCGGCGCTTGTGGTCTAGGCGGTCGAGCCGGGAGACGATCCAGTTCGAGCCCGCTTCCAGCCCAGCCGTGGGTCGGTGAAGGACCGGAATGCGCGCCGCACCACGAGCGGACCCGGAGCGCAGGTGATCGAGTGAGTCGAAGAAGGCGCGGAAGCCGCTCCCCGAGCTACGAGATCCAAGGGGCCTCGGGTGTGCGATGGAGGGTCCGCTTACCGGGTTCCCCCGGGGCGCTGGCCGGCGCTCTCTACCGCGGCTCCTGCCGATCACGGGCCTCGCGAAGGATGCTCGCGATCTCGGTCCGTCCCGCGCCCTCGGCGAGATCGAGCGCGGTCTTGCCGTCGAAGCCGGGGGCGCCGGAGCCGCGAATCGACAGGTCGGCGCCCGCGGCCACCAGCACGCGCACGATCTCGGGCTGATCGCGGAGGACGGCGAGCATGAGTTCGCTGAGACGGTACTTGGCGGTGTGATCGAGCGCGGCACCGCGCTCGACGAGGAACGTCGCCGCGCTGGGGGCGGCGCTGAGGACCGCGAGCATCACCCCGGTCTGGCCGTGCGCGTCGCACGCGTCGATGTCGGCGCCCTCGTCGAGGAATCGAGCGAGCCGGCTCACGTCGTCACCGCGAATGGCCTGCTCCCAGTCAGGGCGCACGGCGCGCTGCTCGCCGCTTCCGTCAGCGGCCCGGACCCGATTCGTGCCGGGCGAGCAGCTCGGCGATCTCTCGCCGGCCTGCGCGATGGGCCGTCTCCCGCGGCGTCTCGCACTCGTCGATCCGCGTTCTGGCCGTGACGTCGGCGCCGCGGGCCAACAGCAGCCGGACGGCGCGCTCATCACCGTCGCCCGCCGCCCAGTGGAGAGGGGTGTAGTCGTTCAGACCGCGCTGATTCGGATCGGCGCCCGCGTCCAGCAGCACCTCGAGGATGTCATGGGCCTCGGGCCGCCGCGGGCTGCCGGGGACGGACCGGAGACACGTCAGGGCCGCGATCAGCGACGGGAAGCCGGCGTGATTCTCGTAGTTCGGATCCGCTCCGCGGTCGAGCAGGAGGCGGATGAACGACAGGGGGCTGTGGTAGATCGCGTACTCCAGGCAGTGGCCGATGGTGATCGGCCCGCTCACGTCGGGAAAGCCGCCGGGGCTGCCCAGCGCGGCGCGCAGCCCCTCGAAGTCTCCGGCGCGGAAGGCGACGTCGATTCGCCTGAACTCCTCGTACTCGCGACAGCGCGCGTCGTCGCTGGTCATCCCTCGTCCACGCCCGCCCGATAGGGCCGGACGTCAACCGGCCTGAGGCACCCCGACCGCGTCGAAGTCCTCCTGCGTGTGGATCCATCCTTCGAGGCCGTCGATCCTCACCTTGAGCCACGGATCCTGGTCATCGACGCCGAAGAATATCACTTCACGACTGGCGTCCCAGGAGAGCTTGATCTTGGCGCCGAGGAACTCGACCCGGGAGTCCCTTCTCACGACGACGTGCCGCGGCACTCCGATGCCCGCGTTCGCCTCGGTGAAGACACGCACGAACGTGAGGTCCTGATCGCTCGGCCTCCGCTCCACCTCGATCGAGACCTCGCACCCGCTCTCTCGGAGCCCGTCCCCCGTCCGCTCGACGCAGCGCTGTCCGGGCAGGAGGCGGCCCTGCATCCAGTCCACCCGGACCGGCACCGTGACATGGAAGTTCCCGGTCCAGACGCGAAAGTTCATGACGTCCGGGAGAAAGAGAGTCGCTCCCCCCCGCTTCTGCGGCGGAGTCGGAATCAAGCCCTGAAACTCTCCATCGGTCGTGAACGGCTTTCCAAGCCGGCTGAGCCTTCCGTTCACCATCCCGAACAGCTCCCACACGTCGCCGCTGCTCGGCGCGGAAGGCCAGCAGGCAACGCCGACGAGGAGCCCGCTGGTGAATCCTCCCCGCAAGAGCTGGGCGGACGCCATGCAGGATTCCGAGAAGGCGTCGGCCTCCAGAGAATACGAGAACGTCTCCTGGTGCAGGATCGCCCCGGAAGCGTCGCGGATGGCCAGGCCGGCGAGGGCGGGCTCTTCCGCCCGATCGGGTCGGGGCTGCGCGAGGCGCTTCAACTGGAGTACGACGATGAAATCCTGTCCGCCAACCCGAAAGGGCCCCAGGCGCTGCTCGGCGTCTTCGAGTGACGCAGCAGGCGGCTTGATGTCCTTGCCCTCGGCCGCCGAGCAACGGGGGCCCGAGACCAGGACCATCGCCAGACAGAGGAACGACGGGAGGGCGAGCCAGATGGGAGCGGTCAGGCGTCGCGGTGCCATCCGGTCAATAGTCTAGACCGGCGGAATTATTCGCGGGACCGCCCCCGCGGTGACCCACAAATTCGAGCCCCTTATACTGGGTTTTGACGTCCGTGACCCATGCATCCGGATCAGGAGGCTACCCATGCAGCGTAGTGGATCTTGGTGGTCGTGCGCCTGGCTCACGGTCCGCTGAGTGCGGGCTCCCCTGATATTCCTCGCGGTTCTGATCTCGGTCGGTCCGGCGCGGGCCGGTGACACGGTGGACTGCTCGGAGCGATTCCCGGTCGGAGCCTTTGCTCTCACCGAGAAGGACGCCTCGCTCCTGACCGCCAGGCCGAGCGGCTTCTCGGTCGTTCATATCCTCAAGAAGCCTCTCCCGATGAAGTCGTCCGGGCCCGAGGACCCGTGTGAGTTTGTCTATGGGTTCGACGTCTTCGAGCTGACGATGGCCGCGGCCCCGGGGGCCCTGGTCGCAGGATGTACCGGTGACTTCGAGGGGAACGGCGCGCGGGACTATGTGGTCCTTCTCAGGCGCGACACCGATGGACGCTACATTCCCCACGTGTTCCTAGCCCGCGGCCGCACATTCCACGTCGTGGCGCTGGAGGGGCATGTGACCGATGACTCGGCCTGGTTTGGTCCCTTCTGCCGAGCGAAGCCACCCACCGGAACCTTTCGGGCACCGGATTTCGACGGTAGCGGGAGCGTGTCGGTTCCGGTCGCCGGTGATCTGTTCACGATCGGGTGGTGGTCCTACTACTGGCGCGCCGAACTCGAGCGATTCGATGCGATCTTGACGACGGATTGATCCGCGACTCACCCGAGCGATGCCGACGTCACAGCTTGTAGAACCGCCGCGCGTTCTCCCCCAGCACCTTCCGCCGCGCCTCGGCGGAGAGCGGCGCGAGCCGCTCCCGCAGCTCCCGCACCACGCCCATCGAGGCGTCGATGTGCGGGTAGTCCGAGGCCCAGATGAAGTAGTCGGCCCCGAGGTGCTCGACCATCTGGGCGGTCAGGGATTCGTCCGGGTCGGCCGAGATCAGGCACTGGCGGTAGAAGTATTCGCTCGGGGCCATGCGGATCGGCGTCCGGTGCGCCATCACGCGGTGCTTGTGGTCCAGGCGATCGAGCCAGGAGGCGATCCAGTTCGATCCGGCCTCGAGCACCGCACACTTGAGGCGCGGGTACCGCTCGAACATGCCGGAGGCGAGCATCTGAGTGAAGGCCGCCATCACGTCGATGGCGAGGAAGGCGAAGCCGAACAGGCCGTCCGAGGGGTCGTACCGCTGCCACGGGCGGAACCACTGGCGGTCGCGCACCACCACGTGGAAGGCGATCGGCATCTCCAGATCCTGGACCGTCTCCCAGAAGCGAGCGAACGCCGGGTCGTCGAAGTGTCGGCCGGCGCGGGCGGCCACGTCCGGCGAGAGGAAGACCCCCACGCACCCGTCCACGCGCGCCCGGATCGTCTCCTCCACCGCGCCCTCGGGGTCGAGGAGGGAGATGTGCGCGACCGGGTGGAGGCGCGCGCGATCGGCCTGGCAGAACTCGACCAGCCATCGGTTGTAGGCGCGCGTGTAGGCGGTTGCGAGGCGGGGGTCGGTGACGTGGCCCTCCCAGCAGATGCCGATGGTCGGGTAGAGGAGGACGCTGTCGATGCCCTCGGCATCCATCACGGCAAGCCGCGCGTGCGGATCGTAGCCGCCGGCCGGGCTGCCCTCGGCGTAGGTGACCTGGCCCCGGGTGAGGAGGCGCTCGGTGTCCATCTCGATGCCGCCGAGCGAGCCCAGCTGCCCACGCAGGGTCTTGAGCGACCGGCCGTCGATCAGCAGCACCTCGTAGCCTTCGGGATCGGTGTCGATCCGGATGGCCCGGTCCCGATAGGCCGGGTCGATGTACCGGAGCCAGGTGTCGGCGGGCTCCAGCACATGCCCGTCGGCGTCGACGACTCGTCCCGTTGCTTCCGTGGCCATGGCGCGCTCCCTTCGGCGCGATACTGCACGGCGGCCTCGGTGGCGTCAAGGCGCACCGCCGGCCGCCCCGTCGGTGGCGGCGCCCGTCCCGATCGCATAGAATCACGGACGTGCCCCGGATCAACGAGGCGTTCCTGAATCTGAAGGCGAGCTACCTCTTCGCCGAGGTGAAGAGGCGGACGCAGGCGCATCGCGACGCGCACCCCGGCGTCCGGTTGATCGACCTCGGCATCGGCGACGTCACCCTGCCACTCCCGGAGGTGGTGGTCCAGGCACTCGTGGACGCCACGCGTGAGCAGGGGCGAGCGGAGACGCTCAAAGGCTACGGGCCCTACGTGGGCTACGAGTTCCTCCGCGCGGCGATCGCGGCGCACGACTTCGGCTCCCGCGGCGTGAAGCTCGGCGCGGACGAGATCTTCGTCAGCGACGGCGGCAAGAGCGACGCGGCCAACATCCAGGAGCTGTTCGCGACGGACGCGGTGGTGGCCCTGATGGATCCCGCCTACCCGGTCTACGCCGACGCCAACGTGATGGCGGGACGCTCCGGTCCGGCGGATGCGAGCGGCCGCTACCCGGGCTTCGTGTACCTGCCGTGCACCGCCGAGAACGACTTCCAGCCGGAGCTGCCCGACCGGCACGTTGACCTCATCTACCTGTGCTACCCCAACAACCCGACCGGGGCGGTGATGACACGCGCGGCGCTCCGGCGCTGGGTCGACTACGCGCGAGCCCAGGAAGCGGTGATCGTCTACGACGCCGCCTACGAGGCGTACATCCGGGATCCCGAGCTCCCGCACTCGATCTACGAGGTCGAGGGAGCCCGCGAGGTGGCCATCGAGTCACGCAGCTTCTCGAAGAACGCCGGCTTCACCGGCCTGCGCATGGCCTACACCGTGGTGCCGCGCGAGGTGCAGGGCCGGACCGGGGTCGGGGGCGCGGTGAGCCTGAACCAGCTCTGGCTGCGGCGGCAGTCGACCAAGTCCAACGGACCCCCATACGTGGTCCAGCGGGCGGCCGCGGCGGTCTACACCCCGGACGGCCAGAAGCAGGTGCGCGGGCTGATCGACCAGTACATGGAGAACGCGCGCGTCCTCCGGGAGGGCCTGGAGCGGGCCGGGCTCACGGTGTACGGCGGGCGCAACGCGCCGTACATCTGGATCCGCACGCCGGCGGGCGTGTCATCGTGGGACTTCTTCGACCGCCTCCTGGCGGAGGCCAACGTGGTGGGCGTGCCGGGCGCAGGCTTCGGCCCGAGCGGGGAAGGCTACTTTCGCGTGACCGCGTTCGGCTCCCTCGCCGACAGCGCCGAGGCCGTCGAGCGGATCGCGAGTCGGCTCCGCGGTAGCCGCTAGCTGACCGCCGCCAGCGGCCTCACGATTCGCTGGCGCTCGTACCACCGCGCCATCAGCTCCATGGCGAGCCACGCGGCGGAGCAGCTCACCAGGAGCACTCCGCGCGCCGTGCCCCAGCCCCAGCGGTCCACGATCCAGGCGAAGACGGTGGGCGCGGCGGCATTGACGATGAGCACCGGGGTGGCGATGGCCCCGAGCACCGCGCCGAACCCCTTCGTGCCGAACAGCGCGAGCGGCACCGCGCCGCGGACGATCGTGATCACGCCCTGGGAGGCGCCCATGAGCAGCGTGAAGGCCACGACCATCGCCAGATGCCCGGTCCCGGTCAGCAGCAGGAGGAGCGACGGGGGCAGGACCCCGACCGCGACGCGGCCCACCGTGATCGCGCGCAGATTGCGGGCGAACACGATCTCGACCACCCGCCCCCCGAACTGGGCGACACCCTTCGTGGAGGCGACCCACACCGCCGCCGCCGTCGCCAGGCCCGCGGCCTCGAGCAGCGGGACGAGCTGCACCGAGATGACGCCGAACACGAACCCGTTGAGCGACATGATGAGGGCGAAGAGGGCGATGGCGACCGAGCGCGCGCGCCCCTCGAGCGGCGGGCCGTCCGGGGACGCCTTGGCGCCGCTCGTGGGGGCAGCCACGACGCCACCGGCCTCGCGCCGGGCGAGGCCGAGCCAGTGCAGCGGCAGGCACACCGCCAGATTGATGAGGGCGAACAGGACGAGGGTCTGTCGCCAGCCGACCTGCTCGTTGAGGGCATGGCCGACCACCCAGAACACCGACGAGGCGAACGCGCCGAACAGGGTGAGGTAGGAGATCGCGGTCCGCCCGCGCGACGGGGCGACCTGCACCAGCGCGGCGAACGCCGCGTCGTAGAGGCACAGCCGCATGCCGAGGCCGAGAAACGCCCAGACCGCAAGGTACGCCCACTCGCTGCGGACGTGGGCAAGCGCGAACAGGCCCGCGGAGACGAGGACGGTGCCGAGGGTCATCACCGCGCGCCCGCCGTGCCGGTCGATGGCCCGGCCGACCGCGCTCGAGACGAGCCCCATCGTGAGCAGGGCGACGGTGAAGCCGAGGAACACGAAGCCCCGGCTCCAGCCGGTGTCCTGACTGATCGGCCCCGCCAGCACGCCGAGACAGTAGTAGCTGGTGCCCCAGGCCGTGATCTGGGTGATGCCGAGCGCGAGTACCGCGCCCGTCATCGGGTCGGCGAGCCGCGCCCGCCAGTCGGCGCGCGCGCTCGGGCCGCTGGGCCTCTTCACGGGAGGAGCGAGACGGGCGACATCGCCCTGAGACTATACACGCGAAGCGAGGGACGCGCCGCCCTAGCGGGCGGACACGGCCCCGCCCATGAGCAGCCTTGCCTCCATGAACGACTCCGTCGCCTCCTCCGATAGCCCCTGCCGCAGGTAGAGATCGCCGAGCAGGAAGTGGAGGGTGGGCTCGTCCGGGTGTCGGACGATCTCCTCGGCGAGGCCGAGACGGGCGTCGTGGAGCAGGCCGTGGCTGGCCAGGACGCCGGCCCGGAGCTCCGCGAGCGTGGGGGGAGGCGGCGGGGCACCGGCGAGAGCCTCGTCCAGGTCGTGCAGCTCACGGCGAATCGTCTGGGCGTCGGCCGGGTTGACCAGCTCGAACCATACTTCCTGGGCCGGCGACGGCGAGGCCGGCAGGAGCTGGAATCTGTAGCGCACACCGGCCAGCAGAGGCGGAGCGGTCCTGGGGTATTCGAAGCGCGCGCCCGCCAGATTGGTGCGCTCGAACACGAGCCCGCCGGGTCCCACGATGCGGACCGTGACGAGCGAAGATCGGCTCCCGCGCCATTCGAAGACCAGCGAATCGGGAAGCACCTGCCCGTTGCGGGGGGTCAGGATCGCCGGCCGCTTCATGCCGCCTCGGGTACCCAGGGTCCCGAGAGGCAGGTCCCTCGTCGTCGACAGGAAGTTGAAGCTCGCTTCGAGGATCTTCAGTCCCTTGCTCAGCCGGCTGCGGTCCACGAGGGGCGCGGTGACGCTGAACGGAGCATTTGCCTCGTCGACCCGGACGCTTCCGCGCCCGCCGGTCAGCACGATCACGACCCACGCGTCCTGGGTCGTGGTCACGGTGTCGCCCGCTCGCAGGGTCAGCAGGGGCATTGCGGGGCGCCAGAGCTCGGTTTCGGCCGACCTGACGTCGGCCCGGCCCTCCCCGAGGTGAATCTCGGTGATCATTCCGGCCACCTCTCGCTCCCCGGTTCGACCGGGGGTGGGAAGCGACAGGATCGCCGTCAGAGCCAGGATGCCAGCCGAGAGGATCGAAGTCCGGTTCGTCGCGCCCATGGTTGGTCACCTCGCCAGAGTCGCGGGTTTCGACCAGGAGCGATGGCAAGGGATGTGCCAGCGCAAATGTTGCGACGGGACGAGGCCTTCCGAGTAGCGCGGCGCCGCGGATCCGGCATTCTGCCCGATCGGCGCGTGCGTCGTGCCCGACCCGTCCTTGACTACGCTCCCGCCCCGGACTAGCGTTCAGCCACCGTGATCAAGGCGGTGTCCTTCTTCAAGCGCAAGGCGGGCATGCCGGTGGAGGAGTTCCAGGCCTACTGGCTCTGCACCCATCCGACGGCGGTCGTGCGGCTGCCGGGGGTGCGCCGGTACGTGCAGTCGCACACGCGGCTCGCCGGGTACGGCAAGGGCGAGCCGATCTACGACGGCATCGCCGAGCTCTGGTTCGAGGACACGAAGGCGATGCACGCGCTCCGCGGCACGAAGGAGATCGAGGCGGTCACGGCCGACGAGGCCGTCTTCATCGACCGTGCGACGATGGGGCTGATCCTCACCGAGGAGCACGTGATCAAGGATGGGCCCGCGCCGACGCGCGGTGTGAAGAACGTGGAGTTCGTGACCCGGAAGCCCGGCCTCGCGGTGCAGGACTTCCAGCGCTATTGGCTAAAGGTCCACGGACCGCTCGCCGCGCAGATCCCGGTGATCCGGCGATACGTGCAGAGCCACACCCGCGTGTCCGCTTACGAGCGGGGGCGGACGCCAGCCTACGACGGGGTGGCGATCACCTGGTTCGACGACACCCAGGCCATGCGCGCGTCGGCCGCGAGCCCGCACTACCCGCGCGTCCGGGCCGACGAGCCCAACTTCATCGCGCCGGGCGACGCGCCGTTCATCATCACCACCGAGCACGTGATCGTCCCGTGACGAAGGACTCCCGCACGCCCGTCGTGGACGCGCTGGTCCACTTCGTCCTCGGGCTCGAGCTCGAGTCGCTGCCCGACGCGGTGGTCGCGGCCGCGGGCCTCTCCGTCACCGACTGGGTCGGCGCGGCCATCCGCGGCTCGACCGAGCCGCTCGCGGACGCGCTCGACGCGGTGGTCGCCGCCACCGGCGGCGAGCCGCAGGCGACGGTCCTCGGCCGCGGGCGCCGGACGAGCGCGCTGCTGGCCGCGCTCGCCAACGGCGCGCAGGGCCACGCGCTCGACTTCGACGACACGCATCTGGCCTCGATCGTCCACGGCTCGGCGCCGGTGGCCCCGGTCGTGCTCGCGGTGGCCGAATGGCACCACCGGCCGGGGGCCGCCGCCCTCGAGGCGTTCGTCGCCGGCTTCGAGGTCGAGACGCGGATCGGCCGCGTCATCGGGCCGATGCTCGCCGATCGCGGATGGCACGTCACCGCGGTCCTCGGGCACTTCGGCGCGGCGGCCGCCGCGGGGAGGCTGCTGGGTCTCACCCGAGAGCAGCTCGGGCGAGCGCTCGGGATCGCGGGCACCCAGGCCGCGGGGCTCGAGCAGTCGCTCGGGACCATGTGCAAGCCGCTCCACTCCGGCAAGGCGGCGATGAACGGGCTCCTGGCCGCGCTGCTCGCGCGCGAGGGCTTCACCGGGCCCACCGGCATCCTCGACGCGCGCTCCGGCCTGCCCGGCACGTTCCTCGGCGTCACCGACCTGAGCGCGGCGCTGGACGGCCTCGGCACGCGCTTCGAGCTCCTCGACAACAGCACGAAGCTCTATGCCGCCTGCCACCTGCTGCACGCGACGATCGACGCCGGCCGCGCCATCCGGGCCCGCGCGGCGCCTTCCCCCGAGGCGATCGCCACCGTGGAGTGCCACGTGCATCCGCTCGCGGTCAAGGTCGCGGCGATTCCCGAGCCGCGCACCGGGCTCGAGGCCAAGTTCAGCGCCGCCTACTGCGCGGCGCTCGCGCTCACCGGCGGCGAGGCCGCGGAGTCGGAGTTCGCGACGACGCCCGATCCGGCCCTCGTCGAGCTCGCCGGCCGGATCCGGCCGGTGGCCGATCTCGCGCTCGGCATCCCCGAGGCGCGGATGCGGGTCCGGCTGCGCGACGGCCGCGTGCTCGACGAGGTCGTCCGGGCCGCCCGCGGCACTCCCGGCCATCCGGTCTCTCGGCCGGACGTGGAGGAGAAGTTCCGGCGGCTCGCGGGCGTCGTCCTGCCCGCGGGGCAGGTCGGGCGGCTCCTCGAGACGCTCCGGCACCTGCCCGCGCTCGCCGACGTCGGGGCGCTCGCGGCCCTCACCTGCAAGGGGAACCAGCCATGAAGTTCGGACTGCGATACGCGAGCCTCGGGCGCTACAGCAACGGACCCGCCGCGGTGGAGCTGGCGCAGGCGGCCGAGGCCGCCGGGTTCGACTCGATGTGGACGGTGGAGCACGTGGTGGTGCCGCAGGGCTACCAGTCCCGCTATCCATATTCACCTTCGGGGCGCATGGGCTCGGGACTCGAGGACTATCCCATCCCGGACCCGCTGATCTGGCTGGCCTACATCGCCTCGGCCACCCGCACGATCAAGCTCGGTACCGCGATCCTCATCCTGCCCCAGCGTAACCCGGTGGTGACCGCGAAGGCGGTGGCGACGCTCGATCACCTGGCCGGCGGGGGCCGGGTGCTGCTGGGCATCGGCGTGGGCTGGCTCGCCGAGGAGTTCGCCGCCCTCGGGCTGCCGTTCGACGATCGCGGGCCGCGCACCGACGAGTACGTGGCCGCGATGCGCGCGCTCTGGAGCCAGGAGTGCGCGACCTTCAAGGGGCGCTTCATCTCGTTCGACCAGGTGTTCTGCCGGCCGCGGCCGCCGGAGCGCTCCATCCCCATCGTGGTGGGCGGGGACACGGTGGCGGCGGCCCGACGCGCCGGCCGGCTCGGCGACGGCTACTTTCCCGCCCGGACCCCGCCGCCGGGTCTGCTCGACGAGATGCGACGCGCCGCGGAGGCGGCCGGGCGCGATCCCGAGGCCATCGAGATCACGCTGGCGGCGCCGACCGACGTCACGGAGATCGAGGCGCTGGCGCGGCAGGGCATCGCGCGCGTCGCGGTGCCGGTCAGCGCCGCCGCGGGCCTGCCCGCGCAGGTCAAGACGCCCGACGACGTGCTGCGCTACGGCAAGGACGTGATCGCGCGCTTCCGCTGACGCCGGGGCCGGACCGGCGTGATCAGCGAGGCTGGGCGAAGCGCGCGGGCGAGAAGGCCTCCAGCGCGAGCGTGCTCTTGCCGGTCAGGATCAGGTCCGCCACCGCGCGGCCCATCGCCGGGCCGAGCAGGATGCCCTTGCGGCCCGCGCCCGTGGCCATGTACACGGAGTCGAAGCCCGGCACCCGCCCGAGCAGCAGGAGGCCGTCGGAGGCCACCGGCCGCAGGCAGGCGGTCTGGTGCACGACCTGGGCGTCGGCCATCGCGGGCAGCATCTTCACGAGCGCCCCGGCGATCGCGTCACGCGCCTCGCGGGTCGTTTCCTCGTCGAAGCCGGCCTCCTCCTCGGTGGTGCCCGCCCACAGCAGGCCGTCCGGCTTGGTGGTGGCGTAGTTGTGGCTCCAGCCGACGGAGCAGGGGACCGGCGGCCCGGGCGCCTGCAGGCGCAGGATCTGGCCCTTGAGGGGACGGACCTCGATCGGCAGGTCGAGCCAGGAGGAGGCCTCCGCGCTCCACGGGCCGAGGGCCAGCACCACCGTGTCGCAGGCGATCTCGCCTCGCTCGAGGACCACGTGCGTGACCGTTCCGCCCTCGCGGCGGAGGCCGGTGATGCGCCCGTGCCGCACGCTCGCCCCCAGCGCCTCGGCCGCGCGGGTGAGGGCGAGCACGAGGCGATACGGCTCGACGTCCGCGCCGCCCTCGATCGAGACCGCGCCGATGGCCTCATCGGAGATTCGCGGCTCCACGCGCCGGGCCTCGCCGCCGTCGAGCCAGCGCGAGGTGTAGCCCGGCTGCCGTTGCTGCCAGGGCAGGGCCGCCTGGAGCCGTCGCGCCTCCGCTTCGGTGAATGCCAGCGCCAGCGACCGGCGCACCCGGAAGTCGATCCCGATCCCCGTCTCCGCGACCACGCTCTCGGCCAGCTCGCGGTGGAGCCGCATCCCCGCCTGCGCCATCTCGGCGATCGGGCCGGGGATGCCGGCCCCCGTCACCGGGCTCAGGCCGCCGTAGGCGAAGCCGGAGGCGTGGCTGCCGATGGCGTCGCGCTCCACCACGACGCTCGCGACGCCCGCGCGGGCGAGATAGTAGGCGGTGACCATCCCCACGATGCCGCCGCCGACGATCACCACGCCGCTCGAGCTCGTGCCGGCCATGCTAGATCACGCCTTCCGCGCGCCAGCGCTCGAGGTCGTCGCGCGAGTGGCCCAGGAGTCCCGCGAAGACCTCGTCGTTGTGCTCGCCCGGCATGGGCGCCAGCCAGCGGACACGCCCGGGCGTCTCCGAGAGCTTGAGCGGCGTCCCGGTGGTGGTCAGCGGGCCGAAGACGGGATGGTCGCGCTGCACGAACATCTCGCGCGCCTGCACCTGCGGGTCCGCGACCATCTCGGCCACGTTATTGACCGGCGCGGCCGGGACGCCGGCCGTCGCGAGGACGCGCACCACCTCCGCCTTGGCGCGCGGGCCGGTCCACGCCTGGATGATGGCGGCGATCCGGTCGCGGCGGTCGCGCCGGGCCGCCGTGGTGGCGAACTCGGGATCGCGCGTCAGCTCGTCGCGACCGATGACGGCGCAGAAGCGCGCCCAGATCGCGTTGCTGGCCGAGGCGGCGACCGCGACGTGGCCGTCGGCGGCCGGATAGATCCCGGTGGCGGAGCCCGCGAACGAGACGTTGCCCGCGCGGGTGAGGATCTCGCCGCCCACCGTGTAGCGCTCGCCAAGGTTGTCGAGCGCCACCACCAGGCTGTCCAGCAGGGCCAGGTCGATGCGCTGCCCGCGGCCGGTGCGCTGCCGGTAGTGCAGCGCGGAGAGGATGCTGAACGCGCAGAGCATGCCCGCGTAGTAGTCCGAGATGGACTGGCCGGAGCGGGTGGGGGGCCCGTCGGGATCGCCGGTGATGCTCATGTACCCGCTGATCGCCTGCGCGAGCATGTCGTAGCCGCGCTGGGGCGCGTAGGGGCCGGTCTGGCCGAACGCGGTGATCGACGCGTACACGAGGCCGGGGTTCACGCGCCGCAGGTCCTCATAGCCGAGACCGAGGCGCTCCATGGTGCCCACGCTGAAGTTCTCGCTCACCACGTCGGCGTGCTTGACCAGCTCGCGGAAGAGCTCGACGCCGGCCGGGGTCTTCAGATCGAGGGTGACGCCGAGCTTGTTGCGATCGCGGTACTGCGCGGCCGGCACCCGCTCCTCGACGCCGTCGCGCTGCCGCCGAACCCCGAGCGAGACGCGCTCGCGCCCGCGCTCCGGCGACTCGACCTTGATCACCCGCGCGCCCATGTCGGCGAGCAGCATCGTGCAGAAGGGCATCGCGATGACCTGGCCCAGATCGAGCACCGTGACGTCGTCGAGCGCCTGATCCACCGGGAGCGGACCTAGCTGGGCGTGACGCCGGGCGGGGAGGCGGGCGGGACGACGCCCGGGGCGCCGGACCAGAGGCCGCCGGCCAGGTAGCCGCCGTCCACCGCCAGCGTGTGGCCGGTGACGTAGCTGGCGTCGTCGGAGGCGAGGAAGAGCGCGACCCGGGCGACTTCCTCGGGCTCGCCGAAGCGCCCCATCGGGATGCGCTCCACCCGGCGGCGCCGCGCCTCCTCCGGCAGGGTCCGGGTGAGCCGAGTGTCGATCTGGGCCGGGGCGATCGAGTTCACCGTGATGCGGTGCTGCGCCAGCTCCACCGCCATGGTGCGGGTCAGCTCGATGACGCCGGCCTTGGCCGCGTTGTACCCGACCAGGTTCTCGACGCCGCGGAAGCCGTTGATCGACGCGGTGGTGATGATGCGCCCGCCGCCCTGGCGGACCATCTGCCGGGCCGCGGCCTGGCCGCAGAGGAAGACGCCGGTCAGATTGACGCGCAGGACGCGATGCCACTGGGCCTCGGGGTGCTCGAGGAACGGCGCGGAGTGGGCGATGCCCGCGTTGGCGAACATGACGTCGAGCCGGCCGAACTCCGCGACCACACGGTCCACGAAGGCCTGGACCTGCGCCGCGTCGCCCACGTCCAGGCCGATCGCGATCGCGGTGCCGCCGCGCCGGCCGATCTCCTGCGCGACCTGCTGGGCGGCCTCGAGCTGGACGTCGCCGAGCGCGACGGTGGCACCCTCCTCGGCGAAGAGGAGCGCGGTCGCGCGCCCGATCCCGAGCGCGCCGCCGGTGATCGCCGCCACCCGCCCCCGCAGGCGCATCGGCGGGATCATAGCGCATCGTCCACGTCTAGATTCGCTCGACGTCGGCCCGGCCGAAGAGGCCGTACGGCCGCACGCACAGCATGGCGATCAGGACGAGGTAGGAGATGACGCCGCTGGATCCGCCCACTACCGGATCCAGGTAGCCGGCCGTGAGGCTCTCCAGCGCCCCGATGGCGAGGGCCGCGACGATGGCGCCCGCGATGCTGTCGAGGCCGCCCACCACCACGATCGGAAACACCTTGAGCCCGACCAGCACCACCCCGAGTCCGCTGCCGGCCACGAAGGTCCACAGCGTGCCGCCCAGGACCGAGATGGCGGCCATCAGGGCCCACGCGATGCCGAAGTGGCGGTCGACGTCGATGCCGACCGCCATGGCGGTCTGCTGGTCGTCGGCGATGGCCCGCAGCGCCAGGCCGGTCCGGCTCCAGCGAAAGAACGCGCCGACCGCGGCGGCGCAGATCAGCGCGGTGACCGCGGCGACGAGCCTCCCGGGGGCGATCGGCACGCCGTACACGCCGATCGGGTCGGTCGGCAGCGGCAGCGCGGTCGCGCCGGGGATGCCCACGAGCACCAGCGGCGTCGCGCCCCGCATCACCATGCCGAGGCCGAGGGTGACCATGATCACCGAGATGAGCGGGCGTCCGACGAGGCGCTGCAGGACGAGGCGGTTGAAGCCGAGCGCCGCTCCCACCGTGCCGGCTCCCGCCAGGCCGAGGGCGGACGCGAGCCCGAGCCCGGCCGCGTGGAGGCCGGTCGCGACCAGCCGGGCGCCGAGCATCGCCCACTCCCCGAGGGCGAAGTTGATCATGCGGGACGTCTTGTAGACCACCACGAACGCGAGCGCGATCAGGGCGTAGATCGCGCCGGCGAGCAGTCCGTCCACGAGCAGCGAGATGAAGAACGACATGCAGGGAGCCCCGGCGGAGCGGGCCCACTCTAGCGCATTCGCCCGGCTGGCGTCTTCGCCCCGGCAAGGGCAGAATGGCGGCTGGAGGGATCGCCTCAGCATGGAGACCTTGATGATCGGCTGCCCCGCCTGCGGGGCCACGAACCGGGTCCCGGCCGACAAGATCGCGCGGGGGCTCGCGCCGGTGTGCGGCAAGTGCCGGGCGCCGCTGCCGGCCGGCAAGCCGCAGCCGGTGACCGATGCGACCTTCGCCCAGGACGTCGAGGGCTCGCCGGTGCCGGTGCTGGTGGACGCGTGGGCCCCGTGGTGCGGGCCGTGTCACATGATCGCCCCGATCATCGACCAGCTCGCGACCGAGCTGGCGGGCCGGGTGCGGGTGGTGAAGCTCAACGTGGACGACAATCCCCGCACCGCGGCGCGCTTCGACCTGCGCTCGATCCCGACCCTGCTGGTGCTGAAGGCCGGCCGCGAGGTCGACCGCCTGGTCGGCGTCCAGCCCAAGCAGGAGATCGTGCGCCGCCTGGAGAGGGCGCTCGGGTGAAGGCCGACGCGCGCATCGTCGTCTCGGTATCCGTCATGACGCTGGCCATCGTGCTCCTCCCGCGCCCGGCCGGCGCGCAGAGCAACGTCGAGGGCGAGCTGAATCGCGGCAAGGCGGCGCTCCAGCCCAAGAACTACGACCCGAAGACCTGGGAGACCTGCTGAGCACCCGGCACCAACGGAGGACGGAACGACCATGGGACTCGATCTCCTGATTCGCAACGGCACGATCGTCGACGGCTCCGGCGCGGCGCGCTACCGGGGTGACGTGGGCGTGCAGGGCGGGCGCCTCGTGGAGGTCGGGCGCGTGGGGTCGGTGGTGGCGGAGCGGACGATCGACGCGGACGGCCTCGTCGTCGCGCCCGGCTTCGTCGACGGCCACACCCACATGGACGCGCAGGTGGCGTGGGACCCGATCGGGAGCTGCTCCTGCTGGCACGGGGTCACCACCGTGATCATGGGCAACTGCGGCTTCGCGCTGGCGCCGTGCCGGCCCGAGGAGCGCGAGTGGTTCGCCCGCTGCCTGACCGCGGTGGAGGACATCCCGACCGAGGCGATGCTGACCGGCATCGACTGGACCTGGGAGACCTTCCCCGAGTACCTGGCCACCGTCGACCGCCTGCCCAAGGCCATCAACTACGGGGCCTACATCGGTCATTCCGCCCTGCGCATGTACGTGATGGGGAAGCGGGCGCTCAGCGAGACGGCCACCGAGGACGACCTCGTGCGCATGACGGCGGCGGTCAAGGAGGCGATCCGCGCCGGGGCGATGGGCTTCTCGAGCTCGCGCTCCACGACCCACGTCACGCCGGACAACACGCCGGTCGCGAGCCGTATCGCCGAGTGGTCCGAGGTCGATCGGCTCGCCGGCGCCATGGGCGAGGTGGGCGCGGGCATCTTCCAGGTCGGCCCGGACATCTCGGGCGGCTTAGCGCAGCGGGAGTTCCTGGCGCGGCTCAAGCGGGTGGCGCTCGAGAGCGGCCGACCCGTGATGTTCGGCACCATCTCGAGCCGTCAGGGTGAGAATCCGAATCCGTGGACGTATCAGCTCGAGTATCTCGACGAGTGCGCGGCGGCGGGCGCGCGCGTGTGGGGACAGACCACCACGCGCTCGATCAACGCCATCTTCTCCCTCAAGTCCTATCTGCCCTTCGACGTCCTGCCCGCCTGGCGCGACCTGCGGCTCCTGCCGCTCGCGGAGCAGAAGCGGCGCCTCGCCGATCCCGCGACGCGGCGGCAGCTGGTGGCGGAGGAGGCGGCGATGAAGCCCCGCGACAACGTCTTCCAGGGCGGCGGGGCGGCCACCACCGATCCGCGCCGGCCGGACTACGACAACCTCTACGCGATGAAGGACGTGGAGTGGAACGACCCGACGGTGGCCCAGCTGGCCGCCGCGCGAGGCCAGCATCCCGTCGATGTGATGATCGACCTGGCGCTCGCCAACGACAACCAGGTGTTCGTGCAGCCGCTCGTCAACGAGCATCCGGATCACGTGCTTGGCATGCTCAAGCACCCGCATACCCTCGCGACCTTCTCGGACTCTGGCGCCCACGTCTGTCAGGAGATGGGCTCGTCGCTCCAGACCCACATGCTGAGCTACTGGGTGCGCGCGAAGGGCGCGTTCACGCTGGAGCAGGCGGTTCGCAAGCTGAGCTTCGACAACGCGTCCGCCTGGGGCCTCGGCGACCGCGGGCTGCTGAAGGCGGGCTACCGGGCCGACCTGGTGCTGTTCGACGAGGCGCGGATCAGGCCGGCGATGCCGACGGTCGAGGCCGATCTGCCCGGGGGCGCCCGTCGCCTGGTGCAGAAGGCGGAGGGCATCGCGGCCACCATCGTCAACGGCGAGGTCACGCTCGAGCACGGCCAGCCGACCGGCCGGCTGCCCGGCGCCCTGCTGCGGGGGCCCGCCGCGGCGCGCTGAAGGCCGCGCGCGCCGCGACGGCGCTACTTGGCCAGGGCGTCGCGCATCTTGGCCAGCGCTGAGCCGTACACGTGCTCCGGGCGCAGCACCATGGCCACGCGCTGGTCCGCCTCGGTGATGCGGTCGTACTCCTCCCAGTCCCGGCTCCGGCGCCGGGTGGTGGCGCTGAAGATGTGACGGCGCGCCAGGCGAAGGGCCTCGGGATCGGAGTTGCCTGAATGCGTGAGCTCCGCCTTGCCCTCGAAGACCAGGAACCCGGACCACCAGTCGGCGTGCGAGATCAGCACCGAGCAGCGCGGGTCCCGGAGCAGGTTCTTGAACTTCATGCGGGTCTCGGTGATGGAGATCCCCACGCCGCCGTCGCGCGGGTAGACGGTGACGATGCTGAGCTGGGGCATGCCGTTGCGTCGGAAGGACGTCAGGACGCCCTGCGGGTTGTCGTGGATGAACTGCTCGATCTGCGGGGACAGGGGCTTGGACGTCGGCATCGGTGCGCTCCTTCGTGGGGGATGGAGATGCGGTCAGCGCCCGGCCGGCGCCAGGGGATCCGCGGGATGGAGAGCCGGCGTCCAGCGCAGGCCGAGCCTCGAGACGTCCGGCGCGAGCACGTCGTCCCCCGCCGGGACCACGCCCCGCTCGATCCACTCGACCAGATCGTCGAACGCTCGCTCGCGCACCGTGCCGTCGAAGGCGCAGTGCCCGGCCCAGCGCACCGCGCGCTGCACCAGCAGGTGGGAGGTGCCGGCGGCCAGTGTCCGTCGGCGATAGTCCTGCTGCAGACGAAACGGAACGCGGAAGTCCGCCGTCTCGTGGATCGTCATCAGCGGCACGCGAATCTTGCCGGTCAGCTCCGCGAACACCGGGTTACCCGCGCGGGATCGCGCGCCCGGGGCGGGGGTGATCCGGCGGATCCCACGGTTCAGCTCGTCCGCGGTCACGCCCAGGCCGGAGTCGATGTCGTAGCGAATGTGCGTCGTGCTCGCGTGCCGCGCGAACTCCCGCGCCCGGTCGGGCCCCGGATCGCGGGAGTTGAGGTTTATGATGTAGCGCTGCTGCATGCCCTCGAGGCGGAGCGGCAGCTCGCCGCCCATCAGGTGCTTCACCACGCTGTCGAACCGTCGCCCGCGCTCGGTGTAGCTTCCGGGCGTGCCCAGCGCGGCGAGCCAGGGGCCGTTCACGAGCGCGCTGAACGCCTGACGGTCGGGCGCGTCGAGGAGACGCACGGCGGAGAGGTACTCCGCGGCCGCGGTGTAAGCGTAGAGCCAGTCCACCAGGCCGACGCCGTCCACGATGCCGCACTCGATGAGGGCCCCCTGATAGATCTCCGGATGGAGCTCGAGCGATGCGATCGTGACGTGGCCGCCCATCGATTGGCCGTGGAGGATGGTCCATCTCGGGACGCCGAACTGGGCGATGAAGCGGCCGCGCAGCGCGAGCATGTCGGCCAGGAACCAGTCGGGCCGATACCCCCGGCTCCGATAGCCGGACGCGGCCCACGCGTAGCCGCGCGCCTCGAGGTGACTGCTGAGCGGCGAGGCGCGCACGCTCCCGCGGCCGTCGCCCTCGCCTTCATAGCCGTGGGCGAACAGGACGAGGCCGCCGTTCCAGCGCGCGGGGATGCCGATCAGGAAGTCGGCGCCCTCGTGAGTGCCTTCGAGGAAGCCGGCTGCGGACGCCGGGGCGATCGCGCCCGGGCCCGCCGCGAAAAGCGCGAGAGCGAGCGCCACGACCGCCAGGCGGGCCCGCGCAGTGGGCCGCGTTCTCCGGTGCCGCCTCACGCCGCGGTCACGCCTCCATCGACCGGCAGCGCCGCGCCGGTGATGAACGACGCCTCGTCGGACAGCAGGAACAGCGCCGCGTTGGCGATCTCCTCCGGCCGGCCGGTGCGGCCGAGGGGCACGGACCCGGCCGCGCGGCGGCGGACGAGATCCTCGGGATCCATGCCGGCGGTGGACTTCTGGTCGGGGCGCGCGACGAAGACGCGCAGCATCGGCGTGTCGATGGGCCCCGGGCAGACCGCGTTGACGCGGATCTTCTCGGGGGCCAGGCGCACCGAGAGGCTCTTGACGAAGCCGACCACCCCGAACTTGCACATCGAGTAGACCGGGCTGTAGGCGGAGCCCTGCAGCCCGGAGGTCGAGGCGGTGAAGAGGAGGCTGCCGCCCCCGCGCCGGCGCATCTCGGGGATGGCCGCCTCGGTCGTCACCAGCACCGTGCGCAGGTTGAGGTCGACCGCGAGGTCGAAGGCGATCATGTCGATGCCCTCGACCGCGGCCGGCCCCGGGTGCCCGACGTGGTTCCACACGAAGTCGAGGCCCTTGAACCGGCTCACCGTGTCCCACACGATGCGGCGCGACTCCTCGTCCTTCGTGAGGTCGGCGACGATCCCGTGCGCGGTGCCGCCCGCCGCCGCGATCTCGCTCACGACGCGCGCGACGCCGGCGGCGTCCACGTCGACCACCGCGACCTGCGCGCCTTCCTGGGCGAAGCGGAGCGCCCCGGCCCGGCCCATGCCGGAGGCGGCGGCGGTGACGATCCCGATCTTGCCGGCTAGTCGCATGTCGAATCCTCCCGGAGGGAAGTGTAGCGCTGGAGGCGCTTGAACCAGATCAGCTTGTCGCGGAAGCCGGGATAGGCCGCGTTGAGCCCGCTCGGATTCGGGAGCACGAAGACCCGAGCCGAGCCGATCCGCTGCGGCTTGGCCCCCGGGCCGGGGGTCGCGGCCGCGCCGAAGAACGCCCGATAGACGGTGACGCCGACGAAGGCGACGGTCCGCGGCTTCACCCTCGCGATCGATCGGGCGAGCCGCGCGCGGCCGGCCGCGTACTCGGCGCGGCTCAGCTCGGAGGCCGCGCGAGTCGCGCGGGGCACGATGTTGGTGAGGGCCAGCCCGCACGAGGGCAGGCGCACGTCGTCCCGGTAGGTGAAGGCGGTGGGGATCAGCCGGGCCGCGTAGAGCAAGCGCCAGAAGGGATTGCCCGGGCTGGCGAAGTGATGGCCGACCTCGGCGGAGCGCAGCGACGGGTTGATGCCGACGAAGAGAATGCGCGGCCGCGACCCGAGCCGGTCGGGCAGGCGCTTCATCCGGGTGGCATCGCCGCCGCTTCGGGGGCAGAATGAGCGCGGACGCCCAATCGCGGCAAGGAGGTGCTCATGGCCACGGCGCTACCGGACGGGGTGAAGAAGCTCATCGACGGACCCAACTTCGCCCACCTCGCGACCGTCATGCCCGACGGCTCGCCCCAGTCGGCCCCGGTCTGGGTGACGCGGGAAGGGGACCGCATCCTCGTCGGGACCGGCGAGGGCTCGCTGAAGGCGAAGAATACCCGTCGGGATCCCCGGGTGGCGCTCTCGATCGTGGACTTCGGCGATCCCTACACCGAGGCCCAGCTCCGGGGCCGGGTGGTCGAGCGGCGCCCGGATCCGTCCTTCACGCTGAAGGACGCCACCTCGCGCAAGTACACCGGCAAGGACTTCCCGTGGCGCAATCCCGACGCGGTCACCCTGGTCATCGAGGTGGACCGCGTGAAGTTCGCCAAGATCCCGTTCACCCACGCCCCGGCCGGAGCCGCTCGCTAGCCCGGCCCCGCCGACCGGGCCGCCGCCCGCGCCCCGGCTCAGGACCGCGCGGCCGGCTGCGCGAGGACGGCGGCGGCGGTCTTCTCGACCGCGGTGCCCTTGAAGAAGTCCGGATTCACCTCGCCCCAGAAGCGCACCGCGTTGCCGAACATGAAGTCGCGGAAGTCGTCGTCGGTGAGCAGGCCGTGCTCCACCAGCTCGTAGGCCTCGGGGACGACCGCGGTCATGTCCGGCACGTCGAAGTGGCCGATGTCGGAGCTGAAGATCGCGTTGAGGCGGGCCCGCATGGGGTTGGCCTTGGTGTTGAAGGCCCACGCGT
>Ga0207684_10001402_pt1 | contig 26187 bp, 25 predicted proteins | sample KBSK5501metaG_FD_184342 | JGI IMG/M metagenome (GOLD analysis project Ga0207684, IMG submission 184342) | Corn, switchgrass and miscanthus rhizosphere microbial communities from Kellogg Biological Station, Michigan, USA - KBS K5-50-1 metaG... | ecosystem: Host-associated > Plants > Roots >...
TCCGGTGCTTCATATGGCGCATCGATTCCAGTGAAATCGCGAATCTCACCCGCTCGCGCTTTTTTGTAGAGGTTCTTCGGATCTCGCGTTTCGCAAACTTCCAGCGGCGCATCGACAAACACTTCGATAAACTCCGCATTCCCTTCCAGAGCAATTTCTCGCGCCCGGCGCCGATCCATTCGATACGGTGAGATGAACGCCGTAATGACGACTGTGCCGGCATCGGCCATTAACTTCGCGACTTCGCTTACTCGGCGGATGTTTTCCAGCCGGTCATCGGGTGAGAATCCGAGATTTGAGTTCAAACCATGCCGGACGTTGTCGCCATCGAGCACGTATGTGTGCATGGCACGATGAAACAACTCGCGCTCGAGCGCCTGCGCAACGGTCGATTTTCCAGCGCCGGAGAGACCGGTCAACCAGACCACTGCTCCGCGATGACCGCTTCGCATCGCACGCTGTTGAGCGGTGATTTTGCCCTCGGTCCAAAAAATATTCTTACTCTTTGTAACCTGTCTGTCGGTGTAAACGCCGCCGAAAATCGTGCCGCCGCCGCAGATCTCCCCATCGTCTACGATAACAAATCGCCCGAGATTTGGGATTCGATCATGATTATCAATGACAAGCGGGCCGCGAGTTTGAATCGTAAGTTTGCCAATTTCATTTCGCTCCAACTGTTCGCGCCCGTCGCTTTTTGTCTCAAGCGTTGACGAATCCATAACCTCCTCGATCGATACGACCTGACACTTCAGGTCCTGTGTCGCCAGACGCAGATTGTAAAGATGACCGAGGCGCAGCGGCTCGCGCACGATCCAGAAAAGATCAGCGTGAAAACGATTTGTCTCGATCGGTGTTTCGTTTTCATGCGACGCGACATAGCCGCGTTCGACGAAAATCTGTTCGCTGAGTGTAATCCCGACAGAGTCGCCTGCCACGGCCGGGCTGGTTGCCTGTGCGTTCCATCGCTCGATCGAAGCAACCACCGACGATTTATTTGCCGGCGAAAAAACCAATTGATCCCCCAGCCGCAACGTTCCGGTCTCGATCCGGCCCGCTATGATTCGGCGCGCGTCAAAACGATAAACGTCTTGAACGCAAAAGCGCAGCGGAAGATCGACATCGGGTTTTTGCGGCTGTAACAAGTCGAGCGCTTCGAGAACACTCGCACCGCAATACCATTTCATTTTCATTGTCGCGCGCGCGACGTTCTCTCCTTGTTTCGCCGAGGCGGGAATGAACGCGCTTGCTTCCAGACCAAGATCGACAAGGAACTTTCGGTAATCGCTCTCGATCTCGTGAAATCGCGCTTCCGAGAAATCGACCAGGTCCATTTTATTCACGACCACGATGATCTGCTTGATTCCCAGCAGGCCGAGCAAGTAAGCGTGACGGCGGCTTTGCTCGCGCACGCCTTCGTTGGCGCCGATCACCAGGATCGCAGCGTCTGCGCTCGACGCCCCTGTGATCATGTTTTTTAAAAATTCCTTGTGGCCAGGCGCGTCGATGATGGCGTAGCGCGCTCGCGCCGTTCGAAACGGAATTTGGGTCGTGTCGATTGTGACATTCTGCTTTTGCTCTTCGATCAGTGCATCGAGCAGGAAAGCGAATTCAAACTCCATCCCCTCGGCCGCACAGGCCTTTTTTATATCTTCGATTTTGCCCTCGGGAAGCGAACCTGTGTCGTGCAGGATCCGGCCAATGAGCGTGGACTTGCCGTGATCGACATGACCGACGAAAACCACGCGAAGCTTTGGCTTCGCGTCGATACTGGGTGCCGAATGTTCGACCATGCTCATAAAAATCCACGCGCTCGCAGTTTTTGCATTGCGTTGCGTTCGTGATGATCCTGGGCGCGGCCGGCGCGCTCGCTGGTGCGCGTCGCCTCTAATTCGGCGATAATTTCGTCGATGGTCGATGCCGTGCTTGCGATCGGGTGCGTGATGGGGCTACACCCGAGCGAACGAAACCGTTTTCCATTTCGCGCGAAATACATTTTCGGGATCGGAATGTTCTCGCGCTGGATATAGCGCCAAATATCGGCCTCGGTCCAATCAAGCAGTGGTTGCACACGAACGTGCTCGCCCTTCGCTGCCGATGTCGCGAATTGTCCCCAAAATTCCGGCGGCTGATCTTTGTAATCCCATTCGAACTGCGCATTCCGCGGCGAAAAATATCGCTCCTTCGCACGGGTCGGATCTTCATCGCGTCGAATGCCAGTGATCAGCGCATCCCATTTGTAAGCCGCCAGTGCTTGCTGAAGCGCGACAGTCTTCAGCTCATGTGTCACGGTAACCGGATCGTGCGTCTCGTAACCGATGCCGCGCTCGCGCGCTTCGGTATTGATCTTCACGATCAGGTTGAGGTCATAGTGCTTCGTTGCCCAATCGCGAAACTCCAGCATCTCGGGAAATTCGTAGGTGGTATCAATGTGCAGAACGGGAAACGGGACCTTTCCAAAAAACGATTTCCGCGCGAGCCAGATGAGGACGTTGGAATCCTTCCCCATCGACCACGGCATAGCGATGTTTTTAAAGGCATGATACGCCTCGCGAAAAATGAAAATGCTCTGGTTCTCGAGGTAATCGAGATGAGTGCGTTGGACCGAGGTCATGATTCGTCTGGTAGGGGCGGGTCACCTGAACCGTCCGCTGCGCGAGGCATGATATTCGACGAGCGGGCGATTGAGGTCAATCGCCCCTAGCTGAATATGATTGCTGGTTTCACGCCGGGATTCAGCTTGCGCGATGGGCGTCGCATTCTAACCTTTTCTCATGCCCGAACCTCGCTCGACGGCGTACGATTCAAAGATTGAGGGCAACGTGATTTTTACGCGCTTCGATGCTGCTCTGAACTGGGTGCATAAAAATTCGCTTTGGCCGATGCCGATGGGCCTCGCCTGTTGCGCGATTGAATTGATGGCCACGGCGGCTTCACGTTTCGATATCGCGCGCTTCGGCGCCGAGGTCATGCGTTTCTCGCCACGCCAATGTGACGTAATGATCGTGGCTGGCACCGTCACCTACAAAATGGCGTTGGCGGTGAAAAGAATTTACGAACAAATGCCGGAGCCAAAATGGGTAATCGCTATGGGCGCATGCGCTTCCACCGGCGGAATGTATCGCTCCTACGCTGTTCTCCAAGGGATCGATCAGCTTCTTCCCGTTGATGTTTACGTTTCCGGCTGTCCGCCGCGTCCAGAAGCGTTGCTCGCAGGACTGATGAAATTGCAGGAAAAAATTTCGCGCGAACGCTCGTTCAGGAACCAAAAACCCGAACTGGTCGAACGATTCGAGGCAGCACTGCCATGACTTGCGAGGAAGCGCTGGCTTCGCTGGAGAAATCACTCGGCGAGAAGATTCAGAATAAAACTGTGTTCCGCGGTGAAACGACCTATACGATTGCCTCTGCTGATCTCCGCGAAATCGCAAAATTCTGTCGCGACGAACTTTCGTTCGATTATTTGATCGACATCACCAGCATCGACAACTCCAGCGAGGAGCCGCGATTTGAAATTGTTTACGAGCTTTATTCGGTGTCGCTCGGCGCGCATCTGCGATTGAAACTACGAGTGTCGGAAGATGCCGGCGCTGTCGATACCGTTTCCGATACCTGGCCGACCGCAAATTGGCACGAACGCGAAATTTACGACATGATGGGAATCAAATTCGACGGACATCCCGATCTCCGCCGTATTTTGATGTGGGACGGTTATCCGTTCTTTCCGCTGCGCAAAGAATTTCCGCTTGAAGGATTGCCCAGCGAAGTGCCCGATGTCGCTTTCACCAAGGCCACGCCGCTCGAAGGCGGACCCTTTGTTACCAGACCGAGCACCGCCACCGCTAAAGATCGCGAACCGCGCGCTCGACCACCGCACTTGTAACAGGTTTCGTCTTATGGCGGAAACAAGGAGACAAGGTGATGATTATAGGATACCGGCGGTACGAGCCTTAAATGCCTTAAGCAAGACCGCGTGATTTTTGGCGGCGTTTTTCCGATTGCCGCTATTCATTGTTCGCCGGCGCGCCCGGCGGTCGCGCCCTACCAATCATGCGGCTGACACTGGCGGAGCTGTCTCAGGCTTTCTCCTCGCCGCCATCACGTCCGGACGCAACGTTTCGTCTCGTGGTCCAACTGGCTTTTGCCCATGCTTCGGATAAGCGATTCGGGTGTGCAGCATCATCAAGAGCGTGAAGCGGAAGCGTTCGGCGATGATTTTTAATTCGCCGAGAGTCAGGTCGCAGTCGTCCAATTGCCGATCGCTAATGCGCTCCTGGATGAGGTCGTTCACGAGCGATTCGATTTTCTGCGGAGTCGGCTTCTCCAGACTGCGAGAAGCACTCTCGACCATATCCGCGAGGCTGACGATGGCGCTTTCTTTTGTTTGCGGCTTCGGCCCGCTGTAGCGAAAACTCTCCTCGTGCACATCCGGAATGTCGTCCTCACGCAGCTTCATGATTTTACCGCCGGCACGAGCATCTTCATGCTGTTGAAGCGCTCGCTGATAGAAATAACGGACCACTGACGTGCCGTGATGTTCCTGGATGATGTCGATGATGCGTTGGTTTAGTTTGTGCTTCAGAGCAAGGTCGACACCTTCTTTGACGTGCGCGATGATGATCAACGCGCTCATCGTTGGGGCAAGATCATCGTGCGGATTGCGTTCGAAGCTCATGTTTTCCGTGAAGTACTCCGGCTTCACCAGTTTGCCGACGTCGTGGAAATAAGAACAGACGCGGCAAAGCGTCGCATTGGCGCCAATCGCTTCGGCGGCTGCTTCAGCGAGATTGGCTACGACCAAACTGTGATGATACGTGCCCGGCGCTTCGATTGTCATCCGGCGCAACAACGGATGGTTAAGATCGGAAGCTTCCAGCCAGGAAATATCCGTCGTGATTCGAAAAAGGTGTTCGAGCATCGGCAGGGCGCCGCCAACCAGGGTAGCGGTCAAAAATCCATTTCCGATAGCCAGCGCGCTTTGCAGTCCGATCATTCCCCAATCATTGGCCATCGGAAAAAACCAATTGATCGGTCCGATCGAACCGAACGTCAGCGACAACAGCCAAATGGCGAGCCCCACCCCAAAGCCCGCGCGGATCAATTTACTGCGACGGCGCACCTGCAATGTGAGAGAGACCGCGGTGAATCCACTAATCAGGCTTGTTACGAGAAGCGGTGCGTCAATTGGACCAAACAAAACGCTGCTCCAAAGACTCACGAAAAATGCGGCGTAAAGCCCATGCTGGCGTCCAAGCAAAACGCTCAGGACAAGCGGCGCGAAGGCGTAGGGGGTGATCAACCCGCCCATCTCCGGCTTCAAAAACTGATAATTGCCGCTGTTACAAATTACCAGCAGGACTTTCGTGACCGCCAGTTGGACAAGGATCACTCCAAAAACGAGAAGAATCCGCGAGCTTCGAGAAAAGCTCTTTGGTTGATTGATCCAGAGTTGTGTAATCGCGGTCGCCAAAACCAGGAGCGCAATGACAAAGTTCTTCGTTGGTTCCGGCTGTTGACCGCTGAACACTAAAAAAGCCAGGCCGCCCGCGAATACCGCGAAGATCAACGCCTTCACGTATGGCGCGTACTCCAGATTGCGCGCTAATTCGCTGCGCGGCCGCCGACGCCGAGTCTTCCGCGAGGCGAGGCCGCGCCTGACAAGTCGTCCGCGTTTAACAAAATCGAACATGTCTATCTTTATTTCCGCGAGGTCGACGCGGGCAAGCGATGCTGCTGATAGGCGGTGATGATGGCGCGTACCAGTTCATGCCGCACAACGTCGCGCTCGGTAAAATAAACAGTGACGATTCCAGGAACGGTTTTCAATGCCTGCAATGCCTCGACCACACCCGAGCGCTTATTCGCGGGAAGATCGATCTGCGTCACGTCGCCGGTCACCACGCATTTGGAATTCAAACCGATCCGTGTCAGCAACATGAACATTTGCTCGGTAGTGGTGTTTTGGGCTTCGTCGAGGATGACAAATGCGTTGTTCAAAGTGCGACCGCGCATATACGCCAGCGGAGCGACTTCAATAATTTGGCGTGCAATTGCGCGCTCCATTTCCTCCGGCTCCAGCATGTCCCGCAGCGCGTCATAAAGCGGACGCAGATACGGCGTGATCTTTTGTTCCAGGTCACCAGGGAGAAATCCGAGTGCTTCGCCAGCTTCTACGGCTGGACGCGTCAAAATGATGCGGTCCACTTGCTCTTTCTTCAGCGCGGCCACCGCCATCGCCACCGCGAGATATGTCTTACCGGTGCCGGCTGGTCCGATTCCAAAAACGATGTCGTACTTTTGGATTGCTTCGACGTAATTGCGTTGCCCGGCGGACCGCGCGATGATTGGCGACTTACGGTGCGAGGTCACAATCTTGGTCGAAGCGAGGTCGCCAAGATTCTCGTCGCGCGCTTCGGTTACAGAGTGCAAAGCGTAATTAAATTCGTGTTTTTGAATGTCCACACCTTTTTGGCGCGCTTTCTCAAGCTGCTCAAAGACATGCTGCGCTTTGTCGATCCGACCTGGTTCCCCCTCCAGTTTCATCCAACCTTCGCGGGTGGTCACCTTTACGCCAAGAGAGTCCTCCAGCGTTTTCAAAAGCTTGAGATCGTTCGCGTAAAGCGAATGCAAAGCGCGCGGGCTCTCAAATTGGAGAGTGCGTGTTTCAGTCATCTCCCAGGCCAATAGCTGGCCCTACCGGAAACCATACACCAGCGCCCAATGCGTTCGTTCCTCTGGCGATTCCTCGACACTGACTATGATGAAGTAGCTGCCCGTGCTTTTAGGAATGACGTGGGCCGCCGCGAAATGGCCTTTTTGCCACCCATCGGACTGTTCTGCCAGCTTTCCATCAGAATCATAAATGTGAACAGAAATCTTCGCGCGTTCGACTTCCGTGCCCAACCAGAACCAATATTCGTTCCCCTTGAATAATTGCTGCCGTACCGCCTTCTTTTCCCCAGCACCGAGGTCGCCTCCCCAATAATCCTCGCGCACCTGAAATCCTTCTTTCACATAAGGTTCTGCGGCCTGAAGGGCAAACGACTGCGCGTCATCGACCGATGCAAAAGCCGCGGGCTGCAGCGCAAGCAGCGCCACCAGTAGAGAACTTCCGCGCAAAAAAACTTTCACGAACGCGTTCATCAAAATTTGTTAGTCTCTCGTGACGATCCCATAGCCGAGCCGCGTCGTGATCTCATTGATTTTCTTTACTGATTCCGGAGGAATCCGCGCGCTGCCCACGTCGATGAGAGGCTTCACCTGGACAAGAGCGTCTTCGATTTCGCGGATGATCGGAAGCTTAAATTCCGGCATCGCCTGCAGCCTTGTCTGAAAATATGAAAGGAGATCGGGCTGATGCAGGAGCTCGGCGCCGGCGGCGGAAAAATGCTTTGTCACTACCGACGTCAATACTTCCGTGCCGCGCAGCCACCCACCTAAACTAACCAATTGTGACAATTTTTCATCGTGCACCTCGTTCATCGCCTGTTGTACGCTGTTTTGTGTACGATCCAGTTCCTGCCGCACACCCTCCCAATTTCGCTTGTCCGCCGCTTCGATGATGGCTTTGGCATGCGGCGTGATTGAATTTCCGACGCCGATTCCCTTGGCGAGCGCGAGGACACGCTGGCCGATGTCCTTTACCGCTGGTGCATCTTCTGCTTGCACCGCGACAAAACCGTCGGCAATCACGGCCCCGAGCAAAAGAGCGATACGAGGCCGTTCGGTAAAATTCGTTCCCTTGTCGCTACGAACGTGTTCTTTCCAGTTGACCGCGCCCAGCTTGTTTAGCGCGCCGAAGATTTCGTTCGGCAGAGGAACAACGACGTCCTCGACCGTCTTTGATAACTGTTTAATATCGATGTGTTGTGGTGCCTGGGCGCCATGGGCGCACAGCGTAAGGCTACTCACAGCGATCGCACTTAGCTTCAGATATTTGGTAAATGGAAACATTGGGAGTTTCGACTGTTGATTTCGTATTCGTATTCAGGATTAATGAAGCAAACCTTAAGCAGAACCCCTGCTCTACACAAATCACACCCTAAAACATTTTGACTCACTTTAATCGAACCAATTCGTCACTTCGGCGGCACTGCCGTTTAAATTTTCTATGAAACTGAGCCAGCTAGAGCGCATTCTCGACCGCGCACGTTCCAAGCGAATCATGGTAATCGGCGATCTGATGTTGGACGAATTCGTCTGGGGAAAAGTCGGCCGCATCTCCCCGGAGGCGCCAGTGCCAGTTGTTGAGGTGACCGGCGAATCATTTTATCCGGGAGGCGCCGCCAATGTAGCGCGCAATCTCCGCGAGTTCGTCGACCACGTTGCTCTAATCGGCTTGTTCGGCAAAGATCACAGTGGCCAGCAGCTTCGCGAGTTGTTGGCCGAACGAGAGATCGACATCTCCAACGCCGTCGAGGAGGGGACGTTTCACACCATTGTAAAAACCCGGATAATCGCGCGCCACCAGCAGGTAGTCCGTGTTGATCGCGAGCAATTTACAGGACCGTCGGCGGCACAAATTGCAAAAATCGTCGCAGCGGTTCGGGAGAATCTCCCACAGATCGACGCGATCATCTTCGAAGATTACGGCAAAGGCTTCTTGACGACCGAGCTGGTGTCGCAAATTACGAACGATGCTCGCGCACAGGGTAAAATGGTCGCAGCGGATCCCAATCCTCGACATGCTGTCGATTGGCGTGGCGTAACAGTGGTGAAACCGAACCGCGCCGAAGCTTTCCTTGCGGCTGGCATTCCGTGGCGCGATCCAGATGACGCTCCTGCAGACGATGTCGATCTTAAGCGGGCCGGCGAAGTGCTGCTTAAAAAATGGCAAACCAAGTATGTGCTGGTCACGCTGGGCGAACACGGCATGATGCTTTTTCAGCAGAAACAAGCGCCGCATTATATCCCGACCAAGGCGCGGCAAGTTTTCGATGTGTCCGGCGCAGGTGATACCGCCATTGCTCTCTTTACTCTCGGGCTCGCTTGCGAGGCAACACCCACTGAAGCGGCGGAAATCGCCAACCATGGAAGCGCTGTCGTTGTCAGCAAACTCGGGACAGCCACGGTGACGCGAGATGAACTCATCTCGAGTTTTCGGGAGGATTCCGTCCGTGGATAACACATTATCACCAGCGGTCTTCGTCGATCGCGACGGGACGATTATGCAGGACGCGGATTACTGTTCTGATCCGAAACAGGTACAGATTTTCCCCGGCGTCCCGGAAGCATTGCGGCGTTTGAAATCGAAAGGGTTCAAACTCATCGTCATTACAAATCAGAGCGGAATTGGTCGGGGTTTGTTTACCATTGAGCAATATCGCGCGGTCGAAGCGGAAGTCTTGCGGCAACTGGGCAATGGTTTAATCGATGCGACTTATTTTTGCCACGATGTTCCGGGTCAGCATTCCAGCTGTCGCAAGCCAGCGCCCGGAATGATCGTGCAGGCCACCCGAGAACACCGAATCGATCTTTCGCGCTCATTTTTTATTGGCGACAAAGAAATCGACGCCGAATGCGGTCGCAACGCCGGCGTACGCACGATCCGTGTCCGAACCGGATTCGATCGCGATGCGGCCAACAGTTATGCCGATTGGGTCGCAGAAGATGTCCTCGAAGCCGCAAAGATTATTCTCGATCAGGTAGATGAGTAAGGCCGTCGGAATAATCCCGGCGCGCTGGGGTTCCACGCGTTTTCCAGGAAAACCATTGTATCATATTGCTGGGAAACCACTTCTGCGGCACGTTTGGGAGCGATGCCTGCGGGCCAGAAAGCTGGGTTCCGTTATCATCGCGACCGACGATATGCGCATCGCGAATGCGGCTTTCGATTGGGGTGCCGAGGTCGCTTTGACCTCTTTGCATCATCAAAGCGGTACCGACCGGATCGCAGAAGTCGTGCGCAATGCGAAGCAATACGCGTTGGTCATTAATATCCAAGGAGACGAGCCGCTGCTTGATCCCGATTTGATCGATCAAATGGTCAAGAGACTGCGCTCGGATCGCAAGATCGACATCGTGACCGCGGCTCATCCATTTGAAAACCCGGCGGAAGCCTCCTCGCCGCATCAGGTAAAGGTAGTTGTCGATCTTCACGGCAACGCGCTTTACTTCTCGCGCGCTGCTGTCCCATTTCCTCGGGATCAATCCCCGCCCATAAAATATCTCCGCCACCAGGGCATCTACGGTTTTCGGCGCACGACGCTTCTGCAGTTCGTCGAGTGGAAACCGACGCCACTGGAGCGCGCCGAGTCGCTCGAGCAATTGCGCGCGCTCGAAAATGGTGTAAAGGTGCATGTGCTCGTCACGAAACATGGATCGCCTGGCGTAGACACGCTGGCTGACGCAAAAGCGCTTGAGCAAAGACTGGCTCGAGCAAAATGCCGAGGAGTCTCTCGATGAAATACATTTTCGTCACCGGCGGCGTGGTGAGTTCGTTAGGCAAAGGCCTGGCCGCGGCTTCACTTGGGACGCTGCTCGAAGCGCGTGGTCTCCGCGTTGTTTTCCAAAAGTTCGATCCCTATCTCAATGTCGATCCTGGGACGATGAATCCGTTCCAGCACGGTGAAGTTTATGTCTTGAACGACGGTGCTGAGACAGACCTGGACCTAGGTCATTATGAACGGTTCACCAATTGCGTTCTTTCCCGGCACAACAACCTGACCAGCGGCCAAGTCTACGAATCGGTGATCCTGAAGGAACGGCGAGGCGATTATCTCGGGAAGACCGTGCAGGTAATTCCGCATGTCACCGATGTAATCAAAGATCGCATTCGCGAGCTATCCGACGAGAACAAATACGACGTCGTCATCACGGAGATCGGCGGCACCACCGGCGATATCGAAGGCCTGCCATTTCTTGAAGCAATTCGGCAATTCATTCTCGAAGTCGGCGCAGAAAATGTGGTCAACATCCACGTTACGCTCGTTCCCTACATCAAAGCCGCCCACGAATTAAAGACGAAACCGACGCAGCAAAGCGTCGCAAAATTGCGCGAGATCGGTCTACAACCCCAGGTATTAATTTGCCGTACGGAAAAACCGCTCGACCGCGATGTCCGGCAGAAATTGTCGATGTTTTGCAGCGTTTCGGAGAAAGCAGTGATCGAGGCGCGCGACGTCGAGCACACAGTTTACGAATATCCGCTCATGTTGCACACGGAGGGGCTGGACGGACTGGTGTGCAATCTGTTGCAACTCAAAACGGCCGAACCCGATTTGGCAGACTGGCGAAAGTTTGTCGAGCGCGTTGTCAGCCCGAAAAAGCGAATAAGAATCGCCGTGGTGGGCAAATACATCGACCTCCAGGACGCATACAAAAGCATCTATGAATCGCTCACCCACGCGGCTGCGAGCCAGGATTGCGGGATCGATCTCAAGCTGATCGATGCCGAATCATTGCAGGATGACCCTGACGGCCAATTAAAAGACGTGGCCGGTGTTTTGATTCCGGGCGGTTTCGGCGCGCGCGGTGTCGAAGGAAAGATCAAAGCAGCGCGGTTCGCCCGCGAGCACAAAGTCCCATATCTCGGCCTTTGCCTCGGCATGCAGATAGCCACGATTGAATTCGCGAGAAATGTCTGCGGAATTAAAAACGCAAACAGCACCGAGTTTGACAAGAACGCTGCCGAACCGGTGATCTCCTTGCTCGAAGAACAACGTGGCGTTCGCAAAAAAGGCGGAAGCATGCGGCTCGGCACATGGCCGACCAAGATCGTCCACGGCACCCTCGCGGCAAAAATTTACAGACGTGACGACGTGATGGAACGGCACCGACACCGTTACGAGTTCAACATGAAATATCGTGACCGAATGGCCGAGAAAGGATTCACGATCTCCGGTACATCACCTGATGGCGCGCTCGCGGAGTTAATTGAATTGCGCGATCATCCTTACTTCCTGGCCTGCCAGTATCATCCGGAATTTCAAAGCAAGCCAAACAAACCGCATCCGCTTTTCAAAGGATTCATTCAGGCGTGTCTTGCTCATCCTGGGGACGGTGCGCACCGCGTCGCAACCGATCCAGTATCGCTGCCCCGAGTCCGTGAGAGGGAACTCGTTCCGCAAGGATAACATCGAGATCGAGCGCATCGAGTTCGCGCAAGCAGCGAAAGAGATTCGCAGCTGCGTCGTGTAGGTCTTGGCGTTCGCTTAAGCAGCGAACGGCGGCGAAATTTTTTGCCGATTTAGCCGGATTCCACGCGAGCAATCCGACCCGCTGATCTTTATCTGGCGAAAACGATTTTGCATCACCAATCAAACGTAGTCGTGTCTTCGGCGCATAATGCGCGGGCAATTGTCCGGGCACAGAGATTTTTTTTCCTGCAGCAACGACGTCGATTTTCGCCAATTCAGATAATTGCTCTGCCGTAATCGGGCCGCGGCGCAGGATGTCGATCTTGCCGTCACGAATCGCGACGATGGTCGATTCGATTCCGTGCGCGGTCGGACCACCTTCGATAATCAACGTAATTCGATCCTGCAGATCATCCAAAACATGCTGCGCGGCTGTCGGGCTAACACCACCGAAGCGGTTTGCACTAGGCGCCGCGAGCGGCTTTCCAAATTCTCGAATAATTTCCGAGAAAACTGGATGCGCGCTGAAACGGACGGCGACAGTATCAAGACCGGCGGTCACAATTTCGGGAATGATTTGCCGTTTCGGTAAAACCATCGTGAACGGACCCGGCCAAAACTTATCTGCGAGCTTCAGAATTAACTGTCGATCTTGCGCAGGAAGATCGGCAACTTTTTCCAGCCAAGCGCGATCGGGCAAATGAACGATTAGCGGATCGAAAAGTGGCCGTTCTTTTGCTTCGAAGATTTTTGCGACGGCGATTGCGTTGAGCGCATCGGCGGCGAGGCCATAAACCGTTTCTGTCGGCAGTGCTACGATCTCGCCTTTGCGCAGCAATTCAACCGCCGCGGTGCGGTCGGCTGAAATTTCCGTTTTCACTTTGGCAGTTTCGCGGCAAGCACGCTCTCCGATTGCCTTTTGCGAAAGGCTTCCAATTTCTCCCGAATGGCATTGTCGGATGTGGCAAGAATCGCGGCGGCGAGAAGCGCGGCATTTTTTGCCCCGGCTTCGCCGATTGCGAGTGTGCCGACCGGAACTCCGCCCGGCATTTGCACGGTCGAGAGAAGCGAATCGAGCCCTTGCAAGGCTTTGGACTGAATCGGAACGCCGAGCACCGGCAGCCAGGTATGTGCGGCGATCACTCCGGCTAGATGCGCCGCGCCGCCTGCGCCTGCGATAATCACGCGCAACCCCCGGGATGCGGCTTTGCGCGCGAAATCGCCCGTCGCATCCGGCGTGCGATGCGCGGAAAGCACGTGCGACTCGTTAGGAATGCCGAGGTCGTCGAGCGCTTCGACTGCGTGGCGCATCGTTTCCCAATCGGATTTGCTGCCCATGATTACGACGACAAGAGATTTCGATTTAGCCATATGAACTGAACGGGAAGCTATCAGCTTCCCCTAAAGAATTCTAGCGTTCAACGAGCGGCGGCTTTCCAACCGCCCGGGTGCCAACAAGCGCCCCCGTCTCAAGTCCGCTGGGGACAGCGGACACTACCGTGCTTCGAGCTTAGAACGGTTGTAGGGTGGGCTGCCCTCAGCGTACTCGGACCAATTTGGAAATCGTCCTTCCCTGTCGATATTGGCTCGTGAATCGGGCGGGCAAATCGATCGTCCTCATTGGCATGATGGGCGCAGGGAAATCTTCAGTTGGGCGGTGCCTGCGCCAACGGACAGGGCTCGTGCTTCGTGACACGGATCAAATCGTTGGCGAGAAATTCGGGAGATCGATTTCAGAGATCTTTTCCAAATATGGCGAGAAGCGATTTCGCGAAGCGGAGAGCGAGGCGCTTCATGGACTGCCAGTTGACCAACCGGGAATCGTCGTGACCGGCGGCGGAATTGTGTGGCGGGAAGAAAATGTCGATCTTTTGCAACGCCTTGGCACAGTGGTGTGGCTCGAGGCCGATGAAGCAACGCTCTTCGAAAGGGCCTCGCGAAGCGGCAAGCGGCCATTGGTGCAAACCGAAAATCCGAGAAAAGCTTTTTCACAAATGTTGCAGGCACGGCGACCGCTTTATGCGAAAATTGCAGATATTCGCATCAACACGGCGGTCCTTACGGATGAAGAAGTCGCGGTGGCAATTTTGAGCAAGCTTAGAAGACTTCGTCGTAATCCAGGGCCGGGTTTACCGATCCCGGCTACAGCGCGATGAGCGAGACAGCTACACATAAGATTAAGCATCAGATGTCGAGAACGGAATTGAAGGCACAGCTGGTCGCGTTTGCCCGTGAGGTTGGTTTCGATTCGTGTCGCATAGCGGCGTGCGCAGCGCCAGCACACGCAAAAGAATTTCGCGACTGGCTGCGAAAAGGCGCGGCGGGCGAGATGAGCTATATGGAGCGCGGGGAAGGAAAACGTTGTGATCCGCAGAAGATCTTGCCGGGCGCAAAGTCGATTGTGGTTGTCGCGCTCAATTATTTTCAGGGTGAAAAAATTCGGCGGTCACAGAGCGCTGCTACAGGACGAATCGCGCGGTATGCGTGGGGCGAGGACTATCATGACGTGATCTCGCGAAAGCTAGATAAGATTGACAATTTCCTTCGCCAGTTTGGCGGCATGCAAAAATCGTATGTGGACACCGGCCCAATCCTGGAGCGTGATCATGCTGCTGAAGCCGGGATCGGGTGGCACGGCAAAAGCACAATGCTAATCGATACGCGATTGGGAACCTGGTTTTTTCTGAGTGAAATTCTAACCACCCTCGAGTTGCCGCCAGATCCTCCGCAACGTGATCGCTGCGGAACATGCGAACGTTGCATTACAGCTTGTCCAACCGGAGCAATTACCGCTTCGCATCGGCTCGACGCGCGTCGTTGCATTTCATATTTAACGATCGAATTAAAAGGGTCTATCCCGATCGAACTACGGCCGCTTGTCGGAAATCGGATTTTCGGTTGCGATGATTGTCTTGATGCCTGTCCGTGGAATCGATTCGCTCAAGCATCCCGCGAAACTGCCTTCTCAGCGCGTCGATCGACTACAGGCATGTTGCTGCGGGATTATTTAAAACTGAACGACGTGGAATTTCGCGGCCTATTCAGAAATTCGCCGATAAAGCGGGTCAAACGACGCGGTTTCCTCCGCAATGTGTGTGTCGCCTTGGGCAACGTCGGTGGCTTGGCAGACTTGCCGGCGTTGAAAGGGGCAGCAGCCGATCCGGACGAATTGATTGCTGAGCACGCAGCCTGGGCAATCGAGCGAATTCAGGCCCGGTCCAAGATGCAAGCGTCGAAAGTCTGTTGAATCCAAATTGCCGGTTTGCTGCATCTCATTGTCGATCCTGTGAACCGTTTCGCTTTGCAAAGGTCTAAACTGAGATAATTTTTGACGCGCCTCTCCTCGCCTGACGACTATTCCATGCATCAGACCGTAAAAACGCCGCCCGTTGCGCCGGAAGTCGCGAGGAAACGCCGTGCCCGCCGCAAGCGCTACATCATCTTCGGGTCTATCGGTCTGGTCTTGCTTTTGATAATTGCGTCCGTCGTCGCGAGCAAACGCGAGAAACCGATCCCGGTCACTACTGAAAAAGCAGTGCGCAAGACCATTCTGCAGACTGTTTCGGCAACGGGCAAGGTGCAGCCCGAAACCGAGGTGAAGATTTCACCGGAAGTGGCAGGCGAGATCATTGATTTGCCGGTCGAAGATGGAAAGGCGGTCAACAAAGGTGACCTGCTCGTGCGGATAAAGCCAGATTCCTACAAAGCCCTGCTCGAGCAACAGGAGGCAGCCATCAGCTCGGCGAAGGCAACGAATCTTCAACAAAAGGCGACGATGATGAAGACGGAGCAAGATCTTAAACGCGCCGACGACATGTTCGCGAAGAAAACCATTTCTATTCAAGAATACAACGCCGCCCAGGCTGCTTACGACGTCGCGAAAAACACCCACGAAAGCTCGCTTCACGAAATCGAACGTGCACAAGCAAGTTCGAGTCAGGCGCGCGAGCAACTTTCGAAGACAACGGTTTATTCGCCTATCGATGGGACGGTGACGATTTTGAACAGCAAATTGGGCGAACGCATCGTAGCGACGGGGCAATTCGCGGGCACGGAAGTGATGCGCGTGGCCGATCTCGGCCACATGGAAGCGCGAGTGGATGTGAACGAGAACGACGTCGTAAACGTAAAAGTTGACGACAAGGCCAAGGTGAAGATCGACGCGTACGGTGACCGAAAATTTCACGGCACCGTTTATCAGATTGCGAACACAGGAAAGACGACGGGTGCGGGGACGCAGGAGGAAGTAACCAACTTTGAGGTAAAGATTCGTATCGACGATCACGATGTGACATTGAAACCGGGGCTAAGTTGCACGGCCGACATCGAAACGAACATGGTAAAGGACGTCGTGGCCGTGCCCATGCAGGCCGTAACGATTCGGACCGGCGACACCAACTTGAGTCCGGAGGAGATCGAAAAGAAAAAGGAGAAGACAGCGCAACGGGACAAAGGCGACAACAGCGCAGATTACGTTAACGAGCGCCAGGAAAAGGCGACGCAGAAAGAGGAGCACGAGAAAATTGCCAAGGTTGTGTTTCTGAAAAAAGGCAGCAAGGCGCAGATGGTGAAGGTAGCGACCGGAATCTCGGACGACACCTACATGGAGATCAAGAGCGGCGTACAACCGGGTGACGAAGTGATTTCAGGCAGTTACAGCGCGATCAGCCGCAAATTAAAAGACGGCGCCAAACTTACTTACGATAAGGAAGCGACGAAATAGTCGAGCGGCGCGCCGCGCGCGAGTGTTTGATGAACAAGCTCAACTCTGATGTGACTCGACCACGTGATCCCGTCGTCATCGACATCGAGAACATCACCAAGGACTACGTGATGGGCGAAGAAATCGTGCGGGCTTTGCGCGGGGTCTCGCTTCAAATTCACCACAACGAGTACGTCGCGATCATGGGGCCAAGCGGCAGCGGCAAATCGACGCTCATGAACATGTTTGGTTGCCTCGATACCCCCACTTCGGGACGTTACGAGTTTAACGGGAAAAACGTAGCGGCCATGGACGATGACGAACTGGCGGCGATTCGAAATCGGGAGATCGGCTTCGTTTTTCAAACATTTAACTTGCTCCCGCGCTCCACCAGTCTGCGCAACGTTGAGCTCCCACTCATCTACGCAGGAATGGACCCGGAAGCGCGCGAAGAACGCGCGACCCAGGCACTTGTCGATGTTGGCTTGGGCGACCGAATTCATCATAAGCCAAACGAATTATCCGGGGGCCAGCGCCAGCGCGTGGCCATCGCGCGCGCGCTGGTGAACAATCCTTCGATAATTCTGGCAGACGAACCCACTGGCAATCTCGATTCCAAAACCGGCGAAGAAATAATGGCGCTGCTCGAGGACCTGTATTCTCGCGGTAACACCATCATTCTCGTTACGCACGAGCGCGACATCGCCGCGCATGCGCGGCGCACCGTTCATTTGCGTGACGGTATCATCGAAAGCGACGAAGTTGGAGTGATGCCCGCGATGGAATCGATGGCGGCAAGCTAAGATCGACAATGAAATGTTTTCTCTACGAGCTGAGCGAAAGCTGGAAGATCGCTGTGGCGCAAATGCGCTCGAACATGACGCGTTCCACTCTTACCGCACTCGGCGTCATCATTGGCATCGTCGCCGTGACATTGATGGGCACGGCTATTGGCGGAATTCAAGTCGGGTTCGACAAGAGCATGGCCATCTTCGGCGATGACGTTCTCTATGTCGGCCAATGGCCTTGGAAGAATGTGGACGATTGGTGGAATTATCGCGACCGCAAAAAGATCAAGACCGAGTACGCGGATGGACTCAACCGCATGATATCGATGACACCGAACTCTAACCTCACCATCGCGATTCCGACCTCCAGTGTTTATCGCAGCGTCAAATACACGGACAGCGAAGTGAACAATGTTTTGGTCCGCGGCACCGTGTCGGATTACATCATCACATCGACATTTGATTTCAAAGAAGGTCGCTTTTTCAACGAGCTCGAATCCCGTGCCGGCGCCAACGTCTGCGTGATTGGATACGATGTGGCCGATGCACTTTTTCCGTCCGCCAGTCCGATTGACAAATCGGTCCTGATCAATGGTCAGCCTTTCAAAGTAATCGGCGTTATTTCCCGGCAAGGCTCGTTTCTCGGACTTTTCAGTCTCGATTCGATTGTGGTCATGCCACTGCCTGCATTTCAGAAATATTTCACGGCAAAAAGCGAAGCGGAAATCCTCGTCAAGGTGAAGGACAAGACGAAACTGGTCGACGCGAAAGACGAACTCACGGGATTGATGCGGCGCGTGCGCGGATTGCCTCCGGAAAAAAGAGACGACTTCAGCATTAACGAACAACAGGCATTGAAGAGCACACTTGATCCGATCAAGAATTCAATCGCCATCGCGGGGCTCTTCATCACCGGTCTTTCGCTTTTCGTCGGGGCGATCGGGATCATGAACATTACTTTCGTGAGCGTAAAAGAACGGACGAAAGAAATCGGCACGCGCAAAGCGCTCGGGGCGCGTAGACGCACCATTTTGCTGCAGTTTCTGATTGAATCGACCGCGCTCTGTCTTCTCGGCGGCTTTATCGGGCTCACCTTTGCTTATGTAATGTGCTTCGGAATCGGCAAAGCCTTTCCGTCTTTTCCAATTAATTTCTCATTCAATTTGGTCGTGGTGAGCATGATCGTTTCGGTTTTAACCGGACTGTTCTCAGGATTCGCGCCGGCCTGGACGGCGTCACGTCTCGATCCGGTAACGGCGCTGCGCTATGAGTAACAAGATAGTAACCACAGAGCGCACGGAGTTCACGGAGACTCGAAATCGGATTAGTTGAAGAAGTCACTTTATGACCTTCCTTTGCGGTCTCTGTGTCCTCTGCGGTTAACCAGATAAGATCGCCATGTTATTTCGGGAAATCATAGCGATGGCTTTAAGTTCGTTAGGCACGAACAAGCTCCGCGCTGCGCTCACCATGACTGGGATCACCATTGGCGTGTTCTCTATCATTTCCGTGATGACAGCGATCGGCGCGCTGCAATCGTCGATCGAAAGCGGCATAAGTTTTCTCGGATCAAATATTTTTCAGTTCGCAAAATATCCCGCGAACGTAAACATCGGGGGCGAGATCAAGAAAAAATATCAAAACCGGCGAGATATCACGTACCGGCAAGCGCAGCATTACTACCAATTGATGGAGGGGAGCGCGAGAGAGATTTCTCTCAAGTGTTTCGGTTACGAGTTGAAAGGTCAGGCCGTTTATAATGGCGTGAAGACAACGCCGAGCCTCCTCATCGTCGGGACGAACCGCAGCTTTCTTACGGCAAATGCTTACACGCTCGGTTATGGCCGCAATTTGAACGACGAAGATGTCGGTCTTGCACGGCGAGTAATCGTCGTCGGAAAGATCATCGAGAAACGGTTGTTTCCGCACGAATCACCCATCGGCAAAGTCATCCGGATGAGCGGGCATACTTACACGATCATTGGCGTGCTTGCGGAAAAAGGGACCTCGTTCGGGCAAAGCCAAGACGACCTCTGCATAATGCCAATTACGCGTTTCTTTGAAGATTTCGGCGAAGCTAAACGCACGGTGAACATCGCGACGCAAGCTTTCTCTGCAGAGACCTACAATCGCACGCTCGATAAAGCGATTGGCGCGATGCGCATCGTACGGGGTCTGCGCGCAAACCAAGAAAACGATTTCGAAATTTATTCAAATGATTCGTTGAAGAGTGCATTCATTTCCGTGGCGGGCGTGGTGCGCATTGGCGCGTTTGTCATCAGTTTCATCGCGCTGGTGGCTGCCGGCATCGGTATTATGAACATCATGCTGGTGAGCGTAACCGAACGAACAAAAGAAATCGGCGTGCGCAAATCGATCGGAGCCCGCAGTCGCGACATCCTGCGACAATTTTTAACCGAGGCCGTGTTTATCTCGGAAGCAGGCGGAATATTGGGAATCATTCTTGGAGTAATCGGCGGGGACCTGCTCGCTGCTTGGTTGAAAGTAGACATTATTTTCCCCTTCGGCTGGGCCTTTGCGGGGCTCGTCGTTTGCTCGGCAATCGGCATTGGATTTGGCCTCTACCCGGCCTACCGGGCAGCCGCTCTCGATCCAATCGAGGCGCTGCGCTACGAATAACGAAATCGCCAGTCGATCATTCTGGCGCAATCAAATCTTCGGCAGCTACGATTTGCCAGCGTCCGTGACGTCGAATCCAGGTATCGGTCCAAACGAAGCGTCCGCGTTCGCCCGTGGGCCGTTCCCAAGATTCGTCTCCCTGAGCAATCGCAGTGTCGCCATAAAACCTGACCTTGACTTTGTTAAGGCTATTGGAAACGAAATATTTCGGCGCATCGCGCGTGTCCGCGATCATCTTCGCTTTGCCGTAGGGTCCACCCTTTGGATCAACACCCACGAAGTCATCGGCAAGAATGCGCTCAACCGTGCTGGTGTCGCCGCTGGCAACTGATGCGGCCCACTGCCGTTCACTCTCTGCGATGTAACGTTCCGCCTCGTTCTGATCGTAATGTTGCGTGCACTGACAAAGCACGTAGCAAAGCACACAAAAAAGCGGGCAGACCGAGATTCTGGACGTCAGTTTAATCCAAGCCAAGTGCTTTGAATGTTGCGTCGACATGTTTGAAATGAATCTCGAGCGAGCAAAGCTGATCGATTTCCGCTGCGGAAAGCTTTGCCATGATTTCCGGTTCGCGCTTCACATTTTCGGGGAATGTCCCCTCGCCTTGCCAGGTTTTCATGGCCGCGCGTTGCACCGCTTCATATGCGCTTTTGCGTTCCGCACCCGCGCGAGTCAGTGCGAGCAAGATCGATTGGCTGAAATAAAGACCCTTCGTCAGTTCAAGATTCTGCCGCATTCGCTCCGGATAAATCTGCAACTTCTCGACAAGCTCGCACAATTTCACGAGCATGTAATCGAGGAGAATGCATGAATCGGGGAGAATAATTCGCTCCGCGCTGGAGTGACTGATATCGCGTTCATGCCAAAGCGCGACATTTTCCAGCGCGACCAGCGAATTTCCACGGACCACACGCGCGAGGCCGCTTAGCCGCTCACTAGTAATGGGATTGCGCTTATGCGGCATGGCTGAACTGCCTTTCTGCCCTTCACTGAAAAATTCTTCGACTTCGAGCACTTCAGTTCGTTGGAGATGGCGAAACTCGGTCGCCCAGCGGTCTATGCTTGATGCGATGACGGCGAGAGTTGCCACGAATTCGGCATGGCGGTCCCGCTGCACGATTTGAGTGGAAAGCGTTGCCGGCTTTAAGCCCAGTTTTTCGCAAACCGCGCGTTCGATCTCTGGATCGACATGAGCATGCGTACCAACTGCACCGCTTATTTTGCCGACGCGAATGCGCTGGCGCGTTTGGGTGAGCCGTTCTTCCGCGCGCCCGAATTCGTCGAACATGAGCGCCAGTTTCAAACCAAACGTGATCGGCTCGGCGTGAATGCCGTGGCTGCGCCCGATCATCGGCGTCATTTTGAATCGGCGCGCCTGTTTGGCGATTGTCGATCTTAGCTTATCCAAATCGCCGAGCAAAAGCCCGGATGATTCGGTCAATTGAACTGCCAGCGTCGTGTCGAGAATGTCGGACGAAGTCAGTCCCTGATGAATCCAGCGCGCTGCCGGTCCGACCGATTCAGCCACGTTTTCCAGAAAAGCGATGACATCGTGATTTGTTCGCTTTTCGATCTCCAGAATCTCAGGAATTGAAAACCGCGCCCGCTTTCGAATTTCAACCGCGTCCTGTTTGGGAATTTGGCCAAGCTCCGCCATCGCCTCGCAGGCAAGCACCTCAATCTCCAGCCAAATCTGAAACTTACGTTCGTCCGACCAGATTTTGCGCATCTCTGGCCGGGAATAGCGATCGATCACTCCGGCAAGATAAAAGCAGGCGGCTTAGGCGAAAAGCGTTTTTCTCTGACAACAAAAAACTCCGACAGGCAAGCTATCAGAGCGCGAGCTGGCTGTGCCACCTGCCAACTCAGCAAACGCGGGCACGCATGAAGCGCCCGTTGTTTTGCAAGCGCACCTTGCCACTGGCGAAAAGGTCCGCCACTGTTGCGACCGTTTCTTTCGTGTCCTTCGTGCAGGAACTTACTGCCAGGATCAGATCCCCAAGCGAAAGCCGGACGCGCGGCCTGATGATTTGACGATGCTTTTTCATTTGGTGTCCGTTTCTATTTGAAGCAATTCGAGTGCCATTGTCCATTGCGAATATCTCGTCCATGCTGGCCGGTACAGTCGTTGGTTCGTTACGCACTTTAGAACTGACCATCACGCGACAGTTTTGTTCAATTTTCGAACACGGAAAATTCATGGCCCTAACTTTGTTCCCCAGCCGCGTTGGGTCTGCCCAGAGAAGTCGACGTTCAAGAACGCGAACCGGAGCGCGGCTTCAGTAAGCGCAACGTCGCCATATAAAGCGCAGCAAACACGGTTACGACGAGCAAAATCCCGCCTGATTGCGCACGAATGAAGTGAACCATCGCCTCGGGATTCGTCAGGAGTTCGGGTTCTGCGAGGTACGCACGGTGCCCCAAGTACGCCAGGATGCTGCAGGAAATCGCCGAGCCCAGGATTGTAACCAGACTAAAAACAGCAAAATTCATCCGAACGATCCCGGCCGGTATGGAAATGAGATGACGGACGACTGGCAAAACTCTCGCAAAAAAAACTCCGCCGGCTTCATATCGATTGAGCCAGTTTTCTGCGTGTTCGAGCTTGTTCGGAGTAAGTAAGATGAAGCGGCCAAATCGTAATACCAACGGCCGCCCGATCCATCGCGAAATCCAATACATGAAAGATGCGCCAAGGTACGCGCCAAGTGTTCCCGCCAGGATCACGCCGACAGGATTAAGCTTGCCTTGCGCGGCCAGGAATGCCGCTGGTGGAAGCACAGCTTCGGCAGGTACAGGTAACGGCGTGCTTCCCATCGCCATCAATATGATAATGCCGACGTAGCCGCCGCTTAGCACCCAGCCAAACCAAATTTCCAAAAAATGATGCATGTTGTCATTCCGAGCGAAGTCGAGGAATCTCTCGGCGTCGATCTGTGATCAGTCCGCCGTAGTTCAATCCAAATTTCGCAATCCGCAATCCCAAATTCACATGTCGATCTACCGGCGCGTTCTCCGTTATTACCGGCCGTTTCTCGGGCAAACCATACTCGGACTATTTCTGTCGCTTATCGGCATCGGTCTGAACCTGCTCAAACCGTGGCCGTTTAAAATTATCGTGGACAACTTCCTGCGCGCAGGCTCGGCAATCCCCAGTAATTGGCGCATTTGGGTTCCGCTACTTTGTCTCGCGCTCGTCGTGATCCAGTTTCTCTGGGGAATCATCAACTGGATCACAAATTATCTTTTCGTAAAAACTGGGCTGCAAGCGCTGCTCAAGTTGCGGACCGATCTCTACTCTTATCTCCAATCGCTCTCACTGAAATATCACGACGCGCGGCGTTCGAGCGATTCCAGTTTCCGCGTGGCCTACGATTCACAATCGATCCAGACAATCTACAACAAGGGGTTCACAAACATCTTCGGATCAATAATCACTCTGATCGGAACATTCGTGATCATGTTGCGGCTGGACTGGCAACTGACACTGGTCTCACTCGCAATCGTTCCCTTGATCGTCGGTGCAATCTATCTTTTTGCGCATCGAATTCGTCGTGAATCCACATCAATTCAGGAACAGGAGAGCGCCGTCCTGGCGCAGGCGCAGGAAGGACTAAGCTCGATCCGAATGGTGCATGCGTTCGGACGCGAGGAATTTGAAGTTCGCCAGTTTCATCACCAAGCCCGCCAAAGTTTTCAAGCCAATCTGCGACTGACACTAACAAATGTGAACAGCGCGCTCGTCATTAGCACGTTGATGGTAGTCGGCACTGCGGCGATGTATTACATCGGCACGCTGCATGTTCTCGCCGGCACGCTCACACTGGGGTCACTTCTCGTCTTCAGCGCATATTTGCTGATGCTTTATCAACCGCTCGAGTCGCTTACTTACACGACGTGGGCAATGGAAGGCGCCACCGCCGGCGCGAAACGCTGTTTCGAGGTCCTGGATCGACAAGATGATGTGGTTGATTCACCGAGTGCGATTGCAATTTCATCTACCAAAGGCGCAATTGCATTCAGCACGGTGAGTTTTGGTTATGCGGAAGATCGACATGTGTTGCGCGATATCGATCTTCGGATCGATCCGAATCAGATCGTCGGACTCGTCGGCGGCACAGGCGCAGGGAAAAGCACATTGCTCAGTTTGGTGCCGCGATTTTACGATCCTACCATAGGCTCGATCACACTTGATGGCCGGGATCTGCGCGAAATTACGAAAAAAACTTTGCGAGCGCGGATTGCGCTCGTCTTACAAGATACGCTGCTTTTCTCAACCACCGTGCGAGAGAACATCGCCTACGGCAGGCCGGATGCGACGGAAGAAGAGATTGTCGAGGCAGCGCGCCGGGCGCAAGCCGACGATTTCATTCAGCAATTACCGAATGGTTATGCGAGCCTTGTTGGCGAGCGGGGCGGGCATTTGAGCGTTGGACAACGGCAGCGCATCGGAATTGCGCGGGCATTTTTAAAAAACGCGCCGATTTTATTGCTCGACGAACCCACTTCAGCGCTCGACCCAGCAACAGAGTCGGCAATTATGGAAACGATTAAAGAATTGATGCACGGCCGAACGACATTGATCGCGACGCATCGTCTGGCGACGATTCACGGCCTGGATCAGATAATCGTGCTCGAACACGGACATATCGTCGAACAAGGTCGCGGTCCTGAATTGATCGCGCGGCGCGGCATTTACGCGAAGCTTTACAGCTCAGGAAAATTTCCGTCGTGAGCAACGTCAAACAAGATCGACATGTGGAAGGCGACTGGTGGCCGCATCCGATCCCAGCGAATGTCGAGTTTGGAGAGGGATTCTATTGTGAAACCGCGCAAATTTTCCGGCATCTTCGCAGTAAAAAATCCGGCGCAGCCGTGTTCGGGAATCACGTTTCCTGTTACGCCGGCTGTTCATTTTCAATTGGAAAGAACGGTCAATGCAGAGTTGGCGATTTTACTCTGCTGAACGGCGCACTCGTCATGGCGGAAGAAAAAATCGAGATCGGATCGCACTGCCTCGTTTCATGGAACGTCGGCATTGCCGATTCTGACTTTCATCCTCTCGAACCCGCGCAACGTCTGATCGACGCGCAAGCTCTCGCACCCTATTTCAAGAATCGTCCACCGCGTCCGAAGTTAAAGACGGTCCCGGTGAAAATCGGAGACAATGTTTGGATCGGAATGAATGCGGTAATCCTGAAAGGCGTAATCATTGGGGAAAACTCGGTCGTCGCGGCTGGATCTGTTGTGACAAAAAGCGTACCGCCAAACGTCGTGGTGGCGGGAAATCCAGCGGTAGTGGTGAGACAAATCTAAGTACCACCAAGATCACGAAGCGCGCGAAGATGGAATTTGATGACTTGTCTCTGTAATTCGTCGTGACCTTCGTGCTCTTCGTGGTTTCGAAATGAGACGCAAGAAAATTGTCGTGATGGGCTTCATGGGCTCGATGCCCATTGCGGGCGTAATCTGGCAGCACATCCATTACGTCGTCGGTCTGCAAAGGCTCGGCCACGACGTGTATTACATCGAAGACTCTGCGCGACTTCCTTACAATCCGGAGACGTTCGAAGTAAACAATGAGTTCGATTATGCTGGGCATTTGCTTGATCAACTGAGCCGTGAATTCGGATTCAGGAATCGCTGGGCATTTTGTGCGCGTTACCTGCCGAAAAATCCAACAACCGGCCTGCCGCTGAAAAAAATTCGGGAGCTCTATCGGGATGCCGATGCGATCCTGAACATTTGCGGCACGCAGGAATTCAACGAGGACCTGCTCGTTTCCGATCGAATCCTTTACATCGAGAGCGATCCCGGCGTTGAACAAATCAAGATCGACAAAGGTGTAAGATCGACAATTGATTATCTGCAGCGACATCGAACGCTTTTCACATTTGGTGAAAACGTCGGCACAAAAAATTTTCTTGTCCCAACCCACGGCTTTAAATGGCTGCCGACACGCCAACCGGTAGTCACCGATCT
>Ga0207684_10001404_pt1 | contig 26173 bp, 19 predicted proteins | sample KBSK5501metaG_FD_184342 | JGI IMG/M metagenome (GOLD analysis project Ga0207684, IMG submission 184342) | Corn, switchgrass and miscanthus rhizosphere microbial communities from Kellogg Biological Station, Michigan, USA - KBS K5-50-1 metaG... | ecosystem: Host-associated > Plants > Roots >...
GGCTGGTCATCCTCAAACCCTATCTCACGCACGCGCTCCGCGATCAGGACAGCAAAGCCAGGGAAGCGGCAAACGAAATACTTAACCTGCGCGGCAACTCGCCCCGCCACTTTCGCAATACACTGGTATTCTTAGCGGCAGACCGCAATCGCCTGGAAGACCTGAAGCAGGGGGTGCGCCAGTTTCTGGCCTGGGACTCGATTCAGCGCGAGAGCGAGAAGGAAACGCTGAATATGGACACCTACCAGCGCAACCAGGCTCGCACCAAACGCGAGGAAACGAACAAGATCGTCGAAGCGCGTATCCCCGAAACCTACACCTGGCTGCTCGTCCCCGACCAGCCCGACCCCAAACGGCCCGACGAATTGCAAGAACTGCGCCTGCAGCCAAACAGTCCCCTGGCAGTCAACGCCAGCCGCAAGCTCAAGTCGGAAGACATGCTTATCACACAATATGCCGGAACGCTGCTGCGCCAGGAGATGGATCGCATCCCCTTGTGGCGCGGGAACTCTGTTCACATCAAAGAGTTAGCCGAGAACTTTGCCAGGTATGTGTACCTGCCGCGCCTGAAAAACACCGATGTGCTGCAGGCTGCAATCCGCGAAGGAGTGCAGTCAATGTGGTGGGAGCGTGAAACGTTTGCCTATGCAGACAGCTACGATGACGAACGCAATCGCTACCTTGGTCTGAAAGCGGGTCAGGAGGTGCAAGTGACGCTCAATGCCAGTTCTGTACTGGTCAAACCGGATGTAGCGGCGGCCCAAATAGCAGCTGATACACAGGCAGCGGCAGCGAGAATAGAAGCAGCGAAGAACTATGCCGGGGAAGCGGCAAAACCAGGTCCGGTAGTGAGTGAGCGTGCTGGAGCGAGTACAATCGAGCCGGTGACAGGGACTGCTGCGCCAGGCGTCGTGCATGTGCCATCTTCGCAGGGAACACCGCTAGCCCAGGAAAAACAAGTGCGCCGCTTCTACGGCTCTGTGAAAATCAACCCACGCGTAATGGCCGGAGACGCCGGGAAAATCATGGAGGAGGTAGTAAAGCACCTGACGACACTCTATGGCGCACATGTGCAGGTGACGCTTGAGATTCAAGCGCATATACCAGGCGGCGTGCCGGAGGAAACCGTGAGGACCGTCACCGAGAATTGCCGCACCCTGCGGTTCGACGATTTTGGCTTTGAGCAGGAGTAGGCGAAGATTTTGTTGTATGATGTATTTTTGTAAATGGCCTATCTTAACAGAGGTCTTGTTCCTGAGCGTGTTTCTCTTCTATGGTTGCCTTGATTGCCAGTGATCTACCGTAGGATAGGTGTCAATTTCGCCTTCAGGCCAGCATGTAAGGCTGGCCTGAAGAGGCAGTTGATCGCTTAACGTGTTGCTCCAGCCCGTTGTTGCTCATGGGCCGGTGTTCTCGTGTGCGTGGCGACTGGGGTGCGGGTTCGCATCAACAGGACTGCCAGCACACCCGCGATCACGGCTAAAACGAGCGCCAGGTACAGCGCCGCCTGATACCCTGTCGTTGCTGCCACTGATAGATTGCCGCCGATGGCCAGCACGATCGCTGTGGAGACCACGCTCGCCAGGCTTATGCCAAGCGCCGCGCCGATCTGCTGCGAGGTATTAAGCAGCCCGGCGGCTAATCCCTGTAGTTCTGGCCCCAGTTGTGCGGTGGCAGCAATTGTCGTGGCGACTACTGTGCAAACAATGCCCACCCCGGCGATCAAGTAGCCTACGATGACCCATGCCACTCCACCAGCGGGGGTAATGCGGGTCAGCAACCCGCAGCCCAGTGCGATCAGGGCCGGCCCAAACGCCGATGCGCTGCGCAGCCCTACGCGCCGGATGGCCCGTATCGCCAGTTGGCCTCCAGCAATCCCTCCCACGCCGGCTGGCAGGAACGCCAGCCCGGTTGCCATCGGGCTAAACCCCAGTACGCTTTGCAAGTATAGGGTCAGGATAAACGCCAGGAGAGATGCGATGGCAATTGTAAGCAGTGCCATCAGGTTTGCCACATTCAGACTACGACTGCGGAACACGCTAAGTGGCACCAGTGGATGCTGGCTGCGGCTCTCAACCACGATGAAGATGACTACCAGGACAACAGCCAGGATGCCAGGGAGGAGGACCTGGACCATCCCGGCTTCGGGCGAGGCCCCCTGGGAGAGTGCCAGCACGAGCGAGACCATCGCACCTGTGAAGAGGAGCGCCCCGGCCAGATCAAGCGGCGCTCGTGCCGCACTCGCTCTGGAAGATGGCAGCAGGAGGAAGGCACTCAGCAGCACAAGCAGACCCAAGGGCACATTGACAAAGAAGACCCAGCGCCAGGAGAGCAAGCTGGTGAGCACACCACCCAGGATCACGCCGGCGCCAAAACCAATGCCAGAGACCGACCCGAAGACACCCAGCGCCCGGTTACGCCCCGGCCCTTCAGGAAAGGTTGTCGTGAGCAGTGCAAGCGCTGTCGGCGACACAATCGCTGCCCCTAAGCCTTGCGCAGCTCTAGCTCCCAGGATGACCAGCGGCGAGGGAGCCAGGCCTCCGGCCAGCGAGGCCAGCGAGAACAGCCCCAGCCCCAGCATGAACACCCGCTTGCGGTCAAACAGATCAGCGGCACGCCCACCCAGCAGCAAGAACCCACCAAACACGAGGGCGTACGCACTTACCACCCATTGCAGGTCCGCCGGAGCCAGGTGAAACATGCGCTGGATCGACGGCAGCGCGATATTCACAATCGAGAAATCCAGGACGCCCATCAACTGGGCGACGGCGAGCAGAGCCAGAATCTGATTACTGCGCGTGGTAGACAAACTTTTCATAGGAGAATCCTTTCCAGGTTTGATATGAAGAGCCACGCTGGTTGCTCATGTCCACATGATTTTATGAGGAACGACCTTGCCCTGCCGAAACTGCGGTTCCTCGATGCCCCAACTCCAGGAGACGGTGGGAGTAATGGCAAGATAGTCGGTCCGACCCATCCGTCCTTCACGTTCGACGATCTCTGCTACTCCATGAATTTTGATCGCTCGTGGCGCCCAAGGATTTCTCGTCTTGAGATCGTCGATAATAAGTGACGCTTTGCGCTGGCCCGCCACAATATTTTTGTATTTGCGCGTGGTCTCAAGTTGGTGACCACCGATGTAGAAGCGTGCGCCATCAAACTCGAAGCCTACGACATCGACATCAGGCTGTCCACCTGGCTCGACTGTCGCCAGCCTGGCAAGCAGTTGCGTCTGAAGGTAGGCGTGTTCTTGTTGCGAAAACATACAGGACCCCTTTCTCACTTACAGAATATTAGTAGACGGCAAAGTAAATTGCCGAAAGATTGGCCACGCTCTCTGCGTGGGAGAACGGGGCCACCAGAACAACAACTCGTCAGGAAAGGTTCGCGGACACTTGCAAAAGCAGGCGACGTAAAAGCGTTTGCTCGGTGAGCGACAGGCCAGAGACAGTTCGAGCTTCGAGCTGCCTCCACACGTCGAGGACAGGCTGTTCAAGCGCTTTTCCACGTTCGGTCAGGTAGACGAGGGAGACACGCGCATCCTCCGGGTCCGGTCGTCTTTCGATCAACCCTGCACGCTCCATACGCTGCAACATTTTGGTTGCCGTGGGTGGTTCGACCTCCATGCAAGCGGCAAGTTGGGATTGGGGAATACCTTCCTCGATCCAGAGTTGGAGCAAGATCATTTCCTGACCGGTATGCACGCCCAGTTTGTTCAAGCCCTCTTCAGCAAGCTGCCGGTGCGCTTTATGGATCTGGAGCACCTGGAACCCAATATAGTCTTGTATCTGTCTCACAAACCTCTCCTTTTTATTTAGCCGTCTAAATAATAACACAGGATGTTCTCGTTGTCAAGAGATCGGACAGTGTTTGCATCCACTGAGGATTCAGTCGGTGTGTGCGTCGTCGTCGATCATCTGGAGCGCAGGCGTAATATTCGATGCCGGATAGCCTAACTTGAGCAGGAGATAACCATCATCCATGTCCACAACGCCGTAATCGCCACGCTGCAAGGTCGCTTTCGCCTCCGTGGCGAAGTGGCGATAGTCCTTGAAGGGATAGGGGTAGCCAGTGGTATCCAGCAGGATATATTCGGCGTGACCTACCGCGTAGGGGAAGAGGTAGATGCTCTGGCGTTGGCTCAGGTGGGGCACCAGACTAGTCTGGGTCGAGACAGAGGCATCAGACGGGATCTCGGCGAGAAAATGCGAAGCCAGCCTGTTGTGCGATGTCACCTTAGGTAAAATGAAGCCGTGGGCGTAGGGCATCGCGCTGTAGACGTTGTATTGGATCGTGCTGTTGTAGACGCGTGCCAGCATATAGCAGATGACTAGCGCGAGAACGCCAATTTGCACGAGCTGCACAGGCGAAAGCACCAGTGCATGCAGAGGGGTTGGCCTGGTCCTCGGTTCCGGCTCCCGGCTCTCGTGCTGCACGCTCATATTCGCTAGAAGCCAGCGCACCATCCAGACAATCACCACCGTCCCCTCGATGCTGGCGAAAATCAGAATAGGGACGATCTCTGCATTGTACTGGAAGTTGCCACTATACATATTTGGCGTGGAACTGAGCAGGTTCAGGGCGAGTGTTGGCGCAGCCAGCACCAGCACCCAGGGAGCCAGCAGCGGCAGATAGCCCGTTGGTGACAGGAGCTTGCGCAAGTATAGCATATGGCTCGGCTCTAGCGCGTGTTCCTTGATGATACCGAACGGGTTCATCAGGATGTTGCTGGCGACCTGCACGGGGCTGTTCCCCAGATAGGCGTAGCGCGAGGCGATCAGAGAGTGCCCTATGGGACTGGAGAAATGAACCACGAGTAAGCCAATGCCGGTCCAGCCGAGGGCCAGCGCGATCACCGCCAGGCCAAGGCGCCAACGTCCCTGCAGAAGCAGCGTCCAGAGGCCAAGCATAACAATAATGCCTGCGATCTCTTCTTTACAAGCCAGGCAGAGGATCATGAAAACAAAGAACCAGAGCGTCTTGCGCGTATAGAGGAAATAGAGGGCAAAGAGCAGCAGCGCGCTCGTCAAGGTCTCGGCATGAAAATCGAAGTTGACGGCGTATTGCTGGGCCGGATAAAGCAGGTAGAGCAAGGCGAAAGGCACCGCCGCCCAGTCAGTGCGAAGGCGCAAACGCGCCAGCCAAAAAGCGGGAAACGCGCCGCTTGCCACGACCATCACCTGCAAGATCATCAAGGCTTTCGGGTCAGGCCAGAGCAGGTAGAGCAGGGCGGTGGGAAAAAGGATCGGTTCAAAGTGGATGGCAAAGCGGGGAATGCCATTGAGCCCGTAGCAATTGGTATCGGTGAGCACATTGCAGATGGTCTGGTGAAACAGCGACCCATGCAGCAAGCTCCAGATGGCCTGGTCCATAATGCCCAGGTCCTGGCCATTCGTCTTAAAAGCGTCCTGCTTCGTCGTGAGAAAAATACTGAAGTAGATGCTGTAAGCCAGGACCGCTAGAGACACCAGAGCCAGACTTATCCAGAATGAGCGGGTACGAAGCATTGGCTTCGGCGCCGGGTAAATCCCCTTGCGCCATACATAATGTGTCAGCTGTACGATTTTCTTCATAGAAGGTTCATTCATATCAAACAGGGCGTTCCCGTTTGCTCCTCTAGAGCAAAATATCCATTCCCCGATGGACTATAAATGATAAGCAAGCGTAGCATGTTTTTTTTGAAAAGTATACGGTATTAGTACCTAAAGGATACCTTGACATGAGATAGCTCTTAGCAGTATGCTCTGGACGCATTCCTATTTGTACTAAAGAATAGTGGTGGGACAGCACCGCTCTCCAATCGGGAGCAGAGACGGTATGAGCGAACACTCGCACACGCAACCTCTTGAAACCTATGAACTCCTGAGCACCAAGCTTGCTCCACCACGCCCACATCCGTCACTCGTGTCACGTGGGCCGCTGCTCGCACGGCTTGATGAAGGGCTTGAACACAAGCTCACGCTGCTCTCTGCTCCTGCCGGCTTTGGTAAAACCACGCTTGTGAGCGAATGGATTGCTGCTCGCAGCGAACGGAAGGATCAGCCTCCTGTGGCCTGGGTGTCGCTCGATGCGGGTGATAACGATCCCGTTCGCTTCTGGCGCTATGTCATCACTGCCTGCCAGGTGCTTGAAGCTGCTGTTGGCGAGTCCGCTCTGGCGCTGTTGCGCACAGCGCGGCGTCTTCCATTCGAGACAATGCTTACGACGTTGATCAATGATCTGGCCCAGCTTGCACACAGAGGCGTCCTCGTCCTGGAGGACTACCACGTCATCACCTCACCCCAGATTCACGAGGCGATGACATATCTCGTCGACCATCTCCCAGCAATGCTGCACCTGCTGATACTTACGCGCAGCGATCCACCCCTATCCCTGGCGCGCCTGCGTGCCCATAATGACCTGTACGAACTGCATGCTGCTGATCTGCGCTTTTCGCTGGAAGAGACCCGGACCTTTCTCGGGCAGGCGCTTCCGTTTCCGCTCTCTACTGAGGCGATCACACGCCTCGAGGCGCGCACGGAGGGCTGGGTGGCCGGGCTGCGTCTGTTAGCGCTCGCGTTGCAAGGGCGAAAAGAGCCGCGAGATCTCGAGCACGTGCTCGGAAACTTTACCGGCAGTCACCGGCACATCCTGGAATACCTTGTCGCTGACGTACTCTCTTCCCAGCCGGAATCGCTGCAGGAGTTTCTGCTAAAGACGGTTTTTCTCAACCGCCTGACGGGTTCCCTCTGTGATGCGGTCACTGGCAGGAATGACAGCGAGCGCATGCTCGAACAATTGGAGCATGCTAACCTGTTCCTGATTCCACTCGATGACTCAGGACAGTGGTATCGCTATCACGCACTGTTTGCCGAGGCCATGCAGCAAGAGGCACGGCGTCGCCTCGGAGAGGACTATTTGCGCTCGTTGTACGACAAAGCGAGCCATTGGTATGAAGAGCATGGGCTGCTGGCTGAAGCTGTCGAAGTCGCACTCTCGGCCAGGGACTTTGCGCGCGCCGCTGCGCTCATCGAACGCATCGTCGGACCTCATAGCATCAGTAATGAGCTACAAACGTTATTGCGATGGATAGAGCAACTGCCAGAGGAGGTGCTCCAGACGCACCCGGCACTCTGTCTGGCCTATGCAGCAGCTCTCCTGTTCTCACTGGATCGCAGCAGCCCGGCGACGCTGGCACGCATTCAGACGCCGCTTGAGATGGCTGAACGCTACTGGCAGGCCGAGGAAAACAGGCCTAAACTCGGTGAGGTGCTGGCCCTCCGCTCCCAGATTGCCTGGTGGCAGGGAGACCTCCCCCAGGCATTCGCCACAGCCAGGCAGTCACTCGAGCTACCGCTTGAGCAGGGGACACTCTGGAGTGGAACCGGATTGCTCGCTGTGGGGATGGAGGAAGCACTTGCAGGGAAGCCCGATGCTGCGCGGCAGTCGGCTCTGGAGGCGCGAGCGCTCTTTGAAGCCGTTGGGAACCCCTATGGAGCGCGCGCTGCCACCTATCTATTAGGTGAAGTAAGCTCCCGGCAAGGTGATCTGCACGGGGCGGCCAGGTTCTATCGACAGGAGTTCGCCGAGGCCGCAGAGGACCCTCTCGACATGGCGACTGCGCTGATCGGTCTCGCTGCGCTCTCTTATGAGTGGAATGAACTGCAAAGGGCGGAGCAGGAAGTGTCCCAGGCGCTCGACCTCAGCAAGCATCACGTGGATGAGGTTGGCAAGTACCATGCGGAGCAGGTTGTCCAGGTTCCTGGTTCGCTCGTCCTGGCTCGTGTGCTATACGCCCGCGGCGAGGTTTTACAGGCGATGGGTTTGGTGCATGAGTTGGTTGTTCTGACACAGGAACGCAGGTGGCTGTATCTTCATAGAGAGGTATTAGCGGAACAGGCACGCCTCCAGCTTTCGGTTACGGACCTGGCTGCAGTGCAGCGATGGTTAACTACCATAACACAACTCGGTGAGGACTTTCGCCTCGTTCAACACGAGCGGGAGGCACTCATCGTTGCCCGCCTGCTGATCGCACGAGGGGAGGCCGAAGAGTCCCTGCGCCTACTCGAGCACTGGCAGGCCGATGCGCATGCCCAGGGGCGTACACGAAGCGTACTGGAGATCAAGGTCCTCACGGCCCTTGCGCACTTCTCCCACAAACATCTTCCCCAGGCCCGGCAGACGCTCAGAGAGGCGCTTGCGCTCGCGCAGGCGGAAGGCTACCGGCGCCTCTTCCTTGATGAGGGAGAAGCGATGGCCACATTGCTACGGACTGTTTTGCTCGACTTACGAGAGGAGCCACTGGTCACATATGCGCAGAACTTACTGCGCGCTTTTCCTCAGATTCGAGCGGGGCAAGTTGCCTCACCCCCAGCTGCCTCTGAACTGCTAATTGAGCCGCTAAGCGGCCAAGAGCAGCGCGTCCTCCGCCTGCTCGCTGCTGGCCGCTCTAACCCGGAGATTGCCCAGGAACTGATCGTCTCTGTGAATACTGTGAAAACTCAGGTGCAAAGCATCTATCGCAAGCTCAACGTGAAGAGCCGCATGGAAGCCGGCGAAGCTGCTCGTCGCTTGAAACTCCTCTAAACCACATATCTGTCAGCCTGCATCTTCCACAGGGCATCTTCCTGAACTTTTGTCCTGTGCTCGCTCCCAAATCACCCACTCAATCACCCGGATAGATGATGCCGGTTCACCCTGTCACGTTTTACACTTCTCAGTAGTTGGTAATTATTCACAATGTTTTGGCGTTAATAGCTATATCAATTGGCGGAAATAAATTTTTGCATGGCGAGCCTTTCAACGATATGAAAATAATTACCAATGAAGTACAGTTTTTGTGAAAGAAATATGCTTTGTATCACACATTGAGAAAGGATGATAACAATATGAGCGACATGCTCAAAAGCACGTCTGTATATGACGAGACCACACTAGTGCTGATTGTTGGAGGTGGCCTGGTGGGCCTGTCCACTTCCCTTTTCCTCACCTGGCACGGCATTCACTCGCTGCTGGTCGAGCGCCATCCGGGCACCGCAATTCATCCGCGTGCCGTCGGCATGACCCCGCGCACGATGGAGCTGTTCCGTTCTGTCGGAGTCGTGGAGGAGATTCGAAAGGTCGAATCGCCTTTCCCCGAGGAAAGCAACGTACTGCTGGTGGAGAGCCTGACGGGCCAGGTGTTTGACAATTTACAGGACGAGGCAGAGCTGGGCGACCTCTTTATCGGCCCTGTGCCAGGCAGTGCCATTGCTCAGGATGTGCTGGAGCCGGTGCTGCGCGCGCAGGCCGAGCGGCTGGGGGGGGATCTGCGCTTCGGGACCGAACTGGTGGCTTTCGAGCAGGATGAGGAGGGCATCACCGCCACGATCCGCGAACGGCAAAGCTCTAGCACACGCACGGTCCGCGCCCACTTTCTGGTGGCGGCTGACGGCAGCCACAGCGGGATTCGTCAACAGCTCGGCATCGGCAAGCATGGAGCAGCGAGCCTGTTTCATTGTATCAGTATGATCTTCGAGGCCGACCTGATGGAGCTGTTCCGCAAGCGGCACGCCGTCATGTGCTTCCTCTCTAACGACACCATCGCGAGTGGAGCGCTTGTCCCTTACCCAGGCTCTTCAGCGCGACCAGCTCTCTATCGGCTGGATGTGGGCTATGACCCGGAGGAAGAGACGCTCACTGACTATCCCGAAGCACGCTGCCTCCAGCTTATCCGAGCAGCCGTGGGAATCCCTGATCTGCCGGTGCAGCTCAAAACCGTGCTGACCTACGAAGCGGTCGCCCTCGTGGCTGATCGCTTCCAGCAAGGTCGTGTCTTCCTGGTGGGTGATGCGGCTCGCGCCCAGCCACCCAGCGGAGGTCTGGGAGGCAATACCGGCATCGCCGAGGCGCACAATCTGGCCTGGAAACTGGCCGCCGTCTTGCGTGGCGAGGCGGGAGAGGCACTACTCGCCACCTACGATGCTGAACGGCGCCCGCTGGCGGACTACACTGCCGAGCAAACGGCGTTGCTTTCCGAACAGCGCCAGACCGAGGGATCAGCCGGGGTCACGGTGGATCTCACGAGCGTCAATGCGGGCTATCGCTACGGCGCGGGAGCCATCGTGCAGGAAGCAGGCGATGAGCATCTCCCCCTGGCCCAGCGCCCGGATCAGTGGAAAGGGCAGCCGGGGACCCATGCTCCGTATCTCGTGCTCGAACGAGAGGGCAAGCCAATCTCGACGCTGGACCTGTTCGGTTCCCACTTCGTCTTGCTTGTTGGCCCGGATGGAAAGCACTGGAAGGCTGCTGCCCAAAGCACGAAAGAAGCACTCCATCTCTCTCTGGACAGCTATCAGATCGGCGGTGAGGCGGGAGATCTCATCGATGCAGGGAACACGTTCTGCGATGCGTATGGAATCACCGCTACCGGCCTGGTCATCGTGCGCCCCGACGGATTCATCGGTTGGCGGAGCAAAACTCTCAAGGAAGGCGCTGAGCAAGAACTGACGCAGGCGCTCTCATCCCTGCTCTTTCGCACATCCCCCAACAAGTTAGGGGATCAGCAATCACAGTATTGAGCACAAACAGAAGAAAGGAAAAGAAACATGGCTACCTTTGAATACACTGACACCTTTGACTCTTTGGCCCCAGCCGTCTTTGCGCTCCTCACCGATCTGGAGGCTCGACCCACCTGGATAGCAGGCATCCTTGAGGTACGTGTCACCCCTGCCGGACCAGCTCGCCTGGGGACCAGCTACTTCGAGGCAGGCAAGTTCTCAGGTTTCAAGAGCGAGAAAACCCTGTTCGTGACGGAGTTTGAGCAGGATCGTCTGCTGACTCTGGCAACCCCTGCCGATGCGAAGGATCCCTGGCGCGAGAGCTATCGCATTGAACCGCTCTCCGAAGGAGCCTGCCGCGTGCATTTCACCGTTGAGGTTGGTAACGTTCCGAAGGTGGCTGAGTTCTTCATGCGGCAACAGATGAAGAAAGCGCAGCCGCAGAATGCCGAGCGTCTCAAGTCCGTCCTCGCCAACCGTGCACAGCAGGAACGCTGATCGATTCGATTCGATCGTGAATGATAGAGGAGAAAAAACATATGAAAACAATGTCTTCATCGACTACATCACAACTAGCATCGCAGGAGAGCGGTCGTCGCCTTCATGGCTTTGCACTCTTCAGTGTGCTTACTGCCTTGATGCTCACCCTATTGCTTGAAGCGCTGGATCAAACCGTCGTCGGCACAGCGCTACCCAAAATCATTGGTACGCTGCAAGGCTTCGACCGCTATACGTGGGCGATAACGGCTTATACCCTGGCTTCAATGACCATGATCCCTATTGTCGGCAAGCTCTCCGATCAGTTTGGGCGCAAGTGGTTCCTGATCGTTGGTACTGCCATCTTTCTGCTGGGGTCAGCGCTTTCTGGTGCCTCGCAGACGATGAACCAGTTCATTGCATTCCGCGCCCTACAAGGGTTAGGTGCGGGGATCGGCATTGCGCTGGCCTTTGTGTTGGTCGCCGACATCTTTCCCCCCGCTGAACGCGTCAGGTGGCAAAGCCTTTTCGGAGTCGTCTTTGGCTTCGCGAGTCTCGTTGGCCCAACCCTCGGTGGCTGGCTCACCGATCATGGTCCCCTTGTCGGTACCCTGGTTACCGAGACTACTCGCTGGCGCTGGGTCTTTTACCTCAATCTTCCGCTGGGGATCATTGTGCTGGCAGCGCTCTTGATCTACCTGCCAGCCAACATCTCAACCCGCACCAGTCATTATACCGGCTGGGCTGCGATACGCCGCATTGACTTTCTCGGCGCGTGCCTGTCGGCCGTCGCCACCATCTGTCTGCTGCTGGGACTGACCTGGGGCAGCAGTACAACCTATGAGTGGAGTTCGTCACAGGTGATCGGCGTCCTGGCTGCTGCCGCCATCCTCTTTGGGGCATTTTTGCTTGCGGAGCGCGTTGCCGTCGAACCCATTCTGCCGCTCGATCTTTTCCGCAACCAGGTTTTCGCGGTCGCCTCACTGCTCTCGCTGTTGCAACTGATGGTGCTGGTCGGGCTGATCGTCTACCTGCCGCTCTTCTTACAAGGTGTACTTGGAGTGTCGGCGACCTCTGCGGGAGCAGTCATCACCCCGCTCACCGTAAGCTCGGTGATTGGTGCTGCCCTGGCGGGTTTTGCAATTACCGTCCTTAAACGCTACCGGCTGATCACCATCCTGAGCGCGCTCATCATGACTGCCGGGGTGTTCCTTTTGACCCGCATGACACCCTCGACAAGTCTCCTGGAAGCAATCATCTTCATGGTGATTGCGGGCATTGGCTTAGGCCCGTTCTTCTCTGTGCTGACGATAGCTGCCCAGAATGCGCTGCCGCGCACACGCCTGGGCATCGGCACAGCCTCGGTAAGGTACCTCGGTCAACTTGGCGCTGTGCTGGGCGTCGCTATTGTCGGAACTGTGGTGAACAATACCCTTGCCAGCGATATCGCCCGCCGTATCCCGGCTTCCATCGCACACCAACTCACACCTGCAGGATTGAAGGCCGCGACCAACCCCCAGGTGCTCGTCAATCCGGCCTACCGCGATACAGTAGTACACACGGCACAACACTTTGCGACGCAGAGCGCTGTCGCACACGTGCCTCATGGCCCACAACATGACCAGGTCGTTGCTGCGGTGGCAGCGCAGGCTATGCAGCAGGCTCAGCACCTGCTCGACCAGGTGTTCGCGGCGCTCAGGCTCTCGCTCGCCTTCGCTATCCAGCATGGCCTCATAGCGGTCCTTGTTTTCTGTGGGGCTATCATCCTGGCTACCTTCTTCTTGAAAGACATACCCATGGCACAGCAGTCTAGCGAAACGTCTGACGAGGCAGGGGCAGTGGAGGAGAGTGTGGAAGATCTGTCTTTTGTTCCCTGATGAAGCACTGAACAGATATATCAGTGAGTAACTGGTTCTCTCGCCCATCATCCCAGATGGCAGAGGACCAGTCTATTTTGGCATAGGTACAATAACGGTCCCCACTTCACCACAGGAGTAGACATATAGTCCATCTGATTGGAGCTTTACGTCGCTACAAGCGTACGTTGTAGTATTTCCAGGTGGATGAGGAGCAATATAGTGCTGTACTCCATCGGAGATCGCACACTTCCCACCGGCGCTTTTCAGTGTGAACGTGTTCACTATGCCAGCATCTAGTCGATTTTCTGCATAAGTGAGGGTAGCTGGCTGGCACTGTTGAAAAGCTTGCCAGAAACAATTCTCAGCTTGCTTGGCTATATTTAGATCAGTAGGAGCGATTTGTGAGTGTAGTGTATGCACTATACCGCATTTCTGTACTTGCAAAGAGGGGGTAGATGTGGGGGTAGCCACCTGTCCCTGCCCTCCCACATTGGCACCACAAGCAGATAATAGAAGCATCAGAAGTGCTATTGTCGTGGCTGAATAGATTACAAACACTCTGTTCCCTCTTAACCTTAAATACCTCGGTGCTTGTATCATGCAAATCTCCCTTTGGGTTATCGAAGTTTAATGGTGGCACTTTATCTTACCACTATAAACAGAGACGCGATAACTCGTAAAAAGTTCCCTCTACTTGTCTTTAGAGGACATACGCGCTATAGTAAGGCTGCGAGAATACTTCCGTTATTCTCATTTCACAAAAGAAATCGCTTAATAGATGTCATATTTGGGTGAAAGAACAAAATGGTAGACGTAACGAGCAATCTTCACTTTTACAATATGTTTTTAGTACTTGCATCAGGCACCGTATCAGGTGTATGGGGATTGATACTCTTCTTTATGAAAAAGCCAATTAACAGACCCTGGCGTATTTCACTTATTGTCACAGCAGTTATCGGCGCCCTGCAGGCGCTGCTCGGCATTGCTCTGGTACTTCTTGGACAAAAACCAGGCACAGGGACAGGTCTTTACTATCTACATTATGTGTACGGGGCAATCGTTGTACTGGCAATCCCCATAGCCATTACCTATGCTACTGGTGGCAAGAATCAGCGTCGTGACACCTTGATCTTCAGCATCGCCTCGTTGGTTTTAGTTGCGGCCGCTCTTCGTGCTCTGACAACGGGATTACATTAAACAGCTTGGAGAGAATTATGCGAGCTTCATTTATACATCTTGCGGATACGCATCTTGGCTATGAGCAATATGGCGTGCGCGAGCGTTTCAATGATTTTAGCCGCGCCTTCTGGGCTATCATGGAGGAAGCGGCCAATCGCCCGGTCGATTTTGTGGTCATAGCTGGTGACCTGTTTAATAAACGTGCCATCGATGCGCTCACTCTCATTCACGCTATTGAAGGGCTAAAGAAGCTCAAGGAAAAAGGTATCCCTGTTTTAGCTATTGAAGGGAACCACGACCGCAGTTATTATCGAGAAGGCATCTCCTGGCTGCAATTTCTGTGTCACCAGGAATATTTGATGCTACTTGCCCCTAAGATGCGTGATGGCGCACCGGTGCTGACACACTGGAACAAGGATACTATGCTAGGCTCACACGTTGACCTGCTTGGTGGTCGCCTGCGTGTCTATGGTTTACCATGGCAAGGAGCTGCAACTACGCGCGCTATGGAAGGATTGGCTCAAGCCCTGGAGGCTGCCAGAGCGGAAGAAGATGCTGCTGGTATCGAGTATCGAGTACTCATGATGCATACCGGTGTAGACAGCATTGTTCCCCGTATTCAGGGCTTGCCCACTATGACCCAGTTTCAGCCGCTCCGCCGCTATAGCGATTACCTGGCGTTGGGTCATGTGCATAAGCCTTATGAATTCGATGGCTGGATGTATAACCCTGGCTCGACCGAGACATGGGGAGCGGAAGAATCTGCCTGGGAGGATCGCGGTTACTACTTTGTTGAGATTGATACGAGTGATCCTGAAAGCATCATTGATCCCAATAAGCAGGCTCGTTATCACCATGCAACGCATCTTGTCAGCAAACGCCGCCCATTCGTACGCCACGAACTGCGTGTTGATGGCTTGAACGAGCCAAATGCCGTCTATGAACATCTGGAGATTTACTGCCGCCGCGAAGGTCCTCTATACCAAAGTCATACGTTACCTCCTGTGGTGCAAATACACCTGGTCGGCACGCTGGCTTTCGATGCAGGTTCGTTAGATCGGGCATACATGGAGGAAATAGTACGCACCCATTTTCAGTCTTTGTATGAGCGTATTGATAACAATACCAATGACCAGGACTTCATCCCCGATGGGGGAGATCTTGATGGACGTGATCGCTCGACCTGGCACGAATTGGAACGTCACATCTTCGAGGATCTCGTCAGCCGCGATAATCGCTACCTGGCAACCAAAGAACAGTGGAGCATAGTACTTGCTGATCTAAAGCAAATGGCGCTGCAAAAGGATGATCCTGCTCAGATTGCGCAGTTTTTACGTGATAAGCGTTCTGCTTTGCTCTTCCCTGAGTAACTTTGCTCCTGATGAAACGAAGCTGCCTTGCTTGATACTGCTTCAAGGCTACGTCGTTGTCGGCAACCAAGCTTCACCAAATCCGCGGAAGAGCCCCAGATGGTGACGAGTTGGCCGAGGAACCCCGGCAACCAGGCCACAGATTTTTCATCTGGTCGTATCGAGATTGGCCTGCAAACAGCCCCCTTTGGGAAGATTGATACATATCAGCCCCTTTCGGCGAAACTTGTCAGTCAAACGACACTGGTGGAAGAAGTTTCTCCAAAAAATTCAGCCACAGTGAGGCGAACTTTGCTTCTGTTAAGATTGCCACCGTAGTTTTTTTTCTGGAAATGTCCGGGGATCGCGATCAAGTAAAGGCCACCCTCGGTCTACCGAGGATGGCGTGCTGATTATCAGCAGAGGCTCCTACTATTTGATCACGCGGAAGTGCAGATAGGTGATTGAAGCCTCTTCGCTCATCCTGACGCGCTCCAGCTCGATCTGCCGGTCGAGCTGATCGAACAGGCGCAGTCCGGCCCCTAAGAGAACAGGCACAATACCCAGTTGCAGTTCATCGATTAGCCCAAGCGAGAGGCAGTGGCGAGCAATGGTTGGGCCTCCTACTATCGTGACATTTTTCTCGCCTGCAGCCTTCTTGGCTTGCGCAATCGCGCTTGCCACACCATCGGTGACGAAGTTGAATCGCAACCTGGCATTCTGTTTCGGCTTCGGCTTCGGGACCGTATGCGTCAGCACGAAGATCGGCACCTGGAATTCGTAGCTCTCAGCGTAACTGTCCGGCTCTCCCATCTGGTAAGTTCTCCTGCCCATCACTACTGCTCCAGTCGTAGCAATCGATTCCTCAAGCTCTGTGTTTGCGCCCAAGCTCCCTTCAGGGTACAAACGCCGCACCGAGCCCGTACGGTCAGCGACAAATCCATCGAGGGATACCATCATGCCGAAAATGACGTTGCCCATACGCTTTTGACTCTCCATAACTCACCAGTTGAATGAACGGCAGCGTGAGTATCACATGGAATAAGTATACCAGAGTGCTCGAATGCACTATGGAGTCACGGTCCAGAGTATCCGATCGCCCGATGCACCCATCGCAGCTAGGCGACAGGTCGAGAGAGGGGCCTGGCCGAGGGTTCATCAGATGTGTGGAAGATCAAGAGGCGTTCATCACGTACCATTCAGTAGGAGGATGCGTGCATCCGTCCCAGATCTCGCATCTCATATTTGCTGCTGTGCTCTGTTCTGCTTTTGCCCGCTCCCTTGCGGCTGATGTGTAAATCCCAGGACGCGGGCGGGAGAAAAAAGGAGAATTCTGCGGGCCGTTCCCCTCCGACAACCTGGATGTTCGAGACCCTTGCCACAAGAGAATCCTTGTACCGATTCCTCCCGCCCACGTGCCTTCGATTGACAACCTGGAAGCGAGCAATCAAAACGAAGATGGTCAGCGGTGACGTCGAACTCTTTACTCCCTTACAGCCAGCAGAAACCCGGGCGCTTCAAGACGCCATAGAGCGCTACTCCCGTTTTATGGATCTGCCCGTCACCGCCTCCTAAACTTAGACAGAACTTCCCAAATTTCCTGGTTAGAACCTGAAGCTCGTCGCGCCATATGGCTCAGCCGCCCCAAGGGCAAACACGGTCCGGGGTATGACCTGGTAGATCATGTATGGTGGCGGCCCTGCGCTCGGCGCACTGTATTCGGCTGTAAGTGAAGTGCCATCGTCGCTCACTTGCGCAGGCCATCCCCCGTCCTGGTATATTTTTGCGATGCGTGCCACCAGCGCCGGGTCGGTCACCCTGCTCGCCCTGCCTTCCACGACGATATCGAAATCGTGAGTGGCGACAGTGATGACACATTCAGGGTTGAGTGCCAAGTTCTTCGCCTTGCGGGTATGTGCTCCCGAAGTGAAGTAGAAGGCGCCATCTACCCACTCGGCTCCCAGCGGCATGACGTGTGGCCTCCCATCTGGACGCACCGTCGTCAACCAGCACGTATGCCGGTTGGGTCCGCCCTTTTCCGGCTCCTGAGTAAACCCCTGATCCAGGCGATCACGTATCTTCGACCAGGGGATAAGCGGCGCACCGTAGCCATCAAGATTGTGCTCAGACTTTGGCTCGATCTTCATAGGTGCCATTCTTGTTCTCCTTTTCTTTGATTGTACTGCGTTGGTCCTTGCTCCTTTATAGAAACGTTTCCTCCCCAAAATCGTATCAGCTTCCACCTGGAAAAACTTCTCCGATCTTGCTTCCTTCCAGATAGAGCGCGGCCAGACCATCGGGCTTTTTCCCGGATCTCTATGCCTTTGAGTGTAGAGGATGGGAAGGGGAACCTCTCTTGGCACGTGTTTTTATCTGGCGAAGCGACTTACGCCAGAACGGAAGGCAAACACAATCCAGTTCGAAAAGTGCTCAAGCACCTATTCTCACACAGTCATCAGAAAGTGGAAATGATGCAAAGGCAAGCATTACATGCACCCACTCCGGTCTCTGACGCATAAATCCCCTTTTTGGCGAACTTATGAGTCAAACGACAATAAAGTTGCATATTGCAAGCCGTCATTTTGCGGGTAAACACGTGATGGAATGAAGATCACTAGTGAAGCCACGTGGTACTCTAGAGCCAACTTGCTTGTAACTCGTTGCGCATCCCTTGGGAAGAGCTTGTATCGCGCTTCTTTCCGTCACATTACACTACAATTATGGTGAGTAAATATATCTTGTCTTTAAAAAGAGTGTCTTTTTCTTGTTTTACCAATAAGTACTATTTACCACAAGCATTGTTCACCAAACGAGCGACCGCTCGATTTACTAATAAGTACTGTTTAACGCAATACCTGTTCGGAAAGAGAGGCCGCTTGTAAGCTCTATTTGCGCGATCCTCTTTCTTTTGCTTTATTTACAACTATGGCAAGTTCATAAATATTATTTTCCCATCTATGACTGATGTGCCATGCTCTCCTTCACAAACATTATTCCAAAGGAGCATTTCTTCATGAAAAAAGCATTATTTCTATTATTAGGACTCGTAACGGTCGTAGCAATTGTGCTGATGTCGGCAACCAGCTTTGCGGCAACACCTACCAGGACTGCCAGGTCGCATCCGATCCATTTCTTCCTGCACATGGGTCACACTCCGCAGAGTGCAAGTGTCTCGCGAGCGGCCAGCAGCAACATCCCTTATAACGGAGGCCCGGTCATGGCCGGTACTACAAATGTCTACGCTATTTTCTGGGAGCCAACAAGTAATGTATCTGCCAACTACAATAGCCTGATTAAGCGCTACTTCGGTGATGTTGGTGGTAGTTCGCTATACAAGATTAGTAACCAGTACACACAGACTGGTGGTGCATTTCCCTCTAATGCTGTGCTGAAGGGTTCATGGGTGGATACAGGCGCATATCCCGAAAGTCCTTTGCTTGACAGTGATATCCAGAACGAAGTAACTCATGCGCAAAGCATCAATAGCTGGTCATCTAACATCGACAATATTTTCTTTGTCTACACCGAGCGAAATGAAAACATCTGTACTGACAATACACAGGCACAGTGCGCGACCAATACATTCTGTGCGTATCATAGCTTTTTTGGTACGAACACCATTTATGCTGCGATGCCTTATGCTGCGAGCTTCTTCGGTTGTAATCCCGGTGCCAGTCCCAACAACGATGACGCCGACCAGACCATCAACTTGACCTCACACGAGCAGATGGAGGCCGCGACCGATCCCTTGATCAATGCCTGGATAGACTCATCCAACCTCAACGGGGGTGAGATCGGCGATATGTGTGCCTGGATGTTTGGGCCGGGCAATGCGCAAGGGGCGGACGTGGTCTGGAACAATCATGGCTATATTGTGCAGAAGGAGTGGAGCAATGCGATTAGTGGCTGTACCCTTACCACCAGCACTGCCACCAAGTACTATAAGATTGTGAATCGCAAGAGTGGTCTGGTAATGGACGTCTATGGTGGAAGTACAAACGCCGGTGCGCATGTGATCCAGTGGTCATATCATAACGGTTTGAACCAGCAGTGGGCTCTGGTTCCTTACGGCAACTACTATCAGCTTGTGAACCACAAAAGTGGTCTGGTAATGGACGTCTATGGTGGTGCGAAAAATGCCGGTGCGCAGGTGATCCAGTGGACCAACCACCACGGTTTGAACCAGCAATGGAGCCTGGTGACTGACGGCAACTATATTCAGATCGTGAACCGCAATAGCGGCCTGGTACTTGATGTCTTCGGTGGTGGGACAACCCAGGGAGTGAATGTGATCCAGTGGACCAACCACCACGGTTCGAACCAGCAGTGGAGCCTCATCCAGGTTTAGGCGTAAAAAGCAGGTAAGATCGATATGCCATAGAAAGATCGCAGATGGACAATTCAAACCAATCTAAAACAGCAAATCAAGCAAATACTTCAGTTGAAGCAACCCCTTTATCATGGGGCAAATCTTATCTCATGTGTCCACCCGATTACTTCGGGGTATTCTACGAGATCAATCCCTGGATGGATCAAGAAAATCGTCCTGATTTCGAGCTTGCCATGGAACAATGGCACAACCTTGTGGCCAACCTCCGGCGAGCCGGGGCCAAAGTCGAAACAATCGAGCCGGTGAAAGAGCTGCCTGATATGGTTTTCGTTGCCAACGCGGGCCTTTTTGATGGTCAGCGCCTGATCTTGAGCAGATTTCGTCATCCTGAGCGGCAGCCCGAATCAATCTTCACCTCGCAGTGGTTCCAGGTTCGCGGCTGTGAAGTAGCAGAACTGGCTGGCGAAGGAGATATCTACTTTGAGGGTTGTGGTGATGCTTTCCCCTATTGCGGCAGCTTGCTGGCCGGTTATGGATTCCGTTCGGACCTTTCCTCTCATGCTGTGCTTTCCCGGCTGCTTGGAATCCCTGTGCATTCGGTCAAACTCGTCGATCCGCGTTTCTACCATTTCGACATCAGCTTCTCTCCGCTTGATAATCGACATGCCATCATTAACCCGGCCGCATGGGATCGAGCAGGTAACGCAATCATAGAACAACTCGTGTCCGAGCCGCTCGTGCTCGAGCTGGATGAAGCGCTTACCTTCTGCGCGAACTCAGTGGTTGTGGGTAAGGTCATCGTTATGCCGGCCTGCCCTGCTCGTGTCGGTCGCATTCTCGAACGTTGGGGATTTGATGTTTGCGTGTCGCCAGTGAGCGAGTTTCTAAAGGCAGGGGGGGCGGTGCGCTGTTTAACTTTGCCACTGGATATGACTATTTCGAGAGCATGAAAGGTAATCTTGACATACTTCCTTTTCATAAGATACACTTAAGAAGTTAGTTGAGTTAGTAAATCAACTATGTGTACTTTTGGTTTGTAGAGAGTTCTTTCTGCCAATTTTTTAGCATTCTGTTGATGCATGAGGAGACTTACTTCATGGAAACCAGTTCTGCTGTTCCCTCTAGTGCACCGCGTGTAGATACGCATCTGGCCAAGTTTTCGCAAGCTTGTACTGTCTTGCTTACCGCCCTGGCCTTTCTTTTGAACCAGCCTGTCATAGTTGCAATCACTGCTCTTATCTTGTTGCTTGCCGCTGTTGTGCCGTCGGTAAGTCCTTTCCGTTTGCTCTATCGTTACATCGTCCTACCCCTGCACCTGTTGCGTCCAAGGAGGGTAGAGGATGATCCTGCACCTCATCGTTTTGCGCAGGGCGTTGGCGCTGCATTTCTGATCGCCTCAAGCCTTCTGCTCCTGCTGACGAGCGCTACAGCGGTTGGTTGGGCACTCGACCTGATTGTCTTTGTACTGGCTGGCATTAACCTGGTCGTTGGTTTCTGTGCCGGGTGCTTTGTGTACTATCACCTCGGACGCATCGGTGTACTTCCGAGAGTGCGCTACGAGGGTAGTTTCCATTGGAGGGGAGTGTAAACGACATGCCAGTATTCTTGGTACGAATAGGCGTACTGGTTTTGGTAAGCATTCTACTCTGGCTATTGGCCTGGTCAGGACGGCGCTTCGTTGCGGCACAGCGCCGGCGTGCGTTGGCGGCTGCTCCGATAACCTCGGGTCCAGAGGATGTGGATACTAATGCTGGCCTATCTCTTGTGCGTATCTTAGCGTTCAGCAGCGCTGACTGTCGTCAGTGCCATGAGCTACAGATACCAGCCCTGCAGCGCGTATTGGAAGCAAGAGGAACCAAAGTTTCCGTGGCGGAAGTTGATGCGCCCAACTCACCTGACTTAACTCAACGTTTCAGAGTGCTCACTGTGCCTAGCACGGTAGTAATGGACGCGAAAGGCCGCGCGCATGCTATAAACTATGGTTTTGCCAATACGCAGCGTCTTCTCAATCAGGTGGACGAAGTATTGGCTAAAGTTCCTGTTTCGTGAAATTTGTGTACTGATGGCATAGCAGCCGATGAACTCATATCGTTCACCGGCTGCTGTAGTGAAAGGAGATTTCGGTGTCGGTTGTTCAGGAATTTCAAAAGGCAAATGATGCTTACGCATCGTCATTCAGCAAAGGAGATTTGCCGATGCCTCCCGGAAGGCATGTGGCTGTGTTGACATGTATGGATGCTCGCCTTGATCCCGCGCGCTTCCTCGGCCTTGAAGAGGGAGATGCTCATGTCATTCGTAATGCGGGTGGGCGCGCAAGTGAAGATGCCATTCGCTCACTAACTATTTCGGAGCAATTACTTGGGACTAATACCGTTGTGGTCATTCACCATACCGACTGTGGCATGGTAACTTTCAGTAATGAGGACTTACGCGAGAAGTTGAGGCAGCAACTGAATGCTGATGCTGAACATATCGATTTCCTTCCATTCAAGGATCTGGAACAGTCGGTACGTGATGATGTCGTGACTATCAGGAACTCGCCGTTTATTCCAAAGAACATCGAAGTTAGCGGCTTCATCTATGATGTAAGTAGCGGCAGGTTGTTGCCTGTTACGTAGGATTATTTTGGGCATCCCTTGCGGATGCTCAGATGCACCAGGTTATTACCGAGGGTCATGAGGCTAATGCTTCATGACCCTGTTTTAGTTGTCGATCTTTCCGGCAAATCTTTCGGGTTATACCAGCAATGGCTGCACCTGGTTCTGATCGATTGTATCTGCCCGTCTGTGGACTCTTGCTCCATATTTTCTACCGAGCTGTTTGTCGCAGCTTCATCCATAATAGGCTGCGCATACAGTGGATGACCTTCCGACGTCAGGCAGCGACCAGTGGCAAGCTCAAATTGCCAGCCGTGCATCGTGCAGGTCAGGATGCCGTTTTCGATATGCGCAAAGCGTGTTAGATCGGCTTTCAGATGAGGACAGCGCCGCTGGATGCGATAGCCGTTGCTTTCCCAGAGCTGCTTTACGGCGGTCTTTTCAGCATAGTAGCCCTCAGCATATTGCAGGCGTTCAGGCGTGAGGCACTTGAAAAAATTGTACACGTACTCGTTATACGCTCCTTTACGCTGCGCCTCAAAGCGGCAGGAGAGGAAAATCTGGTTAATCCAGTCTTCTTCGTGGTGAAGAATACAGTATTCGAGAAGCGCCGGGTCAATGTGGAAACGGTAATCCCACTCATCGCTTCGCTCGCCCCTCGATAAATCGGGGTCTACATTTTCATACCAGGCATAAACACGCCTCGTATGAAAATCAAGCATGATCTGTTGCACATCACAGTCGATCAATACGCGCCCATTGATACCCACGCTGGTCAGGTCAGCCTGCTCTAACAAAGGCTCAAACCAATCATGTATTGAAGTCAGGATATCTACCTGACCTCGCGGCCATGAAGCCTTTTGTGCGTCAATGATCGGCTGCTGGCGTGCCTTGTAGTTCTCAAGGTAGGTGCGTTTCTGCTTGAAGATGGCCTGCACCTGTTCCTCTGAATAGGGATGTGCGATTGTATAGCCCTCTTTTGTGAGCGTAGCGACACTTCCCGGGATCATCAAGCGACCGTTATCCTGTCCATTTGCCTGTAAGTATTCCAGGAATACCGTCTGATCAGGAAACGTGTTTGTAGGGTCACGATCGAAATCATTGAAATGAAACAGGTGGTCGTCCAGGAAACATGGTGGCCCGGCGGAGGGTATCACAAAGCTTGCACCGATTTCTTGCGTATAACGCAGGGCACGAGCCATTTCATTCTCGCGTTTCTTGTGCCCAAGAGCCTGTAACATTTTCTGGGGGAACTGGTAGACCATCGGATACCAGATAGCGCCGGAGAACTGTAAGAAGTGGGCATCATAAGGCCCATGATTAATTAAAACGTCCAGGTCGATTGGACGCGAATCATTCTGGTTAAAGATACGTGTCTCGCCATCGTCTACCATCAACCCAGAATCGCCAAGCGGACCATCAATGGGCGCAACCATCGCCATTATCATGAAGCGCAGGCCATCTACTTCAGAAGCCTGTCCATTTTTTGTCTGGATGAATTTTGTGAAGTCAAGATCCCGAAGCCTGCGCTCAAGCAGGTTTAATGGATAATCTGGTAGAAGCACGGTGGCGTCTTTCCAGACATGTTCGAGCAAGAACTGTGGATCGAAATGGTCATGATGCAGGTGTGAAATGTATAGATATGTTGGACGTGAGATTTTCTCCAGATCCACATCCTCATTACTGGGGAAAGGGAACCACGAGGCGAAGTATGCTGGATTAAACCAGGGGTCGCAGAGAATACTTCCATGTCGAGTCTCAATAAACAGGCCAGCCTGGCCGAGGAATGTAATCTCCAAACAGAACTCCTTTGTGTTGGACGAACAAGTCAAACTCTCTCTAATTAAGAACGAAACAAGCGACCTGTTTGTATCTAGCATTTGATCACAAACCAGTTACAAGTCCAGTTTGTGATCCAGGCATCATCTGTGCAAGTCGATCGAAATCTCCTCACCTTTGTTGAAGCACTTGAATGCCAGACGTGTCCAACCATCAGGCCAACATGGATTCGTAAAATACCGGTCCTCGGTAAAACGTAGTCCTGCAAATCCTAATATCGCTGCCTGCCAGACTGCTCCTGCACCGGCATCATGAATGCCTTCATCTGTGTTTCCTCGCTGATCTTCAAGGTCGACCAATGCGCCTTTCATGAACATCTCATAAGCAGTGTCAACCAAACCTAACTCACATGCCAGGATGACGTGTAGCGCAGGGGTAAGGGATGAACCATAATCATGGTCAGTGATAGGGAAGTAATAATCCCAGTTGATTTTCTTTGTTTTAAGGTCAAACTGCTGATCCAGCACCGTCAGTAGCATCAAGACATCGGCCTGCTTGATAATTTGATAATGCTGTATTATGTGCAAACCCAGGAGGCCCTGGTAGGATTTAGTACGCCCTCTATATTTCTCCTGATCGAAAGGCCCAAGTTGGAAGAAGCCATCAAATTGTTCGAATAATCCTGTGTGCTTATCTTGCGGAATACGTATTCTGTCTATCACGTTATGCCAATGGGCCAGGCGCTTCTCATTCAAATCAAGCTGCTGCGTCAGTTCCTTTGCTTTATCAGGAGCGGTTGACTGGAGCCAGTGTAGAGCATCAAAGGCAGCCTGGATATTCCATCTCGCCATGTAGTTCGTATAGGCATTATTATTGACGTGTTCATGCCATTCATCGGGGCCAATCACATCGTTGATCTCATAATAATTGTGCTGTGGATTCCATTTGGTGCAGCTGGCCCAGAACTCAGCAGCGCTCAGCACTAACTCAGCCCCAAACTCGCGCATAAACTCGTCATCACCTGAGACGCGCCAGTATTGCCAGACGGCATACGAGATAGATGCCGTAATGTGCAATTCTAGCTGGCCGTTGAGCACTGGGATCAGTTCACCAGTTTCTGGATGAACAATTGCCGGTGGCGTGGCTTCCTCTCCATCTAACGTACTTTCCCAGGGATATTGTGCCCCTTCGTAGCCATTGCGTTTCGCTTTCGCTCGCGCAGCTGGAAGGAGTCTATAGCGATACATCAACAGGTTTCGAGCAATGTTGGGATGCACATAAGTGAAATAGGGAAGCATAAATATCTCTGTGTCATGGAAGATGTGACCGCGATAGCCAAAACCGGTCAGACCTTTCGCAGCAATGCTATAACGGCTATCATGCGATGAGGCGCTGATACGCAGTTGATAGATATTGTAACGCACAGCTTGCTGTGCTAGGTCGTCCCCCTCGATGATTACATCTGAGACCTGCCAGTAGTTTTGCCATGCTTGCTTATGCTCCTCAAGCAATGTTTCGTATGGAAGAACCTGCTCACATGATTTGACCTGCTCGGTTCCCTCTACTAAAAGTGTATACTGCTTACCTGAAACTGCTGGAGATGAAATCGAATTCAAAATGTGTTGATGATGCTCAACAGCAGCCTTTAGCGGGTCATCGACATCCCGTGAGGTGTACATGACGACAACTTTTTCTACCGTCATTGTTTCCCCAACAGCCAGTTTCTTATAGATGCGGATGCTTGGAGAGATATCTGAGCGGATGAGCTCTTTCTGGAATTCGCAATCCCTGGATGTGCAGCTCATCGTCTGAACTAGTTGTACCGAGGAATGGCGTGTTTGCGTGTGCAACCAGAGGAGTTCTCCATCTCGACGCTGCTCTACAGGCTCCCAGTGTAACAGGTCGTAATTCCCTACAGCTATATTGAGAGCAGACCATAGAACCACATCGAGCTTTCCTTCCATCTCAGGCCGCTCTTCGGCTGTCAGACTGTAACGAATTGCTCCAACATGCTCATCTGCCAGGCTGGCGAAACACTCGCTCGTAATGCGAATACGGAAACCACCTGGGCTTTCCCACCGTACCA
>Ga0207684_10001405_pt1 | contig 26170 bp, 27 predicted proteins | sample KBSK5501metaG_FD_184342 | JGI IMG/M metagenome (GOLD analysis project Ga0207684, IMG submission 184342) | Corn, switchgrass and miscanthus rhizosphere microbial communities from Kellogg Biological Station, Michigan, USA - KBS K5-50-1 metaG... | ecosystem: Host-associated > Plants > Roots >...
CATTTTCCTAGTGATTTTCTCCGGGGTGAGTCTTACGTTTATGCTCTTGTTTTATCTTCGTTCTGAACGGGCACTAGATAGACAACTGAAAGCAGAAGACATGCTGCTTGAGAACAAAAAACAGTTATTTTCCAAAAAGATTTCCTTAATGCGGGAGGATGAAAAAGCGTTCTTCCGCATACTTGAAAAGATAGTAGGAGCTGATTACTATGTGTTTCCGCAGGTTCACTTTACAGAATTAATCCAAGTAGAAGATGGGGTCAGAGACCATGAAAATTTATACCAAGTATTAGGGGTAAAAAGCGTAGACTTTGCGATTTTTGACAAACAAAAAATTGCACCGAGGGTAGCCATTGAACTGAACGGCGAGTACCATTTCTGGAAATCCCAAAGAAGCAAGGACGAAATGCGAAAAGAGTTATTTGCCTCAGTTGGTATTGGTTTTGTGGCAATCCAAAAAGCAGCCTCCTACAACACGCAAGCGTTACAAGAGCAAATATCTCAGTATTTAACTCCGACTTCTCCGCAGGCGTAGGATAAACCCCGCTTTAAATACTGTGACGTTATACAAACCTGAAAAGACAAGTCGGTTATGCTAAAATCGGCTTGCGCCCATGACAAACGAAGAAATCTTGAAGAAATCAATCGAGAAAGCACTTCACAATAATTGGGAACAGATGTTGCTGTTTGTACCAACTTGGGCGTTAGAGCAAGCAAACGAAGATAGGCTTACACAACATATTATAAAAACATATGGAAAATCAATTATTTTCTCTCACGATTTTGCCAAAGCATTTTTCCCAAAAACAGATGAGCATGGTTTTCATAAAGATGAGGTATGGAAGTATTACTTACAACAAATGGTACTCGAAAATAACCCTTTGCACTATCTCAAAAAATTCTTGTAGATCATAGACTCTCCGCAACGCCAGCTTTGCATAATCCACGAATATACAAACCCCACTTCCCTATTTTGTGCTCAAATAAAATTGACGTGGTTGAAAATAACGCGATCCGAACACAGTTATATAAGCCAAATTTTTTAAGCTCGTCGTTTGTGTCGTTTACCCTTAAATGGAAAATAACTCCTTGAGCGGGACATGCAAGACTTTCGCAATGCGGTAGACCATCGGTAGGCTGACCCCTTGCTGCTTTGCTTCAACCTGGGTGATGTAGAGGGTATTCATCCCCAAAACGTCAGATAATTCCTCCTGGGTTAATCCCCGCGCTTTTCGCAACTGTTTAATCCGTTCAGCAAGGAGCACATCCTCTTTTGCCAGTTTCCGTCTGGCCGGTTTTTTTGCTTTGTCTTTCGGCAGGGAGAATAATTTCATCCATTTCTCACTATAGCAAAAATGGCCGTGTTTTTCTATAAGGGGAAACACATGGATAAATATAATCGGATTGCCAGAGCAAGCCAGGAGCGAAGAGAAAATTATAAGGGGATTGCTATTTTTCTACTCCTCCCTCATTCAGGAGAGAATAAGCGGGTATTTTGATGCAGTTTGATACGAAAAAATGCTGGCAGAAAATAAAAACGTGCCATCACTATAGTGGCTCAACGCTGTCTCCATGCCGTTGTTTTGCATCTGCTTCTTGCGCTTCCTCCCCTCCCCCGATATAATACTGAAAGTTGCAGCGATTAGCTCCTATGGATGACGAACAACACACAGACGAGGCACAGGTAAAAACAACCGTCCGTATTCCCCGATCCGTTCTTAACGCCCTCAAAGAAGCCGGCAAGCGCCACCACCGCACGTTTAACAGTGAACTCATTGTTGCGCTGGAAACGTATCTTGAGCATTGGAAAACCAAATTTTAATTTTCCTCTTGCTCTTGCACATAACGGTACAGCGTTGCCCGCGAGATACCAAGCGTCTTACAGATATCGGCGATTGCGTTTTGCTTGTTGCTATACAATTCTTGCGCCATTTGTACCCGCTTTCCTGTCAGTGACTTCGGCCTGCCTCCCTTTCGCCCTCTGGCTCTGGCAGCTTGTAACCCCGCATTCGTTCTCTCCCGGATAATATCCCGTTCAAACTCTGCAAGTGCGCCGAAGATATGAAAGATGAGTTTTCCGCCAGATGTGGTTGTGTCAATGTTTTCTGTGATGCTCTTAAATCCTATTTTCCTGTTGTTGAGTTTTGTGATGGTTTCAATCAAATGCTTTAATGATCTGCCAAGCCGATCCAGCCGCCAGACAACTAGGGTATCCCCTTCCCTGACATAGTCAAGAGCTTCTTCTAATCCTTTGCGTTCAGCTTTCGCGCCACTGATAACATCGGTAAAGATTTTGCTACAGCCGATCTTTTCTAAAGCGTCATTTTGGAGGTTGACGGTCTGGTCTGAAGTCGAAACTCGTGCATAACCGATTAACATAGACTCTATCGTCTCAAAAGTCATGAAGAAGTGCAAGAGTTTTGAGAAACAAGGAAGACATTAAAAGATGGCAAGTTGTCCGTTTTTCTTCTGCTGCTGCCTTTGAAAATGCAGTCCCAAAACCGCTTTGTACATGACTCGTGCCAATAAAAACACCTGGTCGATTTCCTCTTTCTTCGGGACTCTGCCCAACTCACTGTGCAGGGCAACGGCGATTTTTGCTTTGAGGAGTTTTTTCTTCTGTTCCGGTGTGGTCATACTCTATTTGTATCAAAACTCATATCACTTGTCAAGATATGAAATTATGATTGAGAGATGGATTTTGATACATCTTCTTGCGCTTACTGCCTCGTTTCTGAACGAATAAACAGAACAGTCTCAAAAAGGAAGGTTTTTGAGACAACCATTCAACTGCTGAGTTTGACAAGCAGGCAAGCAGAAATATATACTTTTACAGTTTAGCAATGAAAATAAATAAAAGGCTCCTTACTCTAACCAGCCTCGCATTCTTTCTGCTCGCAGCCACCGCATACGCCGCAAGTGCAGACTTTCTTACCCAAGCACAAAAGTATATCAACCAGAATTGCGGCAAGAACAAGCTCGTCGATGAAAAGGCACTCCTCTGCTACCTCTTCTACAAATCGCAAGAACAGGAGACTGATTTAACCAATGCCAATAAAGATATTCAGTCTCTCAAAACACTGACGGCCAGCCAAAGCTCAACTATCAATCAACTACAGCAGGAGATTATGAACTTGCAAAACCCTCCTCCAACGCCAACAGTAACGCCGACAAACACGCCGACACCGACACCAACTCCTGATAATACGAATACAATTAAATTAACCGCACAATTAACCGGTACGAATGAAGATATTGTGCACGGTGAATATACTGTTACGTATACCATAACCAACCCAAGTAGTCAGCTCGCCACTCTTGATGGGTTGAGCTTTGGCGGTATTCAGTATGACGTAACAAGTGCTCTTACACAGATACAAAGCGGCCAATCTATGCAGTTTGATGCTAACCTCACAAACCCAGGAACGATATGGCATACCGGCGCAAGCTCGCAACTGGTTATACAATACCACGACTCGCAAAATAACCACTTCCAGACTGTCTATCAAATCAGCTTGCAGCAAGACGCATACGGATACTACGATGTCACCGGGTTTGTTAACCCCGCCTTTAATTGACTTTGTACGTTGATGTTTGTCTTAAAAACATGAAACGAACGGCAGCAGTCCATTTCTTTTTCCTTGTTCTGTTTGTGCAGCCTGCTTATGCTGACGTATGCGAAGCAGGCAGTAACGGAGTATTTATAAATGGCACACCACAGCCCTCTCTTCATAATTGTCCGTTCATTGTCCAGTCTGATAGCCATACCGATGTCACAGTTCAAAACAACACACAAACCTCACCAAATAGCCATACCGAGGTTGATATTAACAACAATGCACAGCCCGCACCAACGCACTCGCCAACCATTGTAACCGTTGTCGTGACTGCTACCCCAATGGCTACCCCAACCATTGCAGCCTATCACGCTTACAAGCCTGTATATTATGCGGCGAAATACACGCCAACCCCTACACTCTCCCCTACAGCAACACCGAGCGCAACGAAAGCCCCAACCCCAACGAAAAAACCGGACTTGAAACCCACCCAACAAAAACTCAACTTTTTTCAATCAATCGCTCACTTCTTTCAAAACATATTTTCCATTTTCAAAAAACCTTAGCCCATAACCCCCATTCCCGCGTTGCACAATACTTTGATAAACGACTCGAACAATAAGCTCAGGGTTTTCGCTGTGAACGCTTCAGCGCAACCATAACGCCGTCAAAGAGGATTTGTGCGTCTCCTCTCCTCGATTGACAACAAACAACCGCTTATGCTTAATTAGAACTTATGTATTCTTTCTTGCTTATAATTGCTATTGCTGTTGTTTATATCTGGTACATAAGAAGACCTAAGAAGAAGGTAACGTTAGCTGTAGCAGAGCAAGCAATTAAGAATTATTATGATGGATTGCTGTTATTCCTTCAAAAAATGAACTTCACCGAGCAAAGAAAAATAGAGGTCGATAAACTTATGGAGAAGTTTTACCAAACAGAAAAGAAATATATACGCTTACGTGAGCGATTTAGACATAAATCTGAACAACAACAGATTGAAATTTGTGTTGATTGGTTTAATTATGTTAAGTTATCAGCCTCTAAAATCGCTCATGGTTCACCGCTTTGGTTTGAATTATATAAAACTATGGATGAGTTTAGGGAGACAGTCAAGGATGATAAGTCAAAACACAAGATTAAGGGTTGGATAAAAGATGTGGAAAATAGAGAGATTGAGCTAGAGGAAATTGAAAGACGATTTGATAATCTCTTAAAAAAACAAGAATAGCTTCGTGCCTGGCATTGTACAACTTTTCTTGTGCGCCTATTCCCCTATTTGATTGACCAACAAGCTGCTATAATCACATTTTCACATGAGCAACTGTCAGCATCTCAGCCGGCAAGGCGACAACTACGGCGTATCCTGTCAAAGTTGCGGAGCAGTCCTTGAGGGGTACGGCTACGGCGGTTTCTTTGGCAGCAACCTCAAAGGAAACGAGCGATGTATCCATGGGGAGAACGCCTGGTATAAGATCAGCGCAGAGCAGGAAGAATGTATGTATTGTCATGGAGTGCGTGAACGATTAGTGAATTAGTCCCCTACTCTATTTCAATGCATTGGTAAAACCATATTTTCCCGCACATTTTCATCGCGTTTTTCGCTGCTGTTCATATACTGTGGTACTCACCCGTTTCTCTTTGACTACCATTTGCGGAGCCTGGGTTAAGGCAAGATGCGGTACAATTTTCGTCTCTCCGGTCGGAAACAAAACTGTATCATCGCGCAAGATCCCCGTGAGCACGACCCGATCACCCGGCTTCAGATTTTTCCGCTTACTCTGTACCGCAAGCCTATTCGTGGCAGAAGCGACAAGTTCGATATCGGTCTCCTGCTGGAAGATACTTCTCTGTGCGTGGACACTACAGACCCACTCCTGTATTTTCCCTGTTTCTCTGTACGACGGAAGCGACAGCACCAGGCAGTTGTCAAAATGTATTTCCTTCGGTTTCTCAGCTTCCAGCCCGTCAAAAAGCGACTCGGTATACTCGTTCTCTTTCCCGTTTTGTCCTCCCATAGAAGTTTTCGCAGGAAGACTATAAAAGAAACCCTGCCATTTTTCAATCTAGACCACGCCCCTCGTAGCCTCACCTCACCTATAACTGATATTTTCTTACCGTTCTCTCACACCGCTTCCCTACACTCTAATGGTCTAGACCAAGCAGGCAGTAACCCTTTATCACAAGCGGTAAAGCAGCAGTGCCTGTTTTCTGTAGCACTTTGACAGCATTGTTGCAGGAAGTTTCAAGAAAGGACAAAAAGAAGTGAGAGCAGACTACAAGGAAATCTACCTTGAGAGCACCAGCCATCCGCTTGCAATCACCCCGCAGGCATTTGAACAGATTAGAGCCATTGTACAGGCACATCTGATCTGTACGTATTGCCATAAAGGGTATACACCAGATAACCCGCAGGTTGCGGAGAACGTGTGTTTAGGATGCTTTCTCAAGCACCGGACGGACAGCCCGACAGACCTGATTTTTGTTGCAGAAGTCCCCTCAGAGTACGCGGAGCGGTACAGCTACAAAGTGTACAAATTTGTTGACGAGCAGGGGTACGTGTACATCACCAACTCTCATAACAAGCTCAACGACAAACTGGAACGGGATATCCAGGCAACGCTGGTGCACTATGGCTATCATGTCCCTGAGCGGTACACAACCAAAAGCGGCAAAGCGGTTGATCTATACGGCTATTTATGGCGCAGCATATACGGTGACTTTCACACCAGTCCCGTGGTCATCGCGACTTACATTGAGTCCTACGGCGACCACATTGACACCGCATTCTTGCTGTACCAAGACCGTGAACCCGTTGAGTTCTCCAAAACGCGAAATCCTGTCCGGCAGTGGTACCGAGAGGCAAAGGCAGCGATTGAAGCGACCTACCAGCCCCATCGAGGTTACATTGTCAGTTCAGGAGAAAACGGCGAGGACAGAACGGCCTACCAACTGTATGACTATCACATGTACCCAGGCATTGTAGCGCGAGCTTGTAGTGCGTATGAGTATGAGCAGAGTTTACACACATAACAACCAAAGGAGCAAACCCATGTTAAACAAAATTTTACTCATCGGGAACTTAGGCAAAGACCCCGATTTGCAAGTCACCTCAGACGGGACACCGTACACGAGGTTTTCCATCGCTGTCAACCGAAGGTATAAAGTCGGAAGCGGCGAACAGAAGGAAGAAACCGAATGGTTTAACGTCGTTGCCTGGCGGCAACTCGCAGAAATCTGCGAACGATACCTCCATAAAGGTTCAAAAGTCTATATCGAAGGCCGCCTCACGCAGCGCAAGTACACCGACAAGAACGGCATTGAGCGCACATCAGTTGAGGTTATCGCTAACGACATGGAGATGCTGAGTCCAAAACCGGCAGGAGCAGCAAGCACGGCAGTTGAAGGCGATCCATTTCTTCCCGATTTGCCTGATGGTTTGTAAGGCACTCTGTCCACAGGTTCTCAGCTTTTGCAAACAGAGCACCTTACTTTCAAGCGGAAGTACCGCTAGAGGTATTGTATCACCTATGGCTACTTCCCTACCAAATGGAGTCCATTTGTGAAACCGGAAAGGAGAAAGCGTTACCCGAAAAATTGGGAACGATTAGCCAGGCAGTGTAAGGAGCAAGCAGGTTGGAAATGCGAGCAATGCCATATCAGGCACGGAGCGATACGGACATCCCGGCAGACAGGCGCGGTCTATACCGTTTTCCTGCATGCAGCCCACCGCGACCATGATATTGACAATGTGACGCCATCCTTGCTCTGTTTATGCCCAACCTGTCACGGCACATACGATTATCGGTATCGGATGCAGCAGAAGCGGCTCAACCATGAGCGGTTGAAGCACCAATTGCTTCTGAGTCATTCGTAAGTAATCTTCCCACTGCAACATTTGTCATTCCCGGCCTGGCTGTAGGCTCACTGTCGCTGATGCGATGTGAAGTTTACCCCAGGCCAATTTTCTTTATGCCAGCAAGTGCTCTGCCCTCCGAAGAAAAAGTAGAACAGTATTCAGATACCCCGCAAACGCGCCAGGATGAGAAATGTGGAGCGCACTTTGTTGTAGCTGTGTGTTTGTATCCCATGCTGCAATTTTGCGTTTTGGCATGGTAGAGATTTTTTGAAAATGCCTCTTGACACCCGCTTTTTCTTTTTGCCATACTAGACGCAGTTTAAAAATATACTGGAAAACCCTAAAGACGGCTTTCAGTATATTGACTGATCGTATGATAGTCTCAATAGCCACACAAAAAGGCGGCGCAGGCAAAACAACCACAAGCATTGCTCTCTCTGCTGGACTCGCACGAAAAGGTAAGAAAGTTCTTCTTGTCGATATTGACCAACAAGCCAACTCCTCTAAAGTTCTCATACGGCACTACCCTACGATCGCCAAAGAGCAAAGCGTTCACGCGACCATTATTGAGCGAAAACCACTCCCTATTCATAAGACAGAGGTTCCCAATCTCGATATTGTGCCGGGGCATATTCTGCTCTCAAATACAGACGTTGAATTGACCATCTCCAAAGATCACCGCGAGGAAAGATTAAAGCGCGAGTTGGACAAAGTAAAAGACAATTATGATTATGTATTTATTGATTGCCCTCCTAATCTCGGCTGGCTAACCATTAACGCCCTGACCGCTTCTGATCAAGTTATTATCATTGTTGCTCCAGGGTATTTTGAGTTAGACTCAATTGTTCAGTTTTATAAGACGTTGGCAGAGGTGAAAGAGTATTTTAATCCTAACTTGCAATTAAGGGGTATCCTCTTTACCAGGAGTGATCCTACCGTCAATACCAGGGAGTCATTAACCATCCTTCGTCAGATGTACGCAAAAGAGCTTCTTCCTACTATTATTCCAGAAAATACTGATCTTCGGAACGCGCATTTTAACAAGCAAGATATTTTCGCGTACAATCCCCAGGCAAAAGGCGCACTTGCGTACGATAAGCTCATCAATGAGTTGTTTGTATGAAAAAGAAATTAGACACATCAGGAGTCATGAATGAGTTACGCGGACAGTCTGTATTCTTCCCACAAAAAAAAGCAGAACAAGACGCCCAGGCGAAGCAGTCACCCACTCCCCCATTTGTGGAGCAAAACAAGCCAAGAGGTAAGATTAATGATACCGTGATACCACGGTATCATGATACCACGATACCAAAACACCATGATACCGTGGTATCAAGCAACCACGATACTATGGTATCGCAAGGTGATGACGGGATAATTGAAGAGGTTCGCAGGGCTGTCAAGCAAGTAGGAAAAGAGCCAGCCACGCAACGGCTTACCTTAGAAGAAAAACAGACTTTACGATCGATTGAATTCACTTACGGACAGCAGGGGATTATCACCAGCGGCAATGAAATCTTGCGAATTGCGACGAATTATATTCTACGGGACTATCAAAAGAACGGCGAGAATAGTATCCTCGTGAAAGTACTAAGGAGCCTCAATGCATGATACCGTGGTATCGTGGTACCATGGTATCATGAAACCAAGCAACCACGGTGCAATTTAGTCCTTGACTGCAACACAACCAATCCCTCTATAATAAACCTACTCACAAAAAAAGGCACAAAAAAGGCTTTACACCTTGACGGGGAAAGCCTCTGAAGAACTAAGACATCCTCAGAGTAGCAAAACCCCTGTCACGTTGTCAAGTCGCTATTTTGCTCGGTGTGTAATAACCCTATCAATCTCTATCTTACTATGACAAGTCACATTATGATATATCGGTATAGAGAAGCCCGTGGTAAGGGCAAAGGGTATTAATCACCCGAAGGTAAGGTCTTGCGGAGACCTACTGCCTTGCTCAAGCGCGAGTCTGCTATATCCCAGGCAACCCTGATTAATTCAGGGAGCACAACAGGGATTGACGGTGTAACACAAGAGCACTAAACCGAGCCAGATGCAGATACAAGACTTTTTCTTCATGCTATCCGTATACATGGCGGCAGACTGAACCTAGTAGAAGAAAGAGAAAACTATACTCGTGCTGGTGTAACTCACGCCATCTAAGGAAAAAATATTATACAGGTTAATATACATAGGACTAAGCCTATTCTATAGGATAGGTTCATAGTGGGTTAGAAACGGCGCAAATACGAATAAAACACGAAATCTCTTTTCGCTTACAGCGTGACTATGCACACCGTATAATCTGGTATACGATAGGGAAGGGGACACCATTCACCCCCCCCTCGTGTTCTGAACTATTTCTCTCAAGGGTTTGCTCAGCGTGCTGCGTAAAGGGTGCACACTTGTATTTTCCGGTGCAGGATGCACAAAATTATTTTCCTCTTGCTCATCCTTCTGTCCCATCGTGTACCCACAAGCATGCCATGCCACCAGACTACGACCGCTGCGGCGGTGTACGGCCAGACTACGACCGCTGCGGCGGTGTACGGCAAGATAAAGGCATGCCCAAATGCGAGCGCATAGCCGTGACGCAGCCTGCCCCGTCCGAAAACTGACGCGCGAGCAGTGGTTGTTCTCATAACTTCCTCGTTCACAAAAGCTCTTCTTACAAAAATCTTCCTCAATTCTTGCCATACGCATGTTGCTATTGCTCTAGATCTTCTGTTAGGATGAACCCCATGCAAACGACTGCCCACGCAACCAATGTGTTCGTTCCTAAGAAGCGCGAACAGCACACTGCGAAACCCAACAAACGCAGCAGCAAGCGGCAAACCGTGAAACTGACCGTCTGGCTCAAGCCTGCCGTGTACGACGAGATACAACGGATCGCCACACACGGCCACCTCAGTCTGTCCAAAACCGGCGCGGCAGCCCTTGAGGAATGGGTACACCAGCAGATACACCGGCAGCATGAAACGCTTTTGTATCCCATCATCCGCCAGATCATCCGGGAAGAACTGCGAACCTTTGGCAACCGCATGGTCTTTTTCCTCATGCGCATTGCCTTTGCAGCCGAGCAATCAAGAATTTTAATCACCAATATTCTTGACCGACTCCTCAGGCTTGTCCATGCGCCCGAGCAGACGTTTACCACCCTGGTTGACCAGAGCAACAAAATGGCGCAGCGAAACATTATCAATAAATCGCCGCAAATAAAAACGCTCATTGACGAGTGGGAAAGATCGTTTCCAGAGCGCAGAGAGGAGGGGAGCAGGCTCAATGGCTAATGGCAATTGTCAAAAACAACTACATCAAACAGGACGGGCGGGAAAAAGCCAAGGCAAAAGCAACTATCCGGTATATCCAGCACCGGCCAGGTAAGACGGCAGGGAACCATATGACCCATGCAACCCATGCTCATTGTTGCGAGTTAGCAGAAATTTCTAACCCTGAACAGTTATGGTACTACCAAACATACCACAATTTGGATTGTAAAGTATATGCTCCTGAGTACTGGTTACACTACTACACCGGCAGGGGGTGGCCTTCTCCCGACAAGACCAGGCAGAAAAACACAGTGGTGAATACTCCTGAGGCCACCGGCGACAGCAAGGCCGGTAGTATCCCAGGGAAAGAGCGCGCGCGCGTACCCCGCACTCTGTTTGGCAGGGATGGCGCACTCGAACGATATGAAGCCTACCGAATGATTGATGAGGCAGAGAAGGGGAGCGTGTTTTTTCGCTTTATTATCAGTCCTGACAGGAACACAGAAGATACGAACCGGGATTTGCGCTTGCGGGACGTGACCGCGCACACGATGTTGCGCTTTGAGGAACACATCAAACAGCAAGTGCAATGGGTCGGCGCAGTTCACGCCGATCACAGCCCGCTTCGGCATGTGCATATCGTGGCAGTTGTGCCTGCTAGACTAGAGCGACAAGAGTTTCAGGCATTGCCACAGGTAGTGCGCCTTGCGGCAACGACAGCCTGTCTGGAACAACGACAGGAGCTTGACCTCACGCGAGAACACCACGCACAAGCAGGGGAGGAGGCAGCATGGGAACGTTCACACTAGAGCGTTTCTTTCTCTTCTGCATCGCCTGGTACCATCGGCTCTCTCAGGTACTCTCGCCTGAAAAACAGTTGCATCAGGCGCGGTTCTCACGGCTTGATGAATTGCACCGATTGCTTCACTCCGCACCCCCGCCCGACGGTTTACTTCTTGGCGCGACAAAAGCCGGGTTTGTCGCAGTCAGGCCGACGCAAACACGTCGGGAACTTGGCAATATGCTGGTTGTCGCGCCAACCAGAGGCGGGAAGGGACTGTTGGCAGTGAGCCAACTGTTATCCTGGCAGCACTCAGTTGTGGTCAATGACATCAAAGGCGAGCTATTCCAACAAACCGCAGGCTATCGGGCAACACTTGGCAAAGTATTTGTTATTGATCCAACCGGTATCGGCCATCGCTTTGACCCGTTATACGGCAAGCACACAGAAGATGAGTTATACTCCTTAGCGTCCCACCTCTTGTTTGAAGCAGAGGAGCGGGAGCGCATATTTACCCAACGGGCAACCGTTATGTTGACTCAACTGTTTCTCGCCGCAAGAATGGAGGGGATTTCACCTTTTCCCTACGTCCGGCATCTTATCCGTTTAGGACTGGCAGACACGGCAGAACGGCTCTACACTCTTGCGCCTGATCTGGCAACGCAGTTTTTAGACACCGGTTTCTTGCAGGCAAACCTGGCTGATAAATTTCTCCTGTCCAGTTGGGGAACGCTCACCGCCCGGCTCCGGCCACTGTTGACTGAAACCGTTGTACGTTCGCTCACGCATTCGGACTTCACCCCGGAGGAGTTGTTGTGCGATGCCTTACCAGTCAGTGTCTATTTTCGCTGGAAAGAACAGGACTTGCTCGCGCTTGCGCCTCTTGTCAGGCTGATGTGGGGAACGCTGCTGAACGAATTGACCACAACCTATGACACTAAGCAGGGAGCAGGCTGTAAGCCAGTTTTGCTTCTTATTGATGAGGCAGGCAGAACCGCGATCCCACAGCTTGCCGACCAGGCGACAACCGTTGTGGGACGGGGGATATCCCTCTGGATTGCCATCCAATCCCTCTCGCAACTTGAAGCCGTGTACGGCAAAGCCAGGGCACAAATACTGCGGGACAATATGGAGAGCCAACTCTACTACCGGCCAGCAGACCTCACCACCGCAAAGTACCTTGAGGAGCGGTTAGGGTTGCGATCTGCCTATGCCCATTCTGAAACGTCACGGGCAGGAACAGAAACAAGCGAGGGACAGACCGAGCGGGCAATACCGCTTTTTGCCAGCCAGGATATCGCACACCTCACAGACAAGCAGATTATCGGCTTTCACCGCCAACTGTACCCGTTCAAACTGAATCGGTGCGACTGGCGAAACCACGCGCATTTGCAAAAGAAACGCAGCTTGCCAGCACCCGTTCTTACAAAACTACCTCCTCTTGCAGCCATGCCGATCCAAAAGAGCAACCAGGTTTCTTACGATACTATCATTGACCCCGATACGATCTTCAAAGACACAAAGCAGGAAAAAGACCTCGTGAATTGACTGACACAACGTTCCTTTGTTCTATGTATTTTAATCGAAGCGATCCATTCCCGAAGCCTGGCAGCGATAAAAGCTCATCGTTGTGGTAGGTTGGTTGGTGATCCATTTCCTATCTCACCATCCTGAAGATCGTCCTGAGAAGACGACATTGATCCGAATGACATTATTTAGAATACCTGTTTTATATCCCCTGTAACGTCACAAAAAAGCACCAGCAAAGATTTTTTCCAAAAGTTAATAGAATATATGTCCCAAAGAAATAATGTCTTAAAAACGCATTGTAGCGTCAAAACACAACTATACAGTATCCTGGCAACCTACAAAAAATATATAGCCCACAAGAAAAAGCATAACCGAACTTTGTGAGGTTATGGTTTAGATTGTGGGGTAGGCGGGGAGAGGGGAAACCCGCCAGGCACGGCAGAACGCCAGGGGAAACGCTCTAAAAGTGGTGCATTATACAACACTTTGCGGGAAGCAATGCACTACTTCTTTGAGCGTCAATGCACCACTCAGGAAAACCAATACACCACGTTAGTACGGTTTCTCGATAAGCGCATGAGGGGAATTATCCAGACCGGAGAACACCGGATCAAGAAACACGCGAGGGGTACATTTCTCCCCAGGCACATACGCAAACAAAAACAATGATGCAAGGTCGCTCTCACCAAGCGTCTCTTTTGCAAGCGCCACCAATGTGGAGACGCGCTTCGTATCGCCGGATGTCACCAGAAAGGCAATGGTCAACGCGCTTACGCCCATGTGTTCTATCCATGCGGGATAGTTTAAAAACTTCTCAGAGATGCGGGTATCGTTTTCCGTAGCGCGGTCTATTTCCAGAGCAATGGTAATGACTTCACCTGTTTGTGTTTGATAGGATAAAAGCCCGTCAGGAATAACAGGAGATGAAGCGGCACTAGCTTTTAAAGATCGTTCATCTTTTAGATCAACAAGCGTAAGGGAAGGCGCAATGTGTGGCACTTGGAAACCTGCCAGCAACGCCTGAGTACAATCAAGCGTATGCTCTAGGAAAAGTTGCTTTCTGTCACCGCTTCCTTGAGCGCAGTAGACTTGTAGCGGTTTACCACCGGCGACACGCGGAAGCAGGGAGACAGCAATGTTTTTTTCGTCTCCCATCTGTGTTAGCTTCTTACGCAGGTAATTGACGCTTTTCTCTTTTCCAAGAAGTGAGGCTAATTGCGTCAATGTGACGTAGGAGAAATGTGAGAGAGCCGTTAGTATATCCTGCTCTAAATCACCAGTGAAAAGCGTGAATAGCTTGCTCTGTTTTTGTGCAGGTGTAAATGTCCGACGCTTAAAAGTACCAGTGCCAGATGGAAGAAGCACCAGGTTTGACTTTTTTTGCTCCCGTTCAATTTGGGAAAGGGGAGTGAGTAACTTTGTCGCGTAGGTATGTTCAATCTCTGCAATTTTTCTGGGGTCAACATGCACACGAGGGATAGTATTCGTCTTGATTAATGTACTTACGCCGTTTAACGTAACAATTGCCTCTTGACGCTGTAAGGTTTCAAACAAATACTTTGCCTCATTGGTATTGCCCACATTCGTAAAAACACTTTGCTCTTTTTCCGGTAACAGACCAATAAACCGGAGCACATCGGTATATACACTATCAGGCTGTTCAATTCGGGGTCTGTAGAATTGTTGCACTAAGGTACTGCTGTCAGCGTACCCGCTTTTCATATTGATAGACACCGCATTTTGCAGACTTCCCGCCATACCGCTACTCAATTGCGACTGTGTTTGATACGCGAGATAGAGCGTCCCTTTGTACTTTCTCACCTGCTCAAGAATAACAGCGAAAGACTGTTCGCTATGGCTTGCGAACACCGGAAATTCGTCAATTATGATATGCGCCGGTTTTCTCATGTGTGGGTCACTATCCGCTCTGCTTAAAAATGCCTGCTCTATATTGACCAGGAGTGCCCCACCTAACAGCCGTTTACTTTGATCGTCCAGTCCCCCCAGGTTAAAAATACAGCTAATGCCAGTATCAAGAATACGCCGCATATTCAGCATATTTTCCCGTTGCCCTAACGTGTTGCGAAGCACAGGGGTAAAGGTTAAAAGAAAGCTCCGACGCATGGTGCTGTCAACAAGGTTGCTGTTTATCTTGTCGCCAAACTTTGACTTAAAAAATTGAACGACAAGAGGATCGGACACGTGCGGTAATAACCTGTCTCGAAACGAAGCATCTAAGATCAAGCGGGGAAGCTGTGTAATTGGCAGGGAATTTTCAATGAGTACCAGACTGGCAGCAAGTATCACATTATCCAAACTTGCGGTAGTCCCGTTGACAGGGAACGCCCGATGCATACTTTCAAGCAGATTATTTGCCGTTGTATGCGCCTCATATGGCTGTTTGAGAACGTTAAACGCTATGGCATAATCTTTTTCAGCGCGTTTAAAATCAACGTACCACAAGCGGGAGAAGGCGAGGGGATGAGTGAAATAGTCACTAGATGCAAGAAGGGTAAGGATGAGTTTTGCTAAATCACCGTTCGGGTCTATGAGAAGCACCGTAATACCTAAGCGAAAAATCAACAGAAAAATTGACGCCAGGAAAAAACTCTTCCCAGCACCCGTAATCCCTGAAATCACCTTATGCCGTTCAAAGTCAGTGCCGCGTAGGATAAACTGACGCTTACTTTCTCCGTAACTGCCAAGCTGTAAGTACGGTTGAGACGGTTGCAGTTGTTTCATCTCTATTGCTTCCTCCCACAGATGACGGTGAAGTGAGTACAATCACCCCACCGTCATAGTGAACGCAGCCGTTGTTACGCTGCAACTTGCTCAAGTTCTCGCTCCACCGGCGTATTTTCGCTATCCTGCCACCAGGGGGAATGTAACACCCTGTCAATCAGGTTGTCGCCATTCTCCCGCATCAGGGTATCGCGGTTTTTCAGATCAACGACAAAGCAGGTTATCAAAACGACAGCGATACCGATACCAGGGAGCACAAAAGCACCGTCAAATTGCGTGAAGTAGTAGACCAACCCCGCTGAGAGACACGACCCGATACAAACCGCTAAGCTAATCCACAGGGACTTGTGCGTATTGCCGTACTTCACAAAGCACCGGACTACATAGCAGATTGCAACGGTTATCACAAAGAGCGCGACCAGTGCCAGGAACAGCATGATACCGGCAATCCCAACGCCTAAGTCAGCTTCATACGAGTTTCGCTGATACATACCTCACCTCTTATTTTGCCTCTCTTTTACTTTTCCGCACGACCACGCGCCGAGCCGGAGCTTTTGACGTGCGGGAAGCAGCGGGTTTTTTCGGCACCATTTCATTTGACACCGGAGACTGAACACGCCCGTTACTGGCAGCCGGTTCAATGGCAGTAGTGACAGGATACAAGGGTGTCACCTTAACCGTTTTTGCCGGTTGCAGACGAGGATACGAGGCAGGTTGCAGCGGGTACAGTGCCGTTGCCTGTACCAGAAACTTCCCTCCCAGGTGAGCGGGTAATGCAATGCCGTTGCCCCGAACCGTGATACTTGAGGCAAAGGGATAATTTGCAGTCGTCCACAATGCCATATCACGGCTAAATTCATTGAAGCGAGGATCGCTGAGCGGAAGAGGGGTGTTGTAGGCGACCACACAGGGATACTCAGCACTTACCGCAGCAGCAAAAGCGCGGGCTTCACTATCGCTGAGAGCGCGGGTAGCAACTGAGCGCCCTTGTAACAAAATGTCGCTGAAATCTCCAGAGTGCGACCCAGGAGCAGCCGACACCCCAGGTATCCATTTGAAGCGTTTGGGTACAGCCCCCAGGGCAACAACTGCCGATGCAAAGGACAGCGTACAAAATGGGCTCAGGCTATGAAGCTCTTGCAGGATAGTGGTAAAGCTCCGGTTGCTGAGATTATGCCGGTGCGAAAGCAGGAAGGACACCAGGGCTTGAGCGGTACATTTCAGTTGCGTTTCCTCGCCATAGGAAACAGCAAACGGGCTGCGCGGAGAGGTTACAATGACTGTCTCTAACATGTCCTCGCCATGCAGACTCATGAGGTCTCCAATGCCGGTGTGAACCGTGCTGTTTGCCAAGTCCAGGTCAGAAACAGATGTGACCACGATCAGGCTGTGAAGCGGCAACCGACGCTTTACAGACTCAAGCATATCAATGGCATAGACCAGAAGCTTTGCATCAATCACAAAGATCAATGCTGAAGGTGTAGCGCGGTAGGGTAAATGAGTTTCGACTAGCTTATCACCGATCCGGTTTAACGCTGTCTGGTAGGTTTCACCCTCGTTTTTGCCATGCAGACTTGATGCGAACCGCTCACCTGGTAGTAGGGAAATGTCCTCAATGTCAGGGAGAGTAGTTTGTACATGGTTCATGGTGAGATCAAGGTATCCGCTTGATAGGATACTGTCTTTTGCGTGGAGCTGCTCAATTTTTTGCACTACAAACGGACGAATACGCGAGCCACACGTACCTACAAGGATAATCGAAACATTATCAGGTTTACTCATGTTAACCTCCTGTACCTGTGTTGTTTCTACCGGAACAATTTCTTCTGTGTCAGAAGTTGCGTCAAAAGACGCAGCCAGGGCTAACGCACCAGGTTGACCAGGCTGTACAGCGTTAGATTTGCCAAAAAGGACGGGGTACTTATGCGGATCGCGTTCAATCTGCTTCCCGTATACCCCGATTGTTCCACCGGACAGATGTAACGCCAGGGTATCCAGAAGATCAGGGATAAACGTTGCTATGGCATGAACAGCTTGACATGTCTTTTCCGCAAACCACAGCAGCGTTGCAACCACAGCAGGGCTACCTTCTTTCACCGCGAGTAAGGCAAACGGCGCAACCGCCGATACTTCCAACCCCAACCCGCCCAGTATATACACGGTCATGCCAGTTGTTGCCTTGTGCGCTAAAATTTCAGCGCGGAAAATGTAAAAGTAGCCATTCACCAGATCGCTGAAAATCAGAAGCAGCATAGCCAGTGACCCGACAATCCAGCGCGAGGGTTTACCCATGTTCTGAAACAGCCCCACACCGCGAACTTTGCCCCAACATTCCAAAACAATATCACCGAACAGTGCGCTACAGCAGATGAACAACGCGGCTGAAGAGAGTTCAGCAATTGGCGGCAAGGAAACGGTAGCAGCTTGAAAGAGGGATGGTAAGACTTCCAAGACTTGGATACTCTCACCAGCCAAAATCAGCAGCCCAATGCAAAAACCAATGAGCCACCGCAGAAAATCACCCAACGTCCACTTACCGCTATCATTGAGATTTTTGAGCGCAGTTTCACAGGCTCTTTTGCAGAAGTGAGCCGCACGCTCCATATGGTAGCTAAGTGTTACCAGCAGGCGACCAGCGACAGCAGCGACGAACGCAAGCGCATGACCAAACCGCTTCCATTGACGCGCTACGAGGTAGAGCAGGATGAGACCTGCTACAACTACGAGAATAATCACAACGAGAGGGGATAGGTTCACGTACTGCTCCTTTACTAAAACGTAGGTTTGACCACCTGGCTTGCTTGAACATCTTTCATCGAAACGCTCACTGCATGAAAACTGAGTAACCGTGCTTGCCAGGCGTTCCGAGAAGCAATACAAGCGGCAGCGTTGGTAAACACACATTGCCAGTTAATGACCTCGATGGTAATTCCAGAAAGATCAATAAACGGCAAGGTACTTGGATCTTCAACTAACGGACTTGAGAGGATAATAGTTTTTCGACCTATAAAGCCAGCCATACGGGAAGACGCAGTCAGCAGGCAGCCTCCGACATCTTCAGGTGAGGGCGAATTGATATTCGGGAGAGAACGCACACGAGCTGCATATTTTTTCATCGTAGCACGGGCAGCAGCAAGCAACGCATGGTTAGCATTCAGTTTTGCGGAGTAACTACTTACTACTCCATCGTTACCTGCTTGCGCCGTCGCCTGAGCGTTTGCGAGATCGTAGGAACTCCCTTTCACCTGAGCAGCAGAAGGCGTAGGGGTAAGGAAAGGTAAGGGCGGATCGTCAGGGATTGCATCCAGTGACCAGGAGAACGCATCTTTGAGGTAACTGTCCGACCCGACGATATATGAAATGTATACCCGAATTTGCCCCTCATTGACAGTGACAGCACCCGCAGCTACAAGCATATCAGCCACCAGAGCAGTACCAGACTTGAAAAGGCTGTCAGGAACAAGCGGGTACGTGTCAGCGCAATATTGCAGTTCTCTTGCTACGGTATAGCTTGCGACAATGCGGGTAGGTGGAGGAGGGGTAGGGTTCTGCTGATCTGAAGTGTCAAGACCAGGAAGCCCGCAGGACGTGACAATCAGCAGTAAAAAGACGATAGACGGGATAGCGTTACGAAGCCAAAAGTAGGAACTCGTTAGTTTGTTGCGCAGTGGTTTCACGGGACTACTCCTTTTTTGTGTGAAATGGACAAAAGGTGTGGAAGGGTAGCCCGCCAGGTGGTACACTATATAAGGCTACCCGATGCTATGTAATCGGTTAGGTCACTCACCGCTAGTAGAGCGTGTTGAGTGTCGCAGTTCAGTCACGCTCTACCGGCCAACTCTCGATAGCTTTCTCTCTTTCTATACTAGACTTTTTTCTTTCTCAAAAATCCATGAAGCATTACGAGGGACGCACTCCGCTTGACGAAATAAGATGAAGATTGTAATATCTTAGTTAAGAAAATCAAATAGTCTGACCGGATACACTACTCAACTTTCAGTATGTCGCATAAACGTTCGGATAACTATGCGACTAGTTTGAGTATAGCCTGTAGTTTGACATATGTCAAGGGAGCGGGAAGTTGTTCGAAAAATTTGGTGGATTAGAAGGTAAGAATAACAAAAAAACAGTTAAGAACAAGAGCGAGAACGATTTATCGAACCTATTTAAAACGGGTGAAAGACGCAGAAATCTTGACTCCCACCGCAGTTCTGATATACTCCCAACCGCACCTATGGGGAGGTCAAGAGAGGCGAAACAGGGAATACAACCAGAAATAGAACCAAGAAAAATTTCACCTGGTATGAAGTTGCACCAACAACTTGAAAGTGCGAGAGCGTATGACCGATTAAATCAATTTGATGCCCGACGAGCAAAAATGCTGCAAACCTATTTAACCACTGAAAAATCAATTTCAGAAATTGCTCAAGAAGAAGGTTTAAGTAAAACACAGGCGCATCAGCAAATACACGCTAGTATGGACGTTGCTTTTTTTACGTTACCAGAGGATCAACGCGCTGAATATGACAATAACCCCGAAGTTGCTTTTCAAACAAGATCAATGCAGCAAACTCAAACAAAGAGTGAACGATTAAAAGAAGCTCATAGCAACCGACCGAAAAATGCAGACACAGGGAAAATAGTGTTTTCTGAAACACATAGGCAGCGACTCACAGAAGGTAATTTACGACGTTGGCAACGTGAACGGGAAGCAGCACAAGCTACTCGCACATCAGAGCAACCAGAGAAAGAACACCAGGAGCAGGCAGACCACCGAAAGAGCAGTAACACCTCTAAAAATGAAGCTACAGGGAACATAGAGTTTTCTGAAACCCACAGACAGCGTATCAGAGACGCAAATTTACAACGTTGGGAACGTGAAAGAGCAGCGCGGAGAGCGGGCAATCAGAAGCAGATTAGACGATCCCCAGGACGATAAACCACCCAGGAAGCATCAACGATTGTTTTCTTCAGTATCAGGAAATAAATGCTTACGAATAAATTCTTGATAATCTTCTCTTCTGATGCGATAATCCCGCCCGAACTTACCGGCTTTTAATTTCCTCTGTTTGATCCAGTCTCGAACAGTTGAAACATGAACGCGAAGATCGTTAGCTATTTCTTCAACAGTAAGCCAATCCTTGTCCAAGACACCCTCCAAGTGGTATTTGCGCCATTATAAAACAAAGTAGGTATGCAGTCAATTTAGCCTACTATACCTTGAAAAACTCACCATTCTTCAGTATACTTAGCTATAGAAAATCATCCCTTACCAACCCGCTAGAAAGAAGGTAAAAAAAGTTGACTCTCGTATCTGATCCATACGAGAGCCTAGACGTTGAGAACGCAACCCCCAGTTAACAGGTAGTCACGCGTTCTCACTTGTCATTTACGCATGTGAGAACGCCACTGTCAAGGAGAGAGCACATGCAGACCCTATGGGGTGAGATCACAACCCGCCGCCACAGAAAAAGAAGAACGCGCCAGCAGAGAGCAAAAGCACCGTATTCAATCACCGGAACAGGGAGAGATTGTGAAATCATCGGACACACGCTAAACCACTTTGATTTAGCAGGGTGTACCACCTGCTTAGATTGTCACGCAAACACATTTTGTCCTCAGTGTGTACCTCAGCACCCAACCGACCCCCAGGCAATCCCCGTATTTTGTCCCAGGCACGAAGAAGGACAGGTGAGCCATGCCGTATGATCCAAACGCCAGATTTTATCAGGGTATGGACGAGCAGATCGCATTTAGACACCAGCCAGGTACACCGCGACACGCTCAGGTATTGCCACGAAAAAATTATGATCCTACTGAATTAGCACGCCTTGCCCGCCATCAAGCAAGGGTAGAGGCAACACAAAAAAGCAGAGTAGTCAATACACACACTCAGGCAGCGTTAGCCGACGACGGAGAAGACAACGCATTTGACGACTACCCGCAGTCGCGGCCAATTCTTCGACGCTACGACGTTGACCAAAACGGAATACCGTTTCGCCAGAGAAGAGTAGACCACTTTTACAACACCCCTCTTAGACAACCAGCAGCCCAACCAGCAGAACCAGTCAATCGCAGACGGATACACATTCACTGGCTTGTGTATGCGGGTATTGCGCTACTTCTTCTCATAACAGGCTGGATCGCCTATGCACCGATAACAACAGCATGGCAGATGCACCAGGACGATGTAACGTATGGAACCCTCCGCACCTTTCAAATTGACGCGGTTGTCGGGCATTCAGACAGCGCAACCAACCCTAGCCACTTCACCGCCGAAAATCTGAAGGGTCAAATTATTATCATTGAATTTCCAGGGGGAGACGTGACAAAAGCGCGAAGCTACACCGTTACCACGATACCAGGAAATGAGGGAAACCCACCGGTACGCCTTTCGTTTCAGGATATAAACCACGATGGAAAACTTGACATGGTTATCCTGATAGGCGAGCCAGGGAATACCATGACCATCTTTTCATTTAACAACGGCACACAGTTTGTATCAAAGTTGTAGGGAAGCGGTTAAAACCGCTTCCCCTGTTCACAAGAGGAAGCCATGAACGAAGACATACAAGGCGACGTGCAGTTAGTCATGCAGCACATTTACCGCGATACCACAGGAACGCGCGACGACGAGCCGGAAGAAGAAGTTATCCACGTTCACCACTTCCCCGACGCAAAGGTTATAGAGCTTCCAGACGGTACCGTTATTTTCAAAAAGAATGAAGACACCACCACACATATACCTATTGTTGAGAGCGAACCCCAAAACGCACCGGCAAACCAAAAACCTATGACAATAGCGTATCTCACAATAAGCCTGTACCTCTTTCTCATACTTTCTTGCCTCATGTTTCAAATCTCTTTACTACTCAATCCATTCACCGCAACCATTACCATACTAGAAAAAGAGCGGCAAGTAACAATACATGGCACTGTGCAACTAGGGCGAGTATTATCACCCATCACCATAAGCCAATCGGCAACAGCCAACACAACCGGACGCGCGCACCAAGACGCACGACAAGCGCAAGGAACGTTGACCTTTTATAACGGCCTCTTTACACAACAATTCATCGCACAGGGAACAGTCTATACCGGACAGGACGGGGTAGCAATTGTGACGACGCAAGCCGCAACAATACCCCCAGGAGATCCAAACGCAGGATATGGAACAGTGACCGTCACCGCCCAGGCTCAAGAGCCAGGAGCGAAGGGGAACATACCAGCAGGAGACATTAACATCACTATCAATAATGGGCTCCTGGTAAGAAATAGCCTGTTTCATGGCGGCCAGGACGAGCGGGATTATAGAACCGTAAACACAAGTGATATAACCAATGCAGCGACGCCATTAAAAGCTACACTTGCAGAAAGCGTAGAAGGCGCGGAGCGAGGACAATTAAAATCTAACGAGAGTTTAGTTACGCCATCATGTACTACTATCACTAACAGCGATCACAGAGCAGGGGAAGAAGCGGCAACGGTAAAAGTCACGGTATCAGAGACGTGCAGCGCAGTAGCCTACAATTCCCAACAATTAGAACGTAGCGTTACGCAGCTTCTCACCACCCAGGCAACAAAAAAGCTCGGAGCAGGCTATAGCATACTTGGAGAACCCCAGGTACATATAACCCAGGCATCAGCGCAAAATACCAAAGTGATTTTATCGTACCAATCTCAAAGCACATGGATATATGCCCTTAGCAGCGCAGAGCAGAACCATATCAAAAAACTAATTGCAGGGAGAACAAAAGAACAAGCTATAGAGCTTCTTTCATCTTTACCAGGCATTGAGCGCGTAGCTCTGCAATCGTCCGGTTTCGGAGATGATACCAGAATACCAAAAAACCTAAGCACTATTCATCTTCTCATTTTTTACGGTGTGTAGCAGAGGTATTGTCAAATGAGGAACGTATCAGGTATTATATATCTCAGGTTACTCACACACACCTCAATAGCTTTCTCTCCAACACAAGGAGAGAAGTTTTCATGCCCGCAGGAAGAAAAGCCACCGTAAAGAAACCCCCGTATGCCTCGCAGAGAGACAGAGAGTTATCTCTATTCTTCATAGGCTTAGAAATTCTCGGAGAGCAGAAAAAGCAACGCTTTTTATTGTACCTTGCGTCACTTACCACCCACACAGAACAGAACCAGGAGACAAAAATAGATGAGTTACAAAATCATGCAGCTTGACCGCCCGCAGTCACTTTTTCAACGAAGCGTCCAACTGGACAGGACGCGTAACACAGCCATCTTAATTAGACAAAGCAGACGGGGAAGCGATAAGCTCCACGTTGAAAGCCGGATGCTGCAAGAAAGTTTAATACCCTTTGTGCAGGATGCGCGGGAAGAAGAAGATTTAACCCACATTCACATTTTTGATGAAGGCTCAGGAGTTTCGGGAACAAAGGGTATTGATAAGCGGCACAAGTTACGAGATTTACACGTTGAGATTGCAAGCAATGTAATAGGTGACATTGTACTTGCACGCCCCGACAGGCTTTTCAGGGATAAGCATTTTGCGAACGTAGCGACATTTACGCAGCTTGCCGAGCGTATGAGAGTAAAAGTCATCGTACCAAGAGAGCGAGGGGTACTCATCTATGATTTTACCAAGTACGAAGACTTAAAAGAATTCCAACGGGCAATGCAAGAAGCCTATTCCTACATTGATGTTCAAATAGGATACATGAATAGAGCGCGTGCATTTAAGGTAGGAAAAGGCTACTATGGCGGGGGAAATATTATTCTTCCCTATGTCCTTGTGCGAGACATGCCAAAAGAGCAACAAATTGTAGTGATATACGACCCCTGGCGAGAGCAAGCCCTAGACCTGTTTACCAAGTTCAAAGAATTTAATTTCCAGACAGGAAGGTTAGCCCGCTACATTGATGAAAAGCCCTACCTTTTCAAATTCATGGAACTGATAGAGCCACTTCACGCAGAACAATACCAAGTTGTTACCACCATGACAAGAGTAAACGGGGGATACACAATAGCAAATATGGAGAGCCTACGCCGCTATCTGAAAAACTTGACACTAGCGGGTTTTGCGAAAACAGGGCGAGACGAAGAAGGAAACATCATTTTAGTACCAAACATTCTTGACGCAGTAGTACCCTTAGAGCTTTTTGATCCTTGTTTTGCATCCTTAACCGGAGAGCATATAGACGGAACACCGTTTGACAGGAAGCGGCAATACAAAGGGGGAGCAAGCGCAACCGTTGACGCTATTCTACACGGATTATTAACTTCTGATGAGGGGGATATAGGCGTATTTGCAAACGCTGATACAGACTATCCCATTTATGACCTCAGAAACTACAACAAAGGCGGCATAGGACGAACAGAAACCCTATGGAGCATACCCGCTCGACCCATTGACAGAATTGTGCTTGACCGCCTCATAGCACTTGCAGAATATGACAACGGATTAGTAGAGCGGGTACGACAATTTTTCGCTCAGGCACAAACAGAGGGCGTAAACAGCCTGGTTGTACTGGACACGGCAATTAAAAACACCCAGGAAGCCATACAAAGAGTAGGCCGCACTATTGTCAAGATCACAAAAGGTCTTGTTGACGAGCGGGGAAACCCTATTGAACTACCGGAAAACGACCCTCTTATCGTAGAGAAGCGCAATTTACATATGCAATTATACAGATTGCAAAAGCAGCGAGACGACGCGGCACGACAAAGCAAAGAAGACCCGTCAAACTCAATAACCGGCTTTTATCATGTGTTGTCTCATTTGACAACCGAGTTTCACAAACTGCCACCGCAGACAAAAAAAGACTTTATGCGCCGCCTCATAGAAGAAGTGAAAATACAAGCCATTTCACCACACCTTTTTACGCTCCATATCACCTGGATAAGACCATTAGCATATGAACGCGACGACGTAGCGTTACTCTGGCGAAGCACACCCACAAGAGGGGAAGAAGTCAACACCTGGACACCGGAAGAAGACGAACTAGTAAAAACCCTCTATCCAAACGCCTCACAATTTGCACTCATGCAAGCGTTACCATATAAAACCCAGGGCATGATGAAAAACCGAGCGTGTTATTTAGAAGTCAGCAGGCAGGGGAGAATGAGGGAAGACGAGCGGTTTTCACGAACGGTCATGTATGCAGACTTGGAAGCCGCCGCTCAGTTTGCCAAGACAGACAAGCGAAAAAGATTGTTATGGTACGAAATAAACGAACTTTCTCAGCTAGCCAAAAAAGGCAGAGAAACCAATATCACAGCCCTATGGTTCTTCTCTGTAGATATGGTTTCATTCGTGCAAAGCTTTAACGTCACAGACGTTATAAAAGAGGGGTTGTCTGGTCAAGGGAAGCAAGTAACATGACTATGAGTACGCCAACCATGGTCAATAAGGTGTCTCGCCGCGAATAGCGTGGCTGCTCATATTCTTCTA
>Ga0207684_10001406_pt1 | contig 26157 bp, 27 predicted proteins | sample KBSK5501metaG_FD_184342 | JGI IMG/M metagenome (GOLD analysis project Ga0207684, IMG submission 184342) | Corn, switchgrass and miscanthus rhizosphere microbial communities from Kellogg Biological Station, Michigan, USA - KBS K5-50-1 metaG... | ecosystem: Host-associated > Plants > Roots >...
CGTCACTGCAAGCAAGAAGGCGAGATTGATCCAGGTGAGATTGCGATCGCTTCGAGCGAAATGGTTGAGTTGCGTTTGCTGGCCGACCCAGAAAATGCCGAGCGTCAGAAAACTCATCAAATAGGGGAGGAGGTTCGGCGCAAGTTTGACCAAAGCCCTCCACAGTTCCTGCTCGGATTGTATCGCCCCAACAGGAACATGAAGGTCGAGCACTAGCAACGTCATCGCAACAGCGAAGATCCCGTCGCTCAAGGCTGCAAGTCGCTCCAGACTTTGGCCCGCGATACGATTGTAATATGTTCTCAATGGTCTACTCCCAGTTTTAGTCCAAAATTTATGAGCCATCGCATACATAGTAATAGCGCCTCCCTGTCCAATCCAAAAAAGAGCGGAAGAAAACCTGACACTTGATATTTTCAGATAAGAATAAAATTAAACTCTATTGATGGGCATTATACTATAGTGACCAAGTGAAGAGAAGCGAAGCAGCATCAAAGCGACAACTTATCCTAATACCGAATAATCTGTTGCAGCTTTTACTATGGCATTGACTACGTATCTCTGCAAGGGCGGGAGCAGAGTGGTGTGGGGGCCCTCGCGGTGGGGTAGTGGCCCTCGTTTTTCGCTCGATGCTTCCAGATAAACTTCTCGGAAACAACCTTGTCATCTCCTATGATGATGTAACCTCTAAAAATGCCTTGACAGGTTACTTCCTCATACTGTATAATATAACCATCTAAACGAATTTAAGAAGTTATTTGCTCTGCTGATCATTGATTGTAAGCGTTTGTTAAAAGGAGTAAACTTCATGCTACACCCTCTACTGCTCGATACGCTTCTTGTTTTGGGTACTCTGGCTCTGATCAGTGCATTCGTTGTCTATCGGGTCTACCAGTTCAGGTGGCTTACCTCACACGGAAGACAGATTAGTGCCATGGTAACCTCCATCCGGCATGAAACAGGCAAGACGGCCTGGGGATTTTCACGTGACACCTATTACCTCACGGCTACGTGGACGCATCCCCGCACAGGGCGAACCTATACCTTTTGGACCTGGATCATGCACTCCAACCCAGCCTATACGAAAGGTAGCCTGGTTCCGGTCCTGATTGATCCCAAGAATCCAAAGCGCTTTGCGCTGAATCTCTAAAAGGATCTTAATAAGGGGAACTGTGCCTTGCCAGTTCAGCATGCATGTCAGCTTGTTTCCATGCTTCCGGGAAGTATGGCGGAACTGAGCTCTCCCATCTGCCGCCTGGTATCAGATGGTAAATCACTTCTCGCATGCGAATGTGAGACCAGGTTTGCTTGCGCAGATAGTTGGCTCTGGGATTGCTGTTCTTCCCTCAATTCTCTTCTACTTCTTCATCCTCTATGTAGCTAGAGCCATCGTCACTCACGTTGTCGCTGATTCTGAGGTAGAGAGCGATGTGGATGAGGTAGAAGAAAATGGTGATATGGTAGAGGACGAAGAAACAGCGCTTGTTCAAAAGCGTTAATCAAAGCGTTGCTGCGATCGTAATTCCAACTGCTTCGACAAAATCACACCTGTGTTTAGCCCGACCGTATGCAGTCCGCCAAAGAAGCGGGCGTGTTCCATCTTAATGCAGTGATCCTGCACAAACGTCAACCCTGCCTCATTAGCCCTCTTGCCTACCTCAACGTTGCGGATGCCAAGTTGCAGCCACAATACCTTCGCCCCGATGTTGATCGCTTCTTCTGCAACAGGTGGCACATCTTCGGCTTTACGGAACACATCTACGATTTCGATCTGTTCTCCAGCCTCTTTCGCTTCTGTCAAAGAGGCATAGACGCGCTTGCCAAGCAATGTTTGGCCCGCATAACGCGGGTTGACGAGGATAATATCATAGCCTTCGGCCTGCAAGTAGATGGCAACAAAGTGGCTGGGGCGATACTGGTCAGCGGAGATGCCGACAATAGCGATATGCCGGTACTGCTGTAACAATTTTAAGCGGTCATACATGTCAGGTGATTGATAGTTCATTCCCTAATCATATGCGAAACTCGGAGAAAAATCAAAATCCTGGTTGCAGCCACGGCTTTTGTGCATAATGTCCCTTTGTTACGTTGATGTAATTTATTGCACCCTGGTCGTACCAACTGCCGCTAAACCAGAAACCAAGGCACCCCCAGATATCGCCTGCATGATAGCGTGGATACCCGGATACTGGTGTGCGTTGATATAAATAATCTGCCCAACCTTCATAGCAGTTTCGCAGCCAGCCGTAGACAACATCCGCATTAAACGCTGTATCGTTGCGGCTCATGGGCCATTCGGACTGGAAATAGGTATACTTTATCTGAAGAATGCCATAGCTTTGGTAGCAGCTACTTCCATTCCATGTTCCTGGTGGGCAGAGACTCTGATTAGTGGTAGAGTCACCTAACTGGCTCTCATGCCAGTAAGATTCTGTTACTGCCTGAGCTCTGATCATAGTCGCATCGATGCCCCATTTGCACGCAGCCCATTGTAGAATTTCATCCGTTGTACCTGTGAAGTTGCCTGTTATGCGCCTGCGTAGACTGTCTGACCTATCATCCATACCAATCGAGGGATTCCATGGGTGCAAATTTGCAATTTGTGTAGTGGTTGGTACCTGGTGGTTTGCAGCATAGTTGTCAACGCGAGGCTCGAAGGAAGACTTGCTTATCTGTGAGGAACATGTGCTATCGCCTGGCAATGCGCTACCAGGAGGCAGAGTAGTGCCAGTGTTTACCCCTGGAGTTGTAGGTGTAAGCGCAGAATTCCTGATAGGCGTACCACTTGGAGAACGAACAACCGTGGGGGTTATCTGGTGAGCTTGTACCGGGAACGAGTAGCCGTAAGTTGAAGTCGTTGTATTCGTAGATCCGATTCCTGGAGTCGATCCCCTGGCTGAGTTTGATAGGTTATCTGAAGTTTGATTCCCATTTTGGTAGGGATGTCGCAAGAAGGCATTGGCTACCAGGACTATGCTACTGCTAATAATGATAAGTAGCATTGGTATGAGCCATTTGGATGATAGCTTGTGCTTGTTTCGTTTCATATCATCTTGCACTCCTGTTCACGTTCAGTAACGAAGCAGGCAGGCTATACATATCTCCCATAGTACTCAAGGGGATACCTATAGATCACATGCTACTTGTTCTCTGTAGCGCCTGGTTTAAATCCCATATTATATCCTCTACGTCCTCAAGCCCTATCGATAGACGGATCAAGTCGGGTGACACTCCACCGGCTAACTGATCTTCCGCTGATAGTTGCTGGTGTGTCGTGCTCGCGGGATGGATAATTAGGCTGCGAGCATCACCCACGTTGGCAAGATGCGAGAGCAAACGCACGCTATTAATAACCTTCTTCCCCGCTTCATATCCGCCTTTGACACCAAATGTAAAGATCGAGCCGGCACCTTTAGGCAAATAGCGCTGTGCAAGTGTGTACGAGGGATCGTCGGGCAAGCCTGGGAAGTGTACCCAACTGACTGCGGGATGTTCCAGCAGGAACTGTGCTACTAGTAACGCGTTCTGGCAGTGTTGCTTCATACGTAACGATAACGTCTCAAGTCCTTGTAACAGTAAGAACGAATTGAATGGGCTGATGCATGGACCAGTGTCGCGTAATGTCTCGACCCTTGCTTTCATCACAAAGGCAAAGTCGCCAAACGTCTCATAAAAACGCACACCGTGATAGCCCGGTGAGGGGTCAACGATATGCGGGAAATTGCCGTTATCCCAGGGAAACTTTCCTGATTCGACCAGCACTCCTGCTATAGAAGTACCATGCCCCCCAATAAACTTGGTTGCCGAATGCACTATGATATCCGCTCCGTGCGCAAATGGTCGGCACAGGTAGGGAGTTGCAAAGGTATTATCGATAACCAGGGGTACTCCAGCTTCGTGTGCTATGTCAGCAACGGCACGAATATCCAGTACATCACCGCGTGGATTTCCAATCGTCTCTCCATACAGGGCACGTGTGCGCGGCGTTAGTGCCCGTCGATAGTTCTCTGGAACAGTGCTATCTACAAAGATGGTGTTGATACCCCAGGTGCGTAGTGTCAGGTCGAACTGCGTATGCGTGCCACCATACAGGCTGCTCGATGAGACAAGTTCGTCACCCGGTCGCAGCAAAGTCATCATGGTTACCATTTGCGCAGCCATGCCCGAAGCAGTTGCCAGTGCGCCAGTTCCTCCTTCGAGAGCCGCTATGCGTTCCTCAAAAGCAGCATTGGTGGGATTCATGATGCGCGTGTAAATATTGCCGAAGCGTTGCAAGGCAAAGAGATGTGCAGCATGGTCGGTATCTTCAAAGATAAATGAAGTTGTTTGATAGATAGGTACAGCCCGTGCTCCGGTGGTAGGGTCAGGTCGCTGCCCCGCATGTATCGACAAGGTATCAAACCCAAAGACATGATCGCTATCTATTTCTGGCATGACATTTTTACTCCTTTGCTAGGTGCTAGTCCTTAACCATATTCACATGCTACCATATATGCTTTTGATAGAAAAGAAAGAAACTCCTGACAGGAAGCCCTCATTTGTGCTACACTTTTACAAGGGTTTTAAGTGAAAGTGGTGAGGCATGCCCTTGCATGAGAAAATACGAAATGTAGTGGCGCCCTTCTCCTTTCATCTCGCCTAACTGCGAAGCAGTAGCCGCGCAGCGGCGTTGGCGAGATGGATAGATGCCAGCGGGTGCCAGGTTCCCACCTATTGGAGTAGTTGATGACACAAACCATTGACAGTAAGACGGAATACACCACTATCGGCAAGCGTACGCGCAGGCAAGATGGGTACGATAAGTTGGTAGGTCGAACACGCTATGCCGGTGACCTGGCCTTCGCGGGTTTACTCTATACCCGGCTGGTACTCAGTCCTTATGCTCACGCGCGTATACTCAATATCGATACTTCAGCAGCTTTGGAAGTTCCAGGTGTAACTGCTGTTTATACCAGTCAGACGCTTGGTATGTCGGACCCGGAAGCTAGTTCGCGTACGCAATCTCCTCTTGCGTCAAAAGAAGTGCTCTGGTGCGGCCATCCCGTCGCTATCGTACTGGCCGAGACTGAAGCTGCAGCTGAAGATGGTGTAGCCGCTGTTGATGTCGAATACGAGCCCTTGGACGTTGTTATGGACCCGGTCGCTGCTATGCGGCCAGGGGCTTCTCTAGCGCGAATCTTCGTCAAGGAAACCTCCTCGGAGATTGCGGGTGGAGGTGCTCATGCCGCCGTCTCTGAGGATCAGGTAGCTGAGATCGACCAGGAAGAGTTTTCACAAAATGTGAGTGATAAGGCGCATTTACATGCTGGGGATATGGAGACTGGCTGGCAAGAGGCTGAGGTGATTGTCGAGCGTACTTTTACAACCAGCGTGGTATACCAATCCTATATGGAGCCGCAGTCAATTACCGTTGTGCCGCATGACAATGGGCATCGCATGACCATCTGGCCAAGTTCTCAAGGTATGCTTGGCTTGCGTACTGATGTCGCTCAAGCGCTTTCCATTCCTGAGCGGCAAATACGAGTAGAATCTGTGCCAATAGGAGGAGCTTTTGGTGGGAAATTTGGGCTTATCGAACCATTAGGTGCCGCCGCCGCTTTTACCTCACGCAGGCCTGTGCGCCTTACTTACACACGTTCAGAAGACCTCTCTGCCGGCAATCCTGCTCCACAATCAATCATAACTCTTAAGATTGGCGCCAAACGTGATGGTACGCTTGTCGCAATGCAGGGTAGAGTCATTTTTGATACAGGAGCCTATGCCGGATCAGCAGTCTTTCTGGGAGGGCTCATCCTTGGCAGCAGTTATCGCTGTCCCAATTACGACTACCGTTGCTTTGAGGTGATGACTAATAAGGTGGGCGTAGGCGCCTATCGTGCCCCTGGCGCTCCGCAAGCCACCTTCGCGCTGGAGTCAACTGTGGATGAATTGTGTCAAAAATTGCAGATCGATCCCATAGCTTTTCGTCTGAAAAATGGTCTCAGAGAGGGCGATCCAACCATGGATCATCGCGGCACGTTGCCGCGTATGGGCCTACTTGATTGCCTGGAACAAGCCCGGCAATATCCGCTCTGGGCAAAGCGTTTGGAGCAGAGAGTAGTACCTGAGGAACTGAAAGGCTGGAAGATCGGGGTCGGTGTAGCTGCTGGTCACTGGCCTGGTGGCACCGAACCGGCTGCTGCTGCCTGCCGCTTCGAGAAAGATGGCACGATTACCGTCATCGTTGGTAGTGTTGACCTGACTGGCTCTGATACTTCGCTCGCGCTTATCGCCGCTGAAAGCCTGGGCATGCCGGTTGATTCTGTAAATGTGGCACACGACAATACCGATACCATGCCGTACAGTGGTGGAACAGGTGGCAGTAAGACCACTTACACGATGGGCGCCGCTGTGCTTTCAGCAGCACAGGATGCCCGCAACCAGATATTGAGCATCGCTGCCGATATGCTAGAGGCATCTTCCTCCGACCTTGAGATTGAGGGCGATAAGGTAGTAGTGCGAGGCGCCCCAGGTAAAAGTGTGGAATTGAAGAAGATTGCTTCGGCTTCGATGCAATTTGCCGGCAGGTACGAACCTGTCTATGGCCGTGGTCGTACCGCTCTTAAATCAAGTTCACCTCAGTATGGTGTGCACGTCGCGAGAGTAGCCGTTGACCCCGAAACGGGAGAGGTGCGCGTCCTCGACTATGTTGCAGTGCAGGACGTGGGTTTTGCAATCAATCCTGGTGAGGTCGAAGGTCAGGTCTACGGTGGCGTTACGCAAGGCCTTGGCTGGGCGCTTTTCGAGCAACTTGTCTATGACGATAACGGCCAGTTACTCACATCGACCTTTATGGATTACGCGCTGCCGCATAGCGTGGATATCCCTCATTTCTCATCTGTCCTGGTCGAAGTTCCCTCCGCGCTCGGACCCTTTGGAGCCAAAGGTGTTGGTGAACCTCCAGTTGTACCCGTCGGAGCGGTAATAGCGAATGCGATTTTCGACGCTGTAGGTATCCGCGTGACGCAACTCCCTATAACACCAGAGCGCCTCTTTATAGCAATGCAGAAAGGAGCATGAATGATGACACCCTCTGATCCTTTGTCTCAAACGAACACAACACCATCATCTGAAGTTGTGCCGCCTGAACAACTTGTTGCTGATGTAGCTCCACCGATAGGTATTACTCCACCACAAATACTGGCACAGGATGCTGCTGCTGGACGGCGCGGCGCTGCGTGGCGACTATTGGTCTGGATTATGGAAAATGACCCTCGTGCGATAATCGCTGTCTCCTCACTTGACGATGATCGCCTGGCGCAGAATCTCTTAGAGTTTATCGCTTTAGGTACCTGGGCGGGCAAGCCTTTTGTCGTTCCTGTGCCACTTCGCTCTGCGTTAACCAGGACACGCCTGCGTACGCTCTTTCTGCCTGGGGCGGGAATCGACTCCGTACGGGCCCAGCGAGTAGCAATGTCAGCAGCTCGTGATAAACGGCCAGCTGTGCGAGAGACTGCAATCTATATTCTGGGGCTGCTTGAAAGTCCAGTTGCGACTCCAATGCTGATTCAAGCGTTAAATGACCAGGTACCTTCCGTACGCTTGCAGGCAGTCAAGGCATTGGGGCGTGTAGGTGACCCGGAGGCAGTGCCTGTTTTGCTCAATGCCCTGCGTGGAGCAGACGAACAGTTAGCAAGCCAGATTTTCTCTGCATTGGTGAGATTGGGCCGAGCGGCAGTTCCAGCGCTATTAGAGGCGAGTAACAGTAATTCCACCTGGATGCGTTGGCAAGCTATCCGTGCTCTTGGAGCAATACGTGATCGTAGAGCGCTTCCAGCGTTAGTCGCCGCTCTTTCCGATGCGGATCATTCGGTTGCATGGATGGGCGCCAAAGGTCTGACGCAATTTGGTCGACTATGCCTGGAACCGGTGCTTCAGTTACTCGTGAAGGCGGAAATGACACCCTGGTTGGTAGAGACAGCTTCGTACGTATTAAGCAACCAGGTCCGCTATGATCCTAAACTGAAACCTTATCTTGAGCCTGTGAGGGAGCGCATGCATACTCAGGCATTTCGGGTTGGAACATCGCAAGCTGCACAAAAAGCGCTGGCTCAACTGAAAGCGGACGGCATGATTGATTCGAGTTAATGCAACTGATGTGCGTCGAGCTTCTCAGCGACCCTGGGTTCCGTGATTTCTGCAATGCGCAGGCGTTCAGCGTCGATATCCATCAAAGCTATCTCAGATTCGGCAAGTTCTGGGAATGATAGAATGTCACTGAGCAAGATGAGCGTGAACACTACGCTGCCTACGCCGATTAGAGCAATTTTTGGCACGTACAGTCTCCCACAAACGTGAAAGGCTAAATGGTCTGTCCCGGCTTAATCGCAACCACTTCAACATCACGCAAGCCAAGCGATTGCAGGGCCTCACTTAAAGCTGCGGGAGTGCCGATTAGCACGGGGAAGGTACCATAGTGCATGGGGATCACATGCTTGACGCCCAGCATGCGTACCGCTATGGCGGCTTCTCGCGGCCCCATGGTGTAGAAGTCGCCAATAGGCAGCATGGCCACATCGGGCCGGTAGAGTTCGCCGATGATAGCCATATCGCTGAATGCACACGTGTCGCCGGCGTGATAGAGCTTGAATCCATTTTCGAACTCGATCACAAAACCGGCGGAATCGCCTGCATACGAGCCATCCTCGACGCTGGATGTATGGATAGCGTGCGTCATCGAAACCTTGATGCCATCGACGTTGATCGTGCCGCCCTTGTTAAAGCCAATCGTTTTTTCGACACCCTTTGACTCAAGCCAGCCCGCCAATTCAACGATGGCGGCCACCGTTGGCTTCGTGGCTTTAGCAATGTCAACAGCATCGGCAACATGATCGAAGTGGCCATGTGAAACCAGCATCAGGTCAACCTTCTTGAAGGTCTTGAATTCGGCTGGACAGAGCGGGTTACTTGTTACCCAGGGATCGATCAGGACGACCTTGTCGCCAGGGGTAGCAATCTGGAAGGTAGCATGCCCAAGCCAGGTAATGTGTACTCCATTGGTTTGCATCGTTTGTTTTTCCTCCTTGAAAAATATGGTATTACTTTGCCGAATTGGAAGCTCTGCCCATGGTAGGAAAGCAGAAGGATACCCTTTAGAGATGGCTATTACTTGCTCCGTTGCCAATTGTACCATATTAGCTATACTTACTATATCCGGTGCTACTGTTAATTGTGTGGCTAAAGAACTTCCCGTTAAGGCGGGAGAGAGTCAGTTTGCTGTCTTGTATGGGTAATGCATTGTCTTATCGCCCTCCCAATTCTCGCGTAGTCCGGGAGCTGCGAGATCCCAGTCGGGTCGAATCTTGCGCGTGACTACCCGCAGGTCTTGCCTCAGTTCTTCAGGCGAGGGACGTCCCCAGAACCAGTAACCGTTATAGATCTTGTAGATTACCAGTCCAGGCTCCAGTACGAACGTGTGCGGAATCATTGGATTGTGATGTGGATCGGTATACTCCTGTATATCGAGATCTTGTTGTATCTTGCGACCCGAATCCGAAAGAAACGTCCACTGCGCTCCTACCGCGTCTCGGAATTCATTTGACTCGAGGATGTTGTCCGTCGAGATAGTTACAATTTTGGTATAAGCCACGGCAATCTTTGGATAAAAGTACGCAAGTTCGAGATGCTGCTGGTGATCCTTAGGGCAGTAATGACCGCGTGAAAGGATCAGAATCATTGGGTCATTTCCCTGCAACTCACTGAGACGGCGTCGGGTTCTTGTATGGTCGGTTAGCTCATAATCAGGAAAACGAGCGCCAGGGATAATATCTGAACGCATAGCTAAGAGTCCTCCTTTGATACTTAGGTGCACTGTTCTAACACGTGTAGTTACGCTATGAAGAACAAAATGACAACGTAGTGAATTCCACTTTCATTTATTAAATGAGAATTCTGTCGATTATCCCAGCACACCAGATGGATAGCGTGGGTGTATCTCTCTGCCCCAAGTAAATCGGTCAAAGGCAAAATGCCGCATATCATCAGGTTTGGTGCCTGTAAGAATGAACTGCGCCATCCACTGCCCGACACTGGGCGAGAGCTTGAAACCATGTCCGCTGAAGCCAGCCACGCAGTACAAACCTTCGTATCCCGGCAGGCGGTCGAGGATTGGATGAAAATCAGGCGTATCATCGTAAATACCTGCCCAGCCTCCACGTGGCACGCCGCGAGCCAGCGCAGGAATACTTCCTCCGGCCATCGCTCTGAAATATGCGATCTCTTGCTCTGACAGGCCCTGGGCATAATTATCGGGATCGCTCGGTGTAAAGACGTTCCCTGCTGAACCAACCAGTGTAATACCACCAAAATCTGGTCGCAAATAAATATTGCGTGTCAGGTCAAGCCCGACGGCGTGTAATCCGATTCGGCCTCCAAAGTCTTCGGGACGACGCAATGCTAACATAGGATGTCGGGTAGCAGTGATTGGCAATGAAATTCCGATTGATTGCGCTAGAGCTACACTCCATACGTTTGCTGCCAGTACTACTCTGGGTGCCTGGAAGTCCCCCTCATCTGTGCGTACGCCTACCACACGTTCATCTTCAGTCAAAATTTGCGTAACCGGTACCCCTTCACGAATAATTGCGCCATAATCACGAGCGCGTTTAGCAAAACAGTACGTCGTTGCCGTGGGATCTGCCACACCGGTGCCCGGTTCGTAGCATGCGAGAGCCACGCCAGTGCCGCTATATCCTGGCGCAGCCTCGCTGACTTCTTCAGTTTGAATGAGTTGGGTATCAACACCCTGTTCCTGCTGCAACTTTACGTTGGCACGCAATGCCCCGGCTCCTTGTTCGTTTGCCATGACGATCATACCGGTAGCGACAAAACCACAATCTCCTCCAATGAGCTCATCGAAATGTTGGAAAACTAAGAGACAATCCCTTGCCATACGGATGGTGAAGTCATTGGAGTAATGTTGTCTGACGATAGCTCCCGAACGCCCTGAAGTGCCATTACTCAGCGCTTGCCGTTCTAACAACATAACCTGTCCATTCCCCTGTTTTGCCAGGTGATAGGCAATGCTGGCACCCATTACCCCGCCCCCAATGATGATGATATCGGCTGTCTCATTCATAGATAGATTCTCCTGGCATACTTCCCTACTCTATTCAGCTTACCTGCCAGAAATATAAATTGCAAGGAAATGAAACGCCCTGGAATATTTATCATTGTACTCATGTTTTTAATTATGTACACCCTAACAAAAGATAAGCGACAATATCACTTGAACTTTTCCTTGACAAGCGAAAAAAGTGCGTGGTATTCTTTTGAATGAACTAATAAATAGTAAGTTGATAAACTTAGTCACCAATATCGAGAGGTAATTCCACATGGGTAACGCATCCCGCGAGATTATGCGACAGGCCCGACGGCAGGTACCAGAATGGTCGCCGTCCCAGGTACATGAAGCCTTAGCTGTACAGCACGAGGCAGGTCCAGGAGACCAGGAAATCGTCCTTGTAGATGTACGTGAGAAGCACGAATGGAACGAGGGTCATATTCCAGGGTCCATCCATGTGCCTCGTGGTTATCTCGAATTGCAGATAGAAGAAGCTGTTCCCGATAAATCGAAGACTGTCGTGCTTTACTGTGCTGGTGGGGTACGATCTCTTATTGCTGGCGTCACCTTACAGCAAATGGGTTATCGGAACCCAATTTCCATGTCTGGCGGTTTTGGACAATGGAAAGGTAATGGTTATCCGTTTGTGCAACCTCGTACGATGAGTGAGGCGCAATCCAAACGCTATAGTCGCCATCTGCTCATTCCCGAAGTGGGTGAGCAAGGGCAGTTTAAACTCCTCGATTCGCGAGTCTTACTCATCGGAGCCGGAGGACTTGGTTCACCCGCGGCCTATTACCTGGCCGCTGCAGGTGTTGGAACGATAGGCATTATCGACTCTGATGTAGTAGAAGAGAGCAACTTGCAACGTCAGATTTTACATAATACGAAGCGTGTTGGTCAGTACAAGGCTGAATCAGCTCGTGAAACACTGGAAGCATTGAACCCCGATGTAAAAGTAATCTCATATATCGAGCGCCTGGATGAAACCAACGTAGCACGCATCATAGCTGATTACGATGTGATCATCGATGGCACTGATAATTTCCCCACACGCTATTTGCTGAACGATGCCGCGCTTCTTGCTAATAAGCCGGTCGTTCATGGTAGCGTCTTTCGTTTTGAAGGTCAACTGACCGTCTTCAAACCAAACGAGGGACCTTGTTATCGTTGTCTCTATCCAGAGCCGCCACCTCCCGAACTAGCGCCAAGTTGCGCAGAAGCTGGAGTATTGGGCGTGCTGCCAGGCATTATCGGCCTGCTGCAAGCGACAGAGACCATCAAGCTCTTGCTTGATATCGGCGATCCATTAGTTGGACGTCTGATGACTTACGATGGTCTTGCCGGCGAGTTTAGCGAACTACACCTCTTCCGCGATCCTGAGTGCCCGGCTTGTGGCGAGCATGCCCATCCGGAGAACCTGCCGACGTATGCAGAGTTCTGCGCAGTACCAGCCAGGTAAACATAGAGGGAGTGCAGAGGGCGCAGCCCTCTGCCGGGGTGTGGGGCCCGCGCATCCGGGGGATGCAACAGCGGATTCCCACATCACTCTCCTCTCTCGTCCGCCTCCGTAGGAGGCATGAGTCAAGTACCTGATTAGTCACAAAACATCGTAGCAGATAGATGAGGAAGGTATAGAAGGAGTATACAATGGCAACGGTACGACTTGCGCCTGTCTTGCGAGCTTCCGTTGGAGGCTCAAAACAAGTGAGCGCCGAGGGAAAAAATCTTTCGGAAGTATTAAACGATCTGTTTGAGCGTTTTCCGGCGTTAAAAGAGCAGATTCAGCCCGATGGAAACCTCAGTCGCTTTATCAATGTCTACGTCAATGATCAGGATGTGCGCTATTTGCAGGGCCTGGAAACAAACGTTGGTCCTACAGATACTATCATTCTCTTACCTGCCATGGCCGGCGGGTGCTAAAACTATAGGAAAAAATTATGCGCTATGGCAGCATATTAGATACCATCGGAAATACACCCTTAGTAGAGCTGAAAAGTTTCAGCCCTCGTCCGGGCGTGCAGATTTTTGCCAAGCTGGAGGGTTTCAACCCTTCCGGCAGCATCAAAGATCGCATCGCCAAATTGATGATTGAAGAGGCTGAGGCAAGTGGCAAAATTAAACCTGGTTCTATTCTTCTGGAGCCAACCAGCGGTAATACTGGCATTGCGTTAGCAATGATTGCTCGTGTGAAAGGTTATCCTTTTACAGCGGTAATGCCTGACAATGTAACGCAAGAACGCCGCCAGATGCTCCAACTCTATGGTGCGAACATTGTTTATTCCGAAGGAGCTTTGGGGAGCAACGGCGCGGTGAAACTTGCGCAAGAAATGGCGAGCAAGGATGACAGATTTGTGATGCTTTACCAGTATGGCAATGAAGCTAACCCACGTGCACATTATGAAGGCACTGCCGTGGAGATCATCAAAGACCTCCCGGATCTGGATGTCTTTGTAGCCGGTCTTGGAACTGGTGGAACTCTTACAGGCAATGCTCGCCGTTTGAAGGAATACAACCCGACGATCAAAGTTGTTGCAGCCGAACCTTTACAGGGCGATGCAGTGCAGGGTCTGCGCAGTCTCGAGGATGGTTTCGTGCCCCCGGTTTTGGATCAAGCACTACTCGATGCCAGGATTCTTGTTTCCGGTAGAGATGCTATTCGTAGGACACGCCAACTCAAAGATCAAGAGGGGATCTTTGCTGGCCCATCATGTGGTGCTGCTCTTCACGCTGCTCTGCGTGTTGCTTCGACAATGGATCGTGGCAAGATCGTTGTGATACTCGCCGATGGTGGTTGGAAGTATCTGAGCGAAGACCTGTGGACGCGCGACCTCGATCAACTTGAAGAGGACCTTGAGGATGTATTGTTATGGTAGTCGAAGAGGGTTTCATTGTCCATGTTCCTCAAGCAATCTATACTGCAATGCTGGAGCATGTGGTGACGGGTTACCCCAATGAAGCCTGCGGAGCATTAGGCGCTAAGCATAATCGAGTTGTAAGACATTACCCGACCGCCAATGCTGCCGAGCATCCAGACGATTTCTCTATCATCGACCCACTAGATTTGCTACATATTTACGAAGATATCGATGCTTATGACGGCGAGATGATTTATTACCACTCACACCCCCAGAGCGAAGCCTATCCGTCCAAAAGAGACAAAGAATGGGCCATCCGTAATAAGCTCTACTACATTATCTTCTCCCACCAATTCTACCCTGACCCCCCCTATGTCAGAGTTTTCTGGATTAATGATGATGATTCTGTGGTTGAGGGAAAGGTAGACGTAGTTTTCTAAACAGCCTGGCTATTGCCAGGCTGCACTCGCACATCAGTAACGCATCACTGCACCACTCGTACTGTCCAGAAATCACTGGCAAGGCTTCGACTGGTCAAGTAGGTATAGGGTAAGGTGAAGTACCCTTGCATGCCCCAGCTTGTTCCCCATGAATTTCGTACAATGAACCATTGATTGGCATCGTCATAGCCAACCGCCAGCACGGCATGGCCGCCTAGCACTTGCTCACTGTGCTGTGGCATCGGTGCGTGACCGGTCTGAGCCACTTGCTGACTTTCGAAGCTCTCATAGACAGTAAATCCAAAGACGAACGGGTAGCCTGAGGCCAGGCACCCTTTCATCTGGGCGAGATTCCTGATCACTCGCTGGTAGAGTATCGCTCTGTGCTGGAGAGCAGTTTGAAAGCAGGCATCAGTCGGCTTGTCTGCAAAATTTGCAATGACGTATGGCCATATGTCTTCGGGGCAAGCTCCCTGTGTGCCTACGCTTTTCATGCCATCTCGAATCTGTGCCCCGCTATCTGAGTTGACTGTCCCCTCCATCACGCGCTCATTATAGTATATGAACAGGCGGGATGGTACGAAAACCTGTGGCTGGTTTTGTTTCATCTGATCGAACTCGATTGCTCCTGCAATGGCGTTGGCTGTGCAACTACCCAATTGGCCCTGGTCATAGACCGCAGGACAGGCTGAAGTAAGATCGACGTTGGTTGGCAGTGCTCCTATCACTTGTAGAGGCGCAGCATATTGGTAATCCCGCTGGTCGGGTAGATCAGGTATCCATCCATAGTGTGCGATCTGAGGCATATTGTAATCCCCTTTTTTATTGTATTATAGCTAGACTTCTAGCATGATAAAAAAACCTAAGTGCTTACCAGTTTGCTTGATATTCGGCTGGCACCTCCTTCCTGACGTCGCCAAGTTTTTGTTGAACGATTGTAGTACCAAGAGTAAAACGCACATTGTCTTGGAATTTAAGGCATCACCTTCACCCCGGTTTCCTAAAAGCAATACTCCAGAGCAAAAAGTGTCCTCTGTGCGGTATAATTCCTTCAGCTAGTTGATTAGATTAGTACCCTACATGGTGAAAGTCAATGCTTCAATTCGACGAAAACTCCAATGGAAGCAAAATTGAACTGAATGCCGGGGAGGAATTCAAGATAATCCTCCGAGAAAACCCCACGACGGGGTTTCGCTGGTATCCCATATCCAGTGGCGAGCCTGTATGCACACTACTTGACAATTCTTTTGAGTATGCTGGCAGCTCTCCCGGTAATAGTGGAAGCCATTTCTGGCACTTCCAGGCAGTACATGAAGGTCTTGGAAAGATCGAATTTGCTTCTCGACGATCATGGGAGCAAGCTAAGCCGCCTGCACAAAGCTTCACTCTGAGCGTTTACGTCCGAACATAACATGCTAGAAGGATATACATTGAGCACTTCACCTTTCTCTACTTCAGATACTGCTATTAGTGCAACTAAAGAAGCTCGTGCTATCGTGACTGAACCGGGTCGACAAAAAGATGGCTATCAATGGACCGCACTCTCAGTTACAACCGTTGGTGCGCTGCTCGCCTCTATGCAAGGCTCTGCACTACTGATAGCACTCCCCAATATTATGGCTGATCTGCTCTGTGTTCTCTTTGTGATTATCCTGTCATATTCAGTGATGGTCTTGTGATTTCACTATGCTACTTTTTAACAAGAAAGAATGATGGATGCCGTGTGATGTCTGTTATGTATCTGCATGGAAAGAAGTATCTGTTATACTATAGTTATACTGTACATAATGGTGCAGTTGTAATTACGCTCATCTCGAGCATCATTCGGCATCTGTACAAATTTGCATTGGAGGAAAGCCATGGATATTCTTCTGATCGGGGCACCGGGAGCAGGGAAGGGAACTCAAGCAGAGAAACTTTCTCAGCTTTTCGCACTAAGACATATTGCGAGTGGAGATCTGTTCAGAAAGGCATTTGAAGAACAGACCGAGCTTGGGTTAAAAGCTCAGAGGTATGTTGATCTTGGGGAACTGGTTCCCGACGATATAACTATCCCAATGGTGATTCGTCATATTGAAGAACCTGAGAGTATGAATGGGGTGGTGCTGGATGGTTTTCCGCGTACTCTTGTGCAGGCGCAGGCATTGGATGCAGAGCTACGACATTTCAATCGCAAGCTCGATCTTGTGATTTATCTGAAGGTTTCCCGCGAGGAGTTACTTCAGAGGCTAGCAGGTAGACTTTTCTGTCAGGCGAATCAACATGTGTACCATGTCAAAAATCGTCCACCGCAAGTAGCTGGTATTTGTGATCAGGATGGAAGTAAACTCTATCAACGCCCTGATGATGCCGGAGAAGCAATGCGCAGACGATTGGTCATCTACTTCAATCAAACTGTTCAGGTGCTTGAATACTACAGCCAGCAGCAGAAGCTGAGAGAAATAGACGGCAACAAGCATATCGATCAAGTACAAGCTGCCCTCTTGAACGAAATAAACGTCTATACGAGCAGCACATCGAAAAGTTGACTTCTGCGCAGGAAAAAATCATAGTCCATAGATCACACAAAGTAGCGGGCTGGCCGCGCAATAGCATCTTTTCCGCTACTTTTTTCATTAGTGATGAAGCAGTTAGCTTGACAACCTCCCCTGACCGATTTTGTATTCGAATTGTGATGTGCTACTGGTTAGAAATATAGCATTATCCCGGAACCTGTGCTAAAATCCCCTCGAATCAACATAAAAACCACATCTCAAACAAGGAGACTTTCATTTGACAACGCACGATAGACGTTATGTGATAATTGGTAATGGAATTGCAGGAACGACAGCCGCCGATACGTTGCGCAAAAATGACCCGAATTGTGGCATTCATCTGCTGACAAACGAACCCTACCCGCTGTATAATCGCGTCTCACTTCCTCGTTTTCTCCAGGGAGTGATAGTTGAGCAGAAGGTGATGATACGGGACTTAGCGTGGCACGAGCAACGCAATATCACTTTGGTAACAGAAACAATGGTATCAGATGTCAATACTGAAGAGCGTGTAGTCGTTACGGATAACGGGCAGAAATTCCCCTTTGATGCCTTGCTGATCGCTACCGGGGGGTGGGCCAACCCTTTGAGGGTACCAGGCGCTGAAGGTACCAGACATATTTATAACTTTGTCACACTGGATGATACCAAATCCATTATTGACCGTATGCTTGAATCGCGTACAGCTCTGGCTTATGGTGGAAGCTTTATTTCATACGAATTGTGTGATGGATTTGCGGTACGAAAGCTCGACACGACATGGTTAATGCGAGGCCCTTACTGGTTGCGCAATGTGCTTGATCCAGACGGTGGTGAAGTTGTTGATAACATCGCTAAGAAGTTTGGGGTCAATGTCATACATGGAGACGAACTCGAGTCAGTCATACCCCAAAATGGTCTTCCAGGCTATGTCAAGACGAAGAAAGGACGAGAGATCCGGGCAGATGTGATTGGTGTAGGCCTTGGAATCACACTGAACACCAAAATCCTGGCCGATACGCCGGTCGAGTTACGTAGTGGCGTAGTTGTAAATGAATACATGGAGACCAATGTTGCCGGTGTGTATGCGGCAGGAGATGTGGCTGAATTCTATGACCCAACCATTGATCGTCATCATACAATGGGAACCTGGGACAACGCCATGGCTCACGGACGTATAGTAGGTGTAAACATGGCTGGTGGTCATGAAGCGTATGTCGATGTTCCTACGTATACAAGCCCGCTGTTCGATGTGAACATTGCTGTGGTTGGTACAGCAGAGACGAATAATCCTGAGCTACAATCCATTGCTCTGAGGGAACCAGGCGAAAAAGGCAACGAGAACTATCGTAAATTATTTTTCCGCGAGAACAAACTTGTTGGCGTCCTCATGATTGGTAGCCCCAAAGGTCGAAAAAAACTCGTTGAAATAGTCAAGAACCAGCAGCTTATAGAAACTGCAGCTGATCGTAAAACCTTGCTTCAATTGAAATAATGCCTGACTGATTGGCTATGCAACTTGACGGAATATCACAAGTAAAGTATCGTAGAATTGGAGCTACCTGATTTTTAAGGTCCCTTAGCAGGTATACTATCCTCTTGAAGAATATTTTGTAGCTGCAAGGTTTAATAACCAAAAGGGCAACTTGTGTGTTGCTTCTATACCTCCAGGCACAGGAGAGGTCTTCATGACAAAACAATGTGCTCATTGTGGAAAAATTCTGCAGGATGACACCACTCGGTATTGTACTGGCTGTGGAAATTTCGTTGCGTCGTCACGCCCGGTAAAAAGATCCTTATCGGAGGAGCCGCCTGCCTGGATGAAGCAGCTTGAAACCAGTTTTACAAACAACAGGTCAAACGTTCCTCTCCGTGAGCTCCGTGTAAGAGTGTGGGAACAAGAAGAAACAACAGTACTCTCCTTGCCTGAGAATGGGAGGGACTCTATAGAAAATGAAGCAGATGTGGTGGATGGCTTACCAACCAGGCCTCTTGCGGTGTCAAGTTCACCCAATATCAGTGAACAATCTTATGCAGAATCCAATCACGAAGGCATAGACATCGATGGAGCGGAAGTTGCAGATGAATTACCGACTAATCCTCTCATTGCAAGTCTACCCCAGAATCCACCGATTCGTCATGTCTCGCCTTCGCCAGCAACAGGCTTTAGCAATAGAGCAGCGCATCACGACGAATTGGAGGATATGTCCACCCATCCACATGTGGCACAACCAGATAACATTTCACCGGCGATAGAGATGCCCATCCATCAACAGAGGCAGGCAATGCAAGCACCAGATGGACCTCTGTATAGTCCTGAAATGCAAAGGCCTGTGACACCTATGTCTCTTTCTCAGCCCCAGTTTCCATCTACGCAATCTGTAAGGCAAACTCCCCCTGCATCAATGCCTGTGCCCCCTTTAGCCAGACCAGAAAGGAACAAACGTAAACGTCTGGCAATTGTGTTTGGTCTACTTTTTATCTTGCTGTTAGGGGGAGTGATCGCATGGGTTATTGTCGATCAGCCCTTTGCTGTTCCTGAAATAACGAAAACAACCCGAACTTTTCAAAATACTACTCTGGGTATATCACTACAATATCCTCAGAAATGGACAGTAGAGCTAAATAAACAAAATGGAACCGTAAATTTTTATGACGATAACCATACTGATCAGGTAAACATCACTGTTGTAGCTACCGGTAACCAGAATATGAATCAGTATACCAGCAAGACAGCGAGTTCACTGGATATGACTGGACAAAAAACGCAGTCATCGCTTTCATTTGCCGGAGCTTCGTGGCAACAGGTTCAGGGGAGTGTTCAGCAAAGTGGAGCAATTTATACTGCAACATTACTGGTGACTATGCATGGCGGTCGTTACTATGCAATTTTGCTACTTGCGCCCTCTTCCACGTCTACTCTTGAAGAACAACTGGTATTTTCTAAAATGCGCTCATCATTTCAATTTTTATGATGCTTCTATACTTACAGGTGAATGAATGCTATAATATCGGCGTCTTACTGGCATTATTCGCGCAAGGTGCGCGCTGATAAGAAAGGAGCGTGCAGCATCATGCAAAGGTGGGCTGCGCACAGATACTAACACTATGGACGATATTCGGTTTGAACGACATTTCCGCACGCCATATTCCGAAAGCTACTATATTATGCAGGGAGCTGGTATGCAGACTAACAACCGTCTGGGAACAGTTGATATCCACTTCACAACAACAGCCGTTCACGGGACACTTATTTTGGAACGTGAACTTGAAGAGATTGAATTGACGAAACTTATTGAGCAAATAGATGAGGACCTTGTGCTTTCCGCTGATATGCCACGCGATGATTTTCTGGTGAGCGTTTACGTTGGCAGAGATGTCGGTTTCTATAGTGATGAATATTTTGCTGAAGAAAACAATTCTGACTTAGACTTTGGTGACGATGAAGAGCTATGAAAGCATGGTGAAAGCTCTACTGAGTAACTGCTAAAAACTTCTCTCTACTGGAAGTCAATCCTCTAATAAGCCGCGCCGCATAGCATATTTTACCAGTTCGGCGCGGCTGTGCAGATTGAGCTTATCCATGACGTGGGTACGATGAGTATCTACCGTTTTGGGGCTGATTACGAGACGTTCCGCAATCTGGTTATTGGTGTATCCTTCAGCCACTAGCTTCAAAATTTCACGCTCTCGTTCTGTCAAACTACTATAACTGTCCTTTTCTTCACCTGCATGTACTCGCTGCAAATAATCTCCTACCATGACTGATTGTGCGCTTGGAGAGAGGTAGAAGTTTCCATTTTGTACTACATGCAGCGCTGAAATCAATTCTGTATCTGCTGCCTCTTTGAGCATATAGCCAGAGGCACCTGCTCGAAGCGCTTGAAAGACATACTCATCATTTTCATGCATCGTCAGTATCAAAACCTTCACATCCGATAGCTCTTTTTTAATTTGTCTTGTGGCTTCAATGCCATTCATATCTGGCATGGTGATATCCATTAGAACGATATCAGGACGCAGGCGCTGTGACTCTTGCACGGCCTGGCGACCATCATGTGCTTCACCAACCACATCCATATCAGGCTGGGCATTGAGCATCATTTTAAGACCAGCGCGTAAAATTGTATGGTCATCCACTAATAAAATGCGTATTTTCATCAAAAATTCCTGACGTAGAATGGTGTATCCTTTGTGGTCATCCACCAGAACATCACACGGCTAACTCATTTTTTCTCTGAGGCTCCAGAGTTCTCACAGAGGGTAATGGAATACTAACTTCAATAATTGTGCCTTGTTCAGGAGTGGCATGAATGTTAAGTATCCCATCAAGCAACACCGCCCGCTCATTCATTCCTGCTAACCCCAGACCACGTTCCTGTCCAGGTGTTTTCAGTAATGCTTCATAATCGAAACCTTGACCATCGTCGGTTATTCTGGCGTAGACCCCATCCGTCTCCTCTTTCAACGCAATGGTGACTCTGCGAGCGTTCGCATGTTTTGCTGTATTGGTTAAACACTCCTGCACGATTCGATAGAGAGCTGTTTCCATTTCGGCAGGTAATCTCTCTTTGAAACCTGTAGCATGAAACTCAACCTCGATAGAACACTTCTTCTGGTATTCCTTCACATACCAGCGTAGAGCTGGGAGTAATCCCAAATCGTCAAGTGCGCTGGGTCTGAGATCGATACTCAAATTGCGTATGGCTCTCAACGTCGAATGTGCAAGAGCGCGTGTATCAGCAATGCGTTCGCGAGCCTCCTGCGTCTCTACTGACTCTTCGAGTAATGTCAAACTGATTAAAAGTGAAGTAAGCACCTGGCTGGTTTCATCGTGTAGCTCGCGAGCAATACGCTGGCGTTCCTGTTCCTGTGCTTGAATAATTTGGCTGGCTCGCAGTCGTGAAGCTTCATCCAGAGCTTCAAGCACCATATTAAAAGCTTCAGCGAGCTGGTCTGCTTGAGAATCCACTCCTGTAAGTGGCGCCCGTAACGAATTCTCACCTGCTCGTACCCGCTTCATCACCTTTCCTAACTCCGTCAAGGGTCGAAAAGCGATCTGGAGTACGACAAAGTTTAGCACGACACTGACCAACCAACCGATGGTTATGAAAATGATCAGGGACATTGGCGTTGCATATGGACTTACGTTCAGATGTGTTGCAAGCCAGGTCCCGCCAGTAGCTCCAACAAAAATAATCAGACTATTCGCGATGAGCACTTTATAAAAAACAGGAATACCAAGCAGTGTCCTTAGTATACTGTTACGATGTTGCTCTTCCTGCTGATACTGCCTGTTGGTATGATCCATGACAAGTGTCCTTTGTATTGGTAACTATCTCTTTTCACATTAATTGTAGTGAATATTCCAGGGAGGGGCAAGCCCAATCAATGCATTTGGCAAATACACTCCGATATGCGTAGTGAAATCAGGTGAGTGCTGGATAAATATCAGGTACTCACCTGATGTCCCTCCTTATAATGTTAGAGTAATCTTGGTTTAGTTTAAGTAACATCTTGGGCATAGCTCTTCTCAATTGCTACAAGATGCGTTACAATCAAAACAGGGTATTCATCGTGTGGTTTTTTATGCTATAATTTGCCACACATCACTGACTATTTACTTATCGGCCTTGACAAGATAGCTTGCTAATATCTTTTGAGGAGGCACAGTGAGTTCTCTTCCTAACAAAAGTATGCTCGACACAATGACGCAGAAGCTGGTCGAGAGTCAGGCCTGGCGCTCTCTTTTTCGCCACGGCTATCCTGATACCCCACTGAACCAGTCTCTGGTAATGATGGGCAACGTATTTCTGCACTTGCACCCGGTTAAAGTCAGTCGTCAGGCAATGAGGATTACCTATACCTGGTGTATGGGCGGTATCTCATTTTTCTTATTTCTTCTGCTGACGATTACTGGTGTGTTTCTGATGTTCTATTATGTCCCAGACACCAATCTGGCTTATCAGAACATCAACCAGCTAAGTACCGTTGTCTCATTCGGTCATCTGACGCGTAATATGCACCGTTGGGCAGCACACTTGATGGTGGTTTCGGTGACGCTCCATATGATACGCGTCTTCTACCACGGCGCGTACAAGCCTCCTAGGGAGTTTAACTGGTTGATCGGCGTTTTACTTTTCTTTTTCACCTTGTTCCTGAGCTTTACTGGTTATCTCCTACCGTGGGATCAGATCGCTCTCTGGGCTATCACTGTGGGTACCAATTTTGCGCCGTATACCCCCATCGTCGGTGATACTGCGTACAAGCTGATCGCAGGCGGTTCCGCAGTGACTCAAAGTACTCTGGTCCGTTTCTATGTTGGTCATGTGATCCTGTTTCCCCTGGTTGTGGCACTACTGATGGCCGTTCATTTCTGGCGTATACGTAAAGATGGGGGTGCAGCCGGACCTCCACCTCCCTCTCGCAGAGAGTTGGAGGACCGGGCAGAGCGTGCAGTCGCCGGTTCTGCTCAACAATAGTGGACAGTAGTTGTTCCGTGCAGAGATGCAATCGCTTGCATGCTGCTGGTTCTCTAAGTGAGAGGATATACAATCATGTCTATTGAACAAAAGGAGCCAAGAGTACAGACGCAGGCATCAGCAACGCAGCGACGTTACCGTACGCTGGCGGTAGTGAAGCAGGAAGCGATCACCCGTGTTGAAAAACCGCTTGAAGACGCCGTGTTTGTCTGGCCACATTTGCTTGCCCGCGAGTTTTTCGCCGCGACTGTCGTCACGGTAATGGTCACCATTCTCTCGATTACCATTGATGCGCCGCTGCGAGAGCCTGCCAATCCGAACGTGACTCCGAACCCGGCTAAAGCGCCCTGGTACTTCCTCGGATTGCAGGAACTGTTGCACTACTTCCCGCCCACTACTGCTGGTGTGCTCATTCCAGGTTTTGTACTCGTTGGGTTGGCCATTTTGCCTTATGTCGATCGCAATCCCAGCCGTGCTTATGCCGATCGTAAGATGGCAATTGTCACTTTCACCATGTTTGCCGTGTTTTGGGCCTTCGTCACGCTAGCCGGAAGCTTTTTCCGCGGTCCAGGCTGGGTGTGGCTCTGGCCATGGCAGGGCATGTACTTTGACCTGTAAACTCCAGAATAGACAGAGAGGGCACCTATGAGTATCGATACTCCTCCCATCACACCGCAGCAGTACGAAGTCTTACACGGTGGCGGTGCTGAAGCAGCGGAGATAGCGAAACAGCGCCTGTCCCGGCGACGTTTCCTCCGCAGGTCTATGCTGGCAGTGTATGGATTGTCCGCAACCGCCAGTGTGGCTGGCGCGTTGTTATTTACGTATCCAACCCTGGCCGGTCAGTTCGGCGCTGATTTGACTGTCGGGAAGAAAACAGATTTTCCGGGGGCGCAGCCCAAAGACTTCAAAATTGGCCAGGCCGGTGTATTCTATGTTCAGCCTGCCAAGACTTACCTGGTACACCTGGCTCCTGGCACGCAATTTTTATTGAGTGGCTCTAATCTTACCGATCAGTTAAATTCTGAGAACTTTGTCAAGGGTTCAGATGGCTCCTATTGGCTTGCACTGTACCAGCGGTGTGTCCACCTCGGCTGTACCGTACCGTTCCGCGATGACTGCAATAGCTTTAAATGTCCCTGTCATGGTTCACACTATAATGTTGATGGAGAATATCTCGACGGACCCGCTCCCAGGAGCCTGGATCGCTTTGCCATGTCCTTTAGTGGAACAGATGTGATAGTGAGTACGGGTACACTCAATAATACGGTGCCGCATCCTGACGCTTCTACTCGTCTTATCCAGGTACCCACCGAGGTATGCACGTAGGATATTGTAATGCTCGGCCATTTCCTAAAAGTTTGTAGTAAGGAAGTGTAGTTATGATAGATCCTGTACAGGCTGCAATAGGTATCGTAGTTGTGCTGGTTGTCGTGGGGGCCTTACTCTATGTATTTTATACTCGTACCAACGCTGTTGAGAAAACCGGGTATAGTGCCCTCATCATGCTTGCGGTCGTTTCTCTGCTGATCCCGGTTTTCTGGATTATGGAATCGAACTCACAGGAGATGTACAAGCTTCGGCAGCATACGACTGATGTCAGTCGAGGAGCCGCGCTTTTTGCCCAGTATTGTTTCACATGCCATGGCATCAATGGACAAGGCCTGGTTGGCCCTAAACTCAACGGGAATCCTGCCGTAAATAAGCTGACCGATGCTGATATACTACGTATTATTAGTGGTGGTATCGCCGATACAGCCGATCCTTCCAAGCTGCTCATGCCTGCATGGCTTGAGGACTTTGGTGGTCCGCTCACACAAATTGATATCCAGTATTTATTTGCTCTCATTCGTTCGGCTGATCCAGATTATTTAACCAAAAATGGATTCCCAACTGGAAAAGGCTCCAATGGTTTTGACCAGGTTCCAGGTATCCTACAGGTATCTAACCCCACTGCCTATCAAACCGCTGTTGCGCAGGCAACTGCAGCCGCAGGTGTTGGTCAGTTTGGTACACCTGTTGATGCGACCAAGTCAACAGCGGCTACTATTAACATCGTGCTGCCACCTTCTGGCGCTACGTGTACCCCTGCATGCTATGCGCCCACGAATGTAAAGGTCAAGGTGGGCACAACCATCACCTGGATAAATAAGAGTACTACGCCACATACCGTTACTGCCATGGTAGGAGAATCTCCTAGTTCTGAAAAACCCGCGCCACAGATATTCGACTCTGGCACTAGCAAGCTACTTTTGCCTGGCCAGTCATTCTCCTATAAGGTAACGCTAGCTGCCTACAACTTTAATAAAGACCATGCAGTGCTCTACTATTGCCAGATTCACCCTGCTATGGTAGCTGAACTGACTATCGTTCCATAATGGCTTTCCGGGATTGCGCCTCGTTTGAGGCGTGATACCTTCTGTATTTTGATACTTGTTCTAATGCATGTCGCACAACAGCATTCGCGATATGGTGAAAGGGATTGCGATCCATGCAACAAGCACAACAACGGACTAATGGTGCCGGGGTGTCCGCACAAACAGAGCGCATCTCATGGGCGCGCGCGATGATCTTCGCCGTTGGCTTCTTTTTTATCGCGGCTATTTTGATCGGACAAATTCCCGGCTATATTTATTTAGCTATGACTGCCTCCTCGTTAGTTGGGTTCGAGCAAGGGTTTCTCGCTCTGGCGGTCGTCTCCCTGGCTGGCTTCATTGTTATTCAGGTCGTCGTAATGCTTTTTGACCCAAAGCCAATCATCCC